>Ga0307512_10004728_pt1 | contig 14699 bp, 16 predicted proteins | sample 14_EM_MG_FD_200267 | JGI IMG/M metagenome (GOLD analysis project Ga0307512, IMG submission 200267) | Populus trichocarpa ectomycorrhiza microbial communities from riparian zone in the Pacific Northwest, United States - 14_EM | ecosystem: Host-associated > Plants > Roots > Unclassified | place... | reverse complement strand
CACATTCTCAAGCTCTTCAAACTTCCGCTTCTGCCGTTTTTCGGTAGCCCTGGTCCGTTGTTTCGCGAGGCAGGAGTCACAGCGAGTTTTGTAGTGCTCCTCTGGTAATTTCATCTTGCACTGTCGACAGACATCGGGTCTGTTTCCTGTCTTGAGTGTCGTCTGCATCGTACGCGGTATTTGACTTTATTTGTCCTCAGACATATCCAAATGCGTATATTATTATTTGTACTCTACTGTCCCGTTTAGATAGATTAGAAATCTAATGATCCTTACCGATTTGTAGGCAACACTTGACAAAAATGAAAGAAAAGATTAAGTTCCCCGATGCATCAGCCCACGACAGCTTCTCTCTCTCCTATGAGGCAGTCGGTTTGCCTTTTGAAGGTGGATGAGCGGTCGTGGTGATGACCTACCATAAAGGGAAGGTGTCGTCTGGGGTAGAGCTGGGTGCGCTCACGAGAGGTGAACGAAAATCACCAACTTTTTACTCCCATTGGTATCTGTCGAGAGTTCAGTCTAGGTCAGCTTGAGGCAAGCGGTCTGTCTGTCTGAGATAAATCGATTCCGTATCTCTAATCCTTGTGGGTGGTATGATATCGGTAACCGAGACATCTATGAAAGGCTCGGAGTGTAACGATTCAGACAAACCTTCTCCCTAGTGTTGGGCCGCCACTGACGTATCCTATCGCTTGGAGCTGCCATCCAACGTTGTGGGTCCATCACTTTGGTTTCGTCTCTTTTCCCCAGTACCACGATGAACCGCCTCTTCAAAAATAAGCGCAAGAAACCGCCCGGACCTTTCCCGCAAGGCAATTTCCCGACAATTTCTGCTAAAATCGCCGCTGGACCGGTTAGTTACAAAGCGCAGTCGAACGTCGGTCCCGAAGGTGGGCGGACTCGTTCCAATCAAGGTCCAGAGGTAGATCGACCTGATCTAACTGTGGCATTAGATGACAGGACCAGCGGGGGTTCACAGATCGTTTTCCGGGACAGGATGGATGAAGAAGGGGAGCTTCATGCGTCGGTAGCTTCGACATCTGGTGTTGTGGTTGGTGGGACTGAACGCAGAAACAGTCGTACGAGTGAGTGTTTCTGATCCCTGCGATTGGGACTGGTGTTCATGTGTATCTGGTTCCTCTCCCCGTCAGATAGGGACACTGGTGACACTGGAGGGGAAATAAACGAGTCAGCAGAGGCATCGATGGGTATATGTCACTCTAATGATGGCGTTGGCTCTATTTTAATATCCATCAGTTGCGGAGAGGGACCTGAAGGACATAGTGCTTGGTGGTACCACCGTCCATGTTGATGCTGCAAAGGGGGTCACAGAAAGATTTGGTGCTCTCAAGGCTGTGCTAGGGGCCATCCCCGCCGCTTATGCCAATTTCCAAGTTCGCTTACGACCCTTTGCTCAAAATTCTTTCTTAATGAACGCATCTGCAGGGAACCATCGCCGTCGGGAACAAGATCGAAGACCTCCTCTCACGTATAGTTGCATTGGAAGAACATTTCGACTCGCGTCCAAGCGACGTGGCAGAGCAAAGGCGCCGGGATGAATTGAGACGGTACGTCATCATCCCTCCTTTAGACTTGGTGCTGAGCTCCTTCCAGCAAACTCGGCCACATCGAAGGACAACTGGGGTCTCTAGTTGAGAAGCATCGGCTGCGGCGAAACGACGACCATGTTCAAGACGACGACGAAGTTTCCGGGTTCCTTGAGGATACACGGGAGATTAGCTCCGATTACCAGGTGTGTTCATGGCCTTCAATGACACCCTTGTCGATGTTGACAAAGACGACAGGTGGTGCAACAAATTGTGGGATATGAGCAAGAGTGTAAATTGATGGATGAAAAGGTACTCGGGTTTCTCGAAGATCTCCGGGAGACCATCTCCGATTATCAGGTTCGTTCATCACCTTGGCACTATTCTCGATGTTGACAGGGACAATAGACGGTGCAACGAATAAAGATCTACGAACAAGGATGCAAAGCAATAGTGAGTGTTCCTCTTTTACGTCTGAGCAAGTAAAATAACCTCTCGGCAGGACCCAGGTCAGAACATCTTCCGTTTCCGATGACGGACGCCTGACACGAACGCACGGTAGCTGAGACAACCGTCCTCAACCAGTTCCTTTGTGCAAAGAAAGCCGAGTATCGACATGGCGAACGTAGGGGTTGCCTCAAGGGAACTCGCAGAGCCATCCTAGACGAGATTGAGCACTGGTCGAGAGATTTCCACAAGCCCCCGGTCTACTGGTTGAATGGATTGGCCGGGACAGGAAAGAGCACCATCGCCCAGACGATCGCAGAGAGGTTATTCGCAGGTGATCAGCTCGGTGCCTCCTTCTTCTGCTCCCGAGACTTTAAGGATCGGAGCGACCTCCACTTCATATTCCCCACCCTCGCCGTCCAACTCGCACGGAGGTACACAGAATTTCGATCAATCTTTGTCCCGCTGGCTCGGTCGGATCCAGGAATCGCCTATGAGTCCCTGTACAACCAGATGAATAAGCTGATCGTCCAGCCTCTCAAGGAATCAGGTATTTCGACAGTGGTTGTCATCGACGCCTTGGACGAGTGTAAGGACGACGAACCCGCTTCGGCGATCCTGTCCATCCTTGGGCAATTTGTATCCCAGATTCCAAGGGTGAAAATCTTCGTCACTGGTCGACCGGAGCCACGGATCCGAGAGGGGTTCCGCCTGCCGTTGTTGGTCCAAGTCACGGACGTGTTCGTCCTCCACGAGGTTGAATCGAGTCGGGTCAACAGCGACATACAACTATTCTTCAAACACAGGTTCCTGGAAATTGCGGGTCGCCGAGGTGGATTGGATGACTGGCCGACTGAGGAACAACTGGACCTACTTTGTGAGCGTGCGGGAGGATTGTTCGTTTATGCCGTGGCAACGGTCAGGTCCATCGACCACAGGAGCAACAGTCCTAAGAAACAGCTGGATCGGCTCCTGCAGTCTCCGGAGAGCAGCGTATTCGAAGGGAGGACCAAGTTCACCGCAAACGCGACACTTGATTCGCTCTACACGTCGATTCTCCAAGAGGCTTTCGGCGATGGCTACCCAGAGGATGATCCCAAGGTTCGTTCTATTCTCGGTGCTGTGATCATGGCTGTCAATCCCCTTTCTCCATCCACCATCGCCACACTCCTAGGCTTCGATGTCGACGAAGTGTTCCCCCTCCTGTCATTGGTGCATTCACTCCTTGCGCTCCGGGAGGACGTCGATCGACCTGTTCGACCCTTCCACAAATCATTTCCCGACTTCATCGTCGATCCAGTCCGGTGCGCCAATTTGAGGTTCCGTGTCAGTCCTCCAGATCAACACGCAGAGCTTCTGGTTGGCTGTCTGGAGCTGATGAATCGGAGGCTGGATCAGAATATATGCAAGCTCCCGGACGGTGTGATGAATTCCGAGGTCACCAACTTGAAGGAGAGGATCAAGCAATATATTGATCAGGCCTTGGAATATGCTTGCAGGTCGTGGCACAAACACCTCGTTGGGACGACATCCGCCCACGCACTCCAAATCACATCTGTCCTGCACAGATTCTTAGAGGGAAAGTTTTTATTCTGGTTGGAGGTGCTTAGCGTGCTCGGTGCGGCAAGGGAGGCAGTTGACACATTGGAGGCGGCTGCGGGGTGGCTGGATGTGCGTCGAGTTTCCGTCTTTGATCTTCCCACCAGATTTACTCAGATGGATTCAGGCATCACCAACTCTCGACCTCGTCAATGACTACCTTCGTTTTGTGATCGCATCCTTCGAGGTCATCAGCATCTCCGCTCCGCATATCTATCATTCCGCGCTTCCCCTATCCCCCCGAACGTCAATCGTACACAAACTACACAAACCGTACGTCCGGCCCTTGGCGAGGGTTGTGTACGGGTTACCGATATCGTGGGAACCGGCTATCGCAACTGTGGGGCATGGAGATCCGGTTATAAACGCCGCATGGTCACCGTGTAGCAGGTTCATTGCAGTTGGCCTGTCCAAAACGATAGAAATCCTGGATGGAGTAACCCTCGAACGACTTCACACCTTCCCGCACTCCTGGATACAGGAGATCGGGTGGCTGAGTTTCTCCCCAGACAGCCGCTTGTTGACGCTGTTCAGTGATAGTGACTACAGACTCATCACTTGGGACCTTCAGACAGGCGGTCGGATCAGGTCTATCCCCTCAGCATCAAATATGTCCTCCTCATTCTATTTATCATCCGCGTATTCTATGGATGGGAAGATAGTTGCGGTTGCATACATAGACTTTGATGCAGCAGTCGTCGGCATCTCCACCTACAACCTCCTCTCCGGAACACACATATATTCCCATCGTGACTCGGAAAGACCCATCGTAGCCCCAATTTGGACTCATGGTGAATATCTCAGATTCGCCACCGTGAAGCCGGGGTTTATCACCGTATGGGAGGTCGGGTTTACCTCGAAACACACGTTGACAGAAATCGAGTCTTTGCCTGCCCCGGACGGCATTGGTTCGGGACAATGTCTGTTTCTTCCTACCCGCTCCCGGCTCGCCTTCATCCTCGAACAGGCAGTTATGGTATGGGATACTCGAGATTCCAAGACCCTCCTGAATTTTGTGGGCGGCACTCCGCCTGTGGGGCTCTCCTTCTCCTCCGACGGTCGTTTCTTCGCTTGCGGAACTGCCGGTCAAGAAATTCATCTCTGGAGGGAGTCCCCTACTGGCTATGTCCTTCATCGAAAACTCGTATACAGCATGTTGGACTTATCGTGGCTTACCGCGGAGGAAGATACCGCAGTACTGCTTCTCTCTCCAAATGGAGAATCAATAATCGCATCCAAGCGTCCAGAAACTCAGCTATGGCGCACAACAGATCCAGTCATTCCCCTCTCCAGTGTCCCAACTCGACCCGTTACACAGACCAGGTTCATTCTGGTATTTTCGCAAGACGAATTGTTAGCGGCTGTTGCACGGTTGGAGGACAATATGGTCACAATCATTGACCTCAGGTCCGGTGACACACGGTTGATCATTGACGTGGGCACGAGTATTTGGGGTCTAAGGGTGACTGGGGACACCGTCGTTGTTGGTGGTGACGGAGGGATCATCACTTGGAACCTGCCTGCAGAGGAACGTGTTCTCGATTCCAGGGTGAACATCAATGATAGAGTTCGGACCATAATGTTCAATCATCCAACATCGCCTCCCGGATCGGTACACTCCGCATCAATATCCCCCGATCTATACTACATCGCCATCGGGCGGGCAGAGGTCGATAGTCTCGGAATTCACAATCGTCTGGAACTTTACAACATGTCTACTGGGAACTATCTTGCAGGTACTCCAATGGGGGGCAAGCAGGAGGATTTACTGTGCTTCACTCCGGACGAGCAGGAGGTCTGGTCTGTGGATAATATTTTCGGACCACAGGGGTGGAAAATCGTCAAGGATAGAAAATTCGATGTCGTCGGGCTGGAGCCTCTCGAGAAGGCTGAGAGTATATCAGACAGATTTCCCTCCCGTGGCCACGAAGTTACGGATGATGGGTGGATACTAAACTCGAGAAAGACACGACTCATATGGCTGCCTCATTCTTGGAGGAAGGAGTACTCGTGGGGTGAACGATTTCTTGGGTGTTCGGTTGATGGGCTACCAGAGCCTGTCATTCTGGAGTTAGGCGAGTGACCTAGGTACAAACCTTTGCTCTCCCTCTCACAACATGTCTACTTTCTTTCCACCGCTCACACCGTCTCATTCGAGTTTTGGGTAGTAGCTATGTATCCCTTCGCGATCCCTACTTGTAGCTATATCTATGCCGGCGAATTACGCTATCCTCCATGGTTGAGTAATCTCTCAGTGTATACAAAACAATAACAACGACAACAATCCACCGCGACACCCCAAGAGTATGCAAGGGGGCTTACATAAAAACAGAGATGGGGGGTTTTGTTCGCGGAGGGGAAATTACGCCTTCTCGTGCTCGGAAGCAGCGTGCGCTTAGCCTGTATACCGCCAACCGAGAGCTCAACGCCGCCGCGTTTCGGTTGCTGACGGTAGAAGACCGAGCGCCTTGGGGTGGTGTACAGGAGATCGACCTCTTCGAGGGATAATCTCTTGGTCTGGAAAAAAAAGGCGTTAGCTTCTCGATGATCACCAAAACCTCGGGAACGCAGAAGTAGGTAAACAAGAAACATCCAGCACAGGTGGATCCCCAGATGAAGAAAATCTTGACCTCCAGACCAGTAGAACCAGGTTCCTTGTTGGCGTAACCGATACCGAAGTTCCAGAGTCAGTTGGAGGCGACAGGGAGGGACATAGCCTTGGCACGGATATTGAGTGGGAAGATCTCACCGGTGACAACCCAAACGACGGACCCTATGTGGAGACGAAGAAGGCGTTGTAGATACATACGAAAACGGTCAGAACCTTCTATCCAGCAATGCTCGAGGTCGGGATTGTGATACTGATGATGGCGATCAAGAACTTGCAAACACACGTGTCGGCGGCGCCGACCAAGAGCAACCTCCTACGACCAAACCTCTCGACACCCCACATGCCAGGGAGAGTCATGAACACGTTGATAATGTTGGTAGCGATGGGGATCAGGAAGGGGTTACTGATACCAGAGTTCTTGAAGAACGCGGTGTCGTAGAAGATGAAATTGATACCGGTGAGTTGCTGCCATGCCTGGATGAAGATGCCAGTGAGGGTACGAAGAGGGATCTGGTTGTCCGTGGCGCGGAGATAGTCGAAGTAAGAAGACTTGCCCAGATCCCTCTCGCGCTGGAAGGAAACCGGATCTCGGGATGTTTGAGAGGGAGGGAGATCAGACGGAGAGAGCACGGGCAGCATCTTCGTCGCGCTTCTCCTTGATGAGCCATCGAGGTGATTCGGGAAGGAGGATGAGCCCATCTCTTTGAGAACGTCGGAAAGTCGATCGGCGATGTGGTCGAGTTCGGTGGAGGACATGCGGTCGAGAACGGTGCTGAGAGCCACGCCTGGGCACTCATCCATGTAGAAATACCAGACGCCGTCCATCTACTTCCAGGGGATGACGACAGCGTTAGTGAAGGGGGCGTGGTGTGCTAACAGAAAGTCGTCCATGGGCGAACTGGAGCGCGCGAACTTCCGCGTCGTAGTCCCAGGCGAACTTGACTAGAATCCCTGGTGCGAATCTGGAAGTGGGTCTGTATTCGTCGGGATTTAGCCGTTCGAGTGTGGTAAATTCTTTTATGGTGGCTGGGAAAGGTAGAGTTACCTAGGAGGTATCGGGAGCGAGCTGAGCAAATGGCGGTCGGTGAGCAAATACCATCAAGGGATTTGCGGGGGCTTACGGATGTCATGAGTGAGAGTGGACAAGAACCGGTCGATCGGAATCGGAGTTCTCTCCAGATCGTCTGCAGCACGCATGATATTGAATGCAGGGTAGACGAATCGCACCCATCCAGTACGCGCCCGTGTGCTTCAAAACAATCGCCAAACCACACCTGCATTCCCCACCGTTCTTGTTGCATTGTCATTCTATCATTTACTGTTCCATCTCTCTTGTTTCATCAAACTGCATCCACTTTACCACCCCCAGTGAGCCTACCCACTGCTGCACAGTAAATTCCCTCATCTCACTCCCTTGACATGATCGCCGCGGGTCATAACACTTGCGAGGGCCGTCAATTTTGATAAGAGGTCATATGCTGGATGCGCGACTTGCTTGTGGTCATGGTTGGTGCTAAACTCCTCTCGGAGGACAAGTTCAATAGACGTTCCGCTCAGGAAATGTGTTGCAAAGACCTCGGGTGAGTCGCTGTGTGCCCACGGCTGACGTTACGCGACCGAGGGAGGATGAGAAGCTTTGGGCGTCGCCGAGTCGGATGATGCAGATCGCGGGGAGGGTAGGCATCAGTAAACGTGGGAAGGTGCTTATTTCGCGGTTTTCCGTGCTTATCCTGCGAATAAGCGGATATAACCGGGTTATATAACGTAGGTCCGAAAATTATATAATTTGAGCGATCCAAATGGCAGAGAGCTGTCACGAATAAGATCGGATAAGCACGTATAAGCATGGTAAGTAAAATAAGCCAGTGTCCCTTTTACTGATGTAGGAACGTGCCTTCAGGATAGCCTCGCAATATCACTACATGACCGAGACATTTATGAATGCGCAATTCAGACAAACCCTCCACTTGAGGCTGGATTTCAGCCTCGTCCCTAAATAATCGATACGACTTTCTAGATTGTAGGGTCGTATTTAGCTTGTGTAACTCCAGGAAACCGTGCACCGTGCTCAGCATGGGTAAGGTATGCATAGCATTACTCGTCATCATTTACTCGTCAGGCAGCCGCGGGGCCTTCGAGAGCAAAGCTACAGCAAGCGCCAAACGGGCGCCAAAATCGGTATCGTCGTTTCTCACCCTGATGAACTATACGTTCGGCAAAAAGTCCAAAATCATCAAAAAACATTTATCTGGGAATCACTATCAACATCGACGCTAGTCCACTCGGCTTCCGAGCAGAGCTGGGCATTGACCCCATAGGTTACCAAAAACGTTTTTATCATGACCTAGAACAAGATCGACTCGATTCAACTGTGGCTCTAGATGAGAACCCTAGGCCACCGTGGGTCGCATTTCACGACAAGAAGAGAGAGGATCGAGGTCTTCACGCACCGGAGACCTCGACTGCCGCCGGCGTGATTGATGATGGTACTGAATGCATTTGTGAAAGTAGGCGGAATCAGGTCCGGCTGGCAAAGACACTCTGAACGCACCTTCTCCTTGGGTCGAAATCCAAGTAGGTGATCTGCAGAATGCAAATGCAGCGCATCGCAAGTTTCCGTCGGAATATAATTACCACTTCTTCCAGATCCATCGCCTTGGAATTCTCCTGCTACCGTTACTATTCCTTCCCCCGTCCCGATCGCCAATTGAGTATGAGGTAGGGGAACGATATTTTCGGGGTGAGCAGCGGATAGTTGATCTTGCCGTGAGGGAGCTCACGGCTGACCGAGAGTGCCGTCGGTTGTGAGCATCGAGGGTAGCTTGGGTATCAGCCGTGAGCCTGACGACATGGCAATCTCTCTCGAAAAACTGGTAAAGAACCTGATTTATTCGGAAATACATTAAATTAAATTAAATAGTTTGTCCATCATGTATACATTATCGATGGGACGGTGAACGACCCCATATCTCCATAGATACGAGGAAGGGAACCAGGACGAGAGCGAGGAGAACGGGATGGGGACAGAGGTGGGGATAGGGATAGGGGATGGGATAAGTTGGACGCCGTGCTTGCACTTGGACTGTGCGAGGGACGCGCCATCATTTTTGTCCGTTGCACGATCATGGTAGACACGACAGGCCCTTGCTCGAGTGCACGGCGCACGGCTAGATCACTTAGATAATGTTTCCTTTGTTCTATTTGTTTCATACCGCATGGCTAGGCCCCATAGCTACTGATATATAAAGCCTGTATTTTCTACTCAGTAATAACCATTCTCATCTCTCACATTCTCATCTCTCACATTCTCATCTCATCTTGCGCACGCAGTTAGAGGTGAGGTCCACGACTGCGGGAGATGTCAACTGCTCACCCTTCCGCGCACTGGCCAGGAGATAACATGCACTTGCCTGTTCCCACGCCGGGTCGATTCCACATTGGGGATCAATCGTCGAGTGCGACACTGGACCAAAAACATGACTTTCATGGAGAGGTTACACGGCTTTCGGATATAAGGGCAAGAGACGAGATGATTCGTTCTCTTCCTCCCAGTACCACGACAAGTCGCTTCTTCAACAATAAGCGCAAGAGATCATCTGAACCTTCCCCGCAAGGCATCTTCCCGACAGTCCCCACTGACATCGCTGCCGGGCCAGTTGGCTACCAAGCGCAGTCTAATATCGGCCCCGAAGGTGGGCACACTCGTTCCAAAGGTATATCGACCTGGTCTAACTGTGGTGTTAGATGACAGGACCGGCGGAGGTTCTCGGATTGTGTTCCAGGATATGATGGATGAAGATCAGGAGCTTCCTGCGTCGGTAGTTTCGACATCTGGTGCCGTGATTAGTGAGACTGAACGCAGAAACAGCCGTACGAGTGAGTGCTTCTTATCCCTGCGATTTGGACCGATGTTCATGCGGATCTCGTTCCTCTCCCCGCCAGAGGAGGATACCGACGACACTGGAGGGAGAATAAACGAGCCATTTAGGGGTATGTGTACCATCATAACGATAACGTTGACTCCGTTTTAATATTTCATCAGCTGCGAAGAGGGCCCGGGAGGGCACGGTGCTTAGGGGTGCCACCGTTCACGTTAATGCTGCAGAGATGGTCACGAAAAAATTCAGTGATCTAAAGGTCACGTCAGGTCAGAACATCTTCTGTTTTCGACGACAGGTGCCTGACACGAACCCCCCACAGCTGAGGCGGCTGATCTCAACCAGTTCCCCAGAGCAAATGAGGCAGAGTATCGACATTGCGACCGTAGGGGCTGTCTCAAGGGAACCCGTACAACCGTCCTAGACGAGATTGAGCACTGGTCAAGAGACTTCCACAAGCCCCCGGTCTACTGGTTGAACGGATTGGCTGGGACGGGAAAGAGTGCCATCGCCCAGACGCTCGCAGAGAGGTTGTTCGCAGGTGGTCAACTCGGTGCCTCCTTCTTCTGTTCCCGAGACTCCAAGGACCGGAGCGACCTCCGCTTCATATTCCCCACTATCGCTGTCCAACTCGCACGGAAGTACACCCAATTTCGATCGATCTTTCTCCCGCTGGCTCGGTCGGATTCAGGAATCGTCTATGAGTCCTTGTACAATCAGATGGATAAGCTGATCGTCCAGCCTCTCAAGGAATCAGCTATCTCGATGGTGATTGTCATCGACGCCTTGGACGAGTGTAAGGGCGACGAACCCGTTTCGGCGATCCTGTCCGCCCTTGGACAGTTTGTATCCCAAATCCCAAATGTCAAATTCTTCCTGACCGGTCGGCCGGAGCCACGGATTCGAAAGGAGTTCCGCCTTCCGCTGTTGGCACAGATCACGGACGTGTTCGTCCTTCACGAGGTCGAGTTGAGTCAAGTTAATAGCGACATACGAATATTCTTCAAACATAGGTTCTCGGAAATTGCGGATCGCCGAGGCGGACTGGGTGGCTGGCCGACTGAAGAACAACTGGACCTGCTTTGTGAGCGTGCGGGAGGATTGTTTGTTCATGCCGTGGCAACTATCAAGTTCATCGACCACAAGCACAACAACCCTGTGGGACAGTTGGACCGCCTCCTGCATTCTCCGGAGAGCAGTGTATTCGAGGAGAAAACCACTTTCGATTCGATCTACGCGTCAATTCTTCAAGAGGCTTTCGGCAAGGACAACTCAAGGGATGATCACAAGGTCAGGTCAGTCCTCGGTGCTGTGGCCCTGGCTGTGAATCCCCTTTCTCCATCCACCATCGCTACGCTCACAGGCTGCAATGTCATCGAGGTGTTCCTCCGCTTGTTATCTGTGCACTCTCTCCTTGCGATCCGGCAGGATGTTGATCGACCTGTTCGACCATTCCACAAATCGTTTCCCAGCTTCATTATCGATCCAGCCCGGTGCACCAATTCGAGGTTTCGTGTCAGTCCTCCAGATCAACACACGGAGCTTCTGATCGGCTGCCTGGAGCTAATGAATCGGAGGTTGGAGTGGAATATGTGCAAGCTCCCGGACGGTGTAATGGACTCTGAGATCAATGACTTGAAGGAGAGGACCGAGCAATACATCGATCAAGCTTTGGAATATGCTTGCAGGTCGTGGCACAAGCACCTTGTTGAGACGACGCCGGCCAACACACTCAAAATCACATCCGTCTTGCACCGATTCCTAGAGGGGAAGTTTTTGTTCTGGCTGGAGGTGCTTAGTGTTCTCGGTGCGACAAGGGAGGCGGTTGACGCATTGGAGGCGGCTGCGAGGTGGCTGGATGTACGTTGAGTTTCCGTCTTTAATATTTCCGTCGGATTTACTCAGAATTAATCCAGGCGTCACCAACTCTCAACCTCGTCAACGTTCACCTTCGCTTTGTGCTCGTATTCTCCGAGGTCATCAGCACCTTCGCTTCGCACATCTATCACTCTGCGCTTCCCCTATCCCCCCAAACATCAATCGTACACAAGCTACACCATGCGTACTGTCGGAATTTCCAGATGCCGCGTCTCGTTGTCTCGGCTGATTGGCCACCCGGCCACCCTGTTCTCATCACTAAGGAGACACGGAAGGACTGACTGGTCTACACATGTCGGAAAAAAATCCAAGATTGATTATAATCAATTATAATCGAAGACGCTGGCAGGGATCTACTGGTCTCTTTAATTATAATCGATTATAATTACGTGGATTTTTTCCGACAATTATTTAAGCAGCCTGTATTTTGCTCGAAATATCATCACTTCAGTTCTCTCTCTCAGATTGCGCACGCCATTACGTACGGCCGGCCCTTGGCGAGGGTTGTGTATGGGGCCCGAAAGAGTATAAAACGGCGACGCCAAGGTACAAAAGAATGCACGTTTAGTAGCTTCACGCTGGGGGTGTGGCACCTGGTCAATAGGCTGCAACACAGAACGCGAACGAAAATCATCAGTATTCTGTTGCCATTGGTATCTGTCGACAGTTGGCACGTCGGGAGTTCAGCTTTAAAATTTAAGCAACCGGTCCATCCATCTGGGGGATAAATCGATTTCGTGGGCCATCTCGCATCTCGCATCTCTAATCCTTCATCTGTATATACAAGAGAAGGACGGGTGCCCCCTCTCATTATATCTGCGACGTCGAAAATTTGGTCCCCGGTGTTCCTTCTCCGGTAACAGTGATATTTAGGCATTGCCTTGTGTTGGAGAAAGGAAGTAAGGACCTGCTCAACCTGTTTAGAATTGGATGTGCCTTAAGAATACTAGCCGTTCGAAAACGAGATTGTTTCCTCTACATACACTGTATCACCGATGGGACTGTCGCCCGACAAATATATTACAGCCACGGCGAAGTAGTAGACTACCCTACGTCCACACGGTTGTGCCTGATATAACGGACGATCCGACATACAGCATCAATCTCTTTCTCCCGACGCGGGTCCGGGAATATGCGAGCGAGAACGTGTTCCCATGCTGGGGTCGCAAATCCCGGATCGTGGATCCCGCAATACTCCCAGAACTCGGGGTAATACCCGGCAGTCTCCCAGTCGATGATAGCTGTGATCTTGGAGCCGTCGACCAAGATGTTGTGAGGAACGAGGTCGCCGTGAGTGAGGCGAACCTGTGTATCCGTCAGGAAGTGGCTGAACAGCTCCTCGACGTACTCAGACCCGCAGATTTCAAGGAAAATCTGACGGTAGTAGTCCAGGTACTCCGCGATGCTCTTGAATGCGTGCGGAGGGTTCCAAGGGTAGGGCATGAACCGGTTGTTGTACGAGCCGCCGGTGACGGATCCAAGGGTCTCGCTCAGATATGAGCCCATCTCTCTGAGAACGTCGGAAAGTTGATCGGCGATGTGGTCGAGTTCGGTGGAGGACATGCGGTCGAGAATGGTGCCGAGAGCCACGCCTGGGACTCATCCATGTAGAAATACCAGAAGCCATCCGTCCATTTCCAGGGCATGACGACAACGTTGGTGAATGGGGCATGATGCAGAACGCGTGGTGTGCGAACAGAAAGTCGTCCATGGACGAACTGGTGCGCGCGAACCTCCGCGTCGTAGTCCCAGGCGAACCTTGACTAGAATCCCTGGTGCGAATCTGGAGGTGGGTCTGTATTCGTCGGGATCGAGCCGTTTGAGTGCGGTAAGTTCTTTTATGGTGGCCGGGGAGGGCAGAGTCGCCTGGGAGGTGTCGGGAGCGAACTGAGCAAGCGACGGTCGGTGGGCAGATGCCGCAGAGGGATTGGTGGGGGGTTGCGGATGTCATGAGAATGGGCGAGAACCGGTCGATCGGAATCGGAGTTCTCTCCAGATCGTCTGCAGCACACGCATGATATTGAATGAAGGGTAGACGAATCGCACCCATCCAGTACGCGCCCGTGTGCCTCAAAACAATCGCCAAACCACGCCTGCATTTCTCGCCGTTCCTGTTGCATTCTTGTTCCATCATTCGCCGTTCCATCTCTCTTGTCTCATCAAACAGCTTCTACTTTACCATCCCCAGCGAACCTATCCACTGCTACACAGTAAACTCCTTCATCTTATACCCTTAAGACATGACCGCTATGGTTCATAACACTTGCGAGGGTCGTCAATTGTGATAAGAGGTCATGTGCTAAATGCGCAACTCGCTCGATGCCAAGTTTCTCTCGTAGGACAAGTTCAACGAGACGTTCCGCTCAGAAAACGTGTTCCGGAAACTTCAGGTGAGCGAGGGAGGATGAGGAGCTATGGGCGTTGCCCAGCCGGATGATGCAGATTGCGGGGAGGGTAGAAACCTATAGAAAGGCGCCTTCTTCTCGATACCTAGTCTTGTAAAATCACTAACCGAGATATCTATAAAAGCACGATTCAGAAAAACCCTCCCCCTGAGGCTGGATTCCAGCCTCGTCCTCAAATAATCTACGAGTCGCATCCAGCTTGTGTAACCCCAGGAAACAGTGTTCCGGCCATCAGCAAAACAAGTAAACTCCGATCTCGGCTGACGGAAACGGCCAGACCTGACGGGACCATTTCAGACCAGGGATCCTCCTGGCTCGCCTGAAATTCCCTGAA
>Ga0307512_10004727_pt1 | contig 14703 bp, 13 predicted proteins | sample 14_EM_MG_FD_200267 | JGI IMG/M metagenome (GOLD analysis project Ga0307512, IMG submission 200267) | Populus trichocarpa ectomycorrhiza microbial communities from riparian zone in the Pacific Northwest, United States - 14_EM | ecosystem: Host-associated > Plants > Roots > Unclassified | place... | reverse complement strand
CTTACCCACTACCCACAAACACATTCACGTCAATACAAAACACACCAAGATGCCTGTCGAGAGACACTTTCCCGAACGCATTATCATCCCGAGGGATCAAGATGGCAACCTCCCGGAACGCGCGGCGGTTCCCTACTTCAATGTCAATGTTCCCGACAGATACCAGGGCGAGCCCTTCCACCTGAGGCCTTACTACGATGTCAACTCCGGCAGAGTCATTCATCCTCCCGTCTACTACCCGCAGAGACAGGACTACCCCGTTGCTGCCGTGCCTGTCGAACCCCCGGTCGTTCCTCGCTCTGAGCCTTACACCCTCGGAGAGCCTCACTACTGGCCCGTTGGAGCCGATGGTCGTCCCTTCCCGGCCCCGGTCCCTGCTTCTGCCTTTGCCGACTACAAACCACCCCACCAGTCTCCTCCTGTGGCCTATCCCGTCGCCATCGCCGCTGGCCCTCCTCCCGTCCAGGCGGTTCCCGTTCGCCAGCCAGCTCCGCCTCATCCAGTTGGTATCATCGCGGCCCCTCCCCCCGCCAACTACCACCAAGGCGTGCATTGGCTCAGGCATGGTCCTCCGGCCGGGGACGAAGAGGCTGAGCTTGTCTGGCAGGACCTGGTTCAGCGCCAGCGGGTCGCCCTCGAGGCCGAGAAGAACTACCGCCGTCTCAGCCATCTTGCCATTGACCAGTGGGTAAGTGTTCTTTTCCCCTGTCCTTTCCGCTCATCTCCTGACCGACTCAGATCGACCGCACCCCCAGGCGCCGGTAGACGCCAAAGCCTCCGCCTATACTCGAAGATCTGATCCTTTCATCTGTTTGTTTTGATCTGTCTTCGTATGTCAAGAACACTTCCCTTTGTCTTACAATCCCCTTGTCCCACGATACCACGGTTCACGAATTCCTATGCCATACATCTACGACCGCAATTTCTTCATATACGACTACAATCTACTACATCACAACTACACCTCTTTTCACGGCAAAAATCCATGGTATCGTTTCAGTTTCCGCATATGCAAGCATCATCTGGTTGTCGTCTAGGAAAAGGGCATTACCTTGGTTGTTTCATTCCTTTTGTTTTCTGAGGGGTTAGGGGCGATTTCGTCTCTTCTCTTTGGATGGATTGGGTGGAATGGTTGTTGGAGGTGTTCTGTTTCTTGTACTTCAACATCGCTTTCTTGATGATTGCGCTGTTTTCCCCTTTTGCTCTTGCAACTTAAACTACTAGTCCCTGGTGATTCTGTGATGAACCCGTAAGAATCGTCACTGTGGTGTGTAGAAGCTGCGACTCCAGACGGGTCGACATGGTCACTCGCACCCCGAAATACACCCTTAACACCTCTCTGCCATTAATGCATCTACGTAGGCGCCGGACTAATCGCTATCCATCAATTCGGCCAGTTCCGCCTCTTCCTCGGCAGTCAGGACCCCCTCCTTCTTCGCGTCCACCACCTCCTCTTCGGGTTCATCCCCCTCCTTCGCCTTACGCGCCTCCTCACGCGCCTTCTCCAGCTCTTTCGGCACCAGTGACCACCTACGGATAGTACAGTCTATCCCGGCGGAGATGAGCCATTCACCGCGTTCCCCCACCACCGCGAGAGCGACGACCTCGTCGGCGTGGCCGGTGAAAGTGTGGTATAGCTCTCCAGACTGGTTGGTTAGCGGGAGAGTAAATCTTGTGGGAGTAGATTGGTGGGTGCTGATGTTTGGGGGGGAGGAGGGGGGCTCACAACAACATCCCACACCCGCACCTCCTCGTCTCTGCAGGCGGTGATGACCCAGCGCCCGTTGCCCGCCATGGCGATATCGTTGACATAGTCTGGGTGTTTCAGCAAGGTGTCCGTCCTGTGGCCGTCCTTCTTTTCCGCGCGGACGTCGAGCCGTCTCGCACTGCCGTCGGCCGAGGCGGCCCAGCAATCGGCGTCCTCTCCGAGGAAGCGTATGCAGTGGACGCTCGTCTCGAATTCCCGGATCAGCACGTCGTCCTCGCCCGCGGCCTCGGGGCTGTCGACGGGGATCCTCCAGCGGCGGATATCGCGCTCGCTGCCGCCAGCGAGGACGACGAGTTCGCGCTCGCTGCTGGCGACGGGATCGAGCGCCATCGCGCCGACCGCCCGCGTGTGGCCCTTGAGCGTGGCGAGCCGCGCCCCCGTCGTCGCCGACCAGACGATGATGTTCGCGTCGCTGCTGCCGGAGAGCAGCAGCCCGCCGGCGACCGGCAGATACAGGACGCTCTTGACGAAGTCCGCGTGGCCCGTGAAAGTCGCCACCACCCGCCGAGTACGCACATCCCACGCGATGATCTTCTTCTCCCACGCGCCGCCGAATATCACCGTCCCCGTGGAGTCGAGCGCGAGGCAGGTGCACGGCGTGGTGAAGCCGCGGTAGAGCGCGGATTTGGTGTCGCTGGCCTGCCGGTCCCTGGGAGTCAGCGCGAGCAACCCCCCTTCATTCCCGGAGCTGGCAAACACACCTCCAGCTTGACCCGTCGAACGATCCCGCAGCTCTCGCCGATAAACACCGCGTCGGCATCGGCGGGGTCCGGGATCAGGCACAGGATTTTGGAGCTCGCCACGATGGGGCTGCCATTTTTGTTGTGCGCCTTTGCGGCGCGGCGCTCGGCGGTTGCTAACGACGCGCTGGATCGCCGGGAGTTAGTGGGGGGGTGGATAGATGCGAGACGGCGGATGGGACGGGCGGAGCGAACGCTGTTTGGAAGAAGTGGCCTGGGTCTGTGGAAATGGACATTATTGCGGCGGTGCACCGTACGTAGGAACCAAGGTTGGGTGTGGAACGCGAAGATGCGAGGGCTTAGCCGCGTAAAGTAGAGTTTTAGCGCTCAAACGATGTAACAGCGTGTGTAGATACCTTGAGAGTCCGTTGCTGGCGGGAGTGACGATGCCATGGAAGTGCACTCGCTAATTGGAATTCACGAAGGCAACGATAGAGACTAACACTAATATTTCTAACAAAACCCGCCTCCCAGCCTGTGGATCATCACTAACTACAGTACAGACATACATACTCGATATGAGAAAGGAACCGAGGAACCGCAACCCTCAACACCGCAGCTTGCCGTAGTTCGTGACAGTGACAAATCTCTCGGGAATACCCTTTGCCATCACGGCCTTCTTGATACTGTCGTATGAGTCCCCTTGAACCAGAACCTCCAAGAGTCCCGGCTTCAGTCCCGTGCCCTGCCTAGCCGTCGCACCACGTCCACAGGCCCGCTGGAGCTCTTCGGCGAGCGTCTTCGGATCAATCCCGAAAGCCTCAAGACCAATTATGCGCGTGACCGTTTTCGATCCCTGTTTTGTGGTGCCGATGGAGATCTTTGGGGGTGCCCCGGATTTCGGCTTGCTTTGTTCACCGCTGGGGGAGGTGATGCGGTAGTAAGGGGCGCAGACGGACACGAGGCGTTCAGCGAGGAGATCTCGTCTGTAGGTGCCTTTGGCCTTGGCGAGTTCGGCTGTGTCGGCTGCGCTGGCGGTGAAGAGAGCGCCAGAGAGGAGGGCATCGAGGTTGACTAGACGCTTGTTTTGCGTTTGGGCGAGGTTGTTGGTGTCAATGTACGTGCCGATGAGAGTTTTGAGATCAGCGGCGGTGTAGAAGTCTTTGGTTCTGTTTCCATGTCAGCCAGGTTGTAAACAAAAGGGTCTGCTAGGGACGAAGACGAACCCCGCGTTGATCTCCTGGAAGAATTTTATTGCTTTCCCGTTGGGCCTGTAGAGCGCCTCGACTTTGACTACACCCGGTTTCTCGCCCTCCTTCCTGGCAGCAACGGCTTCGTCGGACTTACCTTCCTTCGGAGGCGCGGGGAGTTTGTACTGTTTGAACCCCTGAACTTCAGGGTGCTGCCAGTTGATATCCGTGACGATCGGCTCCCCACCGCTGCGTACTTTGGTAGCGATCAGATCTTTGCTCTGCAGGTACTTCTGGAATTTTGCCATATTCTTCCAGCTCGTCTTCTTCAGCTGGAGGCTTGGGTGGGGTCCTTCGTTTTTCAGGAGGTTGAACGGCGGAAACTGGCTCGCCGGTGGGAGATATGGATGTACCAGTGTGTTTATGAACGTCGCAGATGGTAGCGGGCACACGAGGCGGGCGTGCTCCCTCACCTCGCTGTCGGAGTAAACATGAAAGCCGTACAACGCAGCGTTGTAGAACGCATCGTCGATCTCCTTCGTGCTCAACTGCCGGATCGCCTCCTCGCCGTTGCTCTCCTCCTTCTCTTCTTCATTCTCCTTCCCCTTCTCCTCCGGAGGCGCGATCTCAAGCCCCTCCGCCGCCTTTGCCAGCACCTCCCCATCCGCTCCCGGCGTCTCCAGCTCCTCCGGAACCTGCACAGCCCCCGCAAGTTTGTACACCTCATCGCCGAGCCAATGCAATACCCGCACCGCTCGACCCTTCTCGCCCACCGTCTTCCTCAGCCCAGTAATGTCGATCTCGCACACGCCTACCACGACCGGCACGGTCGGGCGCTCGCTGCTCGCGATCCCCACCAGCTTTCCCACCTCCGCGCCATCCGGGAATGGCGGACCGATCAATCCCGGGGTCATTAGATCCGCGCCGTCACACAGCCTCTCGATGACGGGCGGGTGTGTATGTAGCAGCGGCAGCAGCGTCGGATTCTTCCAGAGCGTGAACACGGTCGGGAAGAGCTCCGGCGTCTGCCGCTCGATCTTGACCCATAGCGGCCGGTCCTCCACGTCCGCGCTGTGCGAGCCGAGGTAGATCATACCATTGGCGGGCGTGAGGTCAGGGCCGTACGTGGTCGTGAATTTCGCGTGCGAGCTGCCGTCCGGGAGGATGGAGTTGCGGAGCGAGGCCTCGGTCTCGGAGGCCGAAGGCGAGGTGTATGCGAGATCGGCGATCATTTGCTGGGCGGTCTTGCGGCGGTCCGAAGACCGTATGGGCGCCTGCGCTTTGATCTGGGGCTTCTTCTTAAACATAGTGCGTGTATGTCGGACGTGGCTGCAATGGTTGTGTCGTTGAAGTCGCGATGCCGGTGTTTATGTTGTGGGGTTGAGTTCGCGGCGATTGTGATCACAGCAGTCCTGTGTAACCGATGACGCTATGACAATGCAAGACTTAGACCGTCATGGGTATGATATGTCCATATGTATCTAGAGTATGTATGTATCATGCACCAGGGCCGATCCTCACAACTCCACTAGATACCTATATGATGACGAGAGGTTCACGATGGATGTCATGCTAAAAAAAAATCTTCATCGATCTCGTAATAAGATACCCCCCGCCATCACTAGCGCACCCAACATATCATCCATCTGGAAAAGATGTCAGAGACATACATAGATATGCCATAGAGAAATTGGCAGTACCGAGAAGAGAGAGCACAACTTCTATTCAAACCGCAGAGTGGAACCCCATAACAATGAATCCCCAAAGGAAATTTACCGACAGACAAGTCGCCTGCTATAACTACATACAAAGCCCAGCGATTGAACCGTCTATCTGCGCCCAGCCCCTGTAAACCACCGCCATCTCAATGCTTCAGCTTTTCAGCGGCGGCTGCCTGGCGGGCCTCCTGCCTCTTCTCCTCGGCCTCGACCATATCTGCCTCGTGTCAGTGCTTGGAGGGTGGAAGATGGATGGCGGGCCGGGACAAACCTTTCCAGAGATCCTCTCCGACGTACGACTCATGGTGTGCACGATTCATTGGATCGTTGGACTTCGCGTTCTGCCTTGTGGTGCGGGCATCGCTAACCTCGAAAGCGGCGGTCGCAACCAGGATCAGCAGCGTCAAGCCCTGGGCGTACATTCGGGCCTGGACGAGCTTCTGGGAAGTGGTCAAGTACTTATTTCTCGAGACCGCAGCGAGCGAACCGGCCATAGATGCGGCCCACGACGCGGTCACGATCGAGTACCGGTATTCCTTTCCCAGGCTCATAGCCCTCTCCCACTTTGTCTGGTTCGCGCGCTCCTCGGCGAGCTGGCGGGCGCGGGACTCGAGGAAGAATCGGTCGCTGACAGTGCGGGCCTCCTCGAAGTGGCGGGAGTATCGGTCCGCCTCGATGATGGCACCGAAAGTTGCCGAGGAGGAGACGAAGAACGCTCGCAGCGGGACCGTCAGGGTCCGGTAGAAGGGCCAGCGGCGGAACAGCAGTGCGTTTGCTCCCAGTCCCAGCGCGAGACCCCCGATGCCGCCGTAGGCTCCACCGCGGAGCACGGCGCTGTAGTGGGCATCCTCTTCTTCTTTGCTAAGGAGCTTCATTGTCGCGGATTGGCGTTTTGTATGGTGTTTCGTGGGCGGACGAGGGGGAGCTGGACGGGGCGCCGGGTAGTGGATTCTCTATCGGCTGCAGTCGTGGAGCAGTAGAGATTAACGGGTCTTGGTTTGGTGTCTGTCGTCGGGGTGGCGAAGGAGCGGCAATAGAGGACTAACGCTTGTCGACGGTGATCACTTCGACAAGAGCAAAGCAAGCTGGGCGTGATGGAAGATGTCCCCTAACGCAATAGTAGCTAGCAATCGTTATATAACGAAATCCATCCTATGACATAGTCTTCCAGCGAACACCCGCCCGGGGAGTCTTCGGATGGCAGCACAGCGAAATGTCAGCCCACACTACCTGCAGTACACACATGCATTCGGGCATTCGGTGCGAGGAACATGGATGGATTGGAGCTGTCATCTGTGCTCATGACTGGAGAGAGTTATTCCGTTACGAAGCGGAATAGGAAGTCGCCTGATATTTCCAAACCCGCGAAAGAGAACGGGTGTGCGTACATGTTCTTTCCTTTTCCCACCTGTGGCGGGGCGGACGCTCACCCTTGTCGCACCGGATTTTGCTTGTCGCATCGGATGATCGATGTTGACCGCACGTCAGCCACAGCACTGATCGCCGCCACAGATCCGACAAGGACGAGACTCGTGGCACGGCCAAACGTAATCCGGACCACTTCCGCTCCATCCGCCGTGCTGCTATCTAGATAGCACTTTCGCCGCGAGAGATTCAACTATCTATGTGCAGCAAATCCAACGAACGTTGACGCGATCACCCATTCAAGGAGTAACTACTTGAGAACCGACACCACCACCCGTTTGGCTTCGGTGGGGAATCATTTTTGCCCACCCCGTTCCATAGTTACTTGGTACTCGAGCGTGTCCGTTCATCGCAGTTGGATACACATCATTTCGCGTCCCTCCAGGCTGCTGAAAATGCCGGTCCGACGGAGTTCCCTCGTCTCCCGATGGCTGGTAGTTAATTACTTGGTAAGCTTGCCGCGGATTTGCTACGGAAATTTGTTTTGTCATCAATCGCGCGATATACATACACTTGTCCGGTTCCAGTCCACTGTCCGACCCCGACCCCGATCAGTCTGCAGGTTGCTCGTTGCAATCCCCCTTCGCCTCCACCCAGACCTGTCCCAGTACTGCTGCGGGAAGAATCGAAGTGACATAGATACAGCTCTCGCCGGATATCGAGCGACGGGTTTGGAGCCGCATATCGTTCTGAGACACCGCAGAAAACTGCCCACCCCGATTCACCACCTTGCCACCGCAACAGCCCCGCGATAGTACTCCGTGAGTCCAGAACTCGGGCGGATTCGTAAGATACCGTCCTCTATTTCCCGACTCCCGCCTTCTGGAGTGCGGCCAAGTTCAGAGGGAAAAGCGAACGAGCAACCCCCCCCCTTCCCCCCGGCTCGCACCAGTAAGTGCGGCACTTCCACAGTCACCAACCACCGTCGGAATCATCGACAATAATTCCGTCGGAAATATGAGAAATCTGGGCGATCGGCAGAAGGCCAGTGGGAGCGGGAACGGAGACGGAACGAGCGCATTGAGGCGAGTCGAGGCGGGGAGGACCACCGAAGGGCCGAGCATCCATCGGTGGAGCGCGGGGATGTCAATACTACGAGATCGGGACGAGGTGCCGAAGGTGGGCGGCGGAATTCGGTTAAGAGCTGTGGGTGTGTGATGGCAAGCTGGAGGACGGCTGTTATGTCCTTGGTCCCTCCCCGTCTCTTTCCTCGCCTCCACAAGATCTTCTGCTGGCGTCTGGGCCTTGTAACGGCACCACCAGCGCGTGGCGTTGGGATGGTTGGAGGCACTGGTTGGTGGTAGAACCTCAAGGCGAGACGCATGTTGTTCGCCTGGCTGGTGTCGATCTCGGCTTCTACGACTTCCGGCCGTACCAGTATTTATTGTGGGTGGCGATGTGCTCCCTGCCAGTATATAGAGCATAGGCTTGGCCGGGGCCGGGCTCGTCCGCCTATTCCATGTTGCTTTTTTTAATTTTTAATTTCATTGCTCGCATGAAGAGACCATAGTGTTGGTCACGGCGAACTCAGAGCGAACTCTGAGATTGAGGAGGGAAAGGAAGTAGTGTCCCGAAGGGCCCGAGAAGCCCCAAGACTCGCCGGTATGAAAGCTGAATTGCTCTGAGGCAAATTCAAGCGACAGAACTCTTTGAGAGTTGGGGGTTTCCAAGGACAGCCCGTGGAACACCAGTGAGTTTATTAACTGTCAGATCACCAGGACAGCTGGATGTTTAGCAGTTTACTGACAGCTCACGTCTGGCCGTTTAACCGTGGCTGGCAAGTCAGAAGTCAGACTCCCTCCAGGCGGGCGAATTTGCCGGATCCAATAAGAAAGTCCAGATGGCGTTGCCAACGCGTCGTCAGTAGGCGGCTCTTAAAGCCACGCACTCGAAAAGGCCCCCGTCCCTTCACCAGCTGCACTCCCGATGCAGAGCGAGTTTTGGAGCTTCTCGGGCCCGCCTATTCCGTGTTGCCCAGCTCACCAACTCTGTCTGTCAATCGTGATGTTCTCGAGTGATATCTGATGAGCATTCGGGAACGAAAAATCATAGCGACCTTCTGCCAGCTGCTTATCATACACGGGCCGGCGCGGGCATGCACCCTTCCAACTGCAGGTGCCATAGTGTCTGCCCAGCCTCCCGTCGGGGCACATGCGATGTGATGCTCCCGACCCATCCGGCCGCTCGCTAGAGCCGGACTCCGTCGGACCTCCGATAGCAGTCCGAAAGCGGCAAACACTATCGTATTCGCGCAGTTAGCCTCCAAAGCGGTCTGTACTAGTACATACAGTATGTGCTCTGTGCGTCGCGGGTACAGCCGGCCAACAGGAGAGTATGTAGTTTCCACTGCGCCAGTCGTCGTGTATCCCTCGACATGCGCGGCGATACCCAAACGCCGTGCGACCCCACTGTGCCCCGCGCCACGATATATAACGCCGGCTGACAGTACACCACACACCACACCGGGCCAACCCCAGATCGAGCGGTCGTTTGCGCATCGGCCAGATTTCCTTCTCACAGGACCGCAGTCCTACGATTGGCCCCTGACTGGCGAGCGTAGATGAGACAGAAACACGGCCAGGAGCGGGTCCGTGGCCACGCCCCGTCACTCGTCAAACCCGTGTTCCGTACTGTCTGTCAATGGGAGTGATGTGAAGATGTGATGGTTCTCCATGTGACGATGTGACGCCACTGCTTCTACATATAGCAGTGGTAGTCACGAGGACTGACTAAGCATACAGAAGACATTCTACAACACGTACGTACTGTCTGTCCGTCATAGAATTTAGACTTGGAAGCCCGCTCCGTATCCGCGCATGCAAGGCTATATCCAGCTTCCCAAGACCTGGAGAGTATGCACCCTTCCTACCTGGACCGTCGCTGGAGGGGTCGACATGGCAGATCCCCGGTCCACCACCCCTCCAAACAGGGACAAGAGAAAAGTAAATAAAAAAAAAAGTGCAGCGCCCAAGACTTTGGGGGGCCGAATAAAAATCATAGCAACACCTCGTTTCGATCGAGGGACCTCCGGGTTATGAGCCCGGCGCGCTTCCGCTGCGCCATGTTGCTCCGATGTGTTTACTCAAAGGACCTTTCTTTCTTAGGTACTTGGAGCAGAGGGCAGGGGGGCGGTGTGAGTCAAGTAGATATGTATGTAGTTACATGTAGGCCTCTGCTTCTTCGCCATCCCTTTGTTGGATTTCGGACACTGCACTAGAGGCAGTTTAAGCCTCTTCTGGCCAGTTAATATGTAATGATTTGTATGGGAAAAAGCGTTTCGCCAAGACCGCGATAGTTATACTCGCGTAGCATATGTAGTTAAGTACCTTCTTACCTACGTACCTGCCGGGCGGGCATCGCGACTTTCCCGCATCCCGCAACACGCACAACGACGACGACGATGGGACCACCCACGACCAGCGCGCGGCCGCTCGCCGGCGTCGAGCGTAGGCGCCCCTCCCCGTTCCGCAGAAAAGACCTCTCCGCGCTAAAACATCCTCCGCCAGGCGACATGCACCGCATAATCCAGACGCTCTACGAGCTGCAAGTGCGCGTCCACAGCCACGAGGGCGTCCCCGAATCGAACGAGATCATCGCGTCCACCATGTTGCGTCTCCCGACTTCCGACTTCCGTCCCGTGCTGACGTTCCCCCTCCCCCCCCCCTTGCAGCAAAGAGCTCGTCGACCAGTTCCAGCGCCTCGACGTCACCGCCGCCATAGTCCCCGCCACCGCCGCCCTGCCGAGGGAGGTCATCCAGTACGTCGAGGACGGCCGCAATCCTGACATCTACACGCGCGAGTTTGTCGAGCTGGTGGGCAAGCAGAACCAGTTCATGAACGGCAAGCGGCGCGCGTTCAGGCGGTTCAGGGACGTGCTCGCCGCGGAGATGGAGGTCACGTTCCCCGAGCTCAAGGCCGACATGGCGAAGATTCTCGAGGGAACCGGCGGCCGGTAGGGGGCGACAAGAAGGACACGGCGGGGGGGTTTTTTTTTTCTTTTTTCTTTCCGGTCTGGGGATTTGGAGGAAGGCGCTTTGAAATGGGAGGGGGGCAAAATATGAGATTGAAAAAAACAACACATGTATCTGTCTACGTACCCGGTGACCAGCGTTGCGAGAGAGAGAGAGGGAGGGAGGGAGGGAGACAAAGAAACAATCGATGCAACTCCGGAACAAAGCCAGCTCGCCATCATATATCTCGACGGCCGGCGGGTCTTCTATCGCTGCACATACATGTATCCTGCGTGCAGCAGCACCCACTTCCTCCCCAGTCTCCCACAGAAGCATCGGTAAACGATGACCTCCGAGCCCGACACGCCCCGTCCCGAGGAGCGTCGCCGCTCTGTCCGTCTGAGTCTCCCCGTCAGGCTAGCGCCCCCAACGGCGCTGGGGACAGGGAGTCCCCCCATTCGCGCGGCGTGGCCTCCGCTTGCGGAACCGCGCCCGCCCGTCGAGACGTTGCCGACGGCGAAGGAAGCGGCAGCCGCGCAGGCGGAAGCATCGCCCACGACTGTGCGTGTGCACCCCGAAGCGGCATCGCCGGCGGCCCCGAGCACGCCAGCGGAGGACGTGCCCGAAGCCGAGCAGTCCTTCACGCCGGGCACCCTGCGCGGGCTCGTCAGCTCCCTCATCTCGCCCATGGCCACGCCGCGGAGGCAGCGCGCCTACAGCCTCCCCGGCTACCGCCGACTCCGCCGCGTGCGCGAGTCCACGCCGCTCAGCGACGTCAGCGAATCCTCCTCGGACGGCGCCGAGCCGTACTACCTGCAGACGCCGGACCCGCACGACCTGCGCGACTTCACGAACGACTGGGACCAGGTGCCGCAGCCCAGCAAGCTGCTGTGGCGGCCTCCCAGCCGCGACGGCGTGCGGCGGAGCGAGCGTCTCCGGCGGACGTACTACCCCCTCCACCAGGAGCGCCGGGCGCTGCGCGCCGTGTACCGGCTGCTCACGTCGACTGTGGTGCTGCTCGCGTCCGTGCTGCTCGCGCTCTGCTTCGGCTGGCGCGCCGGCGTCGTCGGCGGGGTGCTGCCAGCGCCGATGCCGCTCCCACTGCCCGCCGCGCGCCTCCCGACCCCTCTGGCCTGCCTGCTCGACCCCACCTGCGCGGCGTGGTCGCACTCGCGCACACGCACGGTCCACACGCTGCTGGCACGCACGCACAGTCACGTGCTGGCGACGGCGGCATTCCGGAACAGCACCAACACGCTGCTCCCGGCGCTCGCGGCCTCGCACCAGTACCTGGCGCCGACGATGGCCGACGTGCACGTGCACGTGGCCGCGTGCACCCGGCTGCTGAAGCGCTTCGGCGGCTACCTCCTGCAGCAGAGCGGACGGGCGGTGGTGCCGCCACCGCCACCGCCGCCGGCGTGGGAGGCCACGCTACGGCGCAACTACGCCGGCCTCGTCAGCGCGCTGCGTTGGCACGCCGGAGTGGTCGACGGGGTTCTGCTGGACGCCCAAGGCGCCGTGCGGCACGCCGTCGGCAGCGTGCTGGACCTGGACGAGGACGACGCCGAGGTCCGGAAGGTCGTCGGGCGCGCCAGGGCGCTCGCCGTCGGCGTCAAGCGGTTCCGCGACGGCGCGGTCAGGGCCTGGGTTGCGGCGCTGGTCGGCGGGGGGTCCGAGGAGGGGGCGGCGGGGAGTTTGGCGGCGGCGTTCGAGCGGTTCCACGCAGCGCTGGATGCACTGGAGGGCGGCGGGGCGGCGGATACCGGCAGGGGCTGGGAGTCCGGGCCCGCGTGGGCCGAGGAGCCCGAGGAGCCGCAGCAGCCGGCGGTGAGCGAGGACGGCATCGGAGAGGACGCGCCGGATGCCGACAAGGCGTGGATGTTCGAGCAGGCCATGCTGTAGCTACACTCCATAGCGGCCCTCCGCGTTGGATATCGGAAAGTTTGATGCTTTCGCCGAGACAGAAAAGAACACCGTGCACTGGGCTGCGGGGCGGACAGGACGCCGAAGTGTCCATGTAGGCCCCTGGCTGCGCGCGGCGGGCGGGCGGAGTAGATGCAGAAAACAGGCAGATAGATAGCCACCCAACGAGACAGATAGCCATCCAACTAGACAGATAGCCATCCAACGAGACAGATATCCATCCAAGCAGATGGACGCCAATCCGCCCCCGCCCCGCCCCGCCACACAGCCACAGCTACCCATCCACCATCTCCACTCCACCCGGGGCTCCACAACAAGCCGAGGAATTCCGCGGGCGTGGGTACGTCAGCGGCAGGTCGCTCACGATAGAACGCTGTCCGCAGCCGGTCTGCAGAGCGGGCGGCGGCGGCGTGGGGGGTCGTTGGGCTTCTCGGTCGAGGGAGGCAAGTGATGACGATGGCGATGGGGGGTAGTGACGTACTATCTCGGTGCAGGCCGGTGGCACAGGTGCGTGCGTGCGTCCGTAGCGGGGGGGAACAGGAGATAACCAGGGCCGCACTCTGCGTGTTGCACTAGATTCCGGCCGGCGGCTTCGACTGGACGGGGTGGATCGAGCGGTCCCATCTAGATAGAGCTTATGCCCGTCGCACGCAGGTGAGTAGATATGGGTGAGTGGGTGGGTGAGTGAGCGAGCAAGCGAGCGAGTGAGCGAAGGGCCAAAAAAGGATCCAGTCGAGCTGAACGGGGGACAGATATCTCCACAATCTGCTGGGCGGAACATGGCCAATAAATACGGCTTTTTTCCTTTTCCCTTTCCAGGCAGTCCACCACGATATGGAGTTATCGCGTTCCGCATCCGCATCCGCCCGTTCCGCTTCTCTCTCTCTCTCTTTTCTTTTCTTTTTTTTTCACCCCCTTTCGGAAAAGAAGAGGAGGATAATAAGGCCTTTTTCATTTCTTCTGCGTATGAGACACGTGTATGTAGACTAACTATCTAGAGTACGTATCTAGAGCACACGCACCAACATCCGCAGAGATCCAGTACTGCTCCTGTCGATGCTTGCGTGCCAGGGGGGAGTTCGCGCACTGGATCTCGCTCGCTGCGGTTCGCGCTGCCTGTGGCTTGGCTGGCAGCCCATCTGTGGCAACGGCAAGTCGAGTGGCTGGGTACTATTGCGACCCGAGCCACGTAGATAAGTACATACAGAATGTAACCCGGGTTGACTGTTTTTTCTGATTCGGGCTGGGAAAAAAGCAAGGCCGGAGATCACACAACTCTATGTACCAGGTAGGTATGTACAATGTAGTTGTACATAGTCGGCCGGAAGAACCGAGAATTTGTTTTTTTTTTTAATTTGTTTTTTTTTTCTTTCGGGGGTTTTGCACGGAATCTTCCCACCTATGTATGTACACATCGACATACCTACTCGCCAGCTCTAGTCAGAAAAAAAAGGAAGAGAGAACGTTTGCTGGACAGCAATATCGCTGCATCTACGGTACAGCACCCGCGGACCGGACCGGTCAGGCCGGACTGGATGCTGCGTCGTAGATATGTAGACTACATATCTGCATACATACATAGATAGCTAACGACAAAGGTGCAGAATGACGAAACCTGGCGAGTTGCCGCAATAATGATGTGTGGCGTGCAATGGCACGAACAGCATGAACGGCACGTGCGGCGTTTAGTAGCGTTGGTTCGAGTCCGCCGAGGAGACACATGAAACGTCAGCGTTCTTACGGCCTTCCGGCAAGGCAAAGCGGCAGCTTGGTATATATGTAGATATGATAGTCTAGTTAACCGATCTCATCCGTTCCGCCCTACTGCGTACTGTGCATACCGACGAGAACCAGAGCCGCCGCTCGAGCGTTGAATCCGGACGCGATGTGAAGCAATGGTCTTTTTTTTCCACGGTTGCATTGCAGTCCCCTCAAGGCAGCGTGGGTAGAGCAGTCTATAGTATCTACTCTGCATTCTATCTACCTAGATATCTATACAGCATCCGAGGGGATGATCCGAGACCAACCAAACCCGGCCCCGCCGCCCCG
>Ga0307512_10004726_pt1 | contig 14705 bp, 16 predicted proteins | sample 14_EM_MG_FD_200267 | JGI IMG/M metagenome (GOLD analysis project Ga0307512, IMG submission 200267) | Populus trichocarpa ectomycorrhiza microbial communities from riparian zone in the Pacific Northwest, United States - 14_EM | ecosystem: Host-associated > Plants > Roots > Unclassified | place... | reverse complement strand
CTAGATGAAGCTCATTAGATGATCTAATGATCTAATCCTACTGTAAGCGGTGTACGGGATAGGGTTAGGGTTAGACAAATATCATAGAGGCTGTGCAGGAGAATACACATTTCCATCCGGATGTCCCGCGTAAGTACTGACAGTACTGACAGCTTTCCTTGGACACGGGCCGTGGATGATACGCAGCCAACCGTGCATTTCCCACTGCTCATTCCCTTCTGCGCTTATCACCTCTGACAAGTATGTCGAAACTCTGTCGCGAAAGGACCTGACGCGTGACGTCTCACTCATGTGTCGCCTTCTCAGATACCCACACGCGGCCAAATCCATCTCCGATTATTCAAACTATCTGTAATGCCCACTGCCAAGGTCTCAAAGACGAGGAAGGATGTCGCATGTCGACGAAAAGGTCAACAAAAAGGGGTGTCTGTCGAAGAGCATCGAGGTGAGTGATAACCCGCAACATTCCTCTAGGACCGTGACGATTGTAGACTTAGCAAGTACAGGCCAACCTGAACCTATTACGCGAACCACCAGTACTATCAGCACGCTTCCCGACAATGTCCTCCTAGAGATATTCGACTTGTATTTAGATCGAAACCCATGGATCCGCTCTTCCACTGGTGAGAGCCGCGTTCCACAGGGTCCAGATTTATGGCATACGCTGGTACATGTGTGCCGCCACTGGCGATGTGTCGTCACTGCTTCACCTCGACGCCTGAATCTCCGGCTTCTTTGCACTGAAAAACGACCCGTCAAAAGGAATGTCTGGCCAGACTTGCCGATTATAATACATGCCAGGATCCCAGAGTCACAAAGGTCACGAAGTCAAGCCATGAAAATCATTATTGCCACGCTCAAGCAGCAGCACAATCGTGTCTGCCAAATTACCATCACGGATATCCCAAATTTACTGTTGAAGAAGTTCGCAGCAATGAAGACGCCATTCCCAGCACTGACACATCTGATGCTTCGGCCGACGGATGAAAGTGCACCGATCCTTCCCGATTCGTTCTTGGAAGGGTCTGCGCCACGTCTTCAATCGCTCTGGTTCGATGGCATTCCATTTCCGGCATTAGGGAAACTACTTTTGTCCCCCCGTCACCTTTCCGAGCTTTCCCTTGACAATATTCCCCATTCCGGTTACATTTCACCTGATGCGCTGGTCACTAGCCTCTCCGGGTTGACGAGGCTGCGACGCCTTGTCCTTAAATTCCAATACCCTCGATCTCGGGCCGTGCGGGAGCGCAGAGTCCCTCCTTCGCTCACGCGCGTTGTCCTCCCCTCTCTCTTTATATTGCACTTTAAAGGCGATAGCGAGTACTTGGAGGACATGCTGTCCCGAATGGATGCCCCCCTACATGTTCACATCAAGATAAATTTCTTTAATCAACTAGTATTCGACACTCCACTCCTCCGGAACCTCGTCGAGCGCGCAGAGACGTTCAAGGTATTCCACCGAGCAGAGATATCCTTTTCTGATTACAGCGTAGGCTTCGCCCTTTCCCAGAAACATGGGTCAGCCGAGACCAAAGTACTAGAGTTGAAGATCTCATGCAAGCCATTTGATTGGCAGTTTTCTTCAATTGCTCAAGTCATTGTATCGGGCATTCCTCCCCTTCCCACTTTGGAACGTCTCGAGCTCCGTTCGTACCATCTACTAAAACTCTGGCAAGACGACTTAGAGAACGCGCAATGGCTAGAACTTTTGCGCCCGTTTGCCTCTGTGAAGGATCTGGTCCTGTGTGGACAATTTATTCGACTTGTGGCCCCCGTCCTTGGAGAGCTCATTGGGGAAGGAGTAGCAGAAGAGTTGCCTGCGCTACAAAACGTTTTTGTAGAGGATGTGTGGCTATCGGGATATCCTTCCTGGCAGAAAGCAATTGGGCAGTTCATCACCGCACGACAGATTTCTGGTCACCCTGTCGCTGTCCATCGCGTGGAAAGTGATTGGTGATAAATACCATCGGTGATAGTGATACATAAGTGTTCTCTGCTTTCCATCCGCCTGATGCTTCATGTTGCCTACGTTTCGCCTCCTATCCTCTCACACATGTTCGTTTTTGGCCCTTGAGACGCCAGTTACTATACTTTTCCCAGCCATACCATCATTGTGTTTTGATCTCGCTGGATATCCTCTTGGACCTAGTATAGGCTGCGGCACGCGCGGAGCATCAGGACACTGTAGTCATCTAGGCAATTCTGCGAGAACTGTGCTGTAGTCTCGAATAAAAGTGATTTTACAATCAGTTCTAGATTCTGTTCGACAGTCAGGGTGACTGAACGAGTGATAATGTATATGAACATTATGAACTGGCACTATAGATGGGGGAATCCGGAACGAAGGATATTCTTTTCGCACCATCTCAGTTGCATGTGCTGCAACAAGCTCCCGAGCATACCACCCGTATCGAATGGATCGACGGTACGGTTCCCACCACATGCACAACGTCGTCGCCACCGGGCTGTTTGTCCAGGAATGACATCCACCCTCCATCCCTCGGACCCTCGCACAGTCTTTGGGTCTGCCTCGGATGCTGTCGCCTTGGTCTTGGAGGGAGTTATTGGGAAAAGACATGGAGATGCTCCCGATGGCGACGTCGTCTTCGTCTGAGTGACGGCAGCTGTCAGCGGGAGACGTTGGTGTGTCCCTTTGAATGCGTACCCAGCATCGCCTGCTATGGCGATAGTGTCACTCCGCCTCCGCGTTGTGAAATTGGTACAGACATTAAAACACTCGGGTAGATGGAACGAGTGACAGTGTATTTAAATCGGGCTCTCAGATTGGGAGGATTCGAACCAAAAGATGTTCTTTCAAGTTTCTGCACCAACCCCAGTTACATATGCACCTATATTTTCCTCATTGAGACACTATATTCGAACATCACATGCCATGTGCATCACTGTTCATCCAAGATTCTGTGGGCTCAGACATGAACAATATTGAATAGTCAGTACTAGTATTGTTATCCAACATGACCTAATTGATCTGCGGCAAATCATCGTTATTCAAAACAACGTCATATTTTGTGTGATGGCTGTCCTGCTGTTAGTACACTGGCAGCGACAGTCCCATTTGAATAACATAGAGTGAGAAGACGTCATGAGGGTAATTGGAGGAAACCCAATTAGAGTCTCAAGGGTGATGAAAAGGCAGGTAGTAAGCAGTAAATCGACAACACCAAAAGGTAGCAGGAAGGAAAGCGGAGAAAACGTATCGATCTTTGGGTCAGACCTCCCACACATTTACGACCATCCGTCCCAATTGTGGACCACTACAGGGAGACCAGAGAGCTGTCGCGCAGCAACGAATTGCCCCAGGGCTTCCTGTGTTGGTCCTGATGGTTCGAGCTCCTGTACGAAAATATTTTGCAACATGGGCAAGACTTCTGTTACTCTTTCCCCTGCAAGTTCTCGCAGGGTGAGTGCACAATGTAGCCCGGGTCCTTTGCCTAGGTGCAGATCATTCAGACCTGTAAAGGGGTGTAAAAGATCCAGCCATTGATGGTTCTCTACCACGTCTTGCTGATCTGGGAGTAGTGCTAGTGGAGACTCGCGGATGTCGAGGCGTTTCAAAGCGGAAGGGAGATGCAAGGATGAACCACAGAGCTGTGCCATAGACGAAACTTGCCGATCTAACTCTCTGCATAAAATTCCCAACCTGAATGAGAGGGATCCGAGTTCAAGTTCGAATTCGATAGAGGATCCCCGAATTACCACACCTCCTCGACTGTGTGCCTTGAACTTTTCAATACGAGTGAGGAAATCGTGGAGTCGTGGGGTGTTGAATACCGGTTGATCAAAAAATGCGATATCAACCTTGTCAAGTAGGGGAACATCGATCCGGGATACAAAATCTTCGAGGTACTCGCTTGTGACTCAGAAGTGAAATGTCATGAGAGAGGGTAAGACAACACGTTCGGGAGGAGACAGAGGTCGGTTTGGCTGGTCAGGCTGGTCATGGAGGGATTCAGGGGACCAGAAACCGATTGAAAGTGATTCGAGATTGGGCATCGTGGATAGGAATGTGGCTATTCCCTCAGGCGACGCATACATGGAATGTGGAATATGCCAAAGACAAAGAGTAATGAGGTGATTGGCAGTCAAAAGCAGCTTCCATATCCCCGGAAAATCAACGGCCGATAAATGGCACGATTGTAGATGTTGTGCGGAGCTGCCTAAGAACGCCTGGGGTAAAGCCATTATCGCCTCCATATAAGCATAATCAGAGCAATCAATAGTGAGGTTTGTCAGAGCCGGAAACGGTTTCTGCATCACTGATAAAATGCTTTCCAAGTCACAAGCCTCTCTGTACAATTGAACTTGACATATGCGATCGGTGTGCTCGAGTGCAGCAATGAGGTTATTTACACCGTGCCACAATTCATTGTATCCGCAGGCCGATATGCGTATGGGGAGGTTTGGCCATATGTCCAACATCACGTTTACTTGTCTCTTGGGTGTGTAGAACATTCGTAGATTTAGGCGATGTGGCGATGCAAAGACGATGCTTCGCCATCTTCGGCAGACATGAGCGAGGGTATGCCATGGCTCTCTGTGGTTGGATGCTTCAACCAGATAGAAACTGAATATTTCTAGGAGGGCTTCGTCAGGGAGGGTGTCAATGGTCATCTGGCCTATATTGAATCAGTCAGCAGTAGTTGCGGACGATTTACAACCGAGGGCACCTACGTTCCTCCGAGACCACCTCAATGGGAAGAGTAAGTGACTGGTGGTGCTTAACAGGGAGGGAACTGGACAGAGAATGGGATTAGTTGTGAGAACACGACGAACTCCCAGTTCACTTTGACATCTGACGGCCAATCCGATGGCATAACGCACAGCTCCCGTGACCCTGGGAGTTTTCCCAACCCGATCAACGGTGCGTATCTCGGGCGTCACGTGGTTGACGGTACTCGATTCCAAGGCTAGAGTACATGCATGCCTTACACCACGGAGCTCATCATCGTGCTCACGACTCAACTTGATGCCCATTCTCTCTTCCGCTTCAAGTCTGTGCGCGCCTCCAGTCTTCCTTCTCGTCCTTCCGCCTGCTAACTGGTTCATTTCCGGCCAACCTCAACATCAGACATGCAAGGTCTTCCGAGATATTGTCAGTGAGACTGTCCGACTCAGACGCCTTTGCAATATGCGCTCGTACTCGCCGCACGCGGATTATGTGATGACCCGCTGAGTCACGTCACCGTGATGAGCCGACTCGCGCTCGTAGAAGCTTACGACGAGGCGTGGCGCACATTTTCGTGGAGTGGTGCTGTATCATTGATGCGATGCAAGACGTGTTGGACCTGGCACCAAGGCACGACAGCACGACGTTGGTACTCTCCTTTATACCTCATGCACATATACTCACGAGCTTTACCATGCAGGGTACTTGTGCGCGCGCTGTCCACTGGTCAGCCTCACTCTCTCTCTGCCGGTGGCGGAGTCCTTCGTTTGGAAGCTTCCCAGTACCCTTCAACAGGGAATAGAAATCACGAGATATGCTGTGAATTTCTTCGCAAGAACACCTCGAGAAGCGACAAGTTGGACGACCGTCTGGTGATTTGGAAATGGAAGACGGGAATCCCTTCATGTAAACATGGTATGAGCCCTCCGCAAATCTCGATCGGGAGAACCCAGTTGATTTGCGAACGCTTGACCGCGCAGCCGGTCCGAGTGGGGAGCTGGTTCGATCCCGTATTTTTATTCCTCAATGACCGCCACCTAGTGATTCCTTCTGCATCCTCCTGAACGTCTTCCGGTTCCGCCCGCGCCCTCAGTCTGGACAGCAACAAGTACCACCACCGGCGATCATCCGCAACTACGTCATCTCCGTCTCGGACGTCTTCGAAGACATCCTCGCCCTCCGGTTCTTCCCAGACATCAGCGCCCGCGGTGGTGCGTGGTCGGATCGGCATTCAGATCGAGGCGACGTCCTTTTTGGCGAAGAGGGAGACCGTCCAGGAACTGCTCGTCCCGGTTCAAGCGCTCAAGGCTTCGACGTGGTCGCCGGTGTATCGACGTGTGAGCGTGTGTTTACGAGCCGTTCATTGGTCGGCGGGTCGCGTATGCGTCTATGATGGCAGGGCGAAGCGTACCAAAGGAGAAGCTTCCGGCGGCTCTGCATGGGGTTGGCGCTTGTCAGCGTTATGCTGTCCGCTCTGGTTTTTTGTTCGTATTTGAGGTGCGTTCGGGGGCATTCGCGTCTCTGCGCAGGAGAGCACGGCTGATTTCCCGGGAATACCAGCACGCTGATGAAAACCCGAAGTTGCCGAGGAAACTACATATCCCCCCTTTCAGAGGTACCCCAAATCCCACTCTTACTGCGATGCGATCCTGTTTTCACCAATTCGCCGAGATGATGTAGGTATTATGCGTTGGGCAACGAAGGTGTAACACCCACGCCTTGACAAGGTTTGCGTGTGGGAGAGCGCAGTTGTCGTGGTCACTTCCTCACGCACATACATAATGCGCTTGTAATAGGCAGGACGCCAAGAAGGATGGCACAAATGTGGACACTTTATGATCTAGGGAAGAGATGCAATAGCCAGAGGTTCGTCAGTGGGTCGCACTGCTGTATGGAGCAAGCCAGGTGAACGGTGGCGGAGGCCGTGATGACGTTAATTGGGGCTCTGCATCGGCATTGGGAGCATTCTTCACGATGGGCAGAAAAGGATAGTGTGAACGACTTTCAAATGAAGAACCCGTCGACAATACCATAAGTTGTTACACCGACCATTGCAGATCAAGTTGCTCCATCACATGCGAGGGTTAGACGTTAGAGGTCTGCTCGAAGGATGTGGATTATGATCTAGGGAAGAAGTGCAACAGCCAGAGGATCGTCAGTGGTCACCCTGCTGCATGGAATAAGCCAGGTGACCCATAGCGGGGGCCGTGATGACGTCGATTGGGACTGCAACAGCATTTGGAGCATTCTTCACGATAGGCAGAACAAGACAGTGTGAGCGACTTCCAAATAAAGAACCCGTCGATGATACCATTAGTGGTTGACGCTGACCATTGCAGATCAAGTTGTTCATCACATGATCTGGTCCTACTTGTACAGGGCGGCGGATGAGGCCTATGAGGTTACAAACAGGCACCAAATATTGAGGCTGTGCGGACAGAATACACATATATGTACGTCTCGTGTGAGTCCCACTGATAGCTTTCCTTGGAACATGAGGCGTGAATGATACGCAGCCAGCCGGCCATTCTCCCACTGCTCATTCCGTGCTGCGCTTACTAGTATCACCTCTGACAAGTACGTCAAAATTCTAGCCACGGCTCTGTCGCGAAGGGAGTCAAAGGACCCTACTTGTCACTCAAATCCCTAGTTCCATCCCCGACTCTTCATCCTATCAAACAATGCATATTCTCAAGGTCTCAGATGCGAGGAGTGTTGTTGTAGGCCGACGGAAATTGTTGTGGGTCGACGAGTACCGAGGTAGGTGATGACCCGTAGTTCCTCTAGGATGATTACGAGTGTGTGTCAATCATGATGTAGGCCAGCCTGAGCTCCACTCACGAGTGACTATCGACGCGCTCCCCGACAATGTCCTCCAAGAGGTCTTCTACTTGTATTTAGTTGAAGCTGCATGGTATCTCTGCCGGTCGGGACCCAAACCAGTTGACGATACATGGCATACGCTGGTACACGTGTGTCACAGGTGGCGATGCATCGTCTTTGCTTCACCTCGACGCCTGAATCTGCAGCTTGTTTGCACACCAAAACGACCCGTTAAAACGATGTTGAATATCTGGCCAGAGCTGCCTCTTGTCATAATGACCGAGCTCGAAAAGATGCGAAGACTGGGTGTGGATAACATTGTTGCCGCACTCGGGCAACACAGCCGCGTCTGTCATATTAACCTCCCTCATAGTCCAGATTCGTTGTTGAAAAAAATTGTGGCGATGAAGAAACCATTCCCGGCGCTGACAGATCTAACTCTTTCTTCGATGGATCGAAAGGCTGCGATGGTCCTTCCCGATTCGTTCTTGGATGGATCTGCACCACGACTACGAAAATTCTCGCTGGCAGGCATCGCGTTTCCGGGATTAGGGAAACTACTTTTGTCCACCCATCACCTTGTCACTCTTCGCCTTTGGGATATTCCTCATTCCGGTTACATGTCACCTGATGCAATGGTCACTGCCCTCTCCGCATTGACGAGGCTCCAACGCATTGCCCTTACGTTCCGATCTCCTCGGTCTCGGGCTGTCCGAGAAAGCCGACTTCCGCCTCCTCTCGCACGCGTTGTCCTCCCCGCTCTCATCACCCTGGAGTTCCAAGGCGATAGCGAATACTTCGAGGACTTCGTGTCCAGAATCGACGCCCCTCTGCATCATATCTATATAACGTTCTTCAACCAGCTGGTTTTTGACACTCCACTACTACTCCGCCATTTCATCAGTCGCACAAAAACATTCCAAGCATCCCAGGCACACTGGTCAGCAAACGTCGTCTTTCGTCCTAAGTACGCAGAGGTTAGCTTTTTTGGGCAAGAAGCGAGGCCTGATGGCAAAATTCGCAAATTATGTTTGCGAATCTCATGCGAGCCGTTCGATTGGCAGCTTTCGTGGCTTGTTCAGGTTTGTAGCTCCTTGCCTCCCGTCCCCACTTTTGAATACCTCGATATCCGAATCCTCGAGGATGAATATCCACCAGAACGACAGCGACGACGACAAGAACAACGGCAGGATGACACGGAGAGCACGCAATGGCTGGAGCTTTGCAACGCATTTACCTCTGTGAGGTGTCTGCGGCTATCTGGGCATTTGGTTCCGCTCATCGTACCCGCCTTGAAAGAGCTTGCACAAGTGCTACCCGCCCTACAAAATATTTCTTTATGGGAGCCCCAGCCATCCGGGGCTTCCAGAAAATCCATTGAGAAGTTCGTTGCAGCGCGAATGCTCTCTGGTTTCCCTGTAACTGTCCACCACCTGGAAGGGGAAGGTGGGTGGAAAATTCATTGGGCATACGAGACCTTCATTGATTGATAGGTGCTCCTTGCTTTCTACTCAGATATTTCATGCCTCTGCTTGGCGTCGTCCTTTCTCCTTGTTCCACCTCTCGGACACCAGTTACGTAACTTACTGTGCCGTGTTTTGTGTCTACCATCACCGTATGCCTACCCAATGCGATCCGTTTGTCTCCGCCTGCATTTGTGATGGGCCGCCGCCGCCCTTATGTCTTCCGCACAGGCTGGTGCGAAGGGACTAGGTGATCGAACTGTTCGATCTCACTCCCCTAGCAAGTCACTGCAACGGGGAACCATTCGAAAGAAAGGAACCCATCTTGTTCAATTGTAATGTTCTGTGTTAGCAGACATTACAGGGTTTATTAGCCGGGCCTCCAAGTCTCGCAGATTCCTCACTTATTCCTAACTAGATATTGGTTCGTGCCAACCACGGATACCCCAGGAACGGCGATGTACTTTACTCTGAGACGAAGACTGAAAGTCTCCGCGTGAGTTCAAGAAAAAGGAAGGTTAAAGATAGGTGGATAAAACCACTACCGGCGGTCATCCGCAGCTACGTCATCTCCGACTCGGACGTCCTCGAGGGAATCCGCACCCTTCGCGTCAGCGCCCGCGGCGGCGCGTGCCCGGGACACTTCTACGCGGACGCGTTGCGGCGAGCGTTCGGCATTCAGATCGAGGCGACGTCCCTTTCGACGAAGCGAGAGACCGTCCAGGAACTACTTGTCCCGGTTCAGGCACTCAAGGCCTCGACGCAGTCGCCGGTGAATCGACGTGCAAGCGTGTGTTACGAGCCGTTCATTGGGCAACGGCTCGCGTCTGCGTCTAGGGTGGCAGAGCGTAAGGTACAGACGGAGAAGCTTCCGGCGGTTCTGCGTGGGGTCGGCGCTTGTCAGTTGCGTTATGCTGTCTGCTGTGGTGCCTTGTTCGTGTTTGAGGTGCTTTGGGGGGACTCGCGTCCTCTGCGCAAGGGAGCGCTGCTGATTTCCTGCCATGGGAATACTAGCACGCTGATAAAATCCCGAAGTTGCCGAGGAAACTACTTATCCTTGCTTTCTGAGGTTACCACACATTTCACTTTTACTACAATGCGACTCTGTTTTCACAAAGCCGTCGAGGTCGTGGGAGGTATCATGCATATATCATGCGTTGGGCAGCTTACAGTCGTAGCTTCGAAGAGGAAGGCGAACCGTGCCTCGACCAGGTTTTCATGTGAGAAAGTGCAGTAATCGGGGCCACTTCCCCACGCACATACATTATACGCCTTGGGACTTGCTCGTAATAGGCAGAACGCCGAGAACGGTGGCATGAATGTGGATATTTTATAATCTAGGGGTCGGTAATGGGTCGCCCTCGCTGTATGGAGCAAGCCCAGTGAATAGTAGCAGGCGCCGTGATGACCCGTGATGACGTTGACTGTGGCTGCAGGCCTTGGGAGCATTCTTCACGATGGACAGGACAAGACAGAGTGAACGACTTTCAAATGAGGATCCCGTCGATGATGCTACTATAAGTGATGTATGGCAGACCGAAGGTCCGCCCGTGAGTTCGGAAAGAAGGAATAAATGAAATAGAACCACCGCAGCGCCCGACGAGAAGGACACACAATGGAGCGCAGAGGGGGTGGCAGATGGACAGGCGTTACTTGTGCGACCGCCAGAGAGAGAGAGAGTGTGTGTGTGTGTGTCGAACGCATGCAAGTGGACAGGGGGAAAGGAATGTCTGATTGATGGATAGAATGCAATGGAATTGAATGCTGGCTCTGTGGGCCAGGCAAGGGAGATTATATACATGTACACTATATGCGAGGCAGTGTTGTAAGACAAAAGATGAATAAGGAACGTACAAGGGTGTCCTAAATGCTTCTATACACAGTCAGATATCTCTGGCATGATGCTGCACAAAGGGTGCTTGGACCCAATTCTCTGCCCTCAAGGCGGCGCGCAGCTTGTTGTGTTGATGATCCAAGCATTGGCGGTAGCAAGATTCGAGGCACGATGTGTCGGAATATGGAAAGGACAAAGGAATTGTTGGTCGCAAGGTGATGGAGGCGGAGCAGGTGGTGAGGCAGCGATGTGCGAAGGGAACATGTCGCTTTGGCAGGTGCAGGTGTTGTCACGTGGTCGAAATACACCCAATTCGAGGCTAACACACTCCCCTTCCTTACACCTCCCAGGGGGTTTAAATTTCGACCCTCCTGGGTCGACTTGTTGTTGGTGTTCTCAGTTGTCACCAGAGTTGTCTGCTGGCAATACGAAACAGAGCGCTTTGCCGCTGAAACGAGTGAATGCCTTGATAGCTAAGTTGGGAAGGGCGTGTGCAGGATCGAGGCCGATGGACCGAGCGGCTTACACAACTTGTGAGTTAGGGGTGGAGGGTGCTATGTCTGGGCAAGGTGCTGGGGGCGGTTTTTCTGGCTTGTCTGGTGGGGGCGACATGAATGGTGGGACTTGAGCTTGAGAACTAGCACCAAGAGGCGGCGTGCAGGCGTGCTCATGCTTTGGTTTGTTGTCACGCACGATGTTGGTGGTGCCATTGCGAATGTGCAAGGCTGGGTTGGTGCTAGCGCTGTCGGGAATGTCGGGGCATTTGCTATTGCTGCTGCTATTGGGGACGTTGACGATGCAGTCCGTGTTGGTAAGGCAGTTGGCGATGGTGAAGTTGTTGGTGCTGCTGCTGCGGACGATGCAGGCGTTGTCAGTAATCCTACTGCCATTGCTGAAACACGGGGCTGGCAGGGGGCTGGTGACGATGCTGGTGGTACTGACAAAGCCGTGGGCGTTGTCGCTGTTGCTGCCAGTGAAGTTGGTGTCAGTGGTGTCGAATGTGCTGTTGTTACCACTGCTGTCGTCGTTGTTGTGGCTGGTGGCGGCGTCATTGGGGTTGCTGCTGGTGCTATTGGCGTTGATGCTGAGGGCGCTGGTGGTGTTGCCAAAAGTGGCGGCATTGTCAGCAATGCTGGTAGTGGTGGTGCCGATGGGGCTGACATTGTTGCTGGGCCTGCGTTTGCTGTTGCTGTTGGTACTGAGGGTGTGGGCTATGTTGACGTTGCTGTTGCCATTAGTGTTGTTGGTGTTGCTCTTGCTGTTGCTGTTGTCATCAGTGTTGGTGGCGGTGGTGTCGAAGGTGTTGGCAGTGATATTAGAGCTGTCGTTGTTGTTGGTGACGGCGCAAGAGGTGTTGGTGATGCTGGCCATGCTGTAGGGGCTGCTGCTGTGGCTGGTGGCATCCTCAGTGTTGGTGGCAATAATGTTGGAGTTGCTGTTGCTGCCGCTGTTGGCATTGATGTTGTTGGTGTTGAAGGTGCTGACAGTGCTGGTGTTGTTGCTAGAGCTGCTGCTGTCGGCGTTGATGTCGATGTTGTTGTCAGCGGTGGTGTTCATGTCGTTGTTGTCAAGAATGGTATTGTTGTTGCTGTTCTCAGAAGCGGTGTTGTTGCTGATGTTGTTGATGTCGATGTTGCGATCTGGTTCTTCTGTGTCAAATGGTGGTGTTGAGTGGGGAGCATCGGCAAGGCGCAGTCTGCTGCAAGCTCGGGATGTATTGGTGGAGATGAACTCGCCAGTGCGAAATAGCGCAGGAAGGCGGCGGTTGCTGCAAGGGCGTGCGTGCTGAGCGAAGTCATTGTTGTCATTGGAGGTCTCAAGCGAGAGCACGAGTGTGTCTGTGCGGTGCACATCAGTGGGGAAGGTGTTGGCGGCGCAGGACACATTGTCGCTGCTGGTGCTGGTGCTATGGCCGTCGTTGCGCGTTGGGCCATCCTTGGTATTGATGTTTTTGCCGCCTGGGTCGTACACGCATTTGCGGTCGTCGCTGATGCCGAAGTTGCTGGGATTGCTTGGGTGGTTGTTGCAGTTGTGTTTGCGGTTGCTGCTGTCGCTGTTGCTGATGCCGGTGTTCTTGCTTTTGTTGTGCGCTGTCTCGTCTTTGATGCTGTCAGGGGTGTTGTGGTCGATTTGGGGAACTTGCACTTGCTCTGGCTTCGTTATCGGGGTTGCATCGCCATTTCTAAATCTTGAGATATCGGCTTTTTCTTGCATTTGGTGGCTAATTGGTTTGGCTTTGGTGGCTTCAGACTGGCTTGACAATGCGGCGGCAACTGATGAAGGTGGAGGCGGCGTGGGTTCGTAGACTTGAGGTGTGGGTGACGGCGGCAAGGACAAGGGTGAGGGTGATGTTGGCAAGGAAGACAGCGGTGGCGCGAGGGGCAGTGGCTGCGACGGCATTGGTAAGAGCGGCGATGACGATGGTGGCATTGACATGGGCGACAATAGTGCTGGCGGTGGCAACGGCGACTGTGGTGTGAGCGGCGTTGATGAGGGTAGTGGTGATGGTGGCAGTGGCAGCAAGGTCGAGAACCAGGATTTGAAGTGCATGAACAAGGACATTTGCTGAGTAGCTGGAATGGACGGGGAGCTTGGAGTGGGCGATGGCGGCTGCAAGATTAAACTTGGAAGGGTTTGAGCAAATGGCAGTGGGTTATGGCAAACTGGAGGTGCTGGCAGTGGTCGCGAATGGACCACACTTGAGCGACTTGGAGCGGGTGGTGGCAGAACTGGACTCAGGTGGTTTTGAGCAGTCAGCACAACTGAACGCGAGCAGTTTTGAATGGGTGATGGCGGGGTTCTGTAAACTGAAGAAGCAGGCAATGGTGATGGCAATGAAGGCAGAGTCATGTGCATGGTTGGTTCAGGGATGTATGAGTGAGCAGGGGACGAGGGTGCTGGCTGCATTTGACGATTGTGAGAAGCCTTCTGTGGCAGTACGTCTTGCACAGGTTCTGATAGAGGCTTGGGTACTCCTTGGAGGGCTTTCGGGAAGCGATGTGCACATTGCCTATACAGAATGGCATAGGCAGGATCATGGGCAGACAGGTCCCACATGCCTGAGATCAGCCGCTCGAGCTCCCAGTCTTCGTCTTCTTGGGTGAACTTCTGTCGCGTGGCTTTGGCTTCAACTGCAAGTTGTATATGGCGAAAGAAGGCGTGTGTGATGTCAAACAGGTCCTGGAAATCGAAGTTTGCTCCTGGCCGTAGCTTGTGATGCATGTTGATGATGTGCTGGCAAAGTGAGCGGCGGGTATCAGGGTGGAAGCCTTGAAAGAAGAGCTTATTGCACTCTTTCTCAGACACATAGCCATAGGAAACAAGGGGATTGCTTAGGGTTTGGAAGCACTCAAAGTAGTGGGCCATGTCGATATCGTCTTCCACAAGCTGCTTTGATGACTGGTCAATAAAGTCTTGAAGATCCTGCCTGCTGTGCTGTAGCCAGATGAATATTTCATCATTGGACATGGTGGGGAGGTAGTTTGATGATGGATGCTCCACGTGGAGGGAGCTGGACGCTCTGGGGAGTCCCGTTGCTGAGGATTGATGAATATGAATGAGGTTGCCAAGGGCAACTGAGGGCAAAATGTGGATCTAAACAGAAATAAAAGGGTGTGAAGCAGCGAACTTGAAAAAGCTCACTGCCTCACTGGGGCAGCCATTTGTATGGCAGACCGAAGGTCCGCCTGTGAGTTTGGAAAGGAGGAATAAATGAAATAGAACCACCGCAGCGCCCGACGAGAAGGACACACAATGGAGCGCAGAGGGGGTGGCAGATGGACAGGCGTTACTTGTGCGACCACCAGAGAGAGAGAGAGAGTGTGTGTGTGTGTCGAACGCACGCAAGTGGACAGGGGGAAAGGAATGTCTGATTGATGGATAGAATGCAATGGAATTG
>Ga0307512_10004724_pt1 | contig 14710 bp, 10 predicted proteins | sample 14_EM_MG_FD_200267 | JGI IMG/M metagenome (GOLD analysis project Ga0307512, IMG submission 200267) | Populus trichocarpa ectomycorrhiza microbial communities from riparian zone in the Pacific Northwest, United States - 14_EM | ecosystem: Host-associated > Plants > Roots > Unclassified | place... | reverse complement strand
CTATCCAGGTAATTATTACTGATTATTATTATTCAATCTTAGTGCTAAATTTTCCCCATTTATAACATATAGTGTAGTGTACTTTGATGGTGTTTGATTATCTGATGATGTTATGTAGCCGCCGTCATCGTTATGGGCATCAAAACACCGGTTTTCTCCGAATGTAGTGAAACTCAGGAGGGATTTTGTCTTGTCTTTTTCACTACCCAATTGCAATCGAGTTTTGTTAATTAATCCAAAGTTTCGATTTAGAGCTGCAATTAATAATGATAATTCGGCGAATCCCGAAGACGAAGAGGTCGAGGAACAATGTATTCAAGACACGGGAAAAACAGTGGTCAACAAGAGTGAGAGTGAGAGTGGGACCTCTGCACTACTGGATTGGAAAAAAGACCCAATTTCCAAATTTCAGGGAATGATTACCACTCTCTCTCCTTTTGTTTTTGTGGTGAGTTTTCTAGTTTGTTTGAATCATCGAATTGCTCTATTGGGAAGCATGAATGTGTGTTTTTTTTTATAGTCTTGGAAATGCTTATATGTATTGGCAAAATGTGGAAATTTTGTTTTCGTGGTGAGTTTTCTAGTTTTATTGAATCATCGATGAATTCGAATTGCTCTCATTGGAAGCATGAATGTGTTGTGTTTTTTTATAGTCTTGGAAATGTTTCTATGTTTTTGCAAAATTTGAAAATTTTGTTTTTGTGGAAAGTTTTCTGTATTTATTGAATCGTTGACGAATACGGATTGCTCTCAATGGAAATGCTTATATGTTTTGGCAAAATTTGGATTTTTTTTTTGTGGTGAGTTCTCTTTATTTATTGAATCCTCAACGAATACGAATTGCTCTCAATGTAAGCATGATTGTGTTGTGTGTTTTTATAGTCTTGGAAATGCTTGTATGTTCTGGAAAAATGTGGATTTTTTACTGTTTCTTGCTGAGTAATAGGAACTGGGTAGGCATCTTGAATGAACTCAGCAGGCATTAACACGATATCTACCTTGTAACAGTTAAAATGTGAAACCAAAACTTCTGTTTGGATTTGTTGACTAGGTTAGCATTTTCAGGTTATTTGCTACTTTGAGTCTTTGATTATCTGCAAGTAGTTGTAATTTTTAATTGGAAGCGAGAATGGGTACGGCGTACTTCTAAACTTGATCGATCCATTGGCAATTCTTGTTTGCTGCTGTGATTTTTTGAGGATAGGTTGTTAGTCTGTCTTTGATGAAAAGATCATGTGATCATAAGGGGTATTTTGGCATTCTAAATATAGATTATTCTACTCTTGCTTTTTATTAATAGAGGATTCTTGATTTTATCAGATGAAAAGAGGTGCTGGAAGCAATTTTGTAATATGGCTATGTATTGCTACTGCATTTTTGGTTGTTTCTGTGAGAGTATACATGGTTAGGAAGTCAAGGCCAAGCCGTCCTGGCTCTGTAGCTGATCTTGTTAGACGTGGCCAGCTGAGATCGGATAGAAGAGGCATGTATGATTTCAATCCCCAATACTTTCTCCTATTGTCCTCTGCATTGTTTCTGTGCACATTGTTGAACGATTATTTTACTGTGGTTTGAATGTTACTTTCTATTCCTGAAGAAGGATTGCATGGTCTTTATTTGAAGAAACTAATTTGCTTCATCTCCCCTCCCCTCTTTTTTCTCAATTAGGTGTAAGAATCACATTTCATGCTAATCTTTAGTTATCACGTGCTGATTGAATGATAATAATGTGGTTTTAATGTGAAATCTCTTATACACAGATCAAGTCCTCTCAAATATGAGGATCCATTCAATAATCCATTGGTTAAAGTTGGCAAGAGCAATTCAACCATTGAGATATTTGGAAAGGTTTATCTCTTAGCCCCAGTTACTCTAACGGAAGAGCAACAAGCCATCCATCAGAGAAGGAGATCGCGAGCATACCAGTGGAAAAGACCAACCATTTTCCTTAAAGAAGGGGATCCAGTACCTCCAGATGTTGACCCTGACACAGTCAGATGGATTCCTACAAATCATCCTTTTGCAACTACTGCTAGTGACATTGACGAAGACTTGGCTCAAAACAATGTATATCAAAAGCATGGTGTTCCATTCCGTATAAAAGCTGAGCATGAGGCACTACAAAGAAAACTAGAAGCACTACAAAATGTAAGCACTTCAAAGATTTGTGCATTTAATGCCTTGATAATTTACAAATAGAAAGGGAAGAACGTATTCTCTGCAATGAGAAGTGCATCCCCCAAAACAACTATTTAAGAAAACATGCTGCTTGGCCTATTCCTAATTTTGGAAAATTCTGAGGACCCCAAAGCACCAGGTTTTTGCCATGTTGTCCTTTTGCTTTTGACAGCTATTGTACATGTGCCATTATGTGAAGCTAGCAGGAAATTAACTTAGTAGATCCATGCATATATCCCATTTCTGTATGGTCCTGCACTACTCTATAGCTTAATGTTTCTGATTTCGTTGCTGTATTTCCCCTCCGTGCTGCATGCTGCAGTTCCCTCTGAACTTTATTTTACTGTTTGTTTGCAGGAGCAAAAACTCAATAAATTAGTCATTGACACCGGAAATGCTAAAGAATTTGAGAGACCATTCAGGTTTAATCCAAAGTCAAATGAGCTTGTCGAACAGAACCCCTTTAAAAGTCAATCTGGCGATTCTAAGCCTTCGCAATCAGATCGTGCCCCAAATCCTTTTAACAGCAGTTCATCCTCAGAGGAAATGCAGAAGCCCTAAACTACTCAATATTAATATCATTTGTCAAATATGTTTATTCTGCCACATACTATGGATTTTTTTAGTCTTACCATACAGATCTGGATATTTGCTTGAAATTGCCAGTGAAATTTTGATGTCAATTTACTGTAGTCCAGTTTGTTGTAAAAAACTTGAGGTTGGGTTGTGAATAGACCGGTAGGTCTGCATCCGACTTTATTTTGTTTACACATTCCCAACATAGAATGCTGACCTCACAGTCCTTATCTGGAAGCTCTGCTCCCAAAATTGGGCACTAGCAGCAATGAATGTTTATGTTTATTGACGTGGTGCATAGAAGCCAGATGGTCTCTGTAAATGTTGTAGTTGTGGTCTTTGGCTTGTAGCTTGCCATCAATTAGAAGATCTCATTGATTAATTTAAATGCCGGATTATTCATTTGCAAGTTCTAGTATTTAAACATTCCAATCTCAATATTTCTTTCATGCAAGACATCGCACAGCTGGGGGCGTTTCCTTTTTAAACCTAAAAAATGAATGCAAACTAATTAAATCCTAATAAAAACAATCAGCAAATGCTTCAAGTTTTCCTGAATCATTCCTTCTTGGCAGCAGCTTGTTTGGCGCCAACCGCAAAGAACTCTGTAATGACTTCAAGAGGCATTCCTTTGGTCTCAGGGACCTTCAAGAAAACAAAGATCCAAGAGATTGCGCACACAACAGCATAAATGCCAAAGATACCGACTAGGCCAATCGAGCTAAGCATCACAGGCAGTGTGTAGGTGACAATGATGTCTCCAATCCAGTAAACCATGGCACAAATGGCAATGCAGAGGCCTCGGACTCTTGTGGGGAAGATCTCTGAGCAGAGGATATTAGGAATTGGTCCATAAGCAGACACAAAACAGCAGATGAATATGATAACACAAGCAGTTAAAATTGCAGCGTTGACGACTGAGCTCACAGTCACTAGTTCAAAAATAATTAAGACGATGAGGGAAAGTATCAGCACAGGAATTGTGGTAAGTAGGAGCGTCCTGAAACAAGGAGAGGAAGAGATTAATAAACATGCAAGTCACAAATAGATCTAAACGTTGATAGACACAACATAACAGCAGGCACCCCCTCCCCGTATATATATAAAAAAGATTGTGCGATTCTTCTTATGAAAATAAAAAAGGATGTTCTCATTCGCCAAAATTTGAACATTACAGCTCTCACTTCAATCTTTGAGTGAGGGGAAACAATGATGCATTGAACAGGTGATGGTACCTCCCAAAACTGAAACTGATCCCTTCGGAATGAAAAGGGATAACAGACAAGTTTCTTTTTTAGGCAACTGGTAGAAGGAAGAGTTTTCTTGTTAGTCTGTTCCAAAACAAAAGATGGAATGAAGAAAGGAAATCACCTTCTCCCCGCGATATCCATGAGCCTCATCGCTACACCTATGCATGGAAGCATAAGAAAGTTTGTAAATGCGCTTATAAGGAATGACGCAGAGGTAGTGCTGAGGCCCAGGTTTGCAAGAAGAACCGAAACACCTGCCTTTTCAAGAATTTGAGGGGTGTAGTATAGAACCCCATTTATGCCAGCAAACTACATGCAAATTTGAAAAAAAAAAAAAAAACCCAGCTATTAACAACATAAATCACATTATGATTTTGGTCAAAATGAGAGAGCCAGGATATTAAACCCCACATAAATGTGGATTAGAATGGATTGAGAACTTAAATTTAATTCAATTAACTGAGAGAGAGAGCAAAAGATAACAAATGAAGTCATGGAGTACCTGCTGAAGTAATTGAATTCCAATCCCAACAAACAATGCATGCTTAACTCCAGGTTCAAGCAGAGCGGTCCAAATTGGAGCTTTTGTAGCTGTTTGAGATGGGTGAACCATTGCGGGTCCAACTGGATGCTGGTCCATAAGCTCCTTTGAATAAAGAGCAGGCTGGCTTACCAGAGCAGCAGCCTGGATGTACTCACCTTCTTCAGGAACATCACCACCAGGAAGCGAAACAAGAGACCCGCGTCGGGATCCAGGAACTCCTCCTTGGTGCAGATAAATCCTTTTAAATCCCCCTTCCTTCTTTCCATCCTCACCTTCCCTCTCAGACCATTTCCATGCCAACTGCCAACCCCCACCAATGCCAGTACCGTCAACTGCATCCCCAACTCCTTGCATTAGACTGCTATGCCGTCTCATGCTCAGAACACTGCCATGGGAAGTTGGGTGGGCCATATCCTTTTCCATGCTTGTTGTCTGGCGTGAGATTAGTGGACTCTGCAAATTGTCATCGGAATCCCCACCACCAGCCTCTGATGTGTAGCCCTCACCTTCTCTTTGTACACTCTCTTCATCCCATTGCTCAGTCCTAAAGTGAGGTTCTGCTGTACTAAACATGCTGCCAAAATTAGGGAAAAGCATGCTTCGCATGCTTCCTGTCTCAGGGAGCTTTTCATGAACACTACCAAAAAGAGTCACAAGAGGGTCCATAAGAGGCACGCCTTGGCTCACCATGCTTCCATGGCGTGATGCAAGAGCAAGAGAACTCTGTCCAGTAACGGGTTTAGCAACCCAGGAAAGGCCTTCTTCAGGTCCATATAACTTGATTTTGTCTTTATCAACAGTGGGTTCTTGACCATTAGCGAGTTCATCAGCAGGGCCTATTATGTACTCTTCTATGGATGTTTCACCCCCGATACCAAGACCTTCAGCCAGTAAAGCCATCTCGCCTGTGCATCATAGAAGCTTTAGCAACAGCCACATACGCGAGTTTTATAAGCTACTTGTACAAAAGGAGAAGCCTAAATTCCTACCATTGCAAATTCACCAAACAAAAAATCTGAATACTATTAAAAACATTTACATATTATGCTCAAGTTTATGGACACTGAATCCTGAAAAGAAATGACCTCTCAACAGTGAAATAGTTTTAGTCCCTCCTATCAAGTTAAGCTCCTCAGCAATTTAAAGTATAATCGGCAGATAAAGCTACATACCTCAACTTTCTCTCCAAAACAATTGGTCAGGTTTTAAGGATACCAAACAAGAATGTAAATTGATTGGAACTCTACCATTAAAATAAAAAAAATGGCCTCCAACAATATGGTTTTCACAATTCCACAGAGACGATTGCTGAGAAAAACAGAATGACTCCCTCAAAACCACGTCAAAGTTAACTTACAGGACAGGGCAAGATTAGCATGCATCAAAAGCTTCTAGATTTATCATGTATAACAAAGAAGTCAAGTTGACCAATGAAAACATAGATGTTTAAGTTAGCTGCATGTGTAAAGTTGGGTACTTCAAAAATCTGTTCCCAGTGAATTACACATGCTGTCATCAGTCATGGAAATTCTTCAACATGCATTCAAGCTAATGATTCAAACAAACTACCATTTGAGTCAGCGAGATCCAGTATCTTGTCTAAAACAAGAAAGACCAGGCTATTCTCTCAGCCCTTAATCTAAATTTCTATACCTTCTTTCAGAAGAAAAAAGAAAGAGAAAAAGAACAGCAGTGAAAGAATAATGCGTGAACCTGAAACATCTTCCCTGCCACGCAATCTCTGGAGAACCCGCTTTGCCTCAAGCATCTTTCCTTTACTCACAAGCCATCGAGGAGATTCAGGCAAGTAAAACACTGTGAGTGCAAAATATAGTAAAGAAGGAATGGAAAGTATTCCAAGCATCAACCTCCAACTAGGTGAAGCTGTCAATGACATCCCAAAAATCATACAGTATGACAGAAACATGCCACCTGAACCAGCAAACTGAGGTAGAGTATTTAACATTCCCCTTATATCTGATGGGGCAGTCTCAGATATATAGACTGGAACAAGAGTAACTGCTAAACCAATGCCAAATCCATCTAACAGTCTTCCTATGCACAGGACGTAAACATTGGGCGACCAAAACATTACCAAACCACTGACAAAGTAGAGAATGGATGAGATTATTAGCATTGGACGCCGACCGAGCCAATCCGATATGGGTCCTGAGCATGTTGTGATAGCAGCTGCTCCAATAAGTGACATGGCCACAACAAGACCTTCCACACTTGCTTGCAACTTGAGGTCTTTATTGACGTAAATGATAGCACCTGAAAACATAGAAACAAGATTACAGAACTGCATCCATTCTCTAGTTCAACACCGAGACCTCTTATTCAACACCAAAAGTGCGAGATAAGAATAATATAGAAACAGCCAACTCATAAGAGAAAATGTTCTAACTGGAAGACCTGGAACCATCCGCCATTGACAACAAATCTCAATAGTTTCAATCTTTACAATTTTAAGTTTTTAATTTTAAACATTCCCATCCAACATTTCTTGGTCCACATCAAAAGATTAAATAGATGAGAAATTTAAAGAGAAGTACCAGCAATGGTAGCATTATCCCATCCTTGCAAGAAGTTACCAATGCAAGCAGCAATAGCCACTAGTGCTGCTCCCTTCATGTTTTAACCAATGAATCAAGTCCTCAATTTCCAAGTAACCTGTAAAAAGACAAGAACCCAGATAAACCAATCAAACAACAAGCACCACAGATCCAATACCGTATCTAATTAATAAATTCAAACAAGCAATGAAAAAACCACACATTCACTCATTTAAGAAAGAAACACATGACCGTCCAAAATCATCAGCAAATAAAAGATTCAAGAAAGATGAGATTTTTATAGATTGCTTACCTCTTGAAGATGAGGTTCAGCTTGACACTGAGATACGGGGTTTTACAAGTAAACAAGGAACAAAAGCTGGTTTAAAAGAAACAGAGGAACACAGAACAGTGATCCTTAAAAGTAGAGCCTGATATCAGTGAATGATCTTGGATTGTAATAGTAAAAAGAAGCGAAAATATCAGGCAAAGTACGTTAACTGAACTGGCAGTTTTTCCACTAAGATACAACAAATGACAAACAAAAAAGAAGACAGGTTCAAAAAATGAGGAGAAGTGACTTATATACTCATAATTTGACAGATGGAGTGAACAACAAAGAACCCAGCTTTTAAGCTGACACTGATATTAGACCCCTTTTTCTCCCAACAACCCTTCAACGCTTACACCATACCTCTAAAAAATTCTCTCACCCACTTCATTGAGTTAATTTTTTTTTTAAAGTTCCTCTCATTGCTCCAGATACCGATTTCACCAGAAAAGGTTTTGATTTTTTTAAACGGGGATAGATTTGAGGAGAAAAAATGTGTTTAGACTTTAGAATTCAAGAAATTGAGTGAAAAAAGGAAAATTTCAGTGAGCTGAGTAAAAACTAAAGAAGGGTCAGTCTGGAACATAATGTATATACTCTGTGTGGACCAATCAAGTGTTCATGTTTCTTCTTCTTCTTGTTTTTTCTTAAATATTTGTTGATTTCTAATAAATAATAATTGAATTTGGTCAAGCTCTGTACTGTGCTATACCTGTAAGAATTGGAGTTCTACCATTGGGAATGGACAAAATATTTTTCTTTTTTACTAATTTTTATGATTTGTGTTTTAATTATATTGAGTTTGTCAAGAAATGCCAACTTTCCCTTTTTGGAGACATGAAAGTGAGATCCCATCATCTTTCCATTCATCACCTGACCTTTCTACAACTGACTTTTTCTCTACATTTGGAGGTGGATGATTACCTTTTATGAATTCTTTCCCTAATAATTTCTCGAATCTTTGTGGTCATTGTCTAGTCCCAAAAGTTGCTGAAACATTGCGTGATTTTGTGGCCAGTCAAAAGAAAGTAGATTCAACTCAGAAAAGGAATTAACTGTGGAATGGCCGTATTGTGTGAGAAATTCTTTTACGAGGAACACTAAGTTATTTGTTCTGTGCCCTCGAGCCTTTGTTACTTGTTGGCATATGGAGAGTTCATGCAAATTACAAAGTGGGATTTCTGAACATCCTTCAAGAATCTTAGTTTCTGCATCAGTTTTCTTCACCATCAACAAATTTAATGAATTCAAATTTTGTAGGATGACAAATTCAATGATTAAGTTTCCTAATTGGCTCAAGCAAGGAACACGAGAGTACATATTATTTGAGAAATTAAGCTGCAGAAAAGTCCAGGAAAACTACCTGTCAAGAGGAGGAAACGGGTCAAAGATTAGAAGCAGCAGTTTCTAACAGGAGTCCATTAAGCTGAAATGTTGGTGGAGCCACATGGGAAGATAGGAAAGTTTGCCAGATTTACTTTGTAATCTTCAACTTGTAAAATCATGCTAAGCAATCGTGTAATTCGTGTGTGTGTGTGTGTGTGTGTGTATTAAAAGAGAGGCAAGAGAGACTAACTTTTGCTGAACACAACACCAGCTAGATCAGATTTGCAATAATAATATAAAAAACTTGATCATCGTATTGTTAAAACAAAGATTTCTTGAATTATATGCTTATGGTGCCTGCATATCCAAGGCAAGAGTTGTGAGGGAAGCAGTGAAGGCCACTAGTCACCATGTGCCACTCGCATGTCATTGCAATGTGATTGTCATCGCTATCAACCAACATTTGCTCGTCGCTAATAGACATGGTGGCAATCAGTTGGCTGTTGATTTGACCACGCATACAAAGGTGGTAGATTTGGAGAAGTCGATCGCAGCAATTTTACTTTTTTGGAGGAAACAGGTTCATATTTTAATGGTTGAATCACATCATCACATGTTAGCTTCTGAAAATATGTTACAGGCAACCAGTGTTTTTCGAGAATCTCATGTATGCATGTGATTATTTTCATCGATCTGTTGAGACATTTCCTGAAGGACAGCTGATCTTTATTAATTTCTTGCCAAGGGAGGTTTGTTCCTTCAAGGTGGGATTAGGCCTTTATAGATCGTTTAGCAAACTGGAAACTAGTCAGCAAGGGGGCAGAAAGAATTGCCCTTAGAATTTCAAGGCACGAGGACATGTTCGAGATCAAGATCTAGATTTTTTATTTGTCTTTTTTACTACGAATTTATCAAGAGACTTGAATAGTTGAATTGGAGACATCTTAATGATACCTTAAACTTGTACTGTTGTTATCCAGGGATTATTTGTTTTTACGTTTCAAGCTTTTGAATAAAATTATTTATTTTTTGTTTTAAATTAATATATATTTTTGGTGTTTTTAGATCATTTTGATATATTGATATAAAAATTAATTTTTTTAAAAATAAAAAATATAATTATAATACATTTTCAAGCGAAAAGTACTTTAAAAAATAACTGTAACCATATTCTCAAACACCTCTTTAATGCATGATTACTTTTAATGTGTTTTGGTCTACGGAGAAGATGGACTTATCGGATGCCATACATAATTTATGATTTTTAAATGGATTTACTTTTAGAAACAAATTATTTTTTAATTACTTTTTATAAATTCAAATTAAACAAACTTAAAAAGTCTTCTAAAAAACCTTGAGCTCAATCAAAAAATGAACCCTACAAGGATCTCATTTTTTTTTTGTACATAGTCCATGAAAAGAGTCAAGTTTAGTACAACTATATTTTAGATTATACTTTCTTTACACCCTTAAATATATAAAAATCTACTATATTTCCATCAATTTTATATAAATTTTCAAATAGATTTCTTTAATTTCAATGAAACGTGGGGCTGAAGAGGGTGAGAGAATACATGGTGACCACCATTATCGGAAAGTCTTGACAAAGATTTCATTTTCTTAGTTTGACAAACTTTTATATATATATATATATATATATATATTTTAGTGGTTAATCCAAGAGAAGAAAAAATGAGAGATTAACTTTGACCATGGACAAAATCTTCCTTGTGAAAAGTCTTAAAAAACTCACATACATGGCTCGAAAGACAGCACGTGCTCTACTACTACACCAATGGTTTCTTGTTGGATAGTTAATTTTATGGCCCAAGGACCTGAGAAAGTACAGCAAGGGGCCTTGAAGCCTAATTACACAAGGCTAATAGGCCATGATTCAGCTCAAATTGGAACTTATCAAGTGAGCCCAGCAATTTATTATAGCCTAATTCACAGTTTGGTATGATGCCATGAAGGCGGGATGAAGAGATTGCAGGAAAGGTACTTAATTACAACTGCATCAAATCAAATCCAATCTTATTCAATCTACTACTTGGCAAAAAGGTTACCTGCTAATTTGCCATCCCATAGTGATTTTAAGATGAATTGCAAGAGCCAATCCACTCAAGGCTTGGACAATTCTTGTCTTACCTGGTAAACTTCACATCAGGATTTCTCATAGGTTTGAGCCACATATCAGCCATAATTCTTGAGGAAATGCTCCATAACAAATCTTTCCCTTTTGACAGCACATGTTTTCCCTTTTTCCCTGCCTTTCCAAGCCCATATGCCACCAGCCACTGCGTTGCCGTTAGCCTTTGCCTCTCCGAATCCCACAGATTCCTCTTTCTTCCTGACTTTCCCTTCATACCTCCAATGTGCAAACTCGTTACTTTGAATTTCTTTTCCTCGTTGTAGTTGTTCTCTTCGATGTCAGCTTGTGTTGCATGAACTACTGCAACTACAGGACCTCCAACTGCCTCGTATCGCCTTATAGGATCCCGTAGCTGGACAACCACAGCCATGATGAAATGGTTTGCTTGGTCCCCTGGAGAAGCTAAGCCGTACTTCTTTATCCAATCTTCTAATGGAATGGTTGAAGCAAGAGGGTGGTTTTGATCTTTCCCGCTGTCTGTGCTTGCCTTTCCAGTGAGTGGAGAAACATCAAAAGGAGCATCTTCCTCTGCTATCTCTGCCTGAATTTTCAAGGCTTCAATTGCCATTACCTCAATCTTCTGCAATGAGAATGCCAGAACTTCCTCAGCTGTCAAAGGGTTTTCATTTACGTTCCAAATTCCTGTTGAAATCCTCTCTTTCCTGCCTGTACTCATCGCCGTCGCCATTGTTTTAACGGCAGCAATAGTACGAGCAGCACTTGAACTAGCGCCTTCTTTGTTTCTCCCTTGGATGATTGCAGAAGCTATGCCTTCAAAAGCTATCTGTTCTGCAGTTTTCCCTAACAGTTCATCTAGGGGCATCAGTGATAAGATTTGAGAACAAAGTTCCTCAAAACCAATGGATGCCATTCTCTGAAACAATTCAAACCCGTTCATGGATTTGTCTGATTGAAGAACGAGTGGCTTCGACAGCTGCATTGCTAGTTTTGGAGTATCTTTCCTTGAAACAATGGTATCTAGTGGGTTCGTAGCTGCTAGGTAGCCTCCATCTCTTGTTTGAACTACACAGCCTAAACCCTTCCCAAGTTCTGAGAGATATACCTTGGATTCAGCTTCTGTACTATCATCACCTCCATCGAGATGCAGAGTGGGGATTTCAGGTTGATTGAATTTGAATGAATCAGTTTCTTCATCTTCGAGCATCTGGAGAAATTCCTTCGTTACTGTTTCTTCATCCGCATCTAATTTTTGTGATTCAGTTTCATCGTCTGTCTTAGCAGTTTTTTCTTCTCCCATCATGGACTCAAGAACTTTTATCTGCTCAGCGATTGAATCGAGTTCGGTTAGTCTTGTCAGGTGTACTTGATCATGCACTATTTCCTTAACAACTTCACTTGATTGTGATTTTTCTTCCACATTTTCTTCAGATTCTCCATCGCCACTATCTTCTTTGTCTTGAATCTCCACCCCTTTATCCACAATTTCGAAATCTGGAAGATCAAGGTCCTCTATCTTTTGTTCTGGTTCTTCTGATTTCTGAATTGAGGGGGGTGGTGAGGGAACTGGAGCTGTCTCATCAAGATTCAAGTCATCCATTCCTTGTATATCCGCAGCTGGTTTTGTCTGTGAAGGAGTCCAAGTTTCGGATCGTAATGTCATCCTTGGACTCGAGACACTGAAGGACGATTTAGACTGCTTGCGTCCCAAAGAAGATGAGAAATTTTTGAATTTAGTAGTCTTCGATACTTCAGCTTGACTATAAATATCAATCCCTCCTTCTTTCTCCATAATCTGAAATCCCAATTTGAGAACAAGCTCTCCTCCTTTTGCCTTCCCGGACAGGCTGAAACTTGTGTCCCACTGCCGCACTCGAGTACCTTCTTGGCTCTTCTCTATGGATTCCTGAATAAGTTCACTTAAATCCACTGAAGTTCTCCCAAAATCAAGCGCTTCAGCATCAACTGCAAACACATAAATAAAAAATGGACGCTGCTCAAATTTAAGCTGCTTCCCATTGCCAGGAGTGCAGTACACATGACACTTGATAAACAAGGTCTCTTCAAAGTCACCAGCTCCTTGTGAAACCCTTGAGGGCATTGTATTAACTGCACCATCTTTTGTTTCCTTCTTCCTAACACAAACAGAAAGCCGGAGTCCATTCATCGAAGCTGGAAGGCCTTGCACAGCAACTACTTCAACAGAGAACAAACAGCTCAATTTCTGCATCCCAATATGAGAAATAGCACGGATTGGCTTCCAATTCCAAATCCCTTTTCTCTCTGTTGCAGAAGATATATCATCCAGCTTCTTAATTCCTGGTTGATTGATATTGGTTGTTTTGCGCTCGGTTTCTTCGTCAGGTTTTGGCCTAGAACGCCAAGGCGACAATGACATGCGCCTGGACCGAGGCCTGCTGCTTGATTTTTCATCAATTTTGGCCGTTGTAACCTCATCTGCTGATGTTTTAGAAGGGACTGAATTTCGAGGAAGTACGAGGGAAGCAGTTCTTCGGGCGCTGGAAGTGTGAGTTTGGTAAAGAGATTGGCTGAGTTCTTCGAGCTCTTCCAAAAGCTGAGTTTTTGAATTCCTTCTATCTGTTGCCATTACTCAAAGAAAAAGAAAGCTGACTGGAGAAACTGGTGAAAACAGGTGGCCTATGATACTGAGATTGCTTGCATATAAACATAACGTTGAAGAAGAAGAAGAAGAAGAAGAAGATAAGGAAATCACATGCTTGAAAGAATCTAGAGGTGGAGAAACAACATCCATATATGATGATTATATGTGGCAATGTGTGGACCTTCTAAAACCAGAAATTTCTGTGGCTGGTTTAGATGAGAAGAACGTTCCTGTTCTGTCTTTTTACCAGAAAAGGACAGGATTTAAACAAGAGGCAACTTGTTCTAAAAGAAATTTATTGTCTTTTGGTAGTTGTATGGTCAGATTTCTTTCTTTTTTCCCTCAGAGTTGCTGAGTTGATTGCGAGTTGTTCACTTGTTCTGTTAATTACTGAACACAATAGTTTTGGGAAATTCTAGGATGAAAAAATCTCGACAATCTGATTGCTTGCTGTCTAGTTGGCTGGACCCATTAGAGCTTGGGACTGGCCAAGTCCATGTGGCTCGGCTCAGTTTTCTGCCTGCACCGATTCTATACCTATCAAATCTCATCAATCATTAAAGCTTATCTGGAAGCATTTTACTACTTGGGATAATTCCACAAACATTTTACTTGTTATTATTTTTTCATAGGATTTTCAAGCATATGATGATATGGCTTGAATGTAGGAGAGAAGCCAATCAATTAATGGTGGGACAAACAAGCGAAACAAGTCAAATGACTCGATTAATTTAGGGTTTGGTTTCTAACTGAGATTTTGCAAGCTGTTTTATGCATTTTATTTACTTCATGCACAAGTAAGACTGATTAATGGGCTAACAATGGAGAGCAGTCCTTGATTAAAGTACACAGATCTGGAGGACTACGAGCGCAAACTAGGAATGATTATTTTCAGTTCGATTCAGTTTTTATCTAAAAAAAATAACTAAACTAGTTTTTTTCAAAAAAAAAACCGGTTTAAACCGACCGGTTTCTGTTTGGTTCGGTTATTTTAGAACAAAACTGTTTTTTTTCAATTTGGCTCGGCTTTTTCGGTTTTGCTCGTTTTTTTTTTTGGCTCGGTTTTTTTTCGGTTTGGGTTCGATTCGGTTCAATTTTTCGGTTTCAGGTTTATGAAACCGAATTAAACTCGTTGATTTTTTTAAAATTTTAATCGGTTTAAATTGTTTTTTTATGGTTCGGTTTTTTCGATTTTTTTTTTGGTTTTCTTGATTTTT
>Ga0307512_10004723_pt1 | contig 14713 bp, 16 predicted proteins | sample 14_EM_MG_FD_200267 | JGI IMG/M metagenome (GOLD analysis project Ga0307512, IMG submission 200267) | Populus trichocarpa ectomycorrhiza microbial communities from riparian zone in the Pacific Northwest, United States - 14_EM | ecosystem: Host-associated > Plants > Roots > Unclassified | place... | reverse complement strand
ATTGTTGCGTGCGCGTTTTTTTGCCTTTCACCTTCGCTTTTTTTTTTTTTCAATTTTGTGCCGATGATGCTAGCTGACATATTTTAACTTTGGGGTAGTTACGCTGGATGGTTGGGAACTATTGCTGCGCGACATGAGGAAGAGGGAGAGGTCTCTCGAGCCGTATCTTTGCACGAGTCTGGCAACAGATTGGCTGCCGTTGCTGGAACGAGCACTTGTCATCTCGTCCAGGTAGAGCAACTATAGTCGTCGTCTGATCCCCGTTTTTATTCATCCCCATCGTAGAGCAAGGGAGGCGTTTTTGTTGGAGGCGTTTGGGGCCCATACAAAGCAAGTGAATTTTACTGCGGACTTTTTACTTTGTTCGCTTCCATCTGACAACGACCAGGACGCGGTCTTCCCTGGTTGGTGGATGAATGAAGGTGGACAATCTTCTACAGGACAGGTATGTCCTTGCGACTGACTTTTTTACACGTTCTGTTGAAGGCTGTGTGTAGCTCATAGAGTTTATCATTTCCACTCACCCGGCTCACCAAGAGCTCGAAAATATTTCAAAAGAACAAAATAAGAACATTCATGAAGGTTTGTGGCAGTTTCGTGCCTTTCTAGCTCCTCTGATACTCCGCTGGCTCAGTCTTACGAGAGACACTCGAGCGCATCTGCCGAGATGAAGGTGCGGAATCGTGGACGGAAGTGATCGCGCACATGCACTTTTACCCGGATTTGCATGGTTTGTTCAATAGCCCCTCCCCAAGCAAATCTCGCTTACGGCCATGTTATCCGAAGGCAACCGGTCTCCCATTGCGGACCCACGTATGCGCGGATCTATGATGGGGCTCACCCTTGTCAGTTCTCTCCTCATCAAGGCGGGGCCTTCCCTCGTACTCGGATACTCACGCACGCTCTAGGACTCCTCGCTGCACGATCTCGCGCGCAAATACGTGCTCACCCTCGAGGCGATCGCACTCCAGACGCGGCACATCGTCGACAAGCTGAACGACGCGGGGCACTCCATCCGCGCACTGTACCTCTCCGGGTCGCAGACGCAGAACGCGGCGCTCATGTGCCTGTTGGCGAACGCGTGCAACATGCCCGTCGTGCTCCCGCGTTCGCACGCCGCGTCGGTGGTGCTCGGCGCCGCGATGCTGGGTCGCTTCGCGACGATGCTCGACCCGCCGGATCCCGCGACGGTGCTCTGGGATATCATGCAAGAGATGACGCCGCCCGGGACGGTTGTGCGGCCCGCCGCTGGCGAGAAGGAGAAGAGGCTGCTGGATGTGAAGTATCGGATCTTTTTGGAGTCGATTGAGATTCAGATGAGGTGGAGGAGCGAGATCGACGCTGTGGCCAATAAATGAAGGCGGCTTCGTCCAGCGTGGGTGTTTGCCCAACTTGAAGTCATTTCACCTGGTAATGCGATGTCCCTTGGGGTTTGTGTGGTTTGTTATGAAATAAATCATGGAGTTCAGTAGCTTCGTCATCGTTGAATAGCTAGCTTCTGTAGATAGATATCCACTGGCACCTGCAAAAGAACACACGAACGTTTTGGTGCCTGTCCTGGTCCGAGTCCCCAGACTGAAAATCTAACGGACTTTGGTTATTACAGACTCAATCTACCTATCACGAATCCACAGCTCTTGAGTATAGTTAGCTGACAACCGGAGTCCTGGCGCCGGGCCAGTCTCCCGCCTTGGTGTAAAGACGTCGGGTTCGCCGGAATTGGGCGCGGCCCGGCCTGTAACACGCCGCCGCGTGGCACAGCTGGCATCCTCGTGACTTGCTCGTGACCGTCCACGATAGCGGCGACGCTCCACCGGTCCCAGCACGCCAATTATCCTCGGAGAGCTCTGTGTTCTGTGTACGAAGTGATTTGTCCTTTTGTTGAAACACGAGTTGGGCGGTGGGCCTGGGCTGAGTACTAGTATTGGTTAGGGGACGATTCAAGCATGCCCTTGCGGACTCGGAGGTGCGGTGGCATCGGGTTCTTTGTTGCCCTGCACCTCAGGTTACACCTTTTTTGTTCCCAGTCTACCCCGCTATTGCAGGAGATGTTCTTTTTCTGAGGTTCGGGCGTTGAAGCATGGATCGCCCATTTCGTGAGTTCTATCATATAATGTTTCAGTATCATGATGTCTGCGAGGCCGTCCTAAGTTTCATACTAGTAGCTGTACCCAGGCTGATGATACAGTAGCCTTCTTACGGCTCAGTCTTTGAAAGAGAATGTGGTATCCCGATTCCCCAATTCCCAGCAACTCCTCCCACTATCACGTCGGTCTGGCCTTTACCTTGTTTCTCCAAATTCTGGCTATGGCCCGGGTACAAACCTTATCATGTCCAAGTTACGACTTCTCACATCATAATGGAGACCTTCAAAGCCATTTCTCTGACTCGAACCACCATTCTTCCATTTGGTCCACGGGCGGGACTTGATGATAAAGTCAGTCATGCGAATATCATCCGTTTTGTTTTCACTCTTCTTCGGAGTTCGCCATTTTGAGGGTGCAGACACCGTGCAGGCAACCTGATCACTACATTTCTAGTGGAGAAGAGAATCTACCACTTTGGGGTTTTCCTCTCCGCAACGTTTTTTAGGGCCCCAGATCAGGGGCTGCGCCCAGGAAATTTCGTGAGCCGGTGCGCAGTGAATGTCCATCACCAGATGATTGCTTCCTCTCGACGTATGTGATCTATTTGGTTTCACTCTTCCTGTTTCCTTTGGAGACAGTCGCTCGTAGCACGAGGACCTCAGGCAATTGGTTGTCATTTACGACACCGCTTTGAACTTCCAACATGGAACACACCGTGACGAACTGCCGACCTCATCACAAATTCGAGTTGTCGTTCATCTTTCACGTATGTGACTTTAGCAGTTACTCCTTTGAACATAGGACTTTGAGATGAAACCATACGCTTGCTCTCAATAGATGTTGACAATAAATACGCATGGACGCTCAACTGGCTCAGGCTGGAGTTCTAAGCTCATGCATCTCAATATCCATCGCACGAGTCCTGCCAGTGGGCACCTATCGCCCAGTTACACATGGCAACTCCATTATGCGATGCAGCGACATCTGGTCTTTGCATCGACCCTCAGAGCGCAACTTCCCGTGGCTCGTCTTGTAGTGTTGGCAGATCCCACACAGGCCGACTCAAATTCGCCATCGAAGTTGCACATTAGAATTGTCTTTCCGAGGTGCGTGTGCTCACCTACTTCACGCGGTCAATCCCTGGCTTAGGCTCTCGGACTCACAGCTTGCCGAAAATTTCGTCGCAACCGATCTGCACCCCGTGCACCTGGTCATGTCCGCCTCACTAAACGCTGAGAGTACGGAGATGGATGGTAGCACGGCTCTGGTCGACTCGTGGTCCCAGTGAGACAGCGGAGACCTTTTGGGGAGCACGACGTGCATATCTCGCAGATGCCAGACTCGTCAGACTTTCATGAGATCCTCCTGCATCACGCCTTTTTCCCTCCTTTATCTTATGACATACAATAGTTAGTATCATGCAGACAAACCAAAAGCTTGATGTCAACGAGTGCTTCTCGTTGGTGCTCAAAATTAACTCTCGGACACCTCTAGTGAAGATAACACTAGAGTTCCCTGTATTCCGCACTCGATGACCCTTTAAAGACGGTGGGTGGACCGATCAAGAGGTCCCATAATCTCAAGGACACCAGGACAACCGCCGAATATGATGGTGTTTGACTTTGCGATTGTCTTTACTTTACTGCGGGTGATGGGCTATGTGCCATCAAGCAGGGAGAAGGTTAGGCGCACTTTCCTAGATGTATACATCTCGTATGCCCATTCAAGACACTGCGCCGTTCTATTCTCGGAAACCTGAGTTACAATCGCGCAAATCGCCCTTCGATACTTCCTGTGGTACAGCTAGATGCATATCTCTCTTGCGGCTCGAGAATCGATATAACCGATAAGGCTTCCTGATAGTACGGGTGTGGCGGGTTTTATCTGGGAAAGGGCGGTACTCGCCGCGATGGCCGAGCACGTCTAGTATCCCCAGTTCCCTGATTCGAGACCAGGGCTCATTCGAACTCCATGAAGATGTCCATCTCAGACCCGCAAGCATCATGATGAACACAGTACACAAAACGTTCACCTATTGATCCAGAGTAATACTTTCCTCAGGTGTTTATGTGGACTCACGAGAGACGCATGTCGTGTGAGTCAGCTTGCCCCTCAGTGACGGCGGCGTATGACCACGCTGCTACAGTAGTAGTCGCCTGACTTTGAAAATGGTCCTGTGAAAAAATACATCGCGCCAAATGAAATCTGGGGACTACCTTTTGCCATCATGTGGTCACAAAAGGGGCAAAGACGGGGAATAGAGGTGAAGACCAGAGGGTTGGGAGGGAACCTCGAAATTTGGGGGTGTTGTGCCCTCGCCTGCTGAAGGTCACTGGACGGTTGGCAGTCGCCTGCCGTGGGGTAGGATATGATCGACTTTGATCCGGCAAAGAACCCAAGGCCTAGAGTGGTGACTTGATGGATTACTTAGTGATTCAAGTTGGCAGTCACCCATAGAAGGCATGTATGTATCGGCGTTCGGGGCGGCAAAGCTGGCGATAAATTGAATGCCCCCTATTCGAAGAGCGGTTTCTTGGTCGTGAACACGAGTCACATCGTGTTGTAGTGTACTGTTGCTCAGTGATCCATCCTAGATCAACTCATGGGACACGTTTATGTAAATAAAGTGGGAGGCACCATCCTGGCAGGAACTGTGTAAAGATCCCTCACAGAAACACGTGACCTATATGGCGACTCTCGTTCGATGTGAAATTGAAACGCAGAGCACACCGTGTCTAGACATGCCACCACTCCGAGGTTCGGATTTTTTGATGACCAAAACACGTTGCGTTAAGTTTTCTGTGGCCCAACAGTTCTAAGGCCATAGCCTAGGCCACCGGGGAGAGGGGAATTAGGTGGAAGGAAACGCTCATGTCCGCTCTAAATTCGCCTGCGGGGTGTTCGGTTGGGTATCGGTAAGTTGCTGTACGTACATACGCGTGGGACTGCTGCGAAGTGGAACAACATGGCTCAATATATATCCAACTGAACCCGAACAGCCGGCGGCAAGCCCCATTGTGGAGCGATCTGAACTCTAAGTCTAAGTATGGATTCAAAATTTATTTACTGTGAGGACACGGACCACGAGCATTGATGATCTTGCCGTGCCGTCGAAGCATCTGATTATCCTTAATGGATCTCGATCTTGACCCAGGCCTACTTGGACCCTTCTCAGGCAGACAGTGCGGTAGGAAGACAAGTAGGCCAAACGGAACGGAATATCAAACGACGACCTATTAAGTGGGATCTCCGGGAGCAGCCATGGTAGGTATCGAGTCGATAGCGATGGCAAGATTCGATTTTTTTCCCCATTCCTTTCCCCCAGTACTCCAGCATTCTTGTTGCCCCACCGCCCGCAATGATGTACGGCACCGGCAATTTGTTGACGTATTCGGGCTTGGCAGAAGGTCATTTATGAATGACTCATGTACTCGTGTACTGTGCTTGCACCAGAGACGCTTCGACGATCACGAACACTATAACTCTTGGTGTTCTGAGAGAGACGGCCCCAATACCACAAGTGGTAGATGCAATGGGGCAAAGCGGAACAAAAGAGAGAGACTCGGGGAATCGGGGAAGGACACTTCGGTGACTTCTCTGATGCCCTCCACCCGGGCCTCATTGCCTGAAAATTGTAAGTTGTGCCGCTGATCCAAGATCGATTGGTCTGAGTCCCTTTTTGGCCGTGCACACGAGATTAATTTTTGAGGTATGAACCCCGCTGCACGAGGAGTAAGGAGGTGTGGGCGGAAGTGGCCATACCTATCGTTTCACATATTTCCAATCAATGTGATGGAGCATCGCACCATTTCTTCCCTTCTACACTCTGTCTGATTCGGACACTCAAGGCGGAACTTGCTTAGAGATACCCGGAGGATGGAAGGCAATGTGGGCGCTTCTGGGTTGGTTTGCACGTTCATGGGCACTTGTACCTCAATCCCTACCAGTACTAGTCATGTTGCGCTCTCCGTATTCTCACAAGGTACTCCCCCACACCGCTTATAAACGCCATACACCAGCTGCGTACTCCCCAGCCTGTCCAGTGAACCCCCCTCCCTTGGTGTGCAATCTTTGTGGACGAGGGAGCTATGAGTGACATGGTCAACCTTAGGGAAATGAGGGTACGCGGCCACATATCGACCTTGATCATGTATAACGTATTCTAATGATGACCAATAGGATGTCGCAGTCCAGTACGACGCAGCGAACCTCGAAAGTGACCAAACGGACGACTCACTGGATCGACAACTCGCCGAGGCTGAGGCCCTCGTCGTGCGTCTTCGCCAGAGGAGGAACGAACGCGCTCTCATATCGCGGCTTCCTGTGGAGATCCTCATCCAGGTCTTCAGCTACTATTGTGCGTCAGATCGTCACCCCCACGTCCGTTTCCGCGCACCCCCGCCGTGGCTGGCGGTCACGCACGTCTGTCAACGCTGGCGCGATGCCGCTCTATCTTGTCCTTTCCTCTGGGTCGAAATCATCTCGACAAATCACCGATGGGCCGAGGAGATGCTCCAACGCTCCAGGGACGTTCCCATTCACGTCACCATAGACGACGGCGGCAGCACACAAAAGCCGTGCGAACTCAGGACTGCCCGCCTGTTGTTCTCCGAGATCCACCGCACGCAGAGCCTCGTGATGACGAGTGCCGACACCATCTTGAGTTGCATGGTCATCCTCTTCGACGCGGAGGCGGCACCGCTGCTACAAGAACTCATCATAACGAATTTCCACCCGACAACCGCCTTGGATCTCATCGCACGGCCCCTCTTTGGCGGCAAAACACCGAGCCTGCAGCTCTTGTCTCTGTACCGCTGTCGCGTCTTGTGGTCGTCTCCGCTCCTCCAGTGCGACCTCGTATACCTTTCCGTTTCCCACATACCCCACGCACACCGGCCCCCCCTCCACCTAGTTCTCGAAGTCCTTAAGAGACTCACACGCCTCGAGTGCCTGCAGCTCGACGAGTCCCTCCCCATCCACATATCCTCCCCCAACGAGTCCATCGCGTCCCTCCTCTCCGTCGAACGCCTCTTCTTATACCGTCTACGCTTCTTCTCGCTGTGCGCCCACTCTGCCCTCGACATCCTAGACTTGACCGCGCGCGTGCTCGTGCCTGCCTCTGCGCTCTTCCAGCTCATATGCGAAGAGTTCGAGCGGTACACCCCAGACACCGATTCGGGCGACGTGATGCTCGCCGCGCTCGCCTCACACCTCTGTGCACCTCGTGACACTTCCACCAGCAGCGGTAGCGCAGACCTGTGGGCTCCAGTCCGGACCCTGCACGTGCGCGACATCCCCGCTGCGCGCAGCTGGTCCCTCTTCGCGGGCACGGGCGGCCCCGCGGACGCGGACGCAGACACAGACACAGACACGGATGACAACGAAAACGACAGCGACGACGGCCGGAACGCCCAAAGCAGCCACCACCACCACCATCACCATCATTATCACCACAGCCGCCACAGCACGAGCACCAGCGACAACAGCACCGACAGCAACAAAGCAGACGCCGACGTGCCGCCCCCAAATCCGGCCGAAGAACAGATGCACGTCCTTTCGCTGCACCTGCGCTGGCACGAGTACCCCTCCAGCGCCCGCGCAGCCGCCTCCTTCATTGAGCGCGCCGCGCGCCTGCCCCCGCTCGTCCGCGCGAGCACGCTCCTCATCGAGTCGGCCCTCTTCGAAAGCGGGAGAGCGTGGCGCGCAGCATTCGCCCGCTCGCGACACGTCCGCGCCGTCTTTGCCGGAGGGGACAAGGCCGCCGCCAGTGCCTCCCAGATGCTGCGAGACGTAGGACAGCACCCACACCCGCGCCCACGAGCTCACCAGGCACTCATGCAGTTTAAATCGGGGCAAAACGCGAGTTCGGACGACACCGATGCGCACGCTCATGCTCACATGGATGCTGTTGCTAATGCGGACGCAACCGTGTACGCGGCGATCGTGCGGCTACTTCCGCCCCACTTTGCCTTTGAACGCCCAGCGGAGAAGCTTTCACGTGTACTGTTGCCCAAACTGAGACGTCTTGCGATCGCCGGCGCGAACTTTGAGAACGTCGAGGTGGGCTTGTTCGAGAGCTTGCGCGCGGGGCTTGTAGCGCGCAAGGAAGGTGAGGGTGGCCCGCTTACTCAACTGTCCATCTGGCGCTGTGACGTGGTAAAGGAGCAGCTTGATGTCTTGGGAGTACTCGTGACAGAGTCTAAGGTCAGATGGGACGGGATATTACACGCTTCAGAAGCTGGCGATAGCCGCGGATCTGCGACGATTGTCGAGGGGTCAGAGGCCGGAAATGGTGACGGTGATTTCCCTCTTGTAGAAGGCCAAAGCCCACTGTTGCTCCCAGGTGAGTTAGACGGATTAGACGAGGGTTGAAATTCGACTTCGATTCGCATTACACTTTAGTGTTTATGTTTCACACGTGACAATGATACGATACCACACTACTCGCTGTAATGTTCGCTCCTAAAGCATGATGCATAAAAATGGCATGTAATGTGTGTCGATGCATACAACATTTTCTGTCGGCGCCAGATGATAGAAGGTGGCAGAATGTAAGGATAAGACCCGCTCGTCTATGTCTCCTTGACCTTGACTGAACCACGGAGAAGACCAGTCTGTGAAGCCTTGAACAAAGCTTCCAGGTCCAGTATAACAAATCACATACCCGACGAGCAGCGATAAGACCAACTTTCTGGCCAGGAACAGCGGATCGGGCAACGGTCGATGCTTTGCCGATGTGTTGGTGGTTACCACCACCATGGGGATGGTCCACGGGGTTCATTGCGACACCACGGGTACGAGGCCAGCTAAAGGTCCGTCAGCACGAGCATAATTGAACTGTAATAGGCGAATCATACTTGTAGCGTTTGGCTTTGTATTTGTGATATGCTCTGCCAGCTTTGAGCAACGGCTTGTCGATACGCCCGCCACCAGCAACGATACCGACAGTAGCACGTGCGCTGCCGGAGACAGTTTTCTTTGCGCCAGATGGAAGACGAATGCGTGTTTTGTTCTCATCGGGAGAGTGACCAATGACGGTGGCATAGTTTCCCGAGGTACGTGCGAGTGTACCACGATCACCAAGTTTCTCCTCAACGTTGCAGATAATGGTACCTTCCGGACATGCCGAGACAGGGAGGATATTGCCGACAGCAAGCTGGGCCTTCTTTCCTGCATATACAAAGGCACCCGTGTGAAGGCCCTCTGTTGCGATAAAGGTCTCCTGTCGGAGCTTGTAACGGTAGGGGTCACGGAAGACAACACGAGCAAGTGGGGCACCACTAGCGCGTTCTATAAGTTGAGATCGTGTAAGAGATTTGACATGGAACGCACCGGCCAGCGTCGTGGATGATTTCCTTCACAATACCGCGAATGTAACCATTACGTTCAGCGTAGTCGAGTGGACGGAACTTTGCAGGCGCTTTGTTGTGGTGGGTGTGCGCTTTGAACTAGTTGTCAAGAAGACGAGTTGTAAACGATGTGTCGTGAATAACGCAGCAGAAACATACGATGGCATGCGAGCGCCTTTGTGCGCGAATAACCCTACCCATCACTGATTCTAAGATATGAATGGGTCAGCGATTCTGTGTGCGCTCGTGGAAGGATGGGTGGAGGTAACTTGTGCACCGTAATTGCACAAGAGTAATCCACCCTCATGAAGATCACTTTGGATGACGATATTTAGCCCAACATAAGTACACCGGTATAGAAGGCCTCTGCAACAAAAAAGTAAAAGAACTGGGGTCGAATACTCACATTACTGCGTCTTGAGGGCGACCTTGTCGTTGGGGACTGTACACTTTGTCCGCTGCTACGGTTCGAGCAAAGTCTGAGCGCCGCTACAATTATTCGGCAATTGCCGGAAGCAACTATGTATGGGTCGATGCCTTGCACTGCGTTTCGCTTCTAATTATTAGAACGTGTGGGGAAACATGATGACCCCGGGCCAGTGATGGATGTCATTGATGAAAAAAGTTGTAGAGCATTGGTTATTAGCGAACTCTATGCACTACAGTACTAGTGCCGTGGGGCGGGGACTTGTTGACTGTGTCCGAGAAAGGCATATGTTCCCACGGGGGGGTTCAACCCCTATGGGTGCTCATGTTTCTTTCCTTCATTTTTATTTTTGATTGGATGGAGAGGTGGAACGGGCACAAAGAATGAGGCAGTTGGTTGGTTTTTGACCTTGGGTGTAAGAATAAAGGTAGTTTTTGTTAAAAAAAAAAAGCTGAGAGGTTGGATTCAAAGACCGCTGAGGGAGAGATCCCTCATCAGGACGGACACATCGCATCTCCCCGACCCGTCCACTCACGCTCACGCTCTCTGGCACGGCACGCTCACTCTTGGCTAAGCCACCCATCTCGCCCTGATTCGTGTACAGTTCTGCCTTTTATGATTCACTTGGACCATCCACCACCCGTCTCAACTCCCACGACTCAGCCGCTCGCTCTGCAGAATAACGACCACTTTTCATGGAACGCAATTTCGACTTCTGCAAGAGACTCGGAGCCCCGCGCTCTTAACAAAGGCAACTCCCCCTCCGTTCCGTCCGTTCCTATTGCCTCGCCCTTTTCACCTGGCAAGGCCGTACAAAACAATTCTCCCATCCCTCGACAGTCATCGCTCACGCCCCCTCCGAGCTCACCCCGACGTGACGGCGAAGCGGAAGTAGCATTAACTCCTTTAACTGTGTCCAATACCGCAACTGCCCCCGCTCCACCTTCCCTTTCACAAGACGCGTCCCCAGATTCTTCAACTAACCCCCAACAAGATCCCTCCGCCGAAAATCATCCACCGTCACGGCCGCTTACTCCCCTTAGTGAACTTTCACCAGTACCAGACAACGATGAAGACCCTCCCACGGACGTACAGGGTGCAGATAGAGGCGAAGGCTCGTCTTCTCTTCAACCTACGTCTTCATCCCCTTCCCGACAGATTCCCGTCAATCTAGAGGCCACCTCATCACACATTCGTGTATCACCCTCCCGCCCCCACCCCACCTCTTCTGACCATGCATCCCAGAGGGGCTCATTTTCAGCTCCTTCTGGCCATCCTTCAATCTCAAAGGCGTCATTTGTGCTGCACCTCAACACCGAATTGATCAAGTGCGCCTCTCCAACATCTGCGTGCTTTTACTCTCGCTAACCATGTACCAGAATATGCATGGGGTTACAGTCTCGAGCTATCTCGCACGATGACCCGAGATATCAGCCGTCTGTTCCTTCGCTATCCAAGACCGACTCGACAAGCTAACGTCCACGCTACAGGTACGCTACCCGATTACAATCCAACCTCACATGGCTCGCTTCGGCCGCCGACGCGCACCACACCCAAAATCGACATCCACCCCCTATGCAACCTCCTCCACCGCTCGATTTCGTCTCCACCGAAACCGTGCGACAGCTTTATGCCGCGATGCCTACCGTCTTTGCGCGTGATATTGCACGGGCAAAGGGCCAATCAATTCCGCCCCAGTCAGTGCCAACGCTTAAACGTGAGCGTCCGACAGACGAGCCCGAACTCGCTATGATGAAACGACGCGATACGGGTGATAGTAAGACTGCCACCGGCATGCCACCGCCCGCTACTCCTGCCCTCGCTCCAAAGTCTGTACACGCTGCCCAACCATTCGCGGGTAATATCCCACAGGCGGCGATGCCCGACCCCGCGAGGATGGTTCAGATGCGCCAGCAGCAGGCCCAATTTCAGGCGCAAGCACCCCAGGTGCAACAACCTCATGTGTCGGGAGTACGGCAGATGTCACCTCAGGGCACGAATACGGGTGTTGGCATGGGTGTCGGTGTCGGTCAGCCTCAAGTCCAAGGCCAACAAGCTGCCGCGCACGCAAATGCCGTGCAACAGATCGTCAACAGTTTTGGTCCGCAGGGGCTGGCCCTCATGAACCAGTTACAAGACCCAAATAATGCACTCGTAAAATATTTGGTGGAGCAAATACCAAATTTTGCGTCGTTGCCGCTGCAACACCAATTGAAAAACATGCAGCATGCACAGGTGCGTTTTACGACCTATGCTGATCCCACTCTGGCTTACCGCAATCTTATATGTAGAATATTTTGCAACAGAGACGAGTTGCTCAGCATCAGCAGCAGCAACAACAACAACAGAGGCAGGTTGCAGCACAACAGCAGCAGCAGCAGCAGCAGCAGCAGCAGCAACAGCAACAGCAGCGATTACACCAGCAGCAACATCAACAACAACAGCAGCAGCCATCACAACCACCACAACAACTGCAACAACCGCAGCACAACCCACAGCAAACACAGCAGCCAAACATGGTCAATCCCAGCCTAGGCGGGCTGACTGGTCACGCACCATCGCAGTTACATATGACCGCCTCGTCACAATCCAACTTGGTGACAAGCGGAATTGATCCCCGCACTGCCGGACCTTCACTCACGCCAGCGCAACTTCAGCAATTCAGCATACCTCAGCAGCGCCAATTACTCCTCCTGCAGCAGCAAAATCAGCAACAACAACAGCAGCAGCACCAACAGCCGCAGCAGCAGCAGCAGCAACAGCAGCAGCAGCAGCCGCAACACCAACAACACCAACAACAACAACTGGCGCGGAACAGTGGAATGAATAGTAACCTTGGCTCTAGCGGGCTCATGAACCAGCAGTTTGGGGGAGGGGGTGCCATCCCTGCAAATCTCTCCATGAGCGCGGTTCTTCAACGGCAACAGCAGCAGGCCCGATTGCAACAACAAGCTCAACAGCAACCACAGCTCGGCGAAGCGACCGCATTCGCCACCGGTCTTCCGGTTGGCAGCAGTGCTGGCATCCCCGGTATTGCCCGCAGCACACGCTCCCCATCTGACTCAACACACTCACCACTTACACCGCGCGGTCACCAACAGCAGCTGCAGCAATTACAGCAGCAACCACAATCGCAGCAGCAGCAGCAGCAGCAACAACCACATCAGACGCAGAGCATGGACTACCAGCGTGCGATGTTGATGGATGCGGGTCAGGCGCAAACGGGCTCGCCTGCCCCCGGTGCCGGATTCGTGAACGCCCAGCAATTGGCCAGCGCATTCGGTGCTGGGATTGGCAACGCTGGCAGCACAGGCGCATTGGCCAATGGTAGCTACAGCGTCAGTCCTCCCGGAAGCGCTCACAGCCGCACGTCCTTCTCCGGTACACCAGCCGCACCCTCGCCGAACGCGACGACAAGTGGCAATTGGAAAACGGGTGGCATGGCGATGGGTGCAAATGGTGGTTGGCAAGGTGCGCCGGGTACGAATGCGGGTATGGGAGGCGGAATGGGGCTTGATCCTGCGGCTTTCGCGTACGGGGGAGACAATCAAGCGTTCGGGACAGACGGGTTGGTCATGGACTCGATGGATCCACCTGGGATCGAGTTCAATGACATCTTCAATATACCTGGATAGTCCATTTCCCCGTTCTCTCCGTCTCCCGCTCCTCTTGGTTTCTATTTCTCGTTTTGCAATGCATGCTGGTTATTATTTCGTGCTTTTTCTCCACTCATCCGTACCGCTTCTCCTTCCATTTTCTCATTGAGTTGTGATATATTCATTTGATTCCTTTTTCTTTTGTGTATTCCGTCCAGTAGTTTGTTTTGTGTAGTTTAACTGATGATCTCTGATGATTTCTACGGATCACATCCCTCAAATGATCAACTGGCTCACCACGCGGGAAAGAGAAAGCCACAGTTGACCAGTTTAATCGGACTCGGAATCAACCCGAGGACAGATGCCGTTCGCCAACCTCCCAATACACGAGAAGGATGCCTTCTTTGCCCTCCTCGACGAGTGAGTCTACCTTTCTGGTCACACATCCGCCTTCGTCAATCGTCCCAGGTACTTTACCTCGAGGCCCGACCTTCTCTCTCGCGTGAGCGGCGCAGCGGCCGTCGACCCAGCCCAGGAGCGTACGGAAATGCCGCCAATACCAACGGCGGCCCTAACGACCGCAGCCCAACGCGCACTAGCGAATCCCGCCGCCACGCGCATGCTCGCATCGGGGATCCAGCGCGCCGCCACCACAGGCGGCCGAGCGGGTGGTGGTGCCGGGGGAGGGCACCACGCAGCGGCGTCCGCCGCAACCATGGCACCCTTGGCGGCGGCGGCGCTGCCGTCGCTCGTGTCTGCGGCGTCTGCTCACGGTGCGGGGGGTAACAAGGACGACCGGAACGTCAATGCGCACCCGCCATCGACTGGTGTCGGGTTCGGCAGAGTCGCCGCTGCCGCACAGGCGTTCTCGGGTTCTGGAACGGCTCCTGCTACGTCTGCGTCACCGCCGGCTAAGGCTGCGAATCCGAACAAGCTCGTTCCCCAAAAGGTGAGTAAAGTGAAGTGGGTCTCGTTCTTCTCTCCATCGGTCGGGATCGGCGGATCCTTGTTTCCCCCCCCCCTCGTATCCTAGCCGCCCCCATTACTGCCCTCTTGACATCTGTCGTCGCCGTTATTGTTGACAATGCGCGGGGGGACGATGGTCGCGTCTCGTTCTATAGAAATTTGGTGATGTCGACGTGTCGTCCGCCGGGGCCATGTTCCGCTCCTTGCGCGGGTCGACGGCGGCGAAGAACGCACCACCACCGACGGTGTACACCCCGCCTGCGTTTACGCCGAAGAAAGCTACAGGCA
>Ga0307512_10004721_pt1 | contig 14720 bp, 20 predicted proteins | sample 14_EM_MG_FD_200267 | JGI IMG/M metagenome (GOLD analysis project Ga0307512, IMG submission 200267) | Populus trichocarpa ectomycorrhiza microbial communities from riparian zone in the Pacific Northwest, United States - 14_EM | ecosystem: Host-associated > Plants > Roots > Unclassified | place... | reverse complement strand
TTCTGAAGGATATTCTTCAGTGGGGATTGGCTTTGGCCGTTTCTTGTTTTTCTGAACTCTGAACGATGCCGCTGACCGTGTTGGCATCCGTCTCACTCCTCGCGCTGGTCGTGACTGGTCGTCCAATCTTGGCCCCAGACCCTCGTCTGTGCGTATCTTCCGTCTGACGGTGGTTTACCTGTGTGCTTATCCATCTCTCTTCAGCGTTGAGGCATCCTGGGAGGTTCACAATGCTGTCCAGGCTATTATTGAGTCTCGACTTGGGTATGTCCGCCACTTTCAATTGGATTCGCCGTTGCTTTCGACCCATGATCGTCGCCGCCGTTCCCCCTTCATCTCCTTTGCTACTGTATGCGTCTAATTATCACTGACATCACCTCTCCATCCTCATGCACGACAATGCCCCTATCGTCATTTGTCCTCACGCGCGTCTCCGTCGCTATGTAGACCTTCCGCGACAAAGCCACTCGACGAGAGCGAAGACGCACCCTCAGACAAGAATCAAAACTATTTACAAGACACGAATTTCCAGGTTCACCTGACTTCGTTCGAATCCCAAACCGAGGTTCTCGCGGAGTTGGCATCTGAGGAGGTCAAGTTGATCATACCCCTCGGTGACCTGACGCGGGACTCGGCGATCGTGCCTACGAACGAGGAGAAGACGCTTCTGAACGCGTTGGAGAGTCTCGATGATCTCGATGGGGTCACGAACCTTCGTTCATCCATGGGATTGGATGGGATTGTTGAGGGTGAATACGATGTCCTCGAGATCGAAGATGTTGATGGGCTCTCCCCCGAAGATGCCGCTGAACTCACGCCGAACCAAGGACCGTGGTGGGCAACACTTCTGGACGAGGCCAGTCGACCAATTCTGGTCTCTGTCGCTTGCGCAGCTGCCTTTTTGCTCATCTCCCTGTGCACCATTACGGCCCTGTATGCGATGGATTTCATCAAGGTCGGCCTTTTCAACAGCCGTGACCTCTACGACGTCTTGCCAGGCGTGGAGAAGGGTGGACTGGGTGCTTCCCAGGGAAAGGTTGGAGTCAAGGAGAAGGGATTGATCCTTGGTTCGCCTAAGGAAGAGCAGGAGGAAGAAGTATTCAACGAGAAGAATGACGTCGAGACCGGAAACGCTCCTCGACCTGTCTCTGCTTCCACTGAAATACCCTTGCCACCACCGGCGGGAATGCAGGCCTCCGGTGATTCCTTCGAAGACGCCCCAGATGTGGAGCACGACGACCCCGACCTGCTTCCTCTCCCGGACCACGCAAACCAACAGCCTCCCTCAACTCCTCGTCGTTCGATGAACCCCCAGATGCGCGAACGAACCTCCACAACCCTCTCACCCTCCTGGTCTATCCGTGCTTCGGAATCTCAACCCCTTTCTATCCCGGGCTCATATGTCTTTGATCCCTTCCCCTTGCCATTCTCTGAAGTGGTGACGGAGACTGGCGAGGGCACCCGCCGACCGTATAGTGATCGGAATCCCGAGATTGATATTGCGCTTGCGATGCAGCTTCGACCTGGGTTGGGCGAAGGTGCCGATGCGGCGTGGTTGGTTAGGTTCTTGATGGGGATCTTTGGATGGGTTACTGTCATGGTCTCTGGCAACGGGCAATAGTCCGGCAAGTTGGACACCCCTGTCGATAATCATACATCCCTTTTCCATTCAACCTTCAAACTTTACACTCCAACCGTTTCCAGCTTAATCGCTGTTGCGACTGTCCCTCAATTCATCCCCGTATCTTTTCTCCCACGGATATCATACGTCGTGCTCTGCACTTCCGTGGTCATACCCGTGTCCTCGTCATCTGTTCATAGTCGTTCATTACCAGGTTTCCTCCCCAGATTTTGCAGCCTCTTGCCGCTGGATATCGATTGTTCCATATCCCACTGTTCACAGATACAAACCCAAATCACATATTCTCAAACCCATATCTACATCCACAAACACATACCTATCACACCTATCCGCATCTCTAGCATTCTACAGGTAGTGTTCTGTGAACGTACCGTTGTTTAGTAGTTAACTCTCAATCCTCAGTTTGAAGTCCAGCTTGCTCATCAGGTTACCGTGACGTTACGCGCCAGACGCGCCGTGTCTTGATATGAGCTTTGAGGAAGGCATTCGGCATTGACCGACAAACTTCAGCAGGATGCCTCCACTTTTGAATCGGACTGATATCGAAATTTTACGAGATGTTGGCACAAGGCTCATCCAAGAGACTAATAGGTAAGCCCGATGACATGACGAAGCCGAAGCCAGGCCTTAGGGCCTTATCGCTGACGACTTCAATCAACCATGCCACCCCTCGCTGTCAACCAGTTACAACCTCCCCCTTCCAACGGTTCGCGTTCCACCGCCCACCTGTTACCCTGGCGGGTCTGTTCTCACCCCCGACCTTATCTACAGATGAAATCTCTGGAAACAGACATGCTTATTGCTCTCGCGATGCTACGCAGACGAATCAATCCCCACGAATCACCTATCTATCGTCTCTATCCAGAACTTCTCTCACACATAGCCTCTCGCCTCACAACGGGCGATCTCGTCAAGACGACCCACGTATCTTACCACTGGCGCACGGTGCTCCTAGCCCACCCAGATCTTTGGTCGACTCTTGATTTCACCGACCCACAGCGAGCATCCACCTTCCTCACGCGATCCAAATCAGTCACGATTCGAGTCTTCCTTCCGAAAACCATTGCGATTACCCCTCTCCTCTTCGAATTATTAGAACAATCTGCGGAGCGCATCGCGACACTCCGAGTAGGCGACTACATTCATCAAAAGGAGTTATTATTGCGAACAATGCCCTCGTTGAGAACGCTCGAATTTCACGCGCACTCCGGCGCTGATGTCCTTGATGAAGAGACCAGGTTGTCCTTCCCCGTCCTGAAGACCCTGTTTTTCCACAACAGAGGTTTCCCTCTGTTCTCTGTGCCTCGCCTAACTCGGTTCAGGTTTACTCACCGGACGTATGGAGATGAAGCGTTGGACGGACTACTGGATTTCTTGGACAGTTGCCCTCTACTGGAAGAACTTGAAATCTTCCATGTCGAAGATTTCCACATCCGACGCCACCATCATCCTGTCAACCTTCTTCATCTTCGTGCTTACACCCATCATACAAACTGGGAGTTCTCCCTCCATCTGTATCATATGCTTTCCTGCCCTTCATCTTGCTCCGTCACTTTCAGCTCCAGTGGTGAAGTTTACGAGATAACAGATGTCTTCGCATCCCGCCAATTCCGAAACTCAACTTTTCGCATCGATGCGAGGAGGGTGAAGCTCAAGGCGCAGTCCACGGATCGCGAATATGATGTGGAAGGGATGGTCGAAGTCATCGATGGCACCCATAGACGATTCCGTTCGGCGCAGGGAGTGTCTTTGGAGGACGCGACGTCGGCGTGGAAAGAAGTTTTCGCGAACATCATCCATCCACTTTATCTGAACTCTATCAAGGGCCTCGATGCTAGGCTTATAGAGATTTTATGCATTGAAGAGCTCGCCTTATGGTCTCACGAAGAGTGGCGTCGTGCCGAAGGGGTGTTGGGTCATCTGGAGAACCTCAGGACGTTGATCCTCCATAATTCCGCTATGGTCCCATACCTTCAGGCTCTTGTCCCAGCAATGGTCAAGGACATTAGCAAGTGGCGGTGTCCGAAGTTGGATACCCTCGTGATCCGCACCCGGTACTTGGATCCTGGCGAGGGGGTTACGCTATTGACAAATATGCTATTTAAACTTTGCCGTGTCGTGGAGGAGAGGAAACTCGCTGGATTTCCGCTCAGGTCTGTCTCTGTGTTTCTTTGCAACACATGGGAGCAGCTGGAGTCTTCGGAAGAGGAGTTGAGGGAGTTCATTAAGACGTTCACTGGGACGTTCGAACTTGTGGTGGGGGACGGTGCTCTGGATTGGAATGTTGACGACTATTTCTTGGAGGGGCTTGACCATGTCCGAAGAGATCAACAAATACCACGAAATTTGCACGTGCCCTGAGATATCAAAACATGGTTGGAGAGCATTATCGTTTCCGGCCTGACTTCGTTGCCCACGGCGAACCGTTGATGACTTACGAGTGGGATTTGAGCTGTTCAGTAGCCATGCTTTACGTAGCCCTTCAAGCTTCAATTATCACCCTTTCTCAACGGATGAATGGTGTCCGCAGGTTCCAACTTCACGCGTTTTCATTTGTACCTTCGCATGCTGTATTTTTTGGTTCGTCATGTCTTCGCTTTTGACCAAGAACAAATTTCTGAGACCTGTTCTATCTTTTTTTTACCGGAAATACATTGCGTCATCAACCCCAGTGGACTGACAAGCATATTGGAGCAAATGAGAAGTCCCTATCGACTGGGAGGCCTAGCTAGATACATTGAAAAGCCAAATAAGAGTGCAGTCGAAAACGCGAAAGCCAACCCGCCGATCCAGATCCTAAGGATGCTTGATCCTACTATGTAGTTTATTGTCAGAATTACAACTGGATGCTCCCCCTTATCAAAAGTAAAGGAGCTACAAAAACAACTATTGAACGCGCCAGTAATTTGAAAGAAGCAAACCACTAGAATGCCCATCGCAGAGACTATTGCTACGCACTTCCCTAGCCATCGACAAATGATAGCTCCGGCATTCTGATAGGTACGTAACCGCGGACGCGCACATCCCTGTCCCTGGAGGGGCCGGGACATGTGGGCGAGGATACTTGATGTCAGGAAGAGGAAAAATGACAGCGTTCCTGCTGCGCCGTACAACAGGAATGAAAACGCACGACACCCCAAGCCGACGGGAGGCGCAACATAATGGATCATCACTGCAGCGCCGACGGTCCCCCACTGGAGCCCGAGAGCGAGGGCTATGGCAATTGCGACCCGTTTCCAGATTCCTGGTGCCCATCTGCAGGAGTTCTGACTCAGGCGAGGATCGTGGAGTGGGAGGAGTGGGATACTGGTGCTGGCCATCTGAGGGGACCGGACCTCAAGCGTGGAGGTAGAACTCGAATCCCACTCGAGCTGTGGAAGGACTCGGACTCTTGTACAGTATTCGGTAACTTCAGTGTCCGTCCCGACCCGATTCTCGTCGTGTATTTCGTTTCCTTCACTTTCCACCCATGCTGGAACTCCACTACCCATGAGGTCAGCAACTGGGATCCTCTGTTCCGCGTTTGTGGCGGCGTTCTTCATTAGATCCAGTATCAGTTCTGCATTTAGAGAGGTGATGAAAACCCGCGAATAGTTGAATACTGGGACCGGCCTAAGTTCTTCCTTCCTAGCAAGATCCACATCCTCGGCCTTCGCAAATTCTATTGCCAGAGGTCCCCTCGCAGGCTTATCTCTCCCCCCGGTAGCAACCCAGGCTTTCTGGTTCGCATTGTCGAGGGAATTCCTAAGATGGCTCGGTTCGGGTTCGCACCCAATGCTCAACCAGCCAATGATAAGCGGAAGGAGAAAGGTCCAGATAGCAGCGATCGAATATCCGGTATCCCCGGGCGGTGGCGAAGTGACGGAGTCCATTATGGTCAGAATCACGGAAAAAATGACGAGGACGTAGCTCATGACGAGCGGGATAGACCATCGGCGGGTTTTATTCGCAGCTGCAAGGCGAGACCAGAACTCGTCGTTCTTGGGTAGGACGATTAGAGAGTGGAGGAGTGGAGCACGGTGTGACATCCGGATAGGAACGTGATGAAAAGCCGATAGGGCGGTCGGTATACGTTGAGAATTGGGGTACTTGACATCCAAAAAAGATGTCGTGATCCAGCCTTTGTTGAGGTGTGTGATCTGGAGAGAGTAGGCCGCGAGAGCGGGTGAGCCCATGGTGATCAAGAAGGAGGTAACATCATCTAACGGCTCTATGAGCCAAAACAACATTTTGTCAAGTGCAATACAAAAACAAAAACATGTAACTTACGCTCTGCGCCAAACGGGATCTGAAATAGCAAAGCGACCCAAGGTAATAGCCACGCGCCGAAATTCTGTGAGAAGCCTTGCCAGTTGACGCTCCCCATCCCAGCCCCGCACTCCACTAAGCACTGCTCGTATGAGATACGCAGTACAAGGGGGGATTCCGTGGTATACGTTGTGTTCTGTGCTGCATTTTGTTGCTCTTGCACTCTAGCACCGCATGCTACGAGATCAACTGCGTCTGCACATGGGATTTGTGCCGCGAATTGGAGGACGACGAGTAACGTCACTGTCGTAGGGGAAGAATGAGACACCTTTAACAATAGGTTCGACAGCTTCCCCTGACACACCTGTGCGGCCTGATAGCGGAGGACGCATGTCCTTGGAGAAGTAAGAGGGGTGTTGGGCATCGATAACCCCATGGCTCGGTCAGGTATAAATGCGAGGGAGAGCCAATACATAACATAGCCACACACGTACGGCAATACACGACAGTGATCGCAACCTAAGGCTAAAAAGGTAGCGGTGGGAACAGTGGCGGAAGCGCACTGACCGCTCAATTCGATGGCGTATTCTGGCAACAGGATCGTGACATGAGATATAAGACTGAGCTCCATCCAGAAATGCGGTTGATGAACTACTTTCACCGCCTCTTACATGCTGACAGCAGACAGCGGGAAGTTCCTGACTGCGGAAACGATGATAGTCTGTAAACCTGGAGGTTGTTGTCTGAGCAATGCGGATTGAGTGGCAGCTCGCACCGCCCTGGGCCATCAGATCTTCAGACCGGGAACTAATAACCTGTCGCTTGTCAACTCCGTCAGTATAACGCTATCACTTCCAAAAGCTTTCTACGCACCGCTCCAGATCCAATCAGGTACTTTGGAGGTTAATGCTGAACCATATCACCGCCAGCGCTGGGCATTGAATGTCCAACCACGTAGATCCAATTCCAAAGTGGTTCAAGGAGGCGACGGTTCTTGAAGTTCGCCTTCGTTTGCAGTGGGCTCTTGGCGAATGCCCGTTTGCAGGACCAAATATAAATCAGACGTTGTTCATCTAGAAACTCACTTGGTCTCATGGTAGACACAGGTATTCAGGTCTGTCTTTACTCGTGCGCAGCGCACCTTTGCATGTGTCGAGTACTGAGGTGGAGTACCTATTCGGGTTTTCACCCGCTCCCCGCTCGGCAGATCCCGACGCGCTTTGGCAAGATGGATCCATTCTCTGCAGCTATAGTGCCAGTGAACTTCTGCGAGGCCTCAGCGCAAAGTTCGCGCAAGGTGCGAACACTCTCAGGTAAGTTAACGCGATAGCGGCGAAATTCCTCGCTGACAACTCTTCCGCGATTAGCTATGGTTCCCCCCTTTCCGCGGTTCGTCTAGTCCACTATATATTCGTACTCAAAAAGGCATATATTTTTGTCCCTGCGTTCATTTCCAGATGAAATCCTTGGACAATGATACACTTGCCTCACTCGCGATGCTGCGCCGTCATATCAACCCGCTACAATCACCTATTTATCGTCTACCCCCCGACGTAGTCTCAGAAATCGCTTCCCACCTCCAACCCGAGGCCGATCTCATTCGTCTGTCTCACGTGTCCTATCGTTTACGCGCTGCACTTCTTTCTCAGCCAAGTTTATGGTCGCGCATTGACGTAAAACACGACAAACGAGCGCGAGCGTTTTTCACACGGTCAAAACAGGCACCGCTTCGTGTTAATCTCGTCGAAGATGACGGCCGGAGGTTCTCGCCGCTGAACTCGTACAGGGAACGCATAGTTTCGTTGGAAATGTGCAATTGTGCAGCCCAGAAGAAATCGGGTTTTTAGAAACCCATGCCAGCCCTAAGAAGACTCGAAATCGTCGGTAACGACCATGAAGACCGCGGAGACCGCGAAAACGACGACGAGGAGTTCTACTGGGAAAGGATGGAAGATGAGACCTTGTGGTCACTCCCATCTGTAACCACACTCATTGTCCACGACGTCACATCTATCCTACTCCGTGTCCCACATCTCACCCGTCTCAAGTTTCGAGAGGACGAGACTAGACCACGATCGACAAACTCCTCAGTTTCCTTGATAATTGTCCTCTTCTAGAAGACATCGATATCTCCTATGCGAATGAAACTTCCAGCTCTCGCAACCGGCTTGTCTCCCTTCCCAACCTCCGCACTTACACACAATTCATGTACGACGTATATTACACCCTCAGACTGTTTGACATGCTTTCCCTCCCTCCCTCCTGTTTAGTGACAACTACCTGCCGCGAGTCTTCAAATATCAAGGTTGCGGAGATCGTACCTCCTTCCAAAACCCGGATTATCTGGCCGGAATAACGTGGATAAAGCTCAGAACGACGCGCACTTCCGCCTGTGATATTACTGGAGCATTAGAGCTTATCAATTCCAAGGGGACCAAAGTGTGTTCGGAGACAACGGTGGATTCTGGAGACTCTCTCCGGTATTCCAAACGAGCTGCAGAAGATGGTATCCACAACAACCTAAACCTCGCACATCTGAGGTGTCTTCAGGGCCTCGACGTTCGGTCCGTGGAGATCCTGTGCCTCCAGGGTTGTAGGCTGTGGGATGGGGAGGGACAAGCTGTTGACACCGTCAAATATGCGTTGGATTGCTTGCGAGGCATATCGACGTTGGTTCTCTCCAGTACCGCCGTGAAACCATGTCTCCTGGCTCTCGATATGGATCCTAGCGCAAGCTATCTCCAACGGTCTTCACCTGTGCACACCCTCGTCATCCACTCGGATTTCACAAACACCGGTTGGGACGGCATCTTACGGACTCTTCTCACCGTAGCGCAGAGGAGGAAAGCAGCCGGATTCCCATTCATAACCGTCTCCCTGTTTCTCCTGGAAGACCCGGAGTTGAAGCAGGTTTTAGAGGAGTTGAAGGAATGCATCGAGAGGTTCGAAGTCACCGTGGGCGACAATGTTTTGGAGTGGGATTTGGACAAGTATTTCTTGGACGGGCTTGAACACCTTCAGGAACGCCGAAGTATAGGATGGGATTAAAATTGTGCGTATGTATAATACTGATGCCTATACATGTCCTCGCACGTTCAGCTGAAGAGGGTGGTAGCCGCGAGTTCTGACTATGAAATGACGCCCACCTCTGAGTGTCACTTATATTTGCTCAAACTACGGACGGTCGGCGAGCGAGACGGCCCTGACTTCCGAACGAGCGCTACGTTGCGCGCTCTCCGTGACGTGGTCGTGCCCATGAACGTCTTCATCTTCATAGCCACATCTGACGTCTTCAGCGACCGAAGCGGTTAGTAGCAGTTCGGACCCTACCCGAATGTAATGCTTCCCCGGTGCCCCGCTTACCTCGTCGCATGTGGGGTTGGGAATCGACACAATGGCAAAATCACGCGTTCTGAGCTCGTCGTACCGCGCCCAAAGGGCGTTGCCTTGGATATGTGGGTCGTGCCCCCTTCACAAAATGTGTAGCTGTGATTCACGATATCTTGCATCACTGATGTTTGGTAATATCAAAGGAACAGCCTCTGTATATGCAAACAAATAAGCTAGAGCACCGATCTCTCGGGCATACATGTATTCGTATCTGGGTTATGGGAGTGGAGGAATGTTGAAACATCTGACCACAGCCACCTGGGCCTTTTTTACCAATATCGTCACTGGCCACGCTGTAGGGGCGTGTAGGTCGGCGTGACCAGGCCGAAGATATAAAATGCCTGTGTTTATGTCTTCGTCTGGTTATCTCCATACGACAATCTCTCTCCCCTTTCAACCCCCTCACGCCTCTCAGTTCGCAGTCCTACTCCGCCGATACACCCGATACAATTGATTACGACAGGAACCAAACTATCGATACAGTGTATACTCCGATACCTCGAAATCACCACTCCCCACGTTCGCGAACCGAACATTAATCTCCCCTCGATACGAATAGTATGATCCACTACAATCCAGCTCTATCAGGTCCGTATTCGACTGGATCTCCGCGATCCGCAACCATCAGGGTTTCGGAAGGCTTCGAGGTCGAGAGGAGTTCGCCACTCTCCACTCAACATCGATTACCATCGGTCAAAAGACCTGCTTCCGTAGATCCCATGGAAGTCGCCCTCCAGACCCATCTGCCGCCTTTGCTTGCGGCCAAGGCGAGACCGTTTACCGTGTCAGGGCTGATTCCCCTCGATCCGGCAAACCTGGTCGTGTTTTTCAGATCCAAGGTAAGACGACAACTATTCGCAAGGCTGGGATTGCTCGTACTGAATCGGATGTGTCGCATCTGTCCTTGATTCTGTTTCTCAGAGCGGAATCACCCATTCTCTTGATTTCCCGATTGACATCGATTATGACCTCCCGCCCGCCCTCGACGTTCTCATGGCCGCATGCAGACCTCACGCTTCCGATCTCGATGAATATACCTCGACGCGCGAATCCCTCTTCTACCCACCCAATCTACCGTTATCCGCCACCCTCGAAATCGCAAATCACCCGATCATCGATGCCGTCCGAAACACGCTCTTCCCGACTCTGCCGAAAGGTCACCATCTCACCGCCGTTAGGGATATGCTGGAAATCGTACCCAAGGGCGGAAGGATGACGCCTCTGCCCAAACCAATCGATAGCCGAGTGGCGACGATCGTCGTGACACTCCCCGTACGATACCGGGGCGGCGCGTTGATCATTCGGGACCCTAACTCGATCGACGACGCCAACGAAGAGATCTACCGTGGTGGAGGAAAAAGTCATACCAGTGCTCAAGGCCACACCGGTGTTGGCATCGATCATCTCGAATGGACCGCATTCTTGGCAAACTGCGACTATGAGGTGGAGGAGGTGACGAAGGGTCTGAGGTTGACCATTTCTTATGCGGTCTATGTCAGGTCGTTCGGAACTGGAGGAGTCATGCCCGACCCATTGATCACCCCCAGCGATAGGTTCTTGGACCTCATCGCCCCCATCTTGAATATCTGCAGGGGAAGGAAGATCGCGTTCTATCTGACGGGGGAGTATGGTGTGAACCCTGCTGAAATGCTGGCAGAGTCTCTCGTCCCTCATGTGCGCTTAAAATCGCCTCGATCTTCGGTCGATTGCTGACTTCAGATTTCTAGCTGAAAGGAGCGGATTCGCTGCTTCATCACGCCCTCAAACTCTACAAGCTTACCCCGGAGCTCCACTGGACCGCTGGAGGGTACATTTGGCCTGTTGACCGTGTGGTCGAATGTTCAGACGATTTCTCACCGACCACTACATCCCCGCCCGTTCCCATCCCTCACCCCCTTGACGGACCATACCGTTCGCCGACAATGATGCAAGCCAGCATACTTCATTCGCCGATGATGAATCTCTCGTTAGGTAGCCCCCCGCCCATGACGGACCCAATTGCGATGGAAGAGGATAACTTGAGATGGAGAGTGGAGAATAGCGGTGGGGTACCGTTGGTGGAGGAGGATATCCTTTTGATGGTCACCCCTGACCCCGCTGGTGGTCCCCCGCTTTTGGGGCCGATCTCGAAGGAGAAAGTTCCCTTCGTTTCTAAAGGGCAGCTTGACAAGTTGATTGTGAATGTGTTGGTAGTCGCATTTGTGCCTTGAAGCCTGGGGACAGGTGGAGGGAGGGGCAGGACACCCTGTCTTCAGCCTGAAACGAGCTTTCTTGCTTTTGTGTCTCCCGCTCGCTGTTGGACAGTCTGCGGTCAGGGTTTGTATCTTCCCCACCAGTGTTGTGTGTACCAAAATTTCTCTCATGTTGTGCTTTTATCCAATCATTGTGCCCCACTCAAATCTTCGTTGCTAGGTTTCAGCTTGGATCGGATTTTTACTGGCATCTTAGTATATCCTTCATCGCGTTCTCAGTGTCGGAAACGAATATAAGTCGTCCTTGATCTATACGTGCAGATACTGAATTAACAGCTGTTGCTACGCTCCCAAAAACCTCAAGTTTGCGGCGGGCCGACGGGTACCGTCTGCTTTTTGACCGCAGTCCACATGGCCGAGTGATAGGTGTACCCTAACATGCTCTCAACGTTGTTAGTGTACGTTGTATCAATTGTCTTCTCACCCTACACCGTCGAATAATCCATTGTCAACAAGCCGCGGACTTGGCCGATCATTTGTGGAAGGGTATAAAGAGGGTGACGTACCCGGATTTCGAACCCGATCTCTTCGACGAGAGCTTTGACTTGCTCCAGGTCAAGTTCGACGGATGGGTCCGTTCCGCTGTTTTCCCAATGCCACAATAGAGGACCTAGATTGAAAACCCGTTGGGTCAGTTCTGGGGTATTCCCAGTGCAAACGGTAGATCACCTAGGTTGATCCATACTCCTCCCGGGGATAGGATTCTATGAAAGATGCGGAGGTAGTTGACAATATTTTTAGCCTAGCCGATTGTGTGTGAATACAGATGAGCTACGATGGGTAGGTGAGGGAGAGACCTACGGTGTCAATGAAGAAGCAAGTCACGATTGCGTCCCATTGGGCGATGTGTTCATTGTCTTCATCGGGGCTACCGTAGATCTCCTCGAAGTCACCTAATGCTCCACAATCAGTTCCGCGTGCAAAAATTCGCACACAAACCATACCTGCAACCATAGAGAAGTTTGATCCAGCTGGGAGGTCCGATGGCAACACGTCGGGTATCGTGATCTCGCGAAGCAGTGCGCTGGCTTCTGGGACGTTGGAAAAAGTGTGGATATAGGGGTGGAGCACGTGTTGGTTGAGTGTTTCGGTCCTATTTTTCTCATCAGTGAACGGAAATTAAAGGTTGAATGGGAACTGGAACGGGACCTGTTGAGAATGAAAGAGGACGTGAAAAGCATGAAGAGGGAGAATTCGTTTCCTTGACAGGCGAACCCTGGTTGTAGAGGTATTAGAAGGGAGCAAGGAGATTGACGTTGAATGGTTGGGACTTACCAAGCTTTGCGATGTCATAGGCCAGGCGTCCGAGACCTGCCCCAGGGACAAGGACACGGACGTTACCTCTATGCGTAGGAGTGAGTCTAGATAGAGAGTTATATGATGGAACAAACCGTTCGTCCGGTGGTACATGTGAGAAATGTTTGGTCAAGGCATCAATCATGGGGGTGTAGCACGCCTCACGCTCCCCTTTTCCCTGCGAGGGTTCTACATCTGGCCCTGGTTCAGGAGGAGCTCATCGCTCACCTCCTCGCTCCAGTCTCGCACAAGCTGCTTTAGGGTGCTCCTGACTTTATCCATGTCGCCTTCGTTTGTTCCGTGGTCCGACGAGCCGTGGGGGTGTGTATGCCCTCCTCCACGCCCATGGGAATGTGAATGTGAATGGCCATCTCCGCCGTGTTCGTATTTGTGAGAGGTTGAACGCAAAGGCTCAGGTTCTATGTCTGTAAAGGAGCGCGTGAGACTCGTCATGGAGCACATTGCAAACACATCCTACCGTGATCCTCCGATTCTGACTGCTGAGAAAATATCTCTGTGTTGGCCACAATGGCGTGGAGGAATTTCGAGTTGACCATGATGGCCTTATCGATGCTCCTCAGCCGTGTCTTGTACCCGATTTTTTCGAGGACATCCTGATCTTCTTTCGGAAGACGAAAGAGATCTTTCCTCCTCCTGTTGTTCGCCGAGATCTACTGATCCAAAGGTCAACGGAGGGTTCAGTCGATAGTTTCTAGTTTTACCGAATGCGCAGCGTAGTTTCTGAAGGCTGCGACGACTGAAGCGAAATGAGCCTCCTCCTCCTGGATTTCCTGGTCTGTGAACGGCATGAGGTTCAGCAGCGATTGTCCTCTCCAGCCTGACCCGAGAGGAGCAGAGCCGCGAGGTCGTATGATGAGTGAGCTTTGACCACCACCACACGTCGTGACGGACGGCGACAACGACCCTTCCTCCCTTTCTCACCACACCTCCACGACGGCGACCGGATAGAAAACCTCGCTTACGGACTCGCTCTGCCCAACGCGCGCGTCCGTTTCGAAAGCCATGCCTCCCAGGTTGACGCCTCCGACGATGATCCCCAAGGGATCTTTCCACCCACCCCATGACGCCGCAACGTACAGAGACCTCCTCATGTTCGAGGAGCGCCTCAAGTCTAATGCTTCCTCATTGAAACGACGGAAACGAAGATACCAGCGTGCGTGCATCGTTTATGTCAAGGTCCGTTGGTTCCAGTGATACTTATTCCTAGCCGACATCCCTCCCCCCGACTCCACCTCCACTCTCATTTCCCTCTTCTATGCCCGCACCACCACGGACAGTGTTTCTATTCCAGTTGCTGGCATCGATATCGTTCTTGGTTTGCGAAATATTCCTGCAATTCAACCTGCTCGACATCCCGTTCCATTTCGTTCTCAGACGGACGTTTCCCACTTTGTATTCTTCGAGAGAGATGGCAGGGGTCCACGTACATCCGTATTTTACCCTCGGGCTGCTTTCTGTCTCCGTCACCACTCTTGTATTATTCTTCGTGAGTGGGATGTATTCCGAGAAGATTGCGTACGCCAATCGGTCAGTCTCCTCCCCAATCCTTTGTTCCTTGTCGATCACATACTGCGATGTGGATGCGAGGACGAGGGAATACTGACACGCCCTTCTCTAGATACGTCCCACACGCTAACCGAGCACTCCGAAACTTTAATATGTATCTCAACCTTCGCCAACCCCCACTGAGGTCCCGAATTCCATTCACATTCTTCCGAAGCGCATCATCCTCGCATAACCCACCACCTTCCCCACTTAGATCCCCCACTTCCCCCCGCCCCCCTTCACCTACACGACCTCTCAGCAAGCGCAGTCCCTCCGCAGTCCCCATCACGCCAATTCCACCAAGCTCGAACCCACGAGGAGAATTG
>Ga0307512_10004720_pt1 | contig 14723 bp, 14 predicted proteins | sample 14_EM_MG_FD_200267 | JGI IMG/M metagenome (GOLD analysis project Ga0307512, IMG submission 200267) | Populus trichocarpa ectomycorrhiza microbial communities from riparian zone in the Pacific Northwest, United States - 14_EM | ecosystem: Host-associated > Plants > Roots > Unclassified | place... | reverse complement strand
ACGCGAAAGTAGCAAAATGCGGTAATCACAAGCTAAAAGGTCCACATGCAACGCTACGACATACGTCTGTACGAGAAGTGTCAATTGTCTGTCAAAGATGAAAGAAAGCATCCCATCGAGGACCACAATGCGCCAAGTGCGCGATTGATTGCTCTATCTCCGACATATATTACCCAGAGCGAGATTGGTGGTTGGAGGACGGCACATTCAGTTTGCGGGATTCAAAGTCTTGAATAACGACACGCACGCACCGTGACCCTTTTCGCACCGCACTTTGCGGGGATTAAACCCGGCGGACCGCCTCCTGCGCCCAACTGCAGCACGGTCTGCCCTGCGTAAAGCTCTAGATTACGTTGGAGAAACCTAGCCAGTGCCCGCGCGGCATTCCACCTGTCATGGAAAAAGTGTTCTTGCGCATGAGAAGGGGGGAGAGATGGAAGTGGAAGGTGAAGAGTTCATGTTGGGGTGCACGTAAGCGTACAGGTAGTGGCCCATTCACTCCTTACCTTACCCTCTTATCCTCTTTGGACCCTCATAGTTGGATATCGGATGCGGCGTTTGGCACAGAGCGCACTGATATAAACACGCCCATGCCTCCTGGTCGGCCAGCCATCGACGGTCCTTCCATCTCTCCATCTTGCTGCGCAAATGTTCTGAATCTTTTCGCTCCGCGACGCCCGACCTCGGAACAGCAAACCTCGCTACCACGTAGACGTCTGTCTCTGGGCCCCTCGCCGAAACTCTTCTCTTCTGACCTCTGCCCATTTTATCACCTTAGTTCCTCTCCTCGCCGACGTGGTTGAACTGCTCGTTCCGGTCCGTCTCGTGTCTTTCATTCCTCTCTCTAATTCTCTGCTTCATTACCGATCATCCTTTCCTTCTCTTCCTCTCTTCTATTATTTCATTTTCTCGAACTCACGGGTGAGGTAACTATCTCACTTACAACGGCATTGGAATACAGACTCAACTTTTACCGGGGGAAAGGGTATTTTAGTGTACCTACCAATTTGAATGGAGACTAGGAAGACACACGGTAGACACACGTCAGTAAGGGTAAAAAGCAGTGGGAACGCCCCCGTTTTGTTGAAGCCCACTATCCCACATGCCACTCGAATTTATGGTTTTACTCTTTTGTTCTACATACAAGGAAACAGTTTATGTTTAACATATACTTCGATCGTGAGAATGAACAGTACCGTAACATGTGATATGGTGCAGAGCGACGCCATACACATTATTGCTATAATCACATCTTATCGCTTACAGACGGTCTATGTGACCTGTACTTACTAGTACTAGTAGTATTCAGTCACTAAATCCGCTACCTGTGTCCTCATCATATGGGTTTCTGAGTCCTCAATTTCCTCCCCAGTGCGCTCCGATAACAATTGCATGATCTCGATGCAGTTTTGCTTCAATGCCCATGAGGGCGGTGTCTTGGCCAACTGGAAAGGTGTCTTTCCATCATTGGTCCGGGCATACGGATCTGCTCCATGCTCCAACAAGACTTCTACAACCTGGATGTGTCCACGGGGTGCTGCCAGGTGCAATGCAGTCCAGCTGTCTTCCTTCTGTACGTCCGCGTTAGCGCCGGATTTGAGCAACAACTGAATGACTTCTGGATGTCCCTCCCTGGCTGCTTCGTGCAATGGAGTATATCCAAAAGTGTCCTGGGCATCCACGTTTGCTCCATGCTCCAGAAGTAACATGATGGTCGTGATCCTTCCATGGGACGACGCAACATGCAATGCAGTCTTGCCACCTGGCCCGTGAACACAGTTAGCCAATGCGTTAGGATTTGGGCTGTGAGCGAGGAGTAATCGGGTGAGATCGTTGGACGGATGACGCGCTGCGATGCACAGTGACACCGCATCATTCCTGTTTGCCCCGCACTCTAATAGTACCCTTACAGTCTCCAGCCGTCCGTTTTCCGAAGCCACCTGTAGTGGAGTCATGAACGTGCGAATGCCACTGTTCTCGGTGAACTCGGATGTTGCGTCCAGATCTGCCCCGTGCTCGACTAGCGACCGCACAACGTCGACATACCCGCAAGACGATGCATAGTATAATGCATTCTTTTTCATCCCATCGTAATATTCCACATTGGCACCACGATCTAGTAGGAGCGGCACAACATCCAGATGTCCATGCAATAAAGCCTCATGCATCGGAATCGCGTACGATTGACCCCGAGCGTTGGCATCAAGTGGGTGTGCATCGATGAGGCGGTCTATGAGATCACGGAAGCCGCATAGCGCAGCGTAAAACACGGTCTCTGCGTCAGGTTGTAGTGGGTGCGGGTGACGACACTCGCGTTCATTGTACCGTATGTTGCTTAGTGAGACCCATGCGTCCAGGTGCGGTTTGTGCCTATCGAAGAGGCGATCCATCTCATCTTGAATATCAGATGATACGTTCTCAAACCGGGCATGGTTCACCCAGTGCTTCGCCGCATACCGAGCAAGGGGGGAGTCCCGGGACCTGGCTTTGTAGCTGTTGTGGCCTGGCTGAAGGAGTACACTGAGGCACGCTCGGGCGAGAAGGGTATGTGCCGGTTTGGGGAGGACGTGGAAGTGGGAAACTAACGCTGAATTACCGATGCGGTCCGAGGTCAAGTATTCTCTCACAGAGAAATGTGAGAATTGAACTTCTTTAAATTTTGAAAACCGCGTCCCGACAATAGTGACCAACGTGGAACAAGCTGAAAGTATGAATTCTTCTGGATCTTCCGGTCGCCAATCAGTATTAAATTCTGGGACCGATTCTGGGTTAGGAAGAATTGCAAAAAGCTCCGCGAGTTCCTCGACGAGAAGTGGGCGGACGGTCATGGCCAAGCACTGGAACAGTCGATTGGCGTAGGGTTGTTTCTCCTCGTCGATCCCCATCATGATACGTTCGTATGTTTCATCCAAAGTCTTGGGCAATTCATGTAAAATACGGGGGATACTCGGCGGAAAACACCGACGCAGAGTTTCGATCTGGCATTCCACCCACCGAAACCTTCGGGGTCGTATAAGCTATCAATATGAATACACATGAAAGGGACGACTTACATCCCGCCAGATTCTCTCGTCAGGGTATCAATGACCAATTGTTTGTCTTCTTCTCGCCACCGGTACACTCTTGGGTCCGAGTGAACAAAGTGGTTGATATAGTCAACAATATCCCGATTTTGTCCGACTTGCTCATGAAGCGACACGTTAAAAATTGCCAAGGGCTCGAGAACGGCTCGGATATCGACCTCAGGCCGGCTGGTGATACAAAAATGGACGTGTGGAAGGCGTAAATCTATAAGTCCTCTTATGACGACCAAGACCTGCTCTCGTGGCGTAGGGTACCCAGATGAATTTGGGCATTCATCGAGGGCATCTATAATGAGATAGAGTTCACCTTGCCCCGGAAGTCTGAGCATACTCTCCAAGCATTTAATCAGCGTGTCCTCGCTGGGTTGGCGGGTGCCCTGACGATGGTCCTTATAGAGGGTGGAAAGGACTTCAAAGAATTTGTCAGATTGGTCACAGAGTTGGATGAGAGCAGACGATAGCAAGTGGCGGGCCTCCTGCTTGCCACGATCCCGGAAATCGAAGTAAAAAAAGGCAATTGTCGCCAATCCCATTTCGTATTTGTTGTAAACATCTTCGATGATTGAAGACCTGGTAAATACCCTGAGCACACATCAAAGATATAGTTGTTGCGGCACATACAGGAGAACAGTTTTTCCGGAGCCAGCTATAAATGTGAGGTGTTAGTAATAGTAAAAGAATCAAAGATGACAGATGTACGAAGACCATGTATCCAAAGAAGACGGCCAGTCGAATTCCATTGCTTAAACTCATCGCCTTGAGTAAACCACTTGGCGGTGCCTCGGTGATGCGCTTTGCGAGCGATGTTGTGATTTATCCATGGATCTGGTGCGGATAACCAATGCCGCACGTATGATTGTAACTCGTCGCCTGCAACGTAATGTCAGTTTATATACGAAGCACGGTCATTTAGGGGGAGCAGGGGGACGAACGTTTTATCTTGTTTACTTTCATCACTAATTCTTGCAAAAGGACTAGCAGACAACGTCAATATGGCCCTCATTGGCATACACTACACAAACGCACCGAGAGCTTGTCGTATATCGTCCATTGATGCCTTCCCATCTACCAGATTTGCATTTAGTAAAATGCACATATCCGTATAAGTAGGTGATATGCACCTTCCATTACTATCTGCATGTTATTGACCAGACCATAAACCACACCGAGCGTCTGGGCTACAGCCATCTTTGACTCCTCGAGGGTGAGTCGATCGAGCCGCTGAAGAATGGATTCAATATCTTTCTCCCCAAGTATCTTTCTTGCATAATTCTCTGCAGCGGGTGTACCCGTCAGTTGGTACTAGAAACGACGATGAAAGGGTAGGAAAACTTACTGAATGTTCCCTGATTTATTTGTTTTGTCGCAAGAGCAAGCACAGTCAACAATTCGACCAGAATTTTGATTACCATTTCCATCATCGCAGGCGTGGGCGGAACTGTGACCTTTGTATAAATCTCGAGTCGACTCGAGAAGGTTTCGATGCATTGGAAGATGTCGACAAGGGCATCGTGGCTCGCCTTCACGTACTTTGCCGTCTGATAGACGGACAACATTATCAACTAGCTTGAGAGGACGAGAGAAACACGCACGGAAAGGAGGACGCCGATTCCGGAAAAAACAACATTTGCTGGGGGAAACGCCTAGGGGCATGTGTTGAAGTACGTCAATGACTTGAATATCAAATGAAACCGGATCGAGCTTACAAGACCAGCAACAGCGCTTGGGGCTGCATGAGTCGAGATGGAGTGCAGCCTATTGACAATGGGTGTGAGCCACTTGATCAACTTGGAGTCACCATTCTTGAATTCGTCAAACGCCTGGGCTTGTTCTCGGAATACAGCAAGGATCGACTCTGGGGAATTGCATCTGTCGATCATGGTGGCGAGTGGGTGGTTGCGGAGATCTTGTCCGGTGTATTTTGTGTACTTAGCCAAGGCAACATCAAGGAGCGCTTGAAAGTTGAGGGAGGCGGAGGGTGTATTAGGGGTTGAGGACATCGTGTTGGGAAGAGAGGTAAGGAAGTGAACTTCGAGGAAGAGCCTGAGACAGATACTGTCAGATAGTAGGGTCACATGGGTGTATTCTTGGCGTTTCTCACGGTGCCGGAGCGTGCAGCCCTGAGCCCGGAATCAGGATGTGTATCGTCCCCTCAGTACTCAGTAGTCGTGGGAACTCAGTAGTTCATTTCTGCCGTAACTGTGCACGAATGCGGCGGATCCGCAGCAACTCACCCATCGATTCAAGTCGTCAAGCGATCTACGCTCTACCCTTCGGGCGTTCACCCTAGTTTCTGACAAAATTCGATGTATGAGCACTCATGGTAATCAGGTAACGGTTGTGGACAAATGACGTCCACTCAGAAAGGCAGAAATGGAAAACGAACGAGGTTAAATTAAATTATTCAAGCATTCAATTGTTTCAATATGGTAAGTTCATTTCCCACCACCATGCCTGCGTTTCGTTCTGTGGTCGTCACGGTCGCCTCGACATGATTCGTTTTTCCCTCCTGCTTTTGGCCAGCGCTGGCCGCCCTTATCGTCCTTCCTATGTCCAGTCTATTTTCTCGTTCCTACACCCCTTTCCTCACCTCTCCTCAAGTCACAGACGGCCTTACAGAACTCCCAGACGAATTTGCCCCGTATCCAGCCGAAGTTCTGCCGAGGTGTAGCGACCGCCCCTGCAGAGAAAGATAAGGATTTCGGAAGATAGGCACCCCCATCATTGGCGTGACCAAGCACATGGCACCCAGTCCCGTCCTCAATGACCGAGAGAAGCCCGTCATCTTCAACTTGTAATGAATGACATTTTCCCTTATTAACCGTCTCTCAACCTCAACCAATCCGGCGACGACCCTGCAACGCCACCTCAGTTAGAGGCCATCACCTATCTCTCTCAAAAACCACCCTTTCCCCGAGCTCTGTGAAATTTGGGGCTCGTTGTCCCTGCTATCACAGTCTCGTTGTCAACCTCGACGAGCTCGACCGACTATTCACGCCGCTAGCAAGGAGCGGCTTAGGAGCCCCGCACACGTGGCCTCGCCACCCCTTTCCCTTTTCCAGCCTCGCCTTCGACATCAACAATTCGGCGTTTGTCGCGTCATCCACGTTTCCTTCGTGCTTGGGTGCCGTTCCGGATGCCGGAGGCTGAGCGCATTTGGTACGATGCCCGCTTTGTTCCTCCCGGTGAACTTGAGGTCCCCCACTTCTGTCCGATGGAATCTATCCCATCTTCCACGTATCCTTGGGACAATGCTGGGCGAGGGTCGCATTTCTTCGTGAGCGATTTTCCCCTCCACCTCTTTTCTGACGGGTTGATTCCCTTGGAAATACCCCATGGTTATCCCGCCACCCATTTTGAAACACACGTCGCACCGATTCACCCATCTCTTCCTTCCATCATCGCACATACCCCCTTCCTCTCATACCTCACTGTCCACTCGTCATCTTCAATGCACAACGTCCCCTCCACCGACCACGTTTTCGGCCTTGTGCGCGTGTGCTGCTCTTCCATCATCGTCATCACTTTCGTTCCACCAACTCAGTTGGGCACGTCTCGCTTGCGTTTGTTCGCTTGCAAGTCATACCAGGCAGCAGGTCATCGGGTTTGTTTGGCGACGACCCTTATATCGCTGTCATTTAGCGTACCCAGCCATCTTCCCAGAACAAGCTACTATGTCAAGAAAACACGACCGGCTTCAGCCACGCTGTGGGACCCACGCTGTCTGGGTCACCATTGGAAGGTAGAACGTTGTATGTATACGCCCAATCTGCAAGTTAGGCCACACTGACAGGAGTCCCGACTAGACTGACTTACGCCCCAGACCGCTTCCAGAGGGCAATGAACCTCCGCCCAAATTTACATTTACCCAGGGAGTCGACTCGTTATACGTATCAATCGCCTCCCCTACGATGGTATCCAACTCTTAGAGACGGCCTAACCGACTCTTTGAAATCATGGAGTGTCTGAGGAAGGGCGATTTAGAGAACGAGGGTGAGTGAGGCTGCAATCCGGAATATCGAAACACGCGATAAGAACTTGAGTGGGCGTGGAAGAATGACTTGAGGCGAGAGTAAAGAGATAGTCGTGAGGCGGTGGCGGGCAGACTTGGGGTAGCAGCAAAGTGTAAAACGTTCGTCGAATGCAGTAGAGACAGAGAAGTAGGGACAGGTGCGAAACCAGAGAGACGAGTGGCGACACGGTAGCTCAGTTTGTCGTCGTCAACATCAAACTGACATATGTCTAGGAGGCAAATTGCCGAGTTGAGTCAGTCACGTGCCGGTGTGAGGTGTAATCTGCGTCTTTTTTCTATTTTCCTTGTGACATTCTCTCTGACGATGCTGTATCTTTCTTCGGCATATTCTCTTTCTATCGGCTAGTTTCCGAAGCTTATACATTCCGCCGCCGGTGGGATGGGAATGGCACGCGCTCGCGCATGTATGCCAGAGATGGCGACGAAGTCAGATTCGCATCCCCTCCCCACTTGGGGTTGCGGCTCGTTGCGAGCCCGATTTGGAGGTTTCGCATTAACGCATGGCCGATTGTGGGAATGACGACTCGGACTCGAACGACCTTGGGGAGCCGCCCTGTCCCCGACTTCGACTTGCTGCCTTCCACATGGCACATGACCATATACGACACCGATGCCTTGACTGTTGGGGAAGAGGAAGACGTCGTCGTCGTGCTCGGACATTCCGTCCGCATCCACGATATCAGTCTCTCCATGTCGAGCTCGTTGGAAAAATCGCACGCGATGGTGGGGTCGCATTCCCGGCGCCAGAGCAGCTCCACCCTTGCTCCCCCAAGTCTGGCGAGTTTGTTGTTCTCGCGGTCGCATTCTTGGGTGCTGGTAGTGGTGGTACCAATACTAGCCGATTGTGCCATCTCAACTTGGGAAGGATCTCCTTTCCTAAGTTCCATAACTCCTTCCGTCTGGCAGGGGCCTCGTTTCCCTCTTACCTTGGCACCAACTTCATCGTGGGCGACGGATTCCTTTCCCAACAGGCGCTCACAGCTGCCCTGTCCGCGACCACCCAGCTCAAGAGCCTTTTCATCAGCCCCGACTCCAAGACCTACCCAGAACAGAGAAGCGCGAACCCGCCTCCGCTTGCCAATCTCCTCGTTCTCCGCGCTCTTATCGGGTTCCGCTTCGTTGGTTCCGGCGAGTACCTAGAACAACTCATATTCAGGATCTACGCGCCTCTTCTCGAGGGGCTTTCCGTGTCTTGGTCCCAGAGCGACCTCGATGTCCTTCAACTATCCCAGTTCATATCCCGGACCGAAACGGCTGACGCCGTGGCCCCATCGCACATCCATCGATCTTTGTAGACGTCTTTTTCATACGACATGATTTCGGCGCCGTGCTACGTACTCTGGAAGCAGCTTCAATCAGGCTACTGTGTCGAGATGAGCAAGGCTGGCATATGTCCCGAGTGGGTCGCAGTTCCAGGCAACTCTCTCCACTCATGTCCAGCGCGAAACAGCTCAAAATCACAGCATATCACCCTCCGCAAAGAGACCCGGGACCTGACAGCGTGACACAACCCTCAGCATGGTTTCAACTTCTCCGGCCTTTCCATGACGTCCAAAGCCCCACACTAGGTAGCGCAATGACTCCGGGCACAGACATCGCTTATAAGAGATCGCGCGGAAAGCTGGCGAGAGAGATGCGTTGCCGGCGCTGAGTTTCCTTGACCTTTGCGACTGTAGGACTTGCGCGCCACAACAGTATGGAGTCGTTCATCACTGTGCTGGCGCACAGTGGTCGACCCTTGATCGTGAGCCGCAGCCGCCGCCTCTAATACGTTTGGGGTGATGTATAAATAGCCTCAACGGACCTTGGTAGTCGTAGATACGGACAAATTGTATTGTATACATGAATAACCATGGGGTACAATTTGTTAGAAACCCAGCTTCAAGCCTCAAACCGAGGAAAAAAGTGTGTTGTCCGGTCACGCCTCGCGCTCGGCCGTATCGGTCTGTCCTTCTTGCAAGACACCGCACACCGTTTCCTCATTATTGGTGTATCTTACTGTACTTAGCATCTTCCGCTCTCTCCATTCTTTTGATACACTTTCTTTCTCCATTTGCTCTAGGTCTCCAGCACCTGACTGTCTCCTACTGTCTCCCCTACCCGTTTCCCTCACACTCGTCATATCGCTCCCCTTGCTACCATTCACTTTCCATCCTACCCTCGTTCCTACGTACACTTTCTGTTCCCTGCTGCGTGGGTCTTGTCGCCAGCCTATTCCCTTATCTCACTCTCCTTTCGCCTTTAGAGCCGGATATCGGACCCCGCGTTGGAGACAGAGCGCACTCATATCATGGCCAGTGCCTCCTGGTCTGCAAGCCACCAACAGCCCTTCCATCTCTCCATCTCTCTCTGAGAACGTTTTAAGTCTTTTCTCTCTCCTCGTCGACACCTGACCTCGGAACAACAAACCTTGCCACCACGCAGACGTCTGTCTCTGGGGCCCTCTCCGACACTCTTCTCCTCTCACCTCTACCCTTTCATCATCTTAGTTCTGTTGGAGGGTAGACAGGGCGCGACTACGCGTACATTTGTATGGACTCATTAGCGCTGATTAAGGACTTTAGCAGGTGATTCAAAGATGTTGGGGCGCAAAAGGACCTATTGTAGTTACACCCATCCTTTATTTGTTACCCCAGAACTTCGTTAAGTAGCCATAAAAGGTACATATAAGCTGTAGTCTTCATGTAGCAAGTAACTAAGCTCTTTACCGCACTCTCGCGCGTCTCTCCTTCCCTCCATTTCTTCCTACAGTTCCTCGCCGACGTGGCGGCACTCCTCGTCCGGTCCACCTCGCGGCTCTCGCTCCTCACTATAATTCTCTGCTTCATTATCGATCCCCCTTCTCTCCTCTTCCTCTCTTCCATCCTCACCATATGGATGCGGGTCATAGATTTATGAGTCCTTAATTCCCTCCCCAGTGCGTTCCGATAACAATCGCACGATCTCCATGTGGATGTGCTCCAACACCCATGTGCACGGTGACTTGGCCAACTGGAAAGGTGTCCTTCCATCCTGGGTCTGGGCATGCGGATCTGCTCCACGCTCTAGCAAGACCTTCACAACCTGGAGATATCCACGGGGTGCTGCCAGGTGCAACGCGGTCCAGCCGTCTTTCTTCTGTACGTTCGCGTTGGAACCATATTTGAGCAGTAACTGCACGACTTCTGTGTGTCCCTCTTTCGCTGCTTCATGTAATGGAGTGTATCCATAAAGGTCCTGTGCATTCACGTTTGCTCCATGTTCCAGGAGTAACATGATGACCGCGATCCTTCCGTGGGACGACGCAACATGCAATGCAGTTCTGCCATCTTCGGCACCGTAAGCCATTGTGTTAGGATCTGCGCCGTAGGCGAGAAGTAACTGGGTGAGATCGTTGGACGTGTGACGGGCTGCAATGCACATTGATACCGCATCATTTCTGTTTGCTCCACACTCCAATAGTACCCTTGCAGTCTCCAGTCTTCCATTTGCCAACGCCACCTGTAGTGGAGTCCACATCACGGGCCAGGGACTTTTATTGTCGTCGTATTCTGCGTTGAGATCTGCCCCGTGCTTGACTAGCGACCGCACAACGTCGGCAATCCCCCATTCCGATGCATAGTATAATGCACTCCATCCGTACCCGTCGCGGTACTCCGCATCAGCACCACGATCTAGCAGGAGAAGCACAACATCCAGGTGTCCATTTCTTAAGGCCTCATGCATTGGAATTGCGTACGATATACCCCGAGCGCCGACATCAAGTGGGTGTGCATCTAGGAGGCGCTTTACTAGATCACGGAAGCCGTGTAGCGCAGCGTAAAACAGGGTCTCTGCGTCAGGGTGTAGTGGGTAAGGGTGACGACAGTCGGTCCAGTACCATATACCGCTTAGTGAGACCCATGCGTCCAGGTGCGGTTTGTTCCTATCGAAGAGGCGATCCATCTCATCTCGGATATCGGATGATACGTTCTCGAACTGGGCATGGTCCACCCAGTGCTTGGCCGCATACGAAGCAAGGGGAAAGTTCTGGGACCTGGCCATGTAGTTGCTGTGGTCTAGCTGGAGGAGGACACTGAGGCACGCTCGGGCGAGAAGAGCATGTGCCGGTTTGGGGAGGATGTGGAAGTGGGAAACAGATGCTGAATCGCCGATGCGGTCCGAGGTTAAGTATTCTCTCACAGAGAAATGTGAGAATTGAACCACTTTTCCATCCTGCGTATTGACAATAGTGACCAACGTTGAACAAGCGGAAAGTATGAATCCTTCTGGATCTTCCGGTCGCCAATCGATATTAAATTCTGGGGTCGACCGACTCGATTCTAGGTCAGGAAGAATAGCAAAGAGCTCGGCAAGTTCCTCGACGAGAAGCGGGCGGATGGCCATGGCTAAGCACTGGAACAGTCGATTGGTGTAGGGCTGTTTCTCCTCGTCGATCCCCACCAAGATACGTTCGTAGGTTTCATCCAAAGTCTTGGGCAATTCATGTAAAATACGGCGGATACTCGGTGGAAAACACCGACGCAGGGTTTCGATCTGGCATTGCACCCACCGAAACCTTCGGGGTCGTATTAGCTGTCAATATGAATACACACGAAAAGGACGGCTCACATCCCGCCAGATTTCCTCGTCAGGGTATCAATGACCAATTGTTTGTCTTCTTCTCGCCACCAGCACAATCTTGAGTCCGAGTGATCGGAGTGAACAAAGTGGTTGATATAGTCGACAATATCCCGATTTTGTCCGACTTGCTCATGAAGCGACACGTTACAAATTGCCAAGGGCTCGAGAACAGCTCGGATATCGATCTCAGGCCGGCTGGTGATACAAAAATGGACATGTGGAAGGCGCAAATTTATGAGTGTTTTTATGACGACCAGGACCTGCTCTCGTGGCGTAGGGTACCCAGAGGAATTTGGGCATTCATCAAGGGCATCTATAATGAGATAGAGTTCACCTTGCCCCGGAAGTCTGAGAATACTCTCCAAGCATTTAATTAGCATGTCCTCGCTGGGTTGGCGGGTGCCCCGACGATGGTCCGTATATAAAGTGGAAAGAATTTCAGAGAACTTGTCAGATTGGTCACAGAGTTGGATGAGAGTAGACGACAGCAAGTGGCGGGCCTCCTGCTTGCCACGATCCCGGAAATCGAAGTAAAAAAAGGCAATTGTCGCCAATCCCATTTGGCATTTGTTGAGGACTTCTTCGATGATTGAAGACCTGGCAAATACCCTGAGCATACATGAAAGATGTAGTAGTTGTGGCACATACAGGAGAACAGTTTTCCCGGAGCCAGCTAAGATATAAGGAGGTTTTAGTAATAGTAAAAGAATCAAAGATGACAGATGTACGAAGACCATGTATCCAAAGAAGACGGCCAGTCGAATTCCATTGCTTAAACTCATCGCCTTGAGTAAACCACTTGGCTGTGCCTCGGTGATGCACTTTGCGAGCGATGTTGTGGTTTATCCATGGATCTGGCGCGGATAACCAATGCCGAATGTATGTCTGTAGCTGGTCGCCTGCCACGTAGTTATATACCAAGAAATACAGCCATTTTGGGGGGGCAGGGGGACGAACGTTCTATTTTGTCTGCTAATTCTTGCAAAAGGACTAGCAGACAATGTCAATATAATCCTCATTAGTGTACACTACACAAACGCACCGAGAGTTTGTCGTATATCGTCTGTTGATGTCTTCCCATCTACCAGATTTGGATCTAGTGAAATGCACATATCCATATGAGAAGGTGATATGCACCTTCCATTACTGCCTGCATGTTATTGACCAGACCATAAACCACACCGAGCGTCTGGGCTACGGTCATCTTTGACTCCTCGAGGGTGAGTCGATCGAGCCGCTGAAGAATGGATTCAATATCTTTCTCCCCAAGTACCTTTCTTGCATATTTCTCTGCAGCAAGTGAACCCACATCATTCGGTACTAGAAAGGACAATGCAAGGGCAGGAAGACTGACTGAACCTTCCCTGATTTATTTGCTTTGTCGCGAGAGCAAGCACGGTCAATAATTCGACCATAATTTTAAGAACCATTTCCATCATCGCAGGCGTGGGCCGAACCTCTGTATAAATCTCGAGTCGACTCAAGAAGGTTTCGATGCATTCGAAGACGTCAACAAGAGAATCGTGGCTTGCCCTCACGTACTTTGCCGTCTGATAGACGGACAACATTATCAACTAGCCTGAGAGGACGAGAGGGACACGCACCGAAAGAAGGATGCCGATTCCATAAAAAATGACATTTGCTGGTGGAAACGCCTAGGGGCAGGTGTTAAAGTGTGTCAATGACTTGAATATCATCCGAAACCGGATCGAGCTTACAAGACTAGCAACAACGTTTGGGGCTGCATGAGTCGAGATGGCGTGCAGTCTATTGACAATGGGTGTGAGCCACTTGATCAACTTGGAGTCACCATTTTTGAATTCTTCGAACGCCTTGGCTTGTTCTCGGAATATAGCAAGGATCGATTGTGGAGAATTGCATCTGTCGATCATGGTGGCAAGTGGGTGGTTGCGGAGATCTTGTCCAGTATATTTTGTATACTTAGCCAAGGCAGCATCGAGGGGTGTTTGAAAGTTGAAGGGGGCGGGGGTTGTATTAGGGGTTGAGGACATCGTGTTGGGGTTCTTGGGAAGAGAGGTTGTTTCAGATTACGGGAGATCTGCGCACACAGGGAGAGGGGAAACACTCTCGCGTGACGTCGCGTCCACTTATTGTCCGAGACACTACGCAGCCTAATATGCATGGTTTGCCATTCCTCTCAATTACCAGTGGTTAACGGTCCGACTCGGATCTCCGGGAGCGCCACACTTCACTATTGTCTCGCGCACACGTATAGGCACTTATCCTCTTATCAGGTTGCCTGGCCGGGTCGGATCCTAACAGGTTGGGAACTTCAAGGAAAAGACGGATAGTAGGGTTACTGCACATGGGTGTATCATTTGTGGCGTTTCTCACAGTGCCCACCCAGATTGCGGCTGCGCAGCCTTGAGCCAAGATTAGGTTACTTCAACAGACTACAGTCGTATCATCGACAAATCAGTTCCTCCTTGGTAGTAGTGGGAACACACAATTGTTCTGCATTCATGTCTGCCCTAACTGTGCACGATCGCGGAGAATCCGCAGCAAGTCTCCCAAGTCGTCGAGCGATCTTGGAGTACCCTAAATAATCTTCGGGCGCTCATCGATCATCCTTTTTTGGAAAATTCGATATGGGCACTTATGGTAATCAGGTGACGGTTATGGATAACTGACACACCCAAATACAGATAGGTAGAAATATGGATCACTGACGAGGTTGAATTATTCAAGAGTTCAATATGGTAAGTCCATTTTCCACCATCACGTCTGTGCGGATTGGAGCTTATTGAAGTTCTATGGTCGTCAGTCGCCGTCGCCTCGACGTGCTTCGTTTTTCCCTTTTACTTTTGGACCGTGGTTTGCAGGGCCGGGCTGGGCTCAAAAGCCCGGGCTCGGGCTCGGCTTTGTAGGGCTCGGGCTCATAAAAACTTCGAGCGGGGCCCTGGTTGAGGGCTCAGGCTGGGCTCGGGCTGGGCTCGGGCTTAAGCCCAGGCTTCAGAGTCTAAATTGACCAAACATGTCCCTAC
>Ga0307512_10004719_pt1 | contig 14726 bp, 15 predicted proteins | sample 14_EM_MG_FD_200267 | JGI IMG/M metagenome (GOLD analysis project Ga0307512, IMG submission 200267) | Populus trichocarpa ectomycorrhiza microbial communities from riparian zone in the Pacific Northwest, United States - 14_EM | ecosystem: Host-associated > Plants > Roots > Unclassified | place... | reverse complement strand
TTCTACTCCGACTTTTTTACATACTAACTACTGAAATTAAGGTGTTTCCACACTGTTCAGTATGTGAAACTACTGAATTTCAGTAGCTTTCGAGTTTATAGTGTGTGTTTTCTATGTGAATTTGATACATTGTGATTTGAGCGCATATACTAGGCAACTGCATTCAACGTTGGCGAAGACTCGGAGTCAGATTCAGACGGCCCGTATGCTTGGAACAACTCATTTTGACACTTCTCCAAATTTGCTTCTTGACTCTTTCTTCCCCCATTTCCTCCTCTCCTTGAAACTACCACCATCGCCTTCACTAACATCATCAACATCACCGTCACTGCAACATGAAAATGGCCACCACACTCCCCATCATCCCGCCTCACCGCCTCTCATTCATTTTCTTGTTTTCTGTTTTCCTCATCATTCTCGCTTGCTCACTCAACATCGCTTAGAAAGTCGCTGCCATCCGGCACTCGTACGCTCCAATTCTCAGTCTTTTCCTAAGTTCTGACTTTCCTTAGTCCACACTGTCTCGCTTCAACCTTGTCGACACTACACTCTTTCATTTTCGACATTCGCCGTCACCACCTCTCGACAACACCAATGCCACCTTTGCCCTCCTCAGCGCCGATGATCCCAAACCCGCCAGCCACAGGGTCATATCATGGATGCACCAAAACACCGCCATTCTGCCATCGCAGGTTCTCTCACTGATGTCCACAACTCGAACTTCCCACCGGCCGATGCAGACATTGACGAATATTGAGGCGGACCCTTGCATACCTCAGTAGCGATGTCGACATGTGGACAAGAGGTACACCTTGACAAGGCAAGCAAGTCTGACTTCATCGTCACCATCCACGACACTGCTCATTTTTTTTTGATTCTGACTCAGGTGTGTTGCATGTCGCCAATGGCAATGAGCTGTGCGTTCATGCACGTTCATAGGTCATTGCGTGGGCTGCGTCGGCCATCATGAATGCCAAGAGGTCGCTGGGTCTAGTGCTCCGTGGTACTTCCTCAATGAAACCAACAGGGTGAGATCACGCCCCCGGGATGTAGAAGAGTTTATCAATGTCAACGGAGATGTCTTCCAGTCGCGCGGTTTGCTTGACGCTGGATCTGTGGAGGTTGCGCGGTTCGCTTGAATGCTGTACCTGTGGAGGTCGAGCGCGTGGAGGTGCGTGACGGTGATTCTCTTGTGGTCGCTCCTTGTACTATGCTATCTGGCTGAGGACGAGGTGGCACAAACTGTCAGCTGATGATTTATTTCCAGAACAATACAAATTTGGCGAAGTAATGCCCCTTGCACAGAATATGGCCTTGTGGATGCAGCGGACGTGGTGGATATGGGGGAGGTGGAGAACTTCGCAAGGTATGTCCACAGGTCTTTGTCCTCTGCCATTACCGATATCACAAACTACGATAGGTCACCATCTTTGGAGAGAGCGCAGGAGCAATGTTTGCCTCCTATCACTACCTTTACGACCATTCTCCCACCTTCGCCCGAGCTGCTGTACGTGCTTTTCTCTTGCACATTGACGAGGTGCCTAATCTCATGATGACACTTCTTCCAGATCTTCGAATCAGGAAACGGGTCCACTCTTTATGCCTTCGATGCGAACCGTGACCTTCTTCGCGGTGGGCGCGGTGGATATGGCGGATGCGATGGGCGTGATGGCTGTGGCGGACACGGTGGGCGCGGAGGGAACAGTGGACATGGCGGACACAGTGGGCGCAGCGGACGTGGTGGACACGATGGATGTGGCTGACTTGGCGGACGTGGTGGGCGGGGCGGGCGTGGCGGAGGCGGTCAAGGGAGCCAGGGGATATGGGAAGGAAGTATAGGTTGTTTGTAATTGCATAGCATCGAAGAATATCAGTTTTATTTGACACAAATGGGTGTGATGTGATCATTCAGCAAAGAATCATATAGCGTCAGATAACGTTGATATTTTTGCCACTAGTTGGCTTCCAGTGATGCTATCCGATCAGTTTTTGGTGAGCCACATGACGTCGAACTAAGTCACATAGTGTCAATTCATTTCTCATTAGTACTCAGGCGTCGTACATCTACTCGTATTGGAAGGCGACGGCCCAGCCATGTTGGCTGGGCTATGAGGGTGGGTAGTTGTTCATGGTGTTTGTATTCGTCGTGCGTTTCCACTGGCAGGCATGAACGTGCACTGCTGGAATATGACTAGAAAGTTTGAAATAATATGGCCAATGACACGCACCTTCTCTTCTCTTAAAACATGTGGTAAGCGTGCACAAGTTGACCGGCCCCTATAGGGGGCAGTGGTCGGGATCGGTCAGGAAATGTAAAAATTTTTATCAAGAAGTACGTACTCACGATGCATGAGCGAGCCGGAGAACATGGCCGAAAGGCTCTGGCGATTGCACCAGACATAATGAGCTGGTGGGAGGGACGCGCACAAAGAGTGGGAGGGGCAGAAACAAAAGGGAGAGCGTGTGGCAGGTGCGCTTGAGGGCAGTCCTGAGCTGATAGAGGTGGTCATAGTAGCCCACGCGGACGGTGTTGGACGAAGGTGACTCTGAAGAGGGGGCTGATCAGGACACAGAAAGCAGAAAGAAAGCGGGCTAGCTGGAAAGGGCAGTCAGCTTCCGTTTGGACTCACCCACGATCACTCAGTGCACGCATCAGACAACAATACATGGCCACAACAAAATCGAGGAATCTACAAGACAGCCCCTTTCGCCAGTTCTGCAAGGTGAAACCCAATGCCTCCGAGGCCAAGAGTTACCAGTGTCTTCCCAGTAAGATTGTAATTCAGCGAGGCCGGACACTCATTCTTCCATCGTCCTGCATGCAAGCCGCGCTCACCCTTTGAGAAATTGTGGAAGGCCGGTATCATCATATACAGGGCATTAGTCGCCGTTGCGTCATCGACTGCAATAGGAGTGTTCGAGACGATAATTCCTATAAGCGAGGGGGCATGGAGAAATGTCGGTTACTTTGGAAAGGCGTGTGGGGTCTAGGCTAGCTCACAGCCAAAAAGTCTGTAGGATCACATGACTGGTCACATAATCCGGCAATGGCCGCAACGAAATTGCGGAAAGTTTCCCACATTTTGCTCACTCGAACTCTCTGATCACATAATCCGGCAATGGCCGCAACGAAATCGCGGAATCACAGACAAATTCCCGCGCGCAACACCATACTCTCTATCTATCTAATCTAATCAAACCCGGCAATGGCCGCAACGAAATCGCGGAAATATTCCCACGGTTTGCTCACTCAAAAAAATCGGCATAAAAACCTCGTTCTCTAAAGAGAACTCGGAATTGCCCCCTTTCCCCTTTCCTTTCCCCTTTCGTTGCGCCAGATCACTGAGCGTCATCGTCGATAATGGGAACGTGACGTCCGATACGCGCACGGAATCGGATGCAAGGAGGATGCAGTCCATAGGGGCAATGCGCAGTAGGATACCCGGTAGGATGATAAGAATGTAGACTACTGTATTTAAACGAACGGACCACACTGGCATCCCCAGCGTTCTACCCATCACTACCTTTCAAGAAGCAGCCCTAGATATCTTCGCCGCTTCTTTTCCGTTTGTCTTTGACACAGCGCGCCATGTCCCCTATATCCGAAGAGGAGGCCAAGTACTACTATAGGGGCCTGCCCTCTTGCCCGCCCTTGGTAGCCCGCACAAGTACCACTCCGTGGGACCGCCAGGATAAGGAGCTCATGCCCGCCGGTGGCCATGCGCTCTGCAAGGTCTGGGAAGACGGTTTGGATCTCAAGGCCTTCGACCTGTTCGAGTCGAGGGAGGTGGATTGGACCAGCGTCGACATTGTTCGCATCGGCCCTGAAGGAGAGTACCGCAACCCGGTCATCCTATGGGTCGGCGTGACGCCCGGAACTCTCTCCCACGACGACGGCCTCGTCGTGGCCCACAAGTGCAAGGAGCTTCTCGAAGAGCACGACATCACCGACGTCGACGTCGAGATCCGCGAGTCGCGCCACATTTGGCAATAGGGTGGTCACAATTGAAACTCTTCGAGTCCACCGCCTCCGGCCCCAACCGCTATCACTCTTACTGCCATGCTTTGTCTCCCCATCTGTACCCAGTCGCCTTGGGGCTGAGGGCATTGGCGAGCTTCGTCATCGGCGAAGGCGTTGGGATTCGGACCATTCTGAAATAGTACATCTTTTTGAGACATGTAAATTCAAAACGTAGTAAACCCCCTCGAGGGTCTCATTCGGGAAATCAACAAAACTATAGACATGTAAGTCCAGAACCTTTTCGCCAATGTTGGCAACTACTTTGTGATTTCATTTCGATGCGATGCGTGGCGCCATTGGGCATTCGATCATCATTCATCCGGCGCGCTGCATATCAGCAGTTGTCTCCACGGCGTCGGGGTGACCCTCAGCGGTGCGCATCGCACGCTCGATCTGCTCCTGGCGGAGCCATTTATTCGGAGGTATGAAATACCAACTGAGGATCGCAAAGATCGTCACCGAGCCAAAGATGACGCAGGCAAAGTTAAACGTGGCGGCCGTCACAGGGAAGTAGAACGGGGAGATCATAACCTGTCGTCACACCCGCGTCGTCAGCCGCACTATCCCATCACATCTCCCGCCCGGAACAACGGGCACATGCCTAATAAAGGGGACGAAACGCACCGCAAAGATGAGCCCGTTGAAGAGCACGGTCGAGAGGTACATCGGTCGCGCCCAGCGTCCGAGGTAAAAATGCGACGTCTTGAAGGCGTGCGGGGTGAACGTGAGGCGTAGGAGCGCGATGAGCCCGTAGGCCGCGATGGTCGGCAGGCCTCCCGCCGATATGAGCGACGTGAACGCGACCTGGCTCGGCAGGATGGAGCACAGAAGCACGGCGGCAAAGACGAACATGACCGTCACCGCGTTCCTCGGCTGTTTATCCGCGTTCACGCGCCCTATCCAGCCCGAGAGCGGGAGCACGCCGTCGCGCGCGACGGCGAAGATGAGTCGCGAGGCGGCCACCACGGCTATGCTAGTATTCTGGAGCAGGAGCGTGACGTTAGCCCAAGAGGTAAAAGGACTGGGAAGTGGATGATCGCGCACCATAATGAGACCGATCACGGCGATGATGGTCATGAAGACGCTAGGACCTTTGCCGAGGGCGAGCGCATACATCAGTACGAACGGCTGAGGGGCATCGAGCGCGAAGAACGTGTCCAAGTCTGGGATACAAAACAAAAAGAGGATGGTCGTGATGAAGCCAAACACGCCGGTGGCGATCGCGCTCAGGAGGATACCCCGACCGGCGACGACGCTATTAAGGGGGGTAAAATGATAGGCATGAGGAAGGAGAGGCGACAGGAGACCGATGGAAAATACGCACTTGGCGTGCTTCGTTTCTTCGGCGATATGCCCCGAGGCATCGAAGCCGGTTAGGGTGCCCGCGGTGAAGAGGCTTTGGGGAAAACGCCATCAGGTTTCCTTCTAATCGCACATTCAACCACAAACTCACAAAGACAGAATCCAATTCCATCCTGCAGGAGCACCTGTTCCGTTGTCTTTTCGACTGCTAGTCAGCGCAACGAAGAAAACGAATGTGGTTTCGTTTGGACCTACACGTCGAAGTGAAGACGAACTTTGCGGAACGGAACCCGTAAGTGTTGTGGACGGCGATCGGGAGCCAGATGAGGCAGAGGAAAAAGTCGAGCATCATGATGAAGAGCGAGAAGCGGAACACGGCCTTGTACCACTTCGGCGGGAGATAATTGATCGCGATCGACAAGAACAACATGAGTTCAGAGATACCCCAGACGAACGCCCGCCATTTCACGTTATCGTTGCTGATGCCACCAGGGAAGTCAACCTCCCATACGGCAAGCTGCGACACGATATAATTCGCTGTTGCCTACACCCACAGGAGAAGAAAAAAGAAATCCGTTGTTTAAGCCGCGGAGTAACAAAGGCTATATCGACCGCGCCATACCTGACAGTTTCCGGCCGTGAACGTCATCCAAGCCGTGGTCGACCACCAGGCGACGACAAAGCCAAAGAACCGCGCATATTTTGGTCCTGCGCTTTCGGCGGCCCATATGTAGATGGAGCCGCTCAGAGGCAGCGCAGAGCAGATTTCGGCAAGGACGGCCGCGGTGATGAACATGAAAACCATGGTTATGAGGTAGGAAGACCTAAAATATACGTTAGGAGGGGAATTGTTTCAACACGCCGCGGGTTTCGCATTAGATGTACCATACTGCCGCGGGCCCACCAGCTTGCAGACCCAGGAACAGGGCAACCCTGAGGGCAGAGTGGTGAGCTCAAGAGGTTGTCTCGGAAGTGCGAGGATATGCTATGCAGACCTGACACCACCAATAAAGTTCAAAGCGCAAAAGCTCGCGGCGAAGCTCTCGAACAAGTGCCAAGTGCGATGCAAAGTCTGCGTGAGCGAAGGGGGCAACAACAAACTCAGGATCAGATGTCGCGACTAGTCCCAAAAAACAGACTCTGCGCACCTGCTTGTAACCAAGTTGTTGCTAAGGAGGGAAAAGAGAGAACGTCAGCAATTCCTGAATCTGCCCCAACCCCCAAAAAGAGGGGGAAGGGGGGAAAGGTAAGTGTGACACTGGGGGGCTTCCCTACGCAGGTCTGAGCACTGATCAGGTTCGAGCGGTATGATCTCAACCCCTGCCTGCAAGAGAGGGCCCACCCTCTCTCCCCCTCCCCTCACCCGCACGCCACCAGCCTTCTACCCCCCTCCATGAGAGAGGGAGAGGAGCGGGTTTTATGCGCACGGAGAGCAGGGGGGCCAGGCAGGCAGGGATACCCGCAGCCATCCAGGGTTACACCACCGTAAACGGGGACGTTACCGATTGACAACAGTGATACTCTCAGCTCCGCTTCGGGTTTTCTGCCACCGCAGTGTCGCGGACAGTGATCTTCACCAGCTGAAGCACATCACTATCGATGGAGGCGGCCTCTTCGTGGTCTTCTTTACTCTTGACGGAGGGAGCTGACATGGTAAGTGTTGGGGTAGCCAGCGGGGCCAAATGTGTGAGAGGGAGCCAGACAGGAGACCTTCCCAAGCGATCCTAAAAACCCAGCTTATTTATATCTCGCCGCTTGAGCCGTTCCGGAATGAATGATAAGGAAATCGTCCTTCCAGCAATCTTCCGATGCTGCCCCGGCCATTCCTCCCCGCTTTGGACGATTCTCCTCAGTGCAAGCGGTCGAAGAGTCTCGTAAATAGGGGACAAATGCGTGCCCTCTTCCTGTGCCATCGTTTCCAACAAATTCGAACGCCACTACAGTAGTTTGGTACATAGGCCATTCGGGAGCCCGAGCGACGGGTTAGCCAAAAAGTGCCTGAATATTATGGTGCCACTCGACAAGGCCTAATCGAGCTAATCTTCGGCAACTGATAAACGGCGATTTCAGGCACACAAGGGACGGACCGACCTTTTGCCGACATGGCTCAGGCTTTCGCTTCACATGCACGCAAAAACGGTTAATGCGCACTGAGACTTGCCGAGGCGGCCAGAGAGCTTCTTTCTCTTTTCTACAATACTGTAGCTGATAAGAAATCGTGTGGTGTACGTCCTAGGTTGTGAAGCAGGGTATACTGATTGTGTATATTTGCGGCTGGTGCGTGCCTGCGGGCACTGGCTGGCGAGCTGCGTGACCTTCTCGGTTCGCAAAGTGTCTTTATTTTATTTTTTTCTGGTGGTTCGCACACACCCTCATCAAATGGATTCATGCCGCTTTAGTTGATGTACTTTACAGTACTCAAGTTGACCGGATCAGCATTTGAGGAGTTTGTGTGGGACGAATACATGATAGTGGTCGAGGTGGATGACCGGATCTTCAGCATGTCTGTGGGCATACGGGGAAGCGGTGGGGCCTGCCGCGGGACGAGGGACGGCTTGATTTTGGGGAGCAACACTTTGACAGGGACGGTGCCATGGGAGGACGCCAAGGTCGGGGCGCCCAAGGAGCACAAATCAACAAAACGTTATACTTGGCCAGTTGTTGGTACGCTAGATACGCGTCACATAACCCAAACGCAAAACCAAAACAAAGCGAGGCGTCAGTTTGGCGGGTTCAGAGAAAGTGATGAGGAGAAAGGACACGGACAGCCAGGAAGACCAGAGTCGCGCGCCGACCGGGTCCAGTGCCCTGCGTGCGTATTCGCCAGCGCACGTGGATGGGGCTGAGGCTGAGCAGAGTGCCTCATGGGCCTTTTTCTACGCGAAATATGATGGACATTTCTACTTGGTCACATCAAAGTTCTCGGGCAAAGTACGGGCGCGCGCACAAGAGCGAGTATTGTCGTCACTCGCCTTCGCGCATTGCTGCCACTGGTAGTTACTTAAACGGCGCGGCTGATGCCCTAGGGGGCTGACTCCTACGTAGGGGCCTCTCCAAGGCGAGGAATGCTGCGTACCTCATGTTCATACATATAGCGAGCAAGCGACAGAGTAGCGCATTACATCAGGGCTGAGAAGAACGTGTGAACTGCCACGGGCGATACAAACAAGAGGCTAAGATAGAGTAACGGCCCCAAAAGCTAAAAAAGCTCGGCAGCATTGATCGGCATCTCGTCCTAAAGCAATATCGTTAGAAGACGGCATAAATATATGAGGTGACTGGTCTCACTATTTGCGTGCTGTAGAATTTTTCTGATGGGTCGGGGAAGTGTGCATCAGCGGGAGAAAAGGAGTAACATGCATGGCATAGACTAACCTATGTCTCGTAGAATTCGAACGTCATCCACAGTCACGAACTAGCATGGAACGGCCAACTCAATTACGCAGGGAAATCATGCAACCATAAGGACGCACGTTAATAGCAACACCTTTGGGACCGAACCGACCCGATCGACCAATACGGTGAATATAATTTTCACGATTTCTATTCGAGGGGTCAAAAGTAAGAAGAGACGGAAACGAATGGACCCCTTACGCTGGAAAGTCATAATTGATGACCAGCGAGACTTGCGGTACATCAATGTCGCGGGCCCAAATGTCGGTCGTAATCAACACCCGCCTAATTCATAAAGCTTGGTTATCGATGGCGAGAGGCATGTTCATAGCAGGCAACTTACGATGTCCCACCACGAAATTCTGCCATAATCGCATCACGCTCTTTTTGGGGCATTTCTCCATGCATTGATGAAACTGTGAAGTTGGCTGCGCGCATCCTTTCTGTTAACAAGCCAACCTGTACGACCCGTTAAGTAAACCGGAAGGATAAAGTTGACAGGATAACATTACGTGCCTTGCGTCGTGTGTTGCAGAAGATGACGGCTTGTGGTATGGTCAGGGTGTCATAAAGGTCGCACAACGTGTCAAATTTCCAATCCTCCTTTTCGACAGCGACGAAGAACTGCTTGATACCTTCAAGCGTCAATTCATCACGCTCGACAAGGATACGAATTGGGTCGGTCATGAATTTTGTTGTCATCTCGAGGACATCATACGGCAATGTGGCGCTGAGAAGCACGACCTGCGTAGCGGGAGGGAGGTAACGGTAGACGCCGTAAATTTGATCCTTGAAACACTTGTCGAGGAGCTCGTCGGCCTCGTCCAGGATGAGCATTTTGATGTTACGCGTGCAGAGCGTACGCCGGCGAATCATGTCGAAGACCCGATCGGGTGTCCCGGAGACGATGTGCTGGCCATATTCGAGTTTACGAATGTCTTCGCCGACCGAAGTGTCGCCGATGCACGCGTGACATTGTATGTTCATGTAGTCGCCCAGTGCGAGGACAACGGACTGAATTTGCGTTGCAAGTTTGCGGGTGGGAGAGAGGACGACTGCTTGGGTCTCTCGCACGGTGACGTCGATAGATTGGAGCATGGAGATGGAGATGGTGGCGGTTTTACCAGTGCCAGACTGAGCTTGGGCGATGACATCTCGACCTTGGGTTATGGGGAGAATAGCACGCTGCTGGATTGCGGAGGGCTCTTCAAAGTCTGAACAGTCCAGGCGTCAGAGAATGAGATACGAGCAAAGAGTGAAAGGATGCGCACTGTAAGCGTAAATGCCCCGAAGGAGGTCTTCTTCTAAACCGAGGTCATCGAAGGTAGAAATAACCGAGACGGCCTCACCCATCAGCAAAAGTTTCAAACCGTGGCAATGGATGGGATTGCTTTTTTTTTTTTTTTTTTTTGGAATCAATTACCGTGCACCTCGGGGTACAGAACCCCATGTAGCACTTCCGATGTGTGTATGTAGCCATTCTGTGTAACCGTATTGTAATATAGTAACCCGGTTTTTCTACCCCATAACGTTGTGTTATCATTGCGAAGCGTCTACTGCGGTGTAAATGACGAGCGCGGCGAAGTCGCGCCAGGATGCCGTCGTGTGGCGGGTGGGAGCGGCTCCTCTGTGAACGTTTGGGAGATGGCGCTCGCGTGGGCAGCCCGTATGTCGTCTTTACGCTCGAGTATTGTAGACAGCACTTGCGTATGAACAGCGAGTGCTTTGACGCTGCGTGGGTAGTGGAACAGTTGGCGCAGTGGTTTGACGCGCGGTGTCTCCGTAGATAATCTACCGGTCTTTCTCGTGTAGCAGGAAGGCTTTAGTTTTGCGAGTGCTCACCGATGTTGTATTTAAAACGGTTTGTGCCCTCGATGAAGTTGGCCAGCGGGATTGCAAAGTCCGGGTCTCCTAGCAACGTTTCGAGTGACAGAGCCTTTCGCTTCTTGTGAGCGAGTTGCGCTAGCGGCCATCTTTCATATGCATATGCTGGGCAACCCAAGAGGAAGTGTGGGATGGGATTGCTTATGTAAGGGGTAGGCAGTGTGAATGGACCAAGACAGACTTTTTCACACTCTCGTCGTGAGTTGCATTTCCCCCACTCGACTCGTGTATGAAGGTGACCGAGACGATACGAGATCACGCACGTTTTCTCCGTTAGATAACAAACAGTTGGTGCGCACTAGCGCGGATGGCACGCGACCGCATCGTGCAGGCGAATCCAGAGGACGTGACCCTCGCGTTGAACGCACGCACACCGTTCCTCCCCCCTCCTCCTCATCTCTGACTGACACCTCTCACACAGCTCTGGTCCCTCCGCCTCTCATCCCTCCGCCTCTTCAACCAAGCCTCGGCAGAAGCGACGAACCTGTTCGGCGCTCTCACGACCATCGAGCCTCCCTCCGCGCGCGCGCACGTCCTCGAGCACGTCCTCCCCTTCGAGCTCGACGTCATCTACGCACGCGTCAAGTACTGGGCCGGCGATGCGCACGGGTACACCGATGCGTTCGGCGCGCTCCTCCGTCGGTGTAGACGCCGGGCGCGGGGCGCACGTCTCGATGCCGATCGCCAGATGTGGATCGAGCGCGGCGCGTGTGTAGGCCTGATCGCCGCATCCCACTCTATCGAGATCAAGGTCTCCCCTCTCTCTCTCTCTTTCTCATATGATCAATAGGACGCTTATCACAATACCGCGAAACTCTAGGATTACACCGCTGCTACGGCGCTGCTAGAGCCTCTCGCCACTCAGCAACAAAAGCAGGCAACTGCAACGACCAGCAGCAGCACCAACGGCGAGCTGCGCTCGGCGCTCGGCAGGGTGTATCTCCAATCCGGACAGATCGACAAAGGCCGAAGCGCACTTTGCCATCGTGGCCGCGGACCCGAGCGTACCTGAACCGACCAAAGCGCTTAACGCCGCCTTTGTGTCGTCCGCGAGCGGGGACTGGGTCACGGCCGGCGAGGTCTTGCGCGGGCTTGTAGAGGAGGATGATACGAACTAGTCACTGTGCCGTGCGTTCCACCATTCGTCATCATGCTTGGCTTGGCGCATGTTGCTGATGAGGGGTGTCCGTTACCTTTGTTTTTCGTTTTTTTAGGCCGTTGATAACTTGGCCGTCGCTCTTCTCGGCCAAGGAAAGTTGAAGGAGGGTACCCAGGTCCTGGAAGCAGCTCTACAAGCGTCACCCTCGACTTTAGCGATGGCTGAGCCTTTCCTTTTCAACCTTTGTGCGTGCTTCAATTCTTGTTTTTCTATCTCTTCGCACCTCTTCAACACGGTGTACCTCGTTCACAGCCACGCTCTACGAGCTTCGGTCGTCCATCGCGGCCGACAAGAAATGCGAGTTGCTGATTGAAGTCGCAAAGTGGAGCGGAGACGGCCTGCGCACGACGTGCCTCAAGATGCCCACTAATTGAAGTTCGAGTTGATTCCTCACGAAAGAGCTCCGTTCCCTTTCGTCGTCCAGAGACCCGCCCTAGAGAGGTAGCATTTCCACGTGAATGAATGTTTTACTACCACGACTGCATACGACAGGGAGAATTACAGTATTTCCTGTTTTGCGACATGGAGAAATGGCCTGAGGTTTTCAGTCAGAAGCGAGCGAGTGGAATGCGATAATAACAGCACGAAAGAGAGGGCGGGTTGACGAAGGTCATCGCCCCCGCTGACCCACTGTAGTTACGCCGCGTCGTTTCGAAGGTGCGCGACTCACAGCACCATTCCCGTCGGGAAGCTTCCCGCACCAATGAAGTATCTCACGGAGTTCCATGGTATCACCATGTCCTCGGCTTCTACAGCACGGCCTACTAATCAGACACATTCTCAGCGACAGCCGTCCCGCTCCCAGGCGGCAGGCCCGCATGCCACATTCCCCCGCTCTCGTCCGAAGACTCCGTCCCACGTCCCTGGAACATCGCGGTCCCATTTCCACATAACCTCAGATGCACCGTGGGATGACGATGCTGAGCCGACGACCACTCTGATGCAACGCGCGCTTTCGCCCGATTATCCACCACCGCGGGCTACGGCACGGTGGAATCCGACTGCCAGGCCCGCGTCCCCCAAGCCATAGTATGATCCCTGTGCCTGCGTTCCAAATCCTCTCGCCTTCACGCCCGGAAACCACGATCTCCAACTATCGTGACCTCGACAGAGATGGGAGGGGAGCCCCACCCTGTCGCACGCGTCCTTGGGCACCTCCGCGTTGCGCGCGCAAACTCCTGAAGCAACGCTGCGCCTGCGTGCCTAGGCCGTGCCCTTCTACGGCAGCACCATCGCCAAAGTCAAGAGCGGGCAGGAGTACCAACAACACCCTGCAAGTGGCGAGACCCTCGTCCAGCTAGAAGCTCGCGCCATCCAGCTTCATCACCGTCATTATCGTCGACGCCTTGCGGCGCAACGTACACCACCCCGTCATCGCGGCCGAACGACTTTGTGCGGCGCGGCGAGCTCGACATCCGTGGCAGTCGGGCGGGTGCAAAGGGGGAATCCAGCATGGCTACGAAGAAGGCTATGGTCTGTGTCGGCGGAGGAGGGTAAGGACTGTATGGCACGGGCAAAGAACTTCCAGACGAAAACGAGCGGAACGTGCGGCATAGCGTTGGTGATGAGGAGATACCGGATGTATATAGAGTGGGAATGACAATGGCCCGGATGGTGGAGCGGGGCCAAGGCTAAAAAGAAGCGATACAAACCTTTCTTAGTACTACATGTCCGTCTCGTACTCCTTTAATGAATAAATCTGTGGTTTTCAGCCTCTGATTAAACTCATTGAAGTTTATTCACCCTGCCCGTATCCTTCGGTTCGGGTATTCAACCCATCTGGCCTTTCTCCGGGTAAGGAGAAACGTGAAACGTTATACATTCGGCCAACTATGCTACAAGATGTGGCTCAGGTAGGCGAATAATCACGCATTAATCACGAGGTCCAGCGCCTGACCGTGTCGCTGCAGAAGGCCATCCCATCCTAGTTCTGAGCTGTCGGATCTGCGCCATGCTCAATAAGGAACTGCATAATTTTGTCATGTCCGTGCCTCGACGCTAAACGCACAGGGGTCCACCCATCCTTGTCCTGGGCTATCGGATCTGCAGCATGCTCAACAAGGAACCGCACAATTTCGACATGTCCGTGCCCCGACGCGGAATGCAAAGGGGTTCGCCCATCCTTTCCCTGGGCCGTTGGATGCGCGCCATGTTCAACAAGGAACCGCACAATTTCGACGTGTCCCTTTTCCGACGCTGCATGCAAAGGGGTCCACCCATCTTTGAGCTGGGCTGTAGGATCTGCGCCATGCTCAACAAGGAACCGCACAATTTTGACATGTCCATTTTGCGACGCTGTATGCAAAGGGGTCCACCCATCGTCGTCCTGGGTTGTCGTATCTGCGCCATGCTCAACAAGGAACCGCACAATTTCGACATGTCCGTTTAGCGACGCGAAATGCAAAGGGGTCCACCCATCCTTGCCCTGGGCTGTCGGATCTGCGCCATGCTGAACAAGGAACCGCACAATTTCGACATGTCCGTTCTCCGACGCTATATGCAAAGGGGTCCACGCATTCTTGCCGCGAACTGTCGGATCTGCACCACGGCCTACAAGGAACCGCACAGTTTCGACATGTCCGTTTTCCGACGCGAAATACAAAGGGGTCCACCCATCCTTGTCCTGGGCTGTCAGATCTGCACCATGCTCAACAAGGAACTGCACAATTTCGACAGGTCTGCAGTGCGACGCTACATGCAAAGGGGTCCACCCATCCTTGCCCTGGGTTGTCGGATCCGCGCCATGGTCAACAAGGAACTGCACAGTTTCGACATGTCCGCTTTTTGACGCTGTATGCAAAGGGGTCCACCCATCCTTGCTCCGGGCTGTCAGATCTGCGCCATGCTCAACAAGGAACCGCATAATTTCGACATGTCCGTATTGCGACGCTGTGTGCAAAGGGGTCCACCCATCCTTGACCTGAGCTGTCGGATCTGCCCCACGCTCAACAAGGAACCGCACAATTT
>Ga0307512_10004718_pt1 | contig 14729 bp, 14 predicted proteins | sample 14_EM_MG_FD_200267 | JGI IMG/M metagenome (GOLD analysis project Ga0307512, IMG submission 200267) | Populus trichocarpa ectomycorrhiza microbial communities from riparian zone in the Pacific Northwest, United States - 14_EM | ecosystem: Host-associated > Plants > Roots > Unclassified | place... | reverse complement strand
CTAACCAATACACTATGAAATGTCCATGAAACCCAATCCGTCCTATTGTAGTTTCTGGAAAATGGACCGATTCGTGAACCTCTCGCTCTCCACACGCATGCATTGTGTCATTCATGGCACAACATGTCTTTACCTTTGCGATCCTTAACCCTCCTAAGGCACATAAAGTTAACTGGTAATGATTCTGTGACACTCACTGAGATACCATCGCTCACTTAGACATGGGAAAATGTCAATGGCAATGCTATTACATGTGAGACATTACAATCATAAGAAAATCAGGAGCTACATCCAACAACATTCTCTACTTGTTCTTCCTAATTTTATGCCCATACTGTTGATATGTTTTAACTTGCTAGTAAAGATAAAATCTGCTTCTGAATGGTTTTCACTTAAATGTTTCAACTGCTGACTATTGATATGTTTTAACTTGCTAATAAAGATAAAATCTGGTTCTAAATGGTTTTCACTTAAATGTTTCAACTGCTTATTTATTTTATGTAATTGGTAACTTTCAGGATTCTTTCTGACATGCGGACGCTTTCAGCAGACTGGATGGCAAATACAAGCAAGCCTGAATCTGATTTACAGTCACATGGAGGTGATGAAAGCAAAGGGAGCTTCTTTTATCCAAGGCCAGTGGCACCCACAGCCACGCAGGTTTTACTCATCTACTCCACTTATTCATGCTTTTATGTTTCCTGTCAAGATATAGGAATCATAATTCCTAGTATATAACATTGTCAGATAAGTGGAGCTCCGGAAGACAAACCTTTATGGTTGAGTTCTCAGTCACACCCGTGAAGCTTTGTAATACAGAGTGACTGAGAAAAGATTTAAGGCATACTATCACTTATGAAAAATTTAGTTAGATACCAACTACCAAGGAAATTAATTATAAAGTTTGTCTTACTCAGATGTTTGATGAAGATTTTGTTTTAAAACATAAAAGTGAACAATAGAAATACAACTGCCCAGGGTTGCTATCCATTGACAGAGTGAATGGCTACGTAAAAGACAGATGTCAACCGTGCAACATATGGGCCACATGCGTGACTTCAAGAAATTATGTTGCATGCCAATGTAATATTGTTTTAATAAAAGAGTCTTTCAAATAGGTATAAAAAACCCCTTCTTACCAATGCTTTTTGTTTATTTCATCCACGGGATCCAAAGTATAGCAGAAGCGACCTACAATGTCATTCAACAATCACACTCTGAACATCTAACTTATCATCAACTAAACTTGTTGTGGCCAATGTTGTTCAACAAGCACACTAACTCCAATTTCTAGCTCATTGGATTTTGGAAGTAAATGATTAATAGGCTCAACACTTGCTTCATAAAAAATACCAAATCACTAGGACCTCTCCTCTCTTTTGAAAATTGCCAGTAGGCCAAAAACAAAAAACTTGAAGGGAGTTTTAGACTTCTGCATTCCTCTCTAGGGAAGTGGGAAAACCCTGTCCTCTCTTTGTTGCACTAATTCCTTGAGTTTGAGCTCCATAAATTGATCCAAAATTAAGCTTACCAAACTATGTCATCATATGTCATTCTCATCTTCTCCTGCTTTAACCTTAAAACACTGAACACCAATGAGCTAGTTGTTGATAGGAGTAGTATCTTCAGTGATAGCTAGTTGTTGATAGGAGTAGTATCTTCGACTTCAGTTTCTTCTGCTTGTTTGATTGCTAGAGCCCTCTTTCTATAATCGGATGACTTGTGGCCCGGTTCTCCACATTTGAAGCAATTGTTATTGCCTTCTTGGAATTGCTTTTCATCCTTGGATTGAGTGTGTTAGGGCTGTTTAGCTGCTTTATAAGTCACTCGGGTCTGTTGCTCACCTCTCGGATTTAGTCATTTTCCAAAGTTGGAGGCATTCCCCACCTTGGACTGACCAAAACCTTGCTGTCCAAATCTGGAAGAACATGTTTGCTGTTGTACAGATCTTGAATAACCCTTACTTTGTTGTTGTTCTATGAGCAAAACTTTATTGTATGCCTTTGAAACATTCAACAATCTTTGCAAGACAAGAACATCTTGAATTGAGAGTTTTAATCCACTCAAATAATGAACAACCTTTTGCTATTCATTTTCATTCACATTAACTCTAGAGATGAGTTGATAAAACAAATTGGTATACTCTTCCATGCTATCCACTTGCTTGAGGTTGTGCAAGCTTTTGTAAAGGATTCGAGTGTCGTTGGCAGAGAGAAATTGCTCACACAAATTTTTCTTCATCTTCCCCTAATTATTAATCTCACCCTTACCACTCCTTTGGTGAGAGACTTGCAAATGTTCCCACCAAGATGAAGTACTTCCCTTGAAGTGGATAGCCACAAATCTAACTTTCCTTTCATCTACTACATCATAGTAGTCAAAAACTCTTTTCATGGTGTTTAACCAATCTACAAAATTATTTGAGTTCAAACTTCCTTGGAATTCTAGCATTTCAACCATGATGCTTTGTTTAAGTGCTACCTATTAACATTAGGTCTGTCAAGCTATATTGCATCAAAAGGATTCTTAAACTGAGAATGGAATCCTCAAGTTTGTGATCAACCTCACTAGGAGGGATCATTCATTGTACAAGTCTTGTAAGAAGCTCAACTTGCCTTTGTAAATTAGCAATCTTGTCAACTCTACCATCATTCTACTGGTGTCCATCATTCCTCCTAATTGGAGGGTTGGCTTCAACTCCCGCAAACATCCATTTGATCTCCCCTTGCTCCACCCCTCTATCCTCTATCTCTTTGTGCCATTTTAAGCTCAAAATCTTGAACAAAATGCGACACAAGTGATTAAATTTGCTGTAGTCACAGCATTACAACACCACCGCAAACTGATAAAATCTCGTGACTGAAGCTATATAGAACAGGTCTTAATTGCACGGGGGAGCTTGATGTGCAGCTGGAAATGTATACTAAATTGATGATTTCCTTGCTGATTTCTGGCAGGATTTGTGTGCTGAATGTGGCTGAATTTATAACTGGATTCCGAGCCATAACTCTTGACTTCAATCTCTTTAGTTTGTTGGTTGTTTATAGCTGTAAGAACATTACAAATTAGGCCTTAGATTGTATTCTTGGTCAGTCTTGAACATCATTTTGTAATCTCAATTGTTAGAGAAGAGTTTCTCTCTGAAGTTTTTGTATTTATTCTCACTTCCTAACAATTCCAGCATTTCTACTTCCTACTTTCCTTTGATCCAAACTAGGATCACATCATCTAAGTGGCACCTATTCAATAGGAGCTGTGGATGTTGTGAAATGAGGACCAGATAGAGAGTTGGATTAAGATAAAATGAGAAGTAAGACTGTAAATTTCAAAGGTTGGGTTGAGGAGGTAGAAGAGGATATATTCAGAAGATTTCAGTGTTTAAGGGAGTGAAATCTCCTTCTAAATTTTTTGTTTTGGTCATGTCACCCAACTCTGTCTATTTATTGGGCATCATCTTCCTGTTGACAAAATTTTTTCCTGCCTTCAAGACTACTAGACTGATGAAGTTCTCAGTTCAAATTCTTTCCATATCTCTATGACAATATTGCATGTATCATCAAACAAGCCATTTTTCATTTTTAACATAAAATTTATTATAATATATGCATCTTATGCTACCACACTATGCATGCCTCATGGTTTCCTTCCTTTCCAATCATGTATTTATGTTTTAAATGAATGAGTTTCGATTAAAATATCATCGCTACATGCAAACATATGTTCATACTAAATTAAGATCATCAGTTTTCTTGGTTCAGGTCCATTGCTTGCAGTTCTTGATATATGAAGTGGTGTCTGGTGGTAATCATCGGAAGCCTGGTGGGCTCTTTGGCAACAGTGGGTCTGAGATTCCTGTGAACGATTTAAAGCAATTGGAGAGCTTCTTTTACAAGCTTAGCTTCTTCCTACATATATTGGACTATTCAGGTATTCTTATTTAATTGTTTGTCTTTTCCAAAAGAAGAGATTAACCTGTTTTTAGGAGTGAAGGCAATTAGTCATGCTGGTCCAAGTTTTCAGTTATTTTTATAATTAGCAGTCCCATGTATGGGGTCTATAAAGACTTTCATCCCTGATATTTTTACACTATGTTTAGTTGTGATCTTCTGATGAATTCTAGTATGCAAATCCTTTTCTTGAAAAACTCTAAATGACTACAGAATTTTCTGGACAAATGAGCTTATAGTAAGCATAGGAATAAGAAGATTCTTCACATGGTATGATGTATCCTGAAATTATCCTAAAAGATAAAGGATTTCCTTTACATGGTCCTCAAGATCAAGATGCCAACCCAATTCTTAAATATCATCCATTTGATATCTTGATTCATTGTCAGTAGATCATGCTAATAGGAGCATTGGCACATAATTGTTCCCTTACAGAACCCTTGTCTAATTAGCCTTGCGGACCCCATAAAAATGAAGAATAGAGATGGCACTTCTTCAATGGATATTCTTTGCTTTGCACAGTACAGAAAATGCTAATTTGGCATATTAGCAGCACATCCATGTTCACGGTGCTTCTGCTTCTTTGAGGAGAATATAACTAATTTTGCTCCTGTTAGTGTTTTTCATTGGTCCAAGCTAGGTGGAAAATGACCTTTTGCTGCACCAAATTTCAAGTGGTATATACTGAAGTTTAACAATTCTGAAAATGTCTGCAGCGACTGTGGCAACTTTGACAGATCTTGGTTTCTTATGGTTTAGAGAATTTTATTTGGAGTCATCTCGAGTTATTCAGGTAAGAAAACAGGATTTCTTGTGGACCTGCTATAGCTAATGAAACTCTTCTAAACATGGAGAGAACTGGTCTACCTTACTAAATTGATGTTAACTCAGAAATTGTTTTCTTGCTTATTTTTAAACTAAATTGATCCGAGGAAGTGATTAACTTGGTATGAGGGGCTTACATGTATATATGAACTCTTAATTAGAAACTTCAGTCATTGTTCTCTGTTGTTTAACTCCTTTTGTTCTATTTCCTTGTTTAAATCATATTGGTTGGGAAAGTTATCAAGTTTCGTTCCAATCCTGATTAGATGAAATTTTATTGCTTTGGTCGTTTACATCTGGTCATGAACTGGTCCTGATTTTCTCTTTTATGGAATTACCTGAAATGACTTCTGGTGGCTATACATAGATTTAGACATTTATTAGGAAGACAGTATGATAAGGGTGTATCAGAACAGAAGAAGGTTTCCAAATGAAAGAAAGCAGCATGTTCAACTGATAGGTCATTAAAATTTCATAATAGTGAAGTGGTAATTCTTTGTTTTATTTTCCTTTCATCCACTTTCTTTTTCATTATATTACTTTCCTGATTTGTAGAAATTTTTTTGCTATCCATATGCAGTTTCCTATTGAATGCTCTCTTCCTTGGATGCTGGTGGATCATGTGCTTGAGTCCCAGAATGCAGGTCTTCTTGAAAGTGTTCTGATGCCATTTGACATCTACAATGATTCAGCTCAGCAAGCTCTGGCTGCATTAAGGCAGCGATTCCTCTATGATGAAATTGAGGCCGAGGTATATTATATTTTAGCATTTTCTAGGACTAATTTTTTTGCATCCCTTGTTGGAAATGTATGCATTTTCTATTTGTCATTTGATAAGCTGGCTGTGGCCTGTTGAATTTTTTCTCTAACTCAGTGGTTGCAAGTTTTTATAGGTGGACCATTGTTTTGATTTATTTGTTTCAAAACTCTCTGAAATTATTTTCACTTGTTACAAGAGTTGGGCAGCAAGGTACACGGCTTTCCTTCTCTCATTAATAACACATGCTACTGGAAATACAATGTATTAAATCATCTGTCTTGTTGGTTTGCTAAATCCTGTAGTGAAATGCTTGATCCTTCATTCCTCTTTGCTTTGGACAATGGAGAAAAGTATTCTGTACAGCCTATGAGATTCACTGCACTATTTAAGATGACGAGAGTAAAGGTAAAAGTATACTTTTCCTATGTTGTCACTGATTTACTGCACCTGTGGTCGCTGATGTGTTTGGGCCACATTTGTCTTGCGAAGTATTCATTACCTTCTCACTCTTTGGCAATTTTTAATGACAGTCTGAAATTTTGAAAACATAATATTTTATTTTTTTCAATTTACTCTTTAACTGGGACTGGGTACCTCAACTGTGGGATTATTTCACACAGTTATTTCTCAGCTTATGATTGGACCATATATCTCTGCTTTTGTTTTACATGTTTTAATCATCTTTTTCTTTCTTTCTGTCAATCTGAAGAGGAATAGTAATTTAGACCATGCTCCTCTGATACTCTCTCCCTTCATTTGGATTTAATTGTGTACAGTTACTTGGGAGGACCATTGATTTAAGAAGCTTGGTTTCTGAAAGGATGAACAAGGTTTTCAGAGACAATATTGAGTTTCTTTTTGATCGTTTTGAGTCTCAAGATCTATGTGCAGTGGTGGTAAGTAGATTGTTCTTGTGTTTCTTATATTAGTAATACAACTATCATGGTGCTATGTGGTGCTAACTGCTTGGTTCTCACATATTCATAAGTATAACGAGATATGGATGTATGTAATGCATGGCATTTTGACTTACCAGATTGAGCTTTTTGGTTGAATTCTCTAATGATAAAAACTAAATCAATAATTTTTCTGATGGAAAAACAAATACCTTGATTTCGTTGCAGGAATTAGAAAAACTTCTGGAAATATTAAAGCATGCTCATGGACTGCTTTCAAAAGATATTTCAATAGACTCGTTCAGTCTCATGTTGAATGAAATGCAAGAAAACTTATCTCTTGTATCATTTTCTAGTCGACTTGCAACTCAGGTTTGGCAAACTATTTCTGGCTTTAATTTTATGGGTACATCTCTCTGTTATAGTTATGCATGCTATAATTGTTAAATCAAGATGCACAATCATGGTATTCTGGGCAGTGTTTCACTCTAATCTCTAATATGTATCTGTCTTATAAATTTCAAACTCTAGGAATGCAGATAAACTGCTCGGAGTCTCAATTTTTAAGCCTATACATCCATTAGACATAGAGGGAAGAATTGATACTTTGTTTATATGGATGAGGTGGCATTGTGCATCATTAATCTTATTGTATAATATGCATACTCTCTTGTCTCTCTGATTCTGGGAAGAATTATTTTAAAAATTAGCTTATCTGATGTACTTGTTGAAAATCATTTGGGCTTTCTTATCCTTGTTTTGGCAATGAAAAGATATCTCACATTGGGGACAGCTATACTAAAGCCAGAAGAGCATGTCTCAAGCCAGTTAGTTATCATTTTTGCTTGAGGACCTTTATATCTCGTCATTGTGTATGCATTGTCTAAAGGAGACTTCTCATGCATGTTGTATTATTGGTATGATTGAGCTTGCCAATCCCTATTCTTGTACCTAAAACAAAGCATGATGCATCCTTTCCTATCTTTGAAAAGAAAAATGTAGCGAGAGGATGATATTAATTAAAGGAAAAATCACATCTAGGCCAATTCATTAGCATTTTGGGTTAGAACTTTTATGTTTTGTCATTGTGTATGCATTGTCTAAAGGAGACTTCTCATGTGAGTCATATTAAGTGACCTTGAGGATTCCATGGTCTTGTACGTACATACTAAGAGTGATGCATATTTTTCTTATCATTAACTTAAAGAAAAGTGTAAGAAAAGGTATGATATTATTAAAGAAAATTCCTAAGTGTGCTGTTTATTTTTATCTTTTGCTTTTCCAAGGAGCTAGTCTCACTCAATCAATTCATTGGTGTATGGTAGATTTGGTCAGAGATGCAAAGTGATTTCCTGCCAAACTTTGTCTTATGCAACACTACTCAGCGTTTTGTCCGATCATCAAGAGTTCCTCTTGTTCCTGTGCAAAAGCCATCAGTTCCCCATGCAAAGGACAACTTCTATTGTGGTACTCAGGTAACAAACTAGAGCTTAGACACCATCCTTTGATTGGGTTTTACAAATATGATGCTATTTTGTTTCTCATAATACCTTTTGACTTTCATTCTCATTTAATATTATCTTGGCAGGAGTTGAATTCTGCGCATCAAAGCTTTGCTCGTTTGCACAGTGGGTTCTTTGGAATTCCCCACATGTTTTCTGTTGTTAGACTTCTAGGATCCAGATCGTTGCCTTGGCTTATCCGAGCCCTGTTAGATCATATAACAAATAAGGTATGTGATGCTTTTGAGAATTTAGTCTATGTTCATTTATTAACACTCAATGTCATGAAAAGATGGATCTTGATACGATTTGAATGATTTTATTTGAAGCTGTGTGGATGAACATTAAGATTGAGTTTAATATTTCATGATGTGTTTCAGGTAACTACACTTGAACCAATGATTACTGGATTGCAAGCAGCGTTGCCAAAATCTATTGGACTGCTCCCTTTTGATGGAGGAGTCACAGGTACATGGTGGTGTCATGATTCTGATAGCGTCTTCCTTTTTTTCTTTTTTACATGCACTGCTGGATGTGTTAAAAAAAGGCTGAAAGAACTTGTATATGATATATTAACATATGCATGTGTACATGCATCACAGTAACAATATGTTGACATATGTTTTATTATGGATCAGTGAATTAAAGCTTATGGGTGTACAGTGCACTTTAGGAATTAATGTCTGTTTGGAGAGCTTCAGGAAGAATCTGGTGCAAAGTTTACCACATTCAATTCTAACAACCACCAACCTTTAGGATCTTATGCACTCAATTAGTGTCAGTGAGAGAAAAGTTAAGTGAGTGCCCAGGTGTGATACATGTGGTGAGAGCTTCCTTGAATGTGAGGTGAAAAAAATCTGTTTTGAGTGATTTCTAAGTGCTGTAGCTGTGAGGGCTTGTCTCAACTGTGTTTGATTGTCTTTTTATTCATCAGTGGATTCAATATTTCCATTGCAGGTATTCACTTACCAAGTGCCTGCTCACATCAATTTTTTTTTTTGGTCAAAAGAAAATTTGGAATCTAGTGATATTATGAATGCTTTTTTATTCGGAATTTTATGCATGCATCTCTTGCTATTTGTGCATGCTTTTGTGTGTGTGTGTACATTTGTGCTCATTTCCCTATTTTGCATCTTTAACTTCCGATACAGGCTGTATGAGGGTTGTCAAAGAAAATCTTAACTGGGGAACTAAATCAGAGCTCAAAGCAAAGGTTCTTCGAGGGATTAAAGAGATTGGCAGTGTGTTATATTGGATGGGGCTTCTTGACATTGTATTGGTCAGTATCCTAGTTTCTTCATTTCATGATATTAGTTTGAGAACATGTCTAGACGTACTTATGCATGCTCTAAACTGTAGCTTTGTGTCTGGTAGATTCATATTTCTACAAGTTTGCTATTCGATCCCTTAGAACAAGAATGCCCAATTATACGAGTACTTTGAAGAGCCTTGGGGCACTTTTAGATCAACAGGGATAGCAGGAGTATCGTACTATCTCTCATTATAGAGAAATAGTTGTGTAGACGTACTCTACCAACTCATCATAGACAAGGCTAATAAAGACAAGACATATAGACAAAATCACATATCATCATGTGGGACCATTGGACTTTCTAGCTATTTGTCTTGTCTTTATTGGCCAAGTCTATAGCGGAGCTGGTCGACTTTGTCTTCGCTACTTTAAATGTTCAAATCCTAATGGGATAAATGCTGGGTAGACAAAAACAGCAAGCAAATATTGAAGAATTTTGCGTTCTACCAATTAGCTGTGAGACTCTGCCATGTTTAGTTAGTGGTGGATCATTGTCATGTGTTAAGAAGGCTGAAATTGGTTTTGGTTTCGATTCCTCTTGATAGAGGTCTGCCTCTCTTTAAATAGCTAGAATTCTCCCTATTTACAGCCTAATGATTATAATTACATGCGTGATTTCCTCTATCAAATCATTCAAAATCCGTAACATTACTCTACCAACCACAAAGATCCCGTAAATATAAACTATTGCTATATACAGAATATGGCCTAATTTGGTAATACCCCCCCTCAAATTAATGTTGGTCGATCAAGAAGCATCAATTTATCAATCATGAATTTATGGCGGTGACGGGAGATGGCCTTGGTAAAGATGTCAGCAGTTTGATGTTCGGTGGAAATGCGAGGAAGAGTAATCTCTTGGCGTGCAAGTGCTTCATGAATGGAATGACAATCCACTTAAAAATGCTTGGTGCGCTTATAAAAAACTAGATTGGCAACAATTTGAATAGCACCAGTGTTATCTGCATAAAGAGTAAGCTGCGGAACACCAAGTTCGCCCAATAGCCCTCAAAATCATGTGATTTCAGAATAGGCAGATGACATGGCTCTATATTCAGACTCGGTAGATGAGTTTGAGACACATGCTTGATTTTTACTCATCTAAGAACTAAGAGTGCTGCCAAGAAACATGCACCAACCCGAAACAAAATGACGAGTATTTGGACAACCGACCTAATCAGCATCACTGTAGGCCTCCAATTGTAAAGAAGTCCCTGAAGAAAAGAATAAACCACTACCAAGCATCCCTTTGAGATATCGAAGGAGGTGACAGACAACGGCTAAGTGGGTTTGGCAAAAAGCTTGCATAAACTGATTGACCTGTTGTACAACAAACAAGATATTAAGTCGGGTAATAGTCAAATAATTCAAACTTCTGACCAGCTATCAATATATGGAGGGATCAGGCAAGAGATCCCCACTCATGATGTAGTTTCAAGTTGACCTCCATAGGTGTAAGAACTGATTTAGTGTCTGAAAGACCAGCTAAGGAAAGAAGCTTCTGGGTATACTTATGTTGATACAAAAGTACGCTAGTTGGGCAATGCTGGACCTCAAGACTAAGAAAATACTGAAGCGGACCAAGATCTTTCATATGAAATGAAGATTGGAGTCGTTGCTGAAGTTGTTCAATCAACTGGGAATCAGATCCTGTAATCACAATATCATCGACATACACAAGAAGTAGAACGATTCCAATATTAGTCTTGCGAAAGTAGAGTAGTCATATTGACTCTATGTGAAGGTGGAATCCAAAATAGTAGTAAGAAATTTCTCAAACCATGCCTGCAGTGCTTGCTTCAAACCATACAGAGACCATTTCAAGTTACAAACCTCAGTAGAAGAGGAAGAAAACATGCTAGGAGTCATATAATTCTTTTCCTTTAGATCACCATGTAGAAAAGCATTCTTCACATCCATCAGATGAAGCGATCATCCTTTCAAGACGAAAATGGCCATAGCAGTATGGATAGTAGTCATCTTAGCCACAAGAGCAAATGTTTTCTTATAATCCAGGCCATATTTTTGTTGATTTTTGAGTGCCAACAAACGAGCTTTATATCGGTCAAGAGATCCATCGGTACCTAGCTTGATGGTGTATACCCATTTGCATCCAATAGGTTTTACCCCAGAGGGACAAGGAACGATGTCCCAAGTATGATTATCGTGAAGAGCTTGAAGTTCGTCTTGCATAGTCTATCGTCAACACTCGAGTAGAGGCCTGAGAATAAGACTTAGGCATATAAATAATATCAATAGTGGCCTGAACAACAGAATGTGAGAACCCATACCTATTCGGAGGTTGTAAAACCCGAGTTGACCATCGAGGCTCTTGTAAAACATGATCAGATGTTGGTTCAGGAGTAGAAAGAGGCAGTGGGTGATGTCGTTGATAAACAATTCTTGGTTTAAAACGATCAACAATTGTAGACACGTCATTAAAAGAAGGAAGCAACACAGAAGAAGAAACAAAATTTGCACAAGACGGAAGAAAATATTGATTTTCACAGAAAACCATATTTCGTGAAATGCGAATCTTGTTATTATCCGCATCATAACATACAAATCCTTTATGGGAATTGCTATAGACAAGAAAAGCACGCTAAACAGCCTAGGCAGCAAGCTTGTGATGTTCGATGGTAGGTAAGTGAACAAAGCAAATACAACCAAAAACATGAAGAGAATTATAGTTAGGAGGGACTCCAAACAAAAAAAAATATGGAGGATCAAGATTCAAGGTTTGAGAAGGTAGATGATTAATCAAATAGACGATTGTAGGTAAAGCTTCCACCCAAAATCGAGGAGGTACCAAAGATTCAAGCAATAATGTATGGACAACATCTAAAAGATGTTGATTCTTATGCTCAACGACTCTATTTTATTGAGGAGTATAAGGACACGTATGTTGAGAGATAATACTTTTCTGTTGTAGGAAGGATTGAAAGTCACAAGACATGCATTCCCCCTCAGAATCAGAGCATAAGATCTTAATATTGGCAAAAAATTGTGTCTCTACAAGAACAACAAAGGTTTGAAAAATAAAGAACACATCAGCTTTAGAATGAAGGAAATAGACCCATGTGAATCTACTATAGTCATCAATAAATATTACAAAATATCTATATTGTGCATGAGAAAGAACATGATTCACACCCAAACATCAGTATGAATAATTTCAAAACAGGCAGAAGCCCGACTTCCTTGCGTAGGAAATGATAAGGATTTGCTTTTATCAAGTTTACAAGGAGAACAATCAAAAGACAAATGAGAGGAAGAAAACTCATGTATATTATTCAAATAGCCACTTTTAACGAGATGCTTCAAAATAACAGAATTAGGATGTCCTAATTTCTTATGCCAAAGATGACTTGTATTGGCAATACCAGAACAACCCAAATATACTAAACAAGGCATAGAAAAAGACTGAAGAGGAAAAATTCGTCCCACTTTAGGCCTCGTCACTACCACTTGGCCCAATGCTTGATCTTGCACGCAACAACCACAATGGTCAAAATGAAAGGAATAATCATTTTCTACCAATTGGCCAACAAAGATTAAATTGGCAAGCCAGGATACCCAAAAACATCGGTGAAGGTAGACCCTAGATTGTCAATGGCAGTAATAGGAATAGTACGACCATCAGCTATTTTAATATTCTACTCACCATCATACTTACGAACATCCTATAGTGCTTTGAAATTGCCAGTCATGTGATTGAAAGCCGCAGAGTCAATTAACGAAGAAGAGAGGAGTAGCTTTGTCTTACCTTGAAGTCCAAGAGCAAAGAGTAGAAACTATCATCTGTTGGACATGCTCCGGTGTAAGAGTAGAAGAAGACCCCGTGACAGCTGGTTGATTTAAAGGCGTAGTCACAAGGTTGGACTGGACAACAATATGCAAGGCATGGGCAGATCGATTTTGAGGTCGTATGCGATAGTCCTTAATAATGTGACCTTTTTTTTTTTTGCAGTAATTGCAGAACTTCTTGTTGCAATTCTTTGCTATGTGCCCAAACTCCTTGCAATTGTAGCATTGTGGCAGGGATTTGGATCCACCTTTGCCTTGAGCTGCATAGGCCATGTTGACTATCTTAGTAATGACAGTGTCTTGGGCAATGCCATGTTGTGAGGCAAGATGTTGTTCCTCACGTAGAAGCTCTCCCAGGCACTCATCCAAGGTTGGAATAGGTTTGCGGTCAATCAGCCCAGCACGTACACTCTCAAATTTTGGGTGAAGCTTCATTAAGATTTGGTCTCGTCGGCTCTCGGAATGGATCGCTTGTTCTGCCCCCAATGCTTCCTTCGGAACCTTAGACTGCACCAACCTAGAATAAGCACTCCACTAGATTAGGAAACCCAGATAATATTGCTCAGTTGACTAATTCCCTAGGCAATAATTTCCAATGTCCAACTCTAATTTGGAACTTTCGAGCAGAGTTATCTTAATGATACATCCGCCGAAGTGAATCTCACATTTCCTTAGCAGTATTAAAGGAACAAAGATTGTTGACCATAAGAGGTTCAATAGAACTCAACAACCATGAAACAACCTTGCTTTCCCAAGAACCAAGTTCTTTGGGATCAGTTGGAACTGTAAAGGACCCATCCAAATGATTCCATAATTCTTTTCCTTTGACAAACATCTGATAGTGAAATTCCCAAGAAGTGTAATTCTTGTCATTCATGCGAACAATGGAAATTTTCTCTTCTAGCATGACTAAGAAAACACAACAGCTCCAAAAAAATAGACAAGCCTAATGAAGACACTAATGCCACAAAATAAGATGCTGATACAAATCAGCCTAAGCCAAAGAATATCCCAAGCTAAAAAAAAAAAGAATTGAATCAGCCCACAAACCAAGATGAGAATTTCTTACAACTCCATAAACTTAAGCTAAGAGCTCTGATACCATGTTAAGAAGGCTGAAATTGGTTTTAGTTTTGATTCCTCTCAATGGAAGTCTGTCTCTCTTTAAATAGTTAGAATTCTCCCTATTTACAGCCTAATGATTATAATTACATGCATGATTTCCTTTATCAAATCATTCAAAATTCATAAAATTGCTCCTCCAACCACATAAATCCCTAACATTGCTCCACCAACCACAAAGATCCTGTAAATATAAACTATTGCCATATACAGAATATGGCCTAATCTGGTGACATCATGTTCATCTTAGATCAGAGCTCTGAATGTGTGCTTGATCTACTCTACTTAAAAGTCATTGAACCAATCACTCAATGCCAGATGCCCAAATCTCTTTTCACCATCTATCTTCATTATTGGTCATATTTGTTTCTCTTGTTATATTGTTGGGAATGATGTCCTAGTGGGTGTTAATATTTATGTCCTGTTTTGTTGTTGTAAATGATGTGCAAGCGGATCCAATTCTTATTTGTTGAACCAATGTAGTAATCAACGTTGTTGTATGTTTAGATCATAGATCAATCTTATTAATGGAGTAAAACAATTATTGTTCATGCATTT
>Ga0307512_10004717_pt1 | contig 14732 bp, 26 predicted proteins | sample 14_EM_MG_FD_200267 | JGI IMG/M metagenome (GOLD analysis project Ga0307512, IMG submission 200267) | Populus trichocarpa ectomycorrhiza microbial communities from riparian zone in the Pacific Northwest, United States - 14_EM | ecosystem: Host-associated > Plants > Roots > Unclassified | place... | reverse complement strand
CACACATAGAAGAAACAAATTTGACAAAGCGGCAACAAGAGGGAAAGTGATTGCACACAAAGCGGTGGACAGCGAAATCGACAAGGGGGAGACCGGGGATGAGCAGGAATAGGGAAGGGAACCATGGACGCTGGGGGCGGGATGGGAGGGGGGTGGGTTGACGCAAAGTTCAGCCGCAACCCTCGTCGATAATTCCACGTTCAGTGAGGCTGTCATTCAGCAAGCCATTTCTCACATTTCTTCAGATATTTATCGAGCAGCATGGACAAGTCCTTGACCACGAACGTCAGCACGACCTTTGCAAAGAACTCAGACGCGTGTCGAAGTTTCCCTTCCAGTGAAACCCGCATTTCGATTGGGAAGGCAGCGTAGGCAGGGGCTATTGGCGCCGAGGATATCGCCTTCGTGTGCTCATCCAGGAGTTGTGTCTGGAGGAACAGTTTCGAAAGCATCTGAACATAGATGGCGGGCGAGTCCAAACTAGGTAGCCATCTATCAGCACCTCGAACACGAAGGAATAGAAGGAATAGCCCACTTCTTGCCTGCAGTCAGTTTATCTAACCGCCGTGTGAGTCTTCCTCCCCACGAGTTGATCTAGGCATGTGATCAGACCTACGACCGCATGCAAAAGAAGTAAGAACACTTACACCACCACTCTTCTTCGTTACGAAACCCTCTCCAACGGCCAACTTCTTCCCAAAATTCGCCACGACGCCATCACACACGCTGGAGAATTCTTCGAGCTTTAAGCTCCAGATATCTCCTTCCTTCTTCCCGATGCTCCCAATACCAAGAACCATCCCGCTACTAACGTTTCCCGCACCGAAGATATCAACGCTGCAATTCTGAATCTCTTCCAAAGCAGAGAGCAGCACCTCAACGACCCGGATCTTTTCGGGAATGTTCGCAAGTTTTGCACCTCCTTGCGACCAGACCTCGCAAGGCACGTGTAATCGACGTGTGACATAACCGCCGGTCTTCGATGTCATCGTCTGTCGTAATAGGTTCATCATATAGTAAGGTTGCCGTAAAGGTTCTGTAGGCGGTGGAGGCGGGAGTGGAGAAGTAGGTGCTGACGGGAGATGTTCTGGAAGAATCGGGGGAGGAGGGACAAGCATAGAGGCCGCAGTGACCGTGGGTGGTGAGTTCAAGACCGTGTTTATCGAGATGCTCATTTGGGCATTGGGGCCTAGCTTGGATGGTATCGATACTTTCCTCGGACCGCTGACCGTCTGTATTTGCATCGTCGAATTGATAGGATAGCCGCCAGAAGTAGCAGGCCGGCGACCTGGTTGAGACACAGCGCGGCTACGGCCCAGATTCAACATCTGCACGGTATTGTTGGGAACCCCTGGGGCAGTTAACCGAGTCATGCTTGGGACCGAGGCTGACATTTGAGCTTCCGTAGGGGAGCCTGTGACGGAAGGTGGGGCAGATGTCTTGCTTCGCCTCTGGGAGATGGTTCCCATCACGGGTGAGTTATTGATCAATGTTGTGGTCAGGGATCCAACCGAGCTCGAGTCTGAACGTGCAGATACGCTCGAATCGCCCCTCGCTCTCGGAGTTACGAAATTCGATGAATCAGGAGAGGACGGCCCAGATTGCTGTCCCGAATTTCTACTAAACCGTGGTGTAGCCGGTGTGTGATTTTCAACGGGAGGGAGCGGAGGGAGAGGTTGACTGTCATTGTACTGTCTCTGGGCAGACAGCACGCTCTTTGACCGAGGTCGTCGCAGTGGTGGGTCTTGTTCGAGGCCAAACTGTTCCCTCACGGTTTCCTCCCGTCGTTCAACCTCTTCCCTTAGCGTCCCGAGCTTTGTCCCAGAACCAGTTCGTCTGTGACCCAATGGATTAATGGTCTGCCTCGCTGGGGGTTCCGGCAGTTCTGGGATCGTCCTTATGATTAATGGAGACTCGAGAGTTGGGGCAGGAGGCAGGGAATTAGTCGGTGGTGGGGCGGCGGGAGGAAGAGTAGAAGAAGCACGTGAACGATGTGGGACAGTCGAGCTGTAGTTCAAATTCCCCATAGCTGGAAGCGTAGAGGTGCGTGCCCGATTTCCGGGAAACGTTCCGTTCATCTCTCCAAAGTCACCGGGCTGCGTACTGTACGGGTGTGCTACAAGGGTGGAGGTCGACGAGACGGTCGAGGAAATGGAATGTTGAGGAGTATGGCCAGAGCCGTAACCATGATCAATGCCGAACATAGCGGTACCAATGGCCTCGACGCCGTCGTCAATTTCGCGGGGGGCATTCAGTGTAGTGTATTGAGGACCGGAGTGTTGCGAATCTCCGCGATCTTCCGTTGAAGAGGCAGGACGTGACGGATAATCAGAAACCTCAGAGGCTGAAGTTTCAGGCGAAGACGGCCGCACAGAAACGGATGCGTGGTTCATTGAAGCTGTTAAATGAGAATCCACGGGGATACTGTAGATCAGACTCAGAATATTCATGCGTTCAGCATAAGTATCGTGCTGAAACACAAGATACGTCAGTAATCCAGCAAAAAAACAAAAGCAGGCCATGAGAATTAACCTACAATTGATCTCAATCGCCTGACTTCCTCCTCTTGAGCAACGACGCTGCGACGCCTGCCGTTCTTTCTTTTGTGAGATTCAGTGCTGTCTTCTCCTCGTATCACTCTTTCCATGACTTCGCTGAGGAGAGCGACGCTCTTGCCGTACGCAACGACCGCAGCATAAGGGTCATCATTCGTAGAGTCGAGGCGGACGGCCTCGCGAGCAAGTTCAAGTGCACGTGTGAGAGCCCTTCGCGAGGACGGTCGTCGCTCAGAATGCTGACGTTCGTTGGGAGGGGATAATCTGAGTCGGTCAGGCACAATCTCTTGATGAGAAGGGTCCATGGCGGGTCGCAGCTGTGAGCGTGGGGGTGAGTCGGACAGGCTGTATGGTGAAGTAGAAGGGGGTGACTGGCTAGAGGACGATCTTGGGGGCGTGTTAAATTGAGAATGGAGTGGGACGGTAGGTAGGTTGGTCGAGGTCGTCGGCTTTCGGTATGGATCGTGAGGGCGGGCTGCGCTGTTGAGGTTGGGGATATATACCGTCGACGACCTAGACGCTTCGTCTGGTGGTGGTGTTGGGCTCGTAGGCGAGCCGCAGGGAGGCACACTCGGTATCGGCTGGGACGGAGGGGGACCGGGGGGCGGGACGTGGACAGCAAGTGATCTCCTCCGGTGGGAATAGTAGGTTTGCTGAGGCGAACTCAAATGTCCGTCTTCGTTCCAACCCGAATTTCTCGTCATCGGCAGGGGCCTGGATTCAAGCTCGAGCTCCATACGGTGGTTGTGGACAGGACGGGGGGATTCGCCGCTTTTGGGTGAGGATGGAGGGGGGACTCGGGTGGTAAAGGTAGTGAGCCAGTCTCAAAAACAGAATAATAGCGAGAAATAAATCGCCTCAATCAATCCGGATAATAACAGACAAAGGGCTGGACCCGCGGATTGGTTCGTTGTGGGGACAGAATAGCCAGTTATGGAAAGGTCGGATGTTATCCTCCTCGTCCGTGCCGACAGAAAATCTCAAATTTATTACGCTAAAGAGTGGATCGTATTTGTAGATGAGCCGCAGCTACCATTTCTCGTCAGTGGTACCACTGCAGCCGGAATAAACGAGTGTCGGTCGTGGAATCAAGTTGTGGACAGGATGGAGGGCAGCCATCACCCATCTTGATGATCTGGTTGATCATCGTCCCAAATGTATCTAGACAGGCAGCACCCACACACAAAACATCATGATATGTGAAAGAAACAAGAACGAAAGAGCGGCACTTTTGGAATTAGACACGTGAATCGATTTCCGGGGTATATCACGCTTGGTCTCCACAGTACCCTCAGGCAAAGTCTCCACCTGGACCCTGAGAGGCAAGGCGGCTCTCCAAGTTCCTGTCGCGTCAAGCATCAGCATCGCCTGTTGCACACAAATGAAACGCCGTCATACCTGAGTGATTCCTCCTTCGCGAGGAGCTCTTGCCTCTTTTCGTGAATTTCCCTCTGGACCCTGAGCTCGATCTCGCGAAGCTTTAAATAACGTCATGTAAACGCATCGCTCTCTTGGTCGTCATCGGTAACCACGTACCTTCTCTTCCTCCCTGCGAAGTTGTTCCTCCTTGAGGCGCACACTCTGGGTGGCGAGTTCCTCAGGCAAAATGGAAGAGTCACTGACAGGAGACAGACGAGTCAACAAAAGCGCGCGCCAGAACCGGGAACAAAGCACAGTACGTACTGGGTATCGTTGTTGACGGTGCGAGAGAGCTTCTCGGTACGGTAAGTCTCGTAAAGAACGTCATGTGTCAGCGCCTTGAGATCGGCCAAGTGCGTGCTGGTTCCCGACCGTTATGACCAAGCGTTCAGGGGATAAATTAAAGCGACATACTTCAGGAGGGCCCTTCTCAAGCTCGGGAAGTCCGAGTGCTTTGGGTTGTCTACCTCGGCGATACCCCAAGGGTAGATCCTGGCCCGAACTGGTTCGCCGCTGATCTCGACCTCCTCCTCAGAGCCAATGATAGCGAAAGGCATCATGGACTGGGTAGGAGTATAAGTATCCGGGGAACATGAAAGGCCCGAATTCGTCGCTACGTACCCTTAGCTCGCTGTTGTCCTGGATGGTATCTTCATCATCTTCCTCAACATCGTATGGGAAGTTGTAGACGGGGATGTCATAGTGATCAATGTCTTCCATGATCTGCAGGAAGCTATGAGCTTGAATCTAAGCCCAGAAACACGAGCCGTACCCTCTTCTTAAAGGCCTTGAGCTCGCTGGGGGTCAAGGAATCCGCCTTGCCAATGACGGGAATAACGTTCACACGCGGCGACAAGCGGCGCATCAACTCGATGTCCATCTCCCTTAAGCTGCAAATGTAGGCGTCAGCATCTGACGCGCCTTATAGCAGTCACGAACGCACGAGTGACCAGTTGGGGGGATGAAATAAAGCAAACAGTGAACACGGTCATCCCTAAACCTGGGGTTACGCTTGATACGCGATTCTTCCGCCAAAACGTCATCATATTGGCGTTCAAGGTGACCCATGATCTCCTGGAAGCTGCAACTTGGTTAGGGAGGATCTGGTTCTAGGGTAGTAGTCACCACACTTACGCGAATTCGTTGTCGATATTGTCACCGAAACCAGGCGTGTCGACGATGGTGAGGGCAATACGAACACCCTCCTCTTCGAGTTCTACAATATTCTTTCAGCACTGCACGTGCATAAAACGCGAAGCATGGTACGAACCGACGTTGACGGGCTTAATCCTGATGCCCTCCTCGATGTGAGCTGTTTCAGGGCTATCCGACTGTTTGTGGGCGAGGACATCCGATTCGCAGAGGGTGTTCACGAAGGTCGTGCGTCCAGTACCAGAAGCACCTGTAAGATGGAAACACCAGCGGTCAGGCCATGGTAGACTTGGAACGGAGTGACATGACGACTGACCGACGACCATGACGGTGAACTGAACACCCTTCCTGACTTTGTTTCCCCTTCGTTTTCCGGCTGCGAATGACATTTTTGATTTTTTGCTCTGCTTGTGGCGATACGAAGAGGGAGAGAGCGCGTCGTCGGCGTTTCGTTGTCCTGGTCGACTGGGTCCAGGCTAAAGCGGACGGACGAGTTGGGAAGCGACTTTCAAACTCCGTCGTCACACACCCTACTCCCTTATTTCAGCCACAACCGCGTCCTCTGCAAAACCCTCCTTTGAATGCATGGTCGCGCGTTTCGTGGCATTATGCAGGCTCTCGCCTTGTTCTCTTCGACCTCTTGGTGTCACTGGCTCTTTTGCTACGCGAAAGGCGACTTCTTCTGCGGTGAAAATAAAGAAGAAACTCTCAGAATTGCCCCAGGCAAAGCTGCTGGCTGATGGAACTGTTGCTGCACCCTTGGAACCGTTCGATGGCGGTCTTGGTGTCAAGAGGTCCACTCCCCGTTCAACTAGTGCGCCATTTTGACTCGATGCATGTAACTACGTCTAATTTTGATCTGGAATATATTTCATCTCCATTTTCTGTTGTAAGAGGTCATGGATGAGCCTGGAACACCTCATGAAGGTATTAGTGACGAGAAAAAAATAACCCCCAAACGGAGGAGGCGTAATCGTCCCGGGGCCGTGACCGAGGAAAAAGGCGAGGTCATTCTGCCAGGTAGACCGACTGTTCCCTCTGATGCGACACCTGCCTGAATAACCCAAGAGAAACCCAGGAATGTCCTGGCTGCTGAGGTCCTAGAGAACCTGGCCAAGTTTCCTCATTGCATCCTCCTGACCAGGGTTGGTCAATTTTACGAGGTATGCCTGACATCACCTACCATCTTCCGTCTATTTCCTCATCGTTACTATCAGTCATACTTCGACCAAGCAGCAGAGGTCTCTCGGTTACTCAATATCAAGCTCACCGGCAAGAATTGGGGCGGCCAACGGGTTCTCATGTGTGGGTTTCCGATCCTCCATCTCCACAAATACCTGAAAGTCCTGGTGGAGAAGAACAAACGATGTGTAGCCATGTGCGAGGAGTTCCTCAGAGCACCCCTCGAAGGACCCAAAGGCGGTTTCGATCGTAGAGTCGCCCGAATTATTACCCCTGGGACGCTCATCGACGAACCATTCCTAAACGCAGACGAGAACAATTACCTCCTCTCGGTTGGGATTCCAGAACCACTCGAGAATACCGCACAGATCGTTGGAATATCGTGGATTGATGTGTCGACTGGCGAGTTCTTTGCGAAGGAGTGCACCGTCGAGAACCTCGGGGATGAGCTAGTCCGCATCGCCCCTCGAGAAGTAGTCATGGACAAGAACACAGCCAACGATACCCACCTCTCCGCCGCGGTTCAAATTATGAATCAAGAGGGAATCGTCCTTTCTCTCGTCACGCCGAAGCCTGCCGGACAAGGGGCACCATCTATACCACCCGACGACCCGGAACCCTCTGCCTCGACTCTTAGTCAGAACGAAAGCGCGGCGGTGGAACTACTCGCTATGTTCCTGCATGACAATCTCCTCGAGTCCATGCCCAAGCTAACTCATCCCAGTAGGGAGTTCAGCGAGGGTAGAATGGAAATCGACTCGCATACTGTCAAGGGACTAGAGCTTCGGGAGAGCATGAGAGAGGGTGGGACCACTGGTAGTCTTCTCAGCGTCATCAAACGCACAGTCACTTCTAGCGGGACTCGCCTATTATCAAGGTGGCTATGTAGGTTCTCCCGTAGTATCACTCCCATCAGCTTTGTTGACGATGTTGATGCCAGGTTCTCCTTCCACGAGGCTTGACGAGATAAACTTCCGGCAATCGCTGGTTGCATTCTTCGTTGCGCGTCCGCACGTCCGCGATGATGTCAGGCAGCTCTTGTCGGGTGCAGAAGACGCCACTAGGGTACTCCAACGGTTTCTACTTGGCCGAGGACTTCCTAGCGACTTCTCCTCCCTGAATTCTTCGATCATAACTTGGATTTCCATCTCCAGACGTCTCGCCTTGGAGCGCGAGCAGGAGCTGAAGGAACGTGGTCAACTAGACGTTGATGAATGGTCATGCGTTGATACGCTCTTGGGGAGGATGAAGGATCTTTCAGAACTCTCGGTGCGCATTACCGCATCGCTGACTAGGACAGACTTGTCTGTAGACCTCGAACCTGAACCTGAGACCGAGGAAGGGAGAGAGGCGACGCCCAACCCTGATTCACGTGCTGCCGAGCTAAACTTGACTTCTGGGGCAGCAAAGTGGATGATTCGTCCAGAGTCGGTGCCTCGCTATATTGACTGGGGTTGGTGCTAATGGCAAGTCAGCTTTTCAGAGGAGCTCGCAGGTCTCCACAAGACCATAACCAAACTGCTCAAGAAGAAGGACACTCTTCAACGTGGGCTAGGAAACAACTACGGTGCGTCGGCTGTACTCTTCTTGGGTAATTATATCGCTGAGGTTTTCCAGGTGTCTCCTCCTTGACATTGCGATCGTCCGCGAGTCAGGGGATGTTTGTTCATATATCCCGTGCCAAACGCGACGGACCCATACTGGCAGAGTACCCAGAGTTCGTCCACCTGACGCAGACCGGCTCGACTAGAACCTATTTTCACCCTGTGAGTCCACCCCTCGGGGTCCATAACATCATCTTGTTGCTGATACTGTTTTTGTTGTAGAAATGGGCCGTTCTTGGTCAGCGAATCATTGAGACCTCCTTTGCCATCACAGCGGCTGAGAAGAAGGCTTTCGAAACCTTAAGAGACGAGGTTTGGACTTTCCTCCATCTTTTGTCTTCTCAAATCTCAGGGTCATCAGGTTACAACCCACGTCGAAGATATCAGACAGAATGCCAGGATCATCGATGAGCTGGACGTTACTCTGGGTTTCGCGAACCTAGCAGCGGAAATGAACTTCTGTCGACCCACCATGACAGACGAGTAAGCATAACCATCTACTCTATCGGGAAGATGTTGTTGAAACCGTTCCTTCTCACTTTTCAGCTCGTCTTACGATGTGGTCAACGGCCGACACCCCGCCGTCGAGCTCGGACTCTTAACTTCCGGGCGCGTTTTCACTCCGAACAGCGTCCACCTTCGCCCAGAATCCCGGCTACACATTATTACCGGTCCAAACATGGCCGGGAAGTCTACCCTGCTACGGCAAACCGCGCTGATCGCGATGCTCGCGCAAACCGGTTCGTTCGTCCCCGCGGATAGAGCCACGATTGGGATCATAGATCGATTGTTCTCGAGGATCGGCGCTAAAGACGACCTGTTCCGAGACCGGAGCACGTTTATGGTGGAAATGCTCGAGACTGCGGAAATTCTCAAGCACGCCACCCCAAGAAGTTTGGTGAGTCTTTCGCTTCGATGGTTAGGGGATGTGGGATAAAAGATTGATGCTCGTGACCGCATTTACGTTCTTTTTTGTAGGTGATTATGGACGAGGTAGGGCGTGGCACCACGATCGAGGATGGTTTAGCGATTGCGTTTTCGACAGTCCATCATCTCGGCTCGGTCATACGGTGCAGGGCGCTCTTCGCCACTCATTTCCACGAGCTTGCGGATATGCTGGGTCAATCCGCCGATGACCCTGCGTCTAGTTTCTTCAGAAACATCAACTTCTATTGTACCGGCGTGGACGAGACAGATGTGATTCATTCTTTTTCGTTTCGGTTTCCATCCTTGGCATACGCGCTGACTAACATTTCCCCACAATAGGATGGGTATTTCAGTTATTCGTATAAACTCAAGCCCGGTATCAATCGCGATAGCCACGGGCTCAAAGTCGCCCATCTCGCAGGGATGCCACGATCGGTTCTCAGGATCGCAGAGGACGCGCTTGAGTGGCTGAGAAAGGCCCGCACGGATAACAATAGCCAGCGCGCCAGGGGACTGAGCCAATTAGGCCGGACACTCTGCGAGCCCGACAGCCCTAACCCAGTCTCATGAACAAGTATCATAAACCATATATAATGGCGTTCTGCATTTACATTACTAACCTGTAGATACTAACCACTAATGCTCAGTTCCTTTCTCCGCTTACTGGAGTTTTGAACGGATATAGTTCAAGGCGGATCCGGCTCGCAACCAGTTGAGCTGGTCATCGGACATAGTGTGTTTTGTGGGAACCTCAAAGGTCTCTCCAGAGCGTTTGGTGACCTTCAAGCGAATAGGGCTGGAGTGATCACCATTAAGAAGACCCTCAAGGCCAATAGTTTCAACGGTGTCTCCTGATCCGATCCTCGAGTAGTCTGAAGTGTCGGCGAACCATAAGGGCAAAACCCCTTGTTTCTATCCCTATTGTCAGTATGTTGAGAAGGAAAGATATTCGGGGCTCTATTCTCACCTTAAGGTTAGTTTCATGGATCCGCGCGAAAGATCGAGCTATGATCGTCGCACACCCTGTGAGATATCAGTAATCAACACAAAAGCCCTCCCAGGTCACGAATGTGCGTACCGTAAAACCTGGGTTGCAGAGCCGCGTGTTCACGTGCACTACCTTCGCCATAGTTTTCGTCAACAACTAATGCCCACGGTTGTCCCCTAGCCTTGAGTCGTTTCGCAACACCGGGGATGGTATCTTGCTCCGATTGGGAGGCGTCATGGTCGTGGTCGAAAGCTACGTTCATATCTCCACCTTCGTCGTTAATAGCCTTGTTTCGAGTTAGAGTGTGGTTTATTGGGCAGGTGAAGCGATCAGCACGTACAGTGATCACTAGAAGGAGAGGATCAGACTCGAACGGGAAGAACTGAGAAACCTGACTTACGGAGGTTCTCAGAGATGTTCGTAATGTGGCCTTTGTATTTCAGCCATTTTCCCTGGAAGAAATAGCACCGATGAACGTATTTTTCGCGGACGAACGAAGCCATCTCACAGCAGCAGAGATATGGTCAGTTGTGCATTTCCCCCGCACCCGCATTAGAACCTTCAACGGTGGTAACTCGAGCCCTCGGGCATTGTGAGGGCCGAAGTAGCTTTCAAAAGGCTGAAGGATTTCCAAACGTTGAGATTCAGGTCGGATCACAACCTCGGTTTCTGGTTGGGGTTCAGGCATCGGCTTTGGGTAATAGGTCACATCACCCGGAGTGAAACCTGCAGATGGCAAGTCCTTCCCAGCTGGTGGCTGGAATTTGAACAGTTCACCCGATGGTGTTACGAGGGAGTCTGTAATAGGGTTGAAGGAAAGCTTCCCAGCATAACTCATGGCGGTGACGATGGTAGGGGAAGCGAGGAAGTTCATGGTTTTGACGTTTCCATCGTTCCTAGAGCGGAAATTCCGGTTGAAGGAAGTGAGGATAGCTACGAAGGGGATCAGTGGATGATCAAGTGATGGCTAAATACCCACCATTTTCTTCTCCCTTCTTGTCCTCACGCTTCCACTGGATGGGGTTTAGTAACTGTCAGCGATGTTATAGGGATGTTTCACAGACCTGTCCGATGCACGGACCACATGCATTGGCCAACACCGTGGCGCCAGTTTCCTCAAGAAGTTCAGTAACCTTGTCTCGCTCGATCGTTGCCCTGATCTGTTCAGAGCCTGGTGTGCAGAGGAAGGGGACCTGGAAACCAAATCAGAATCGCTCAACGGCAGCGAAATTATAAGTTTCGAGACCTGCATCTTCAGCCCAACTTCCTTCGCTTGTTGGGCCAGGTTCGCGACGCGTGTCTGTCAAGAGGTCAATGGCGCTCCAGTGCATTGGACAAGTCCGAATTACCATGTCTTCATAAGAGCTATTCGTGCAGGAGCCAATCAGACCAACGGACAATTCGTCGCTCCATCGGTTCTCTTTAACGAAAGAGGCGAATTTGGAAATAGGGGTGGCCAAGTCAGGCGTGAACGGGCCGTTGATCGTAGGCTCTACTTTGGAAAGATCCTGACAAGTCGTTGAACATACACACGTCTTCAAAGAAAATGTAAAATTACAATCTCGATGACTTCGTCGTATTCAGCACCTTCATCCGCTGCCAAAAAACCATTCGCAGCCGCTCGGTCCGCTGCATGAGCGACGGGAGCACGCCCTGTGGCATGGAGATACGCGCGCATGTTCGGGGTATACGGGAATGTTGATGTAGTAGCACCAACTTCCGCGCCCATGTTGGAAATTGTTGCAAGTCCTGGAAGACAGGCCTTAAGCACACTGAGTTCATTCACTGCTCTAAACCCACCGGTACATGATTGGTTGCAAACTCCGGGACCGAAGTACTCGAGTATGCGACCAGTTCCACCCTGGGAGACGATAAGATCTGTTTCCGCTGGGATCATGGATCTCTTACCTTCACTGTCAGCTTCCCGGCGAGGTATAGAATCAAATCCTTGGTTGTAGCCCACCCGCTCAAATCCCCAGTCAGTTTAATTCCTATACGGTGATTATAGTGAGAAACGGCAGAACCTCATTGCATGAGCACACACCAACGACATTCGGAGCCTTGAGCTCCCAAGGGGTCCCGGTCATAGCATCGACGGCATCTGCTCCTCCAACCCCAATGGCCAGCATACCCAAACCGGAAGCGTTGGGTGTATGAGAGTCAGTTCCAAGCCTAAAAGGGGGCAGATTACTTCGTAGTAACATCAGTAGGAGGGACCGGCACATACATGAGCATCCCAGGGGCGGCGTAGTTTTCCAGGACGATCTGGTGAATAATACCGGACCCAGGCTTCCAGAATTCAATTCCGTACTTCTTGGCCGCGCTCTCTAGGAAGTCAAAGACCTCCTTGTTGGAGACAAGAGCACTCTATGTCGCATATCAGTGGTCATCTATAGAGACCAATAGAATATAAGCACCTCGAGGTCGGCATGTGCACCACTTGACGCCTGTATCAGGTGATCGCAGTGGATGCTGACAGGTACAGCACATCGGGAAAGGCCAGCACTCATGAACTGCAACCTGGATTCCGATCAGTGAGCTGAGACAGGGTTTACATTATGGCGGAGGTTTACAGAGCCATTCTGAACAGCACCCCACTGATCAGTAAACCGATATCTGGGAAAGACGATGAAAAAAACGTACTGTGCGCTTGCATCTTGCATAGCAACTCTCTTTCAATCGACCGAGGTCAGAATCTGGGCGGTAGTGATAGAAAACAAAACAGCCACGCACCTGTGGATGCAGAAGCAGATATGTCTCCCCACGCTTGAGCCCTCTACCACTGATCGTTTTTTCTGGGTCAGCCAGATGACTGTACAAAATTTTCTCCGCCAAAGTCAACGGTCGGTTGTCCAAGAGCTTGCGGACCAGCGTGAACTTGTCTTGAAGAGCACCGTACGGCGGAGTGATGGAAGTACAGTCTTTCTCTTTGAGCGGTGCATGAGTCGCCAAGTACCTTCGAGCGACGAGAACCTTGCCGACTCGACCACGCAGGAGGACCGACATCGCGTGTCAAAAAGCGGATAATGGAGCCGAGAAGTTGCGGCAAATACTGGAGGGTGCTATTGGCTGATTCCGGCGCTAAATAATAATATTCCCACGAGTACTCATCCTCTCGTGGGTTCACCGGGTTTCATGGTTAGCTAATTCTACGCAGAGCAAACTTGAGTCCTTCTACAGCGCCATCTACCACACTTACCGCCGGCAACCCTGCATCCGAAATCCCTTTCTGGATAACCTCTTCCATTCTCAACATTGCTGGAGGAAATCAAAATCACTGTCATAGCACCTACGTCGAGGTGTACCGGGCGTACCAGCACATCCTAGTACAATGATTTGTACCCCTTTCTTCACCATTTCGACCGCACATATCTCGATCTGGCGATCGTGCTCTTCCTCTTTCGAACCAAGTTGAAGGACTCCTACTCCAGAACACCATACTCCGGCGAAGAGTCCGTGAACATTTTCAGGAACGATTCGCTTTGTAGCCTCCGTTAACGGTTCTTTCCAGTACGGTCCCGTAGTAAGGATACCAAACGGTTTGCGGAACTCGACAGCGGATAGAACCGAGCACTCTAAAATATGGCACACGTAGACGGAATTGGAGTGATGGTCCCGTAGCATTTCGGCAAGAGGGTGATCACTGACTGTTTGAGATTCATTTCATCGACCACAGAGGCGGTAATATCATGACTGACAACAACACACGATGATACCAACGATAGACTTATCGTTCAACAGCCCTTCATCCTCCAAAAACTTCCAAGATGCCTCCGTGGAGAGAACAGAAGTTATTTGATCGTCGATCGAGGGTGGCCCCGCAGGTGGATTAGCGAACTTGAGGCGAACCCCTGGTGTCGCATACGAGGATAAATTCACCTGTAGTATCTGCGTCACAGATGCGGATGAGTTTGGGTTGAGGAGCAAGATGGTCTTATCGGCCATGATTGGCCTGAGGCTTTTTCACACGCTTCCATGGAAGGAGACGACGAGGTGGTGGGCGTAATGCCCATCCACTACACTAACACTCTCGCTCCCAACATCGCAATCCTCCAATTCCCGCTCCTCACACGCCCTCTGGAAGTCCCTCCTTCCGCTGCTGCGAGCGGAAAACGGATCAAGGCCCGAATCAAGCCTAATGTCCGGAAACTGGAGGTCCATGTCCCTGCAGACACTCGCCCTGAGGTCTGGAATAAGGAACGGGCCGTAATCTTAGGTGCTGCGAGGTGGGAAGATGACAAAGAAAAAAATCAGGAGTCAAAGGTGAAGCAGAGGGAAGGGGAACAGCCGCGATTGAGCGAAGTGAGAATGAGCAGCGAGGAAATTCCAAGTGCGGGGACATACATGCTGGGAGTCGTTAGGAACGGTACGTCTCCTCCATTGTTACTCGTAATATACTCAAGAAAGTTTCAAGGAAGGTTGTCTCTGCACCCCATTGCCGAGACGCATCAGCTACGCCCAACACTAACGTATATGGACCACCTCTCCAGGAAGAAAGGAGAACGTGGAGGTGGCGATTCTGGATCGGAGGATGACGGTCCTCCCCAAGACCCAGATGAAGTCACGGCAGAAGTAACCAAGAAAGAGAAACCTGAACCACAGGCAAAGGAAGTGCAGGTTTCCGTCCGAAAATCTACGTCAGATGAGAAGAACGTTCTGGGAGGACTTTCCGTCCAGAGACGGGAGTTATTGTCTCACATCCGTGCAGAAGAGGGTGATCCATGGGAGGAACTCGTGTATTATGATGGCGCAGTATGGGCTCATGTTGTTCGGCCAAATTTTCTTACTGACATATCTCTGTAGTCAGATGAATCTCGTGACACTTTTGAATCGCTGCTCTCGAAGGAGGAACAGGAGCTGCATACATCTGACAACATGTCGATATTTATTCAGGAGAAATCATAA
>Ga0307512_10004716_pt1 | contig 14733 bp, 8 predicted proteins | sample 14_EM_MG_FD_200267 | JGI IMG/M metagenome (GOLD analysis project Ga0307512, IMG submission 200267) | Populus trichocarpa ectomycorrhiza microbial communities from riparian zone in the Pacific Northwest, United States - 14_EM | ecosystem: Host-associated > Plants > Roots > Unclassified | place... | reverse complement strand
TGCGACGGCACCGGTCATCACGATCAGGCCGAAGACCAGCCCGCCCCACGGCAGCAACTCGTGCTCGTCGACGGTGACCACGACCAGCATGGCGCAGCCCACGCCGAGCGCGGCCACCGGCAGGTGCGACGACCAGGCCGGGGTCACCCCGTCGTGCCAGCTGCGGGGGCTTTCGGACGCGCCGCTGCTCAGCATCGGCGCGACGGTCAGCAGCATCGAGGCGATGACCAGCGCGGTGCTGGCCATCGGCGACACCACGTTGGGGTTGCCCTGCAGATTCATCGCGGTGTAGCTGGCGTCGCCGACGAGATAGCAGGTCAGGCCCGCGATGAAGACCGTGAGCGGGTTGCCCAGCCGGCCGAGCCCGCCGGCCAGCACGGCCATCGCGACCACCATGAGCAGCAGCAGGTCGCCGATCGGGAAGCCGATCGTCGACACCCAGCGGAACGTCGGCGGGTGCCCGTCGATCGACGGGTCGATCACGAAATACCAGACCACCATGAAGCCGCAGCCGAGCACGGTGCAGGCCTCGGCGAGGAACGCCCAGCGCCGGCGCCCGGCCAGTTCCCTGGCCGGGCCGAGCATGGCGCCGACCGAGAGGAAGGCGAACATCGCGAGCCGGGTGAGCGTGCCGGCCCACCACCAGAAGCCGCTGTAGTGGGCGATGGTGGCCGACACGGTCAGGGTCACGGTGCTAGTCAGGGACAACAGGCGTCCCGCCGCGATCGGGTACCACCCCGTGTGCCGCTCGCGCCGGCCGGCGCGCAGGCTCATTACCGCGCCCAGGGCGTCGAGCAGCAGGACCGACAGGCCGAAGATGTACGGCCGCAAGGCCCCGTTCGCGGCCGCCAGCACCTGGCCGGTCAAGACCGCCGCGACCAGCGCAGCGATCGCCGGACGGCGGAAACGTGGTGCGACGCCCATGGCCGGCCGACTCCCCCGGGTCTCTCGACAGCTCAACACTGAAACCATCGGCGGACACGGGCCCGAATCAAGGCGTTCAGGGCAGGTCACGCACCGGGCTGAGGGCGTCCAGCAGATATCGGGCCTGCAGGATCATCAGGTTGGCGGCGACGTCACCCGAGGTCAGGTGGCTGTCGCCGGGCAGCGGCAGCACCGAGTGCGGCTGGCCGGCGGCGAACAGGGCGGCCGAGAGGCGCATGGTGTGCACGGGGTAGACGTTGTCGTCGGCGAGGCCGTGGATCAGCAGCAGCGGGCGGCGCAGCTTCGGCGCGTCGGCGATCAGCGAGGAATGCTGGTACGCCTCGGGATTGTCCGCCGGTAGGCCCAGGTAGCGCTCCTGCCAGTGCGAGCTGTAGAGCAGGTAGTCGGTGACCGGGGCGCCGGCCGCGGCGGCGTGGAAGACGTCGGGGCGGCGCAGCACGGCGAGGGCCGCCAGTGTGCCCCCGGCGGACCAGCCGCGGATGGCGACGCGGGACAGGTCCAGGTCGCTGTGCCGGGCCGCGGCGGCGTGCAGCGCGTCGACCTGATCTTGCAGCAGGATGTCGGTGCGGTCGCCGCGGATGGTGCGCTCCCAGGCCGGGCCGCGCCCGGGTGTGCCCCGGCCGTCGGCGACCACCACGGCGAAGCCCTGGTCGGCGTACCACTGCGAGTTGTAGTAGCGGCTCGTCGCGGCCAGCACGCGTTGCCCGGCGGGGCCGCCGTACGGGTCCATCAGCACGGGCAGTTGGCCCGAGCCCGGCTCGTAGCCGGTCGGGAACAGCACGGCGGTCCGGGTGGCGTACCGGCCGGCCGGGAAGAGATCAACTTTCGGGGTGAGCGGGGACCGCGCCGCGTGGCTGGGGATGCTGCGGCCGGCGACGGTGACGTCGGTACCGTCCCAGGTGAGCCCGCGGACCAGTGTCGTGCCGCCCGCGCGGCTGCCGCCGTACACGCCGGGTGTTTCGGTGTGCCGCACCGGGCCCGCCTCGCTCGACCAGGTCCAGAGGTGCCGTTCGGTCGGCTCCTGCGAGGCCGTGAACAGCACGGTGTCGCCGTCCACCCCGAGCAGCTCCAAGAATTGCAACCCCGGCGGGGTCACCGGCGTGCCGTCGACGGTCAGCCGGCGGGTGTCGCCGTCGTCGACGCTCCAGAGCAGGGCGCCGCCGGCGGTGTGCGCGGGCAGGCCGGGCACGATCGTCGTCCAGGCCGGATCGGTGTCCTCGCGGAGCACGTCGCTGCGGCCGGTCACGGGGTCGACCTGGTGGATCCGCTGCACGGTCTGCGGCCGGTCCTGGGTGACGGCCAGCAGGGCGGTGTCGTCCCAGCTGACCGCGGTGACGTACTCGTCGTGCACGTCGACGCCGGTGCGGCCGCCGTCCAGGCCGAGCAGCCAGAGCGTGACTTGCGCGTTCGGGGTGCCCGCGTACGGGTATCGCATCGCGCGTGGCGGGGTCTCCGGGTGGTTCGGGTCGGCGAGATACCAGACTTGGACGGGTGAGTTGTCCACCCGGGCCGCGATGATTCGGTCCCCGGTCGGCGACCACCAGTAGCCGCGGTGCCGGTGCATCGACTCGGCGGCCTCGTGTTCCGGCAGGCCCCAGGTCACCTGCGGGCCGTCCGGCTCGGCGAGCGCCCGGTCGTCCTTGCCGTCCGCGCCGATCACCCGCAGGGCACCGGCCGACACGTACGCGACCGCGTCGCCGTTCGGGGAGGGGCGCGGGTCCTCGACCGGGGTGACGGCCGGGAGTTCCGTCGTCGCCCCGCTCTGGGTGTCGACCACGAACAGCCGTCCCTGCCAGGCGAACGCGGCTGTGCGTACCGCCGAGTCGGTGGTGTATGCGGAGATGCCGGACGACCGGTCCCGTTCGCGTTCGCGGCGTACCCGCTCGTGCTCCGGCGTCTCGGCCGGGTCGCCGCCCAGGCTCAGCGGGTCGGCGAGCAGCGTCTCCTGACCCGAGGCCACGTCGAACGCCCAGAGGCAGCGCACCGGGTCGGTGCCGCCGCGGGTACGCAGGAACAGCACCCGACGTCCGTCCGAGCTGAGGGTGAACCGGATCGGCTCGCCGAGCGTGAAACCGTGGGTTTGGGCCAGCAGGCGGGGAAACGTGGTATCCATTGGGGCATTTTCCCGTATCGGGACGTCGTTGCGGCGCCCCGAACTTCGTCCCGGGCGCCGCGTGGTTGACCTGGAGCGCGCTCCAGCTCCTAGCGTGGGGCCCATGCAGACCACGCAATTGGGAACCACTGGTGTTCAGGTGAGCCAGCTCGCTCTGGGCGCGATGCAGATGGGCAGCGCGACCCCCGAGCCCGAATCCATCCGCATCCTCGACCGCTATCTCGAGGTGGGCGGCTCGTTCATCGACACCGCCGACTGCTACGAGTGGTGGGGGACGCCGGGCAGCCGCGGCGGCGAAAGCGAGCAATTGCTCGGCCGCTGGCTGCGGGCCGGGCAGCACCGCGACCGCGTCTTCCTGGCCACCAAGGGCAGCGCCGTGCCGGCCTACTCGGAGCAGTTGTGGGCGCCGGACGGCACGCCGAACTGGGAGTTGGCCCAGCAGACGTACGCGGGGGCCGGCGCCGACACGTTGCGCCAGGCGCTGGACGGCAGCCTGCGGCGGCTCGGCACCGACCACGTCGACCTCTACTACGTACACGTGGACGACCGGTCCACGCCGCTCGAGGAGACCCTTGAGGCGCTCGCCGGGCTGGTCCGGTCCGGCAAGACCCGGTACATCGGCTGGTCCAACGTGCGGACCTGGCGGATGGAGCGGATCCGTCAGCTCTGCGAGCGCCACGGCTGGCCCGCCCCGGTCGCGCTGCAGCAGCAGCACACGTATCTGCGGCCCACCGGCTGGCCGGACTCGGTTTCCATCTCGAACGGCGAGCAGCTGGACTACCTGCGCGAGCACGACGACCTGACCCTGGTCGCCTACTCGCCGATCCTCAAGGGCAGCTACGACGACGCAGTCAAGCGCGCGGAGCACTGGCAGATGGCGAGTTACCGCGGCAGCGACTCGGCGGCCCGGCTGGCCGCGCTCGACGAGGTCTCCGCCGAGGTGGGCGTCACCCCGAACCAGCTGGTTCTCGCCTGGCTGCTGCAGCAGACCCGGCCCCGGCTGATCCCGCTGATCGGCCCGCGTACGCCGGAGCAGTTGGAGAATCTGCTCCCCGCGCTGGAGGTGAAGCTGACCGGCGAGCAACTGGCCCGCCTCGACGAAGCGGGCGCGGCGTAACGCCTCGTCAGTCCCCGTGCCAGGTGCGCCACAGCGCGGCGTAGGCGCCGCCCGCGTCGATCAGGTCGTCGTGGCTGCCGACCTCCACCACCCGGCCGGCGTCCATCACGGCGACCCGGTCGGCGTCGTGCGCGGTCTGCAGCCGGTGCGCGACGGCGATCACGGTTCGCTGGTGCAGCACGGCGGCCAGGACCCGTTCGGCGGCCCGCGCGGTGCTCGGGTCGAGCAGCGCGGTGGCCTCGTCCAGCACGACGGTGTGCGGGTCGGCCAGCACGACGCGGGCGAGCGACAGCTGCTGCGCCCGCGCACCGTCGAGGCGGTACCGGCCCAGGTGGGTGTCCAGGCCGTCGGGCAGCTCGTCCAGCCAGTCCACGCCGACCGCCGCCAGGGCCTCGCGCAGATCCCCGTCGGAGGCGTCCGGGGCGGCCAGGGTCAGGTTGTCGCGCAGCGAGTCGCGGAAGACGTGGTGTTCCTGGGTGACCAGGACGACCTGGCGGCGCAGCAGGTCCGCCGGCAGGTCGGCGATCGGCACACCGCCGACGGTGACCGTGCCGGTCCGCGGCCGGTCGACGCCCGCGAGCAGCCGGCCCAGGGTGGACTTGCCGGCGCCGGAGAGCCCGACGACGGCGAGCCGCTCGCCCGGCCGCACGGTCAGGTCGACGCCGCGCAGCACGTCGCGGCCGCCGTCGTAGGCGTACCGCACGCCGCGGACCTCGATCCGGTCGCCGGCCGGCCGGCCCGCGGCGGGTGACCCGGTGGCGGGCGGGACGGCGGCCAGGCCCTCGACCCGGGCGAACGAGGCGCCGCTGCTCTGCAACTGCTCGACCCAGATCAGGATCGAATCCAGCGGCCCGGCCAGCTGCCGCAGGTAGAGCACGGAGGCGGTGACGGCGCCGAGGCTCAACACGCCGTTGACGTAGAGCACGCCGCCGAGCGCGAGCACGGCGACGACCGGGATCGCGGACGAGACGTCGAACAGCGGAAACAGGACGCTGCGCAGGAACAGGGTGCGCAGCCGGGTGCGTTCGGCGCGGTCGATGGCCGCCCGGCCGGCCGCCATCCGGCGGGCCTGCAACCCCAGGGCCTCGACGGTACGGGCGCCGGTGACGGTCGCCGCGAGCTCGTCGGCCAGCGCCGACCCGGCCGCGCCCTCATCCAGGTACGCGGCCCGCGACCGGTGCAGATACCACCGGGTGGCGAACCAGATCCCGGACAGCCCGAGCACCCCGACGGCGCCGAGCAGCGGGTCCAGCAGCACGACCGCGGCCAGTACCAGCAGCGCCTGCACGGCGGCGATCAGCACCTCGGGCAGCGCGTCGCGCAAGGTGCTCGCGACCGCGCCGACGTCGCTCGTCCCGCGCGCGGCGAGGTCACCGGCGGGCACCCGTTCGACGACCGAGGCGGGCAGCGCGAGGGCCCGGTCGAGGAACTCCTCGCGGACCCGGGCCGCCGTCCGCTCGCCGAACCGGTAGCCGACGGCCAGCGCGCAGCGGGCCAGCACGATCTGCGCGGCGGCGAAGATCAGCAGCGCGACGGCCGCCCGGTCGACGGCCGCGGCACCGCGGGTTCCGCCGGTGACGGTGTCCACGATCCGGCCGAGCAGCCAGGGTGCGGCCAGCCCGGCCACGGCCGCGAGCGTGTTCAGCAGCACCACCAGCGCGACCGCGCGGCTGTCCGCCCGCAGCAGGCGCAGCGCGGCCCGCCGGATCTGCGGCCGACCGGCGACGGGCAGCGTGGTCATCGGGTGGCCCGCTGCGGCTGATCCGCGTCCGCGTCGGAGCGGGAGACCAGCGCGCGGTAGCCGGGCGCCATGGCGAGCAGCTCGTGATGCGTGCCGGACGCGGCGACCCGGCCCTCGACCAGGTAGTAGACGACATCGGCGCGGTCCAGCAGGGCGGGCGAGGTGGTGGCGATCAGGGTGGCCCGGCCGGCCCGCGCGGCGGGTAATCGCTCGGCGATCGCGGCCTCGGTGTGCGCGTCGACGGCCGAGGTCGGGTCGACGGCGAGCAGCACCTCCGGGTCGGCGTACAGGGCGCGGGCCAGCCGGACGCGTTGCCGCTGGCCGCCGGAGAGGTTGCGGCCGCGGCCGTCCACGGTCGCCGCCGGGCCACCGTGGACGTCCAACGCCACCGCCGCCTCCAGCGCCCGCGCCACGGCGGCGTCGTCGATGTCGAACCGGCCCGCGACCACATCGCGCAGCGGGCCCGCGAACAGGTCGGCCTCGTTGTCGGCGACCAGGATCCGGTCCCGTACGCCCGCCTTGGCGACCCGGTCCAGCCGCAGGCCGCACCAGGTGGCGGTGGTCGGCCCGTAGCGGCCGAGGCGATCCACCACGGCGACGGCGTCGGCCGAACGGGCGGCGGCGAGCGCGGTGAACCGGCCGGGCTGCACGGTCACGCCCGAGGCCGGATCGTGCAGCTCCGCCGGCTCCACCGGGGCCGGCACGCTGGCGGCCGGGTCGTCGGGCCGCAGCCGCAGGAACTGGGTGACCCGGCGGCCGGCGACCAGCGCGCGGCTGACGTCGGCGCCGCCCTCGATGAGGAACGCCACCGGGATGACCAGCACGGCGGCGTAGCCGTAGACGGCCACCAATTCGCCGATCGTGATGCCGCCCTGCGCGGCCATCCGGGCGGCCAGCCAGGTCACCACGGCCAGGAACAGCCCCGGCAGGCCGGCACCGAGCGCTTGGATCCAACTGGTCACCGCGCCCACCCGGTAGCCCTCGTCGCGCAGCACCCGGGAGTCGCGCCGGTACCGGGCCGACTGTCCCGCCTTGCCGCCGAGCCCGTTGAGGATGCGCAGGCCGTCCACCACGTCGACGAGCCGCGCGGCCAACTCGCCTTGGCGTTCCCGATATCGGGCACCGGCCCGCTGTAATCGCCCGAGCAGCGGCCCGACCACCACGGCCAGCAACGGGACGCCGGCCAGCACGACCGCGGCCAGCAGCGGCGAGATCCCGAGGAGCAGACCGGCGACCGCGACGTACGCGATCATGGCTCCGATGCACGGCCCGGTGACGGTCAGCGCCTGGGCGAGCACCCAGACGTCGCCGATCCCGATCGTGACCACCTCGCCGGCCGTCGCCCGGCGCGGCAGCCGGGAACCGAGCCAGGTCGCCTGGTCAAGCACCGCGCGTACGGTCCGGAAGCCGCCGTCCAGCCGGATCTTCGTCATGGTGCGGTGCCGCAGGATGGCCAGCACCGCGTTCGCGACGGCCACGACGAAGAGCACCGCGACCCAGCCGACCAGCACGCCGAGGTGCCGCGGCCCGAGGCCGCGGTCGATCGCGAGACTCAGCACGTACGGCGGGAGCGTGAGCCCGACCATCCACAGTGAGCCGATCAGCGCCCCGGCGGCCACCCGGCCACGCTGTCGGCGCACCAGCCACCAGAGGTATCGCATCGGCCCGGAAACATCCACCGGACGGGGACCACCGTCAGTCACGCAGCAGACACTAGATCAGTACCGATCACTCCCGGAAGGTGTGTGCGCGTTCGCACTGTGCAACCGGGACGGCTCGGGCCGGGCCCCGGGGCGGCACCGACGGCGGGAAAGGCCATTCCGCCCGATTCATGCATATCGAATCTCCCAGCACCCGCGTCGCGCCGGAGTACCAGGTGGACGCCCGGCCTGCGAAGATCGCCGGGCGACCAGCACGGATCTTCCTTCGGGTACGGTGCGTAGCGGCCCTGCCGGCCCGTGACCTGCGCCGTGCCGGATCCGTGACCAGACCGCATCGACAGCCGGACGACATCGAAAAGGGATCGCGATGAGAAAGCCGCTCCGGCCGGGTGACAGCACCGCGATCGGCGGGTACCGCCTGATCGCCCGGCTCGGCGAGGGCGGCATGGGCACGGTCTTCCTCGGCGAGAGCCGGGACGGGCGGCTGGTCGCGATCAAGACGGTCCGCCTGGACTACGCGTACGACAGCGAGTTTCGTGGCCGGTTCCGCAGCGAGGTCACCCGGGCCCGGCAGGTGCCGCCGTTCTCCACCGCCGAGGTCCTCGACGCCGATCCCGACCACGACCCGCCGTATCTGGTGGTCGAGTACGTCGACGGCCCGAGCCTGGACGCCGTGGTCCGCGAGGGTGGGCCGCTGTCCGGGGCCGCGTTGCACGGGCTGGCCATCGGCATCGCCACGGCGCTCACCGCGATCCACGGCGCCGGGGTGATCCACCGCGACCTCAAGCCGGCGAACGTTCTGCTGGCACCGGGCGGCATCAAGGTCATCGACTTCGGGATCGCGCGGGCGTTCGAGGCGACCAGCCGGCACACCCGCACGGATCAGATGATCGGCACGGTGCACTACATGGCTCCCGAGCGGTTCGATCCGGCGCCCGGCCGGCCGACCACGGCCGCCGCCGACGTCTTCGCCTGGGGCGCGGTGGTGGCGTACGCCGCGACCGGCCGCCACCCGTTCGAAGCCGACTCCGCGCCAGCGACCGCGATGCGCATCCTGACCCAGCCGCCCGAGCTGGCCGGGCTGCCCGACTCGCTGCGCGGCCCCGTCGCCCGGGCCCTGGCCAAGGAGCCCGAGGACCGCCCGACCGCCCGTGAGCTGCTGGACGTGCTGGTCACCGCGCAGATGCCCCGGCCCGACCGGTCCGCCGCGCGGCGCGGCACCCTCCCCGCACCGGGCGGCGGGCGGACCTACCTCGTGCCGCCGGGGCCGGGGCTACCCGCCGAGCCGACCGGCCCGGTCAACGCCCGCCGGGGCGGCCGGACCGGCACCGCCGGGGCCCGGCGGCGCAGCCGGACCGGCCCGATCGCGGTGGCCGCCGTGGCCGCCGCCGTGCTGATCGGCGTCGCCTTCCTGGTGGTACGCGACCCCCTCGGGCTGGGCACCCCGGTCGCGGGCCTGCCGGCCGCGTCCGCCTCGGCGGTGCCGCGGAGCGGGACACCGGCCCCGGCCGACACGCACGCGGCGATCCTGCGCGGCTCCCGCCAGACCCTGCTGCACATCGTCGAGATCAACCGGGACCTGGCGCTCGACGAGTACGAGAGCGAGGTCGTCGTGGGCGACGGCAAGGGCGCGAAGTCGCTCTTCCGGCTCGTCCCGTACGGCGTCGACTATCTGATCGGTTCGCTGCGCACCGGCACCGGCACAGAGCAGGACTGCCTGGGCGTGAAGGTCGACCCGGACGGGGACAGCACGCTGGCCCCCGCGGAGTGCGTGCCGACCCAGGCGACGATCTTCACGCTGATCCCGACCGGGAAGAAGGACAGCAAGAACCGGCCGACCTACAGCCTCAGCAACGAGACGTACGGCTTCGTCCAGTACAGCGAGTCGAGCCAGAACGTGATCGTCGAAGAGATCGGCGACGGCGAGCCCTTGTCGAGTTTCAGCCTGATCGACCGCGGGCCGCCCTGACCCTTACGGCCCCCGAGTCCCCGGTTTCCAGGCGGTGTCCAGTCCCTGTCCAGTCGACATGCATAGCTTTCGATGGCAGGCCTGAACGGGCCGAATTTGGGGATAGAAAGGGAGAAACCGATGGGGGCATGGATCAAGAAGGGTCTCGCCGCGACGGTCACACTCGCGTCCGCGACGGCCGCGATCGTGGTCGGCTTCGGGAGTAGCAGTTCCGCCGCTGCGGTGGTCCCCCACCTGCAGGCTTTCGGGATCTCGGGCGGCGGCACCGTGATGGAGGCGTTCTGGACCGACACACCCGACCGCAACGACTGGGTGAAGCGGATCACCGGACTGGTCGGCGACACCTACATAGTCGGCATCGACTTCCGGGTGCAGGACGGCAAGCTGTACGCCGTCGGCAACGGCGGCGGCGTCTACGTCATCGGGATTCCGACCGCGATCACGACGAAGGTGTCCCAGCTCGCCGTTCCGCTGTACGGCACGAAGTTCGGGGTGGACTTCAACCCCGCGGCCGACCGGCTGCGGGTGATCAGCGACAACGGCCAGAACCTGCGCCACAACCTCGCCGACGGCACCACGGTCGAGGACACCATCCTGACCACCCCGCCGGCGACCGGGCCGGCCAAGGGGGTCACCGGGGCCGCGTACACGAACAACGATCTGGATCCGACCACCAACACCACGCTGTTCGACATCAACACGGTCACCGACCAGATCGTCATCCAGTCGCCGCCCAACATGGGTTACCTGGTCGCCACGGGCAACCTGGGCCTCGACGCCAGCCTCGACGCCGACCTCGACATCTACAGCGACCTGGCCAACGGCAAGACGATCTCGGCGACGGCGTTCGCCACCCTCACACCCGCCGGTGGCCTCCAGTCGTTCTCCAGCATCGACCTGCTGACCGGGGCAGCGACCCTGGTGGGGATCTTCCCCCTGGACGTCACCGATGTAGCGGTACAGCTCAAGGGCTATTGAGCCCACCGAGATGAGGTTGGTGAGCCCGTCCCCGGCGCCCATGCCGGGGACGGGCTCACACCGGCACGTCCTGCCGCTCGGCGGGTGGCAGCCGGGCCAGCCCGGCCCGGGCCCGGGTCTGCTCGTACTGGTGACCGATCTCCTCGGCCAGCCGCAGCGCGGACAGGTGCTGCGCCCTCGCCTCGGCCGCTCGGCCCACCGAGGCGGCCGCCTCGCCGAGACTGTTGCTGACCCGCGCCTCGCCGGCCCGCTCACCGATCCGCCGGAACAGCGCCAGCGCCTCCCGCAGCCGATCCTGCGCCCGGTCGCTCTCGCCGCGGACCAGGTCGACCCCGCCGAGAGCGTCGAGGGCATAGGCCTCGCCGGCGGACTCGGTCGTGCTGCGAAACACCGCGAGCGCCCGCTGATGATGCTCGCCGGCCCGGTCGTACCGGCCCAGGGAGGACTCGACGTGACCGAGATAGACCAGGCCGTACGCCTCCCCGACGGGGTCGCCGGTGCGCCGGCAGATCTCGATCGACGCGCGCAGGTTTCGCGCCGCCTCCGCATACTGCCCCTGGCGCAGGTACACCTGGCCGAGGTTGCCCCGCCCGCGCGCCTCGCTGGCCTCGTCGCCGCTGCGGTGGCACAGGGCGATCGCCTCCCTCAGCCGCTCCGCCGCCTCGGCATATCGGCCCTGCCACTGGTACACGTGACCGAGATTGCCCAGTGCGCGGGCCTCCACGACGCTGTCGCCGGCCCGGTGCGCCAGCTCGATCGCCAGGGTCAGCTCGGTGACGGCTTCGCCGTAGCGTCCCTGCTGGACGTGCATCACGCCGAGATTGGTGCGCAGCCGCGCCTCGCCGTGCGGGTCGCCCATCTCGCGCGCGGCCCGCAGCGCATGCTCGTGCATGGTGATCGCGTCCGCGTAGTGCCCGCCGCTTTCCAGGTAGCGCAGCAGAATGACGGTGAGCCGCACCGGGTAGCCGGGCTGGCCGTGCGCCGCGGCGTGCACCGTGGTGGCCACCAGGTTCGCCCGTTCCGTGTCCAGCCAGGCCAGCGCGGCGGCGGCGTCCGGCAGCGGGGGTCCCGGCTGCGCCGGCGGCGCCACCTGGGGCCGCCGGTTGCGTTCGGCGGGATACAGGATGTCGATCGCGGTCGCCGCCGTGTGCAGATACAGCTCCTGCAGGCGGCCCGGCAGATCCGCGTCCCCGGCGCGCGCGGCCAGGTCCCTCGCGTACGCCCGGAGCAGGTCGTGCATCGCGTACCGGTCAGGCCCGCTGCGCTGCACGAGATGCCGGCTGGTGAGCAGTTCCAGATCGGCGCGGACCCGCCTCTCGTCCGCGCCGGCCAGCGCGCTCGCGGCGTAGCCGTCCAGATCCGCTCCCGGGTGCAGGCCGAGCAGCCGGAAGGTCCGCGCCGCGTCGTCCGGCAGGTGCCGGTACGACCAGGAGAACACGGCGCCGATGTTGGAATGCGGATCCCCGTCGGTGGACAGCAGGTCGAGGCGCCGGCGGTGGTCGGCTAGCTCGCCGACCACCGCGGCCAGTGTCGTCGGTGTCCTGCGGTGCACCAGTTCCGCCGCGATCCGCAAGGCGAGCGGCAGCCGGGCACAGTGCGCCAGCAGCGCGGCGCAGGCGTCGTGGTCGGCGGTGACGGCCGCGCCGAGCAGCCGCCGCAGCAGCTCCAGGGCGTCGTCGCGGCGCAGGATGTCCAGCTCCAGCCGGCGCGCGCCGTCGCGTACCACCAGGCCGGGCAGGCTGTCGCGGCTGGTGACCAGCACCACGCTGGCGGCCGAGCCGGGCAGCAGGGGCCGGATCTGGTCGACCGACGCGGCGTTGTCCAGCAGGATCAGCACCCGGCGGCCGTCCAGCATGCTGCGGTACCGGGCCGCGCGCTCGTCGACACTGACCGGGACCTGTTCACCGGGCAACCCGAGCGAGCGCAGGAACCGGGCGAGGACGTCGCCGGCAGACATCGGCTGCTCGGGGTCGTAGCCGCGCAGGTCGATGTAGAGCTGGCCGTCCGGGAACCGGTCGCGGGCCCGGTGCGCCCAGCGGATGGCGAGCGCGGTCTTGCCCACGCCGGCGGTGCCGGAGACGGCCGAGATCACGACGGTGGACGAGCCGGCCGCATCGTCAACGGCGGCAGTCAACCGGTCTAGCTCGTCAAGCTCCCGCACCCGCCCGGTGAAGCCGGACACGTCGGCCGGCAGCTCGGCCGGAACGGATCGGCCCACCGCACCGGCCACCGGCCCCGTACCGGTCTCCGGCGGATTGTCCTCCAGCAGTTGCTGGTACGCGGTGGACAGTTCCGGGCCCGGGCCGACCCCCAATTCGTCGGCCAGCCGGCGGCGGAGCGCGTGGAAGGCGGTGAACGCCTGGGCCCGCCGCCCGGCGGCCCGGTAGGCCCGGATGAGCCGCGCCTGCCCCGCCTCGTCGAGGGGCTGGGCCGCCACCACCTCCTCGAGCGCCGCGACGGCCCGGTCGGGGGCGCCCGCGGCGAGCATGGCCTCGGCGAAGCGGGTCAGCGCCGTGCGGTGTTCCTCGACGATCGACATCGCCTTGGGGTGTTGCGCCAGCAGCGGCAGGTCGGCGAAGGGCGGGCCCTGCCACAACGCGAGCGCCTCGAGCAGCGGCTCCACCGCCTGTCCCCCGGCCGCGGAGCGCACCAGCCGGCGGAACCGCAGCAGATCGACCTGGTCCGGCGATACCCCGAGGCGGTAGCCGTCGCCGGCGGAGGGCAACAGTTCGCTGCGGGAGCGCGGCGCGCGGCCCGGCTCGAGCACCCGGCGCAGGCGCTTGACGTGCGTCTGGATGACGTTGACGGCGGTGGCCGGCGGCGCGGCGCCCCAGATGGCGTCGATCAGGGCGGCCTGAGTCACCGGTTGCCCACCGGCGAGCACGAGCAGGCCCAGCACGCTGCGCTGACCCGGCGGCCCCAGCGCGATGAGTTGCTCGTCGTGCCAGGCCCGCATCGGCCCGAGCACCTGGATCCGCAGCGTCATCCCCCGCATCCTCGTCATTGTCTATTTAGGGCAGTCGGCACGATAGGCTGACCATAGATTTCGCTCGATACATCCGGCAAGCCGAAACCGCAGGCGAGCCGAAACCGCACGGCAAGCAGAGACAGAGGCGACGGAGGGAGCGACACATGTCGCGAATCGGACGCATGATAGTGGGGCTGCTAACGGCGGTGGCGTGCGTCATCGTGCCGACCGGGGCCGCGAGCGCGGCCGGCGCCGAGGAGGACGTGGTGGCGTGCGCGATCGACTGGGATGGGTGGTCCAACACCGGCGGGTTCACGGCCGGGATCACCATTCACAACACGGGCACGGTGACGCTCTACGGGTGGACCCTCCTGTTCCCGTTGGAGGAGGGCGCGGTGATCGTCAACATGTGGAATGCCGAGCCGCTCACGCGCAGCGGCCTGATCGCGGCACGGGACCTGGGGTACAACGCCAAGGTCCCGCGCGGCGGATCGGAAACCCTGGGCTTCGAGGCAACCGGCCCGCTCACCCGAGTCCCGTCGCCGTTCAAGGTCAACGGGGTGGAGTGCACTGTGACCGAGTGAAGCGCAACTGATCGTGGCCGGGCCCGCGCGGCCCGGCCACGAATCAAGCGCGGATCAACCGACGCTGATCCAGACATCGTCGACGGAACCGTGGAACTGGTTGTTGTTCTCCCCGGTGCCCTTGCCGCCCACGCTGAACGGCTGGGTGGTGACCACGGCGAGGCCGGCCGGCAGGGTGACGGTGCCGCGCACCTGATCGTCCACGAGGATCGACAGGGCGGTGCCCACCCGGCGGCATTCGAGCGCGTGCCAGCTGCCGTCCGCGATGCCGGTCTGGCTCTTCGCGACGTAGATCGTGGTGGAGTCCTTGTCGCTCATCGCGCAGCCCGCCTTGCCGGAGACCCCGTCGACACCCAGCTTGTACTGGCCGCCGGCGCTGGAGTAGCCCTTCTGCAGGATGTTCGACGGTGCCGCGCCCTCGGCCGGCGACAGCAGGACCTGCGCGCCGTACCGGAAGTCGCCGGCGCCCGGGTTGAGGTCGGGCACGTCGACGGCCTGCAGGACGAGCCGCGGGCAGCCGATGCCGGTGCACTTGGTCGGGAAGGTCAGCGCCTGGCCGTTGCCACGCGGGTCCAGCTTGACCGTCGCACCGTTCACGGCCGCGGCCTTGAGCATGTGCCCCTTGCCCGAGCCGTCGTCGAAGGTGCCGTCGGCCAC
>Ga0307512_10004715_pt1 | contig 14733 bp, 19 predicted proteins | sample 14_EM_MG_FD_200267 | JGI IMG/M metagenome (GOLD analysis project Ga0307512, IMG submission 200267) | Populus trichocarpa ectomycorrhiza microbial communities from riparian zone in the Pacific Northwest, United States - 14_EM | ecosystem: Host-associated > Plants > Roots > Unclassified | place... | reverse complement strand
TCCTCCTCTCGCCTCACGTAAAAGGATGAGGGGCACCACGAAAAAAAGAAATCCGCGAGTCCTATCTCATTGTCCGCCTGACAGCAGCTCGGCCGGCGGCGTGGCCGCCAACTGCTGCGGCTGCTGTGGCTGCTGGGTGTAGTAACCCTGCTGCTGCGGCGGGTAGTACTGCAGCTGCGACTGAGCACCATGCTGCGACGGGCCGTCAACGGGCATGGTGACCTCTGACTCCACAGATTTGGCCTGGTGGCTCTGCTGCTGTGGCATCATCTGGGGCTGGGGGACGTACGCGAAGACCTGGTTGTTCCAAATCTGGTCGGGATAGCCGCCGTGGTGGATCGGCGCCATCGGTGGCGGCTGAACCATGGGCTGTGCAGGGGGCGTGCCGGGCGGGTACGCGGTCTGGCCCTGCGCGGCAGCGGCGGCGGTATCCCACTTGCGTAGCGACAGGACCAGGAACAGGCCGACGCCGCCGAGCACGACTACGGCAAGGCCGCCGACGGCGCCGCCGGTGATCGCACCGACGTTCGCCCCCGTTCCGCCGCCGGTCACCGTCGGCTGCCACAACTCGCTGCTAGACGGCGGCAACTGGCTCGCGTGGAGCGTCAACGGCGAGATGGACGACATGTGCCATACGACCTGGACCGACGGTTCGCTCACCATCGCGATGGCTGAGTTGACCACGATGGACTCGGTCACGCCAGAGGACGCGGCGCAGCCCCACCCGTTCAGGCCGACTTCGGTGTCGGTGTACATGATGCAGAACGGGGCGGCTGAGCCGGTGCTAACAACGCCCTCTCAGTACCACCACTGCACCACGACCAGGGATGGAACCGAACTCACCACTTGAGCATGAGCGTGTTCGTCAAACACGAGACGCCACATTTCGATTGCTCAACTGCGCCCTAGAGCCGCCGTCGGTTAGGCGACACCTGCTAGAATCGCCGGACCGCATCGATAAACTCACGATGCACGTCGTAACGATGCTGCACGTCCCAGTTGGTTCGGGATAACAGCAGCCGAGCCAGCCGCTGCTGGAGGTGCAAGTGGCGAGGGAGTATATGCAGCTCCATGCCCACACTGCGGAGCCACCACCGTCAGCACACACGGCTAACGCACGGCGATACTCGAACTCACCCGAATTGCCATTGACGTAGCCACACAATTGGTCTGTGAACGCTCTGGCGAAGATGTGCTTTCCGGGCGCCGGCACCGTCTCGCCGCCGTACGGCGAGCGAGGCGGCTGGGTAGGAATCGGCGTCCAACCCAAGCTCCCAACGGCCACCACCGGGTCGGTGGGGCTGGCGCCGTCCCACGGCAGGGCAGTCGCTACGGAGGCCGCGACGCCGACGAACGTCCAGAAACTCGTCATTCGATGGAAATCTGCGGATGGCTGGATTATTATCGGGATATACTTTCGCCCGCTATTTGTTCGTTGTTCCGACGTCGCAGTGACGATTTCGAGTGAGCGGGTTAAGGGGAAAGCGATGACATTTCCAGTCGGGTGTGGGGTTGATTCGGATCGTATTTCAGGCGACGTACGAGAACTCAAGAGGGCGGTCTCAGCCGTAGTTAGGTGCGCAGGAAGCCAACTGCCCCCCGCGTCGACGGCCCAATCGGTGCTGCAGCATCTAGATGGATCCCTGCGAATAGCCCCGTTTCGCAGCCGGGTTCGGGACACTGCCTGGTCACCACACTGATCCCACTCTCGACGCCCACTTTCCGCACACAAGACGGCGCTCGGAAAACGCGCAGCTGCAACTATCCGTCGATAGAGATGTACTAGTACTTTCTGTGCGTTGCTGGGAGAGACGACGCTGTACCAGGAGCGCCATTGATTCACCAGCGCTGTCCGGCGGCGAAGCGTGCGCGCCCGCCGCCACTCGCCATATCCGCTCGGCGGCGCCGAGTTCTCGCAGACTATCCCTCCAGTGTGCATCGTCCGTAGACCGTCAATGCCAAGCCAAGGAATGGGCTGCCCATGCCCAGCGAACACAGCCACAATGTGAAAAATAACACCACCGCCAGATCCCGATCACTCTCCCTCTGCTCAACCAACGGCCAATAAACAGTCTGCCCGCGACGACCCCCGGAGCGCTAGCCCGACCCGACGCCAACGTGTCCTACCCGACGCACCCATTGCGTGTAACGAAGTGACGGACGGCGGCTGAATTTGCAGGAGACACGATCGACATGCTGGTGGTATCCAACTGCGGTTCCTGCTACACCGGAGTTCCGGTAGATGCAGCAGTAATGCAGTGGTGGTGTCCCTCGGGCGGCGAGAGCTCTGACACTCTCCCAGAGCCGGAACGCGGAGCGGCCGTTCAACGTCAGTAGAAAATACCGTTCAGCACCGAGGTGCATGCACAAGTATCTTGAAAACCTAACCCGGCTTAACTGGACCGAAAAATAGCCACAACTATCGCAGAAATCAGCCCATTCCGCAACTCTCCGTGTCCATTAATATCGCAATCAGCTAGATGCATACACATATCTCAGCCTTCACGCCAAGCGGGGCGAGAAAACAAACTGCAGCCCGCGGAGCCCATCTCCGCGCACTGCACATCTCGTGGCAAACCGGCTGGCCGTGCTGTCGAGGTAGATATCACTTGACAGTTAGATACGCAGTGCTCCTCGGCCTCTTTGAGTCAATAGACAATCCAACAAAGATCGGGAGGCCCTCTCTGCAGTGTTCTACATAGACCAGACACGTCGGCAGACCGGTCTAAGTCGGTCTGCCAAGACCCCGACCCGACCAACGGTCGGCGTGGGGCCTGGGAAGCCATAAAACTCACCCTGCATCAATGCACTGAAGGGAAGAATAGGGATCACGCAGCGAGTGATCTCTTCGCCGACAGATTGGGAGAGGTTTGAGTATATGGAGTAAGACGTAAGCTTGAAGCTACCTCCGAAACATTAAAAGACCCCACTGGTGGATAATACAGGAAAGGCTTGAATAACCTTTCGATGTCTTCCACGCCCTCTGACTGGAGGAAGAAGAGTGAGCTTTGTGCAATGTTCTCACCTCTTGGAAGGAAATTGTTGTCAATTGAAGACATTAAAATTCATGCGTTAGAATCTGCATCGAAACTTCATCAGGACTTCGCAGACCCTTAAGCTGCAACTATCTTTGGCCAGATAGTAAAAACTTTCCTCAGACTTGGTATTTGTCTGATTAAACCTACCAGAGGCTGGCAACCTTTGCACTGCTGAAGAGTTTTCGTCCTAAAAGTTTCTGGAACTGTGTTCCTTGGACTTGGGAAGTTTCATCGTAACTCGCCCACCTTGACTAGATCTCACTTCGGGAGATGTTAGTTATAGGGTTGGTCGCTGAGTTTTATGGCTTCCCAGGCCCTGTTGGTCCTCCAGTGTGTTTGGGTTTTCTCTTCGGGTTGAATCCTGAGTCTTTTGAACTCTTAAGGGCTCCTTCAGTCATTCTGGTTTAAATGAAAAGACTTTGGCTCTCCATGATCTAAAAATAAAGGTCGCATGAGAGTATTGATAAAAAAAAATAAAAAAATAAAAAAGACCAACGGTCGGTCGGTCTAAATAAAATTAAGAAGATTCAGACCAATGGCTGGTCGGTCGGGATATAAGTAGACTGATCTCGACCTTGCCTCTCCAGGTCTGCCGACGTCTGCAGACGTCGGGATAACACTATAAAAAGTCGGTTTTTTTTTCTTAGCCTCCGGCGGGTCCGGTTGAAGCGTAACAAGCAGTTACCATCCAATATCGACATGCTACACTACTTTCAGCAGCAGGCACATATCCACCCTGTACAAGACGTAGTTGGTTGGTGGTATGATGTCTTGCACGATCCGCACTGGAATGATCTTGCCCGGATGGCTTTGACATATCTCACTCTCCCTGCAGTGAGTGCTGAGCCAGAACGTGTGTTCAGCGGTGCAAAGATCGCTCTCTCTGATCGCCGTTGCAGAATGGGGGACGACGTACTTGAGGCTGTCGAGTGTTTGAAAAGCTGGCAGAGGGATGAGATGATAGCGGCTACGAAGGAGGATGCTAAAGCGATTGAGCAGATGTTGGATGCCCTTTGTGAGGAGGATCAGGTGTAGTGTAGCGATAGCACACGCCAAAGAATTGATGAGTTGCATCAAATTACTGGTGGGTACAGCAGGCCGTAGTACCGCCGTATAGGTGTAATGAATTTTCGACAAAATCAAACCTTTTAATCAGACCTATCCCGACGTCTGCCGACAGACCCGACCTACGGTTGGCCGGTCTGGATATATCCCGGCCAGTCCCGACCTTGCCAAAAATTATTCCGGACTGGTCTATGTAGAGCACTGCCTCTCTGAGCCAGGTGTGGATTGTGAGACGGTGATTTGTTCGCGGCGGAAGTGCCCTTGCCCACAGCGGCCATTCTACCCAACGCAAACGCAACTGGTATGACCGCACCATTGAGGAGACTACATACCGTATATCTCACTTAAGAGGTAAACTTCTAAGCGACGTTAGCCGCACGCTAGCGCTCGCTGGGGCGCATATAGACTGGCGCCATGAGCCCCAGACAACTTCAGGCAGATAGCAGAGAAGAAATGGGAGGAAGAGAAGAAATGGGAGGAAGAGAAGAAATGGGAGGAAGAGAAGAAATGGGAGGAAGAGAAGAAATGGGTCTACACACGTATAACCAATCCCGCCTACAATGCCAAGTGCCGCCTATGGCGACGAAACCGCCCTGACCGAGGACCAGCAAAGACAAGGAAGACCACAGCGTGTAGATAATGAAGTAATTGGTGGAAAATCCTCTCACGGGCCATAGCCGCCTTTGATATTGCGCTAGTCTATAAACGCTCTAGCGCGCGGCTTGGCGCGGCTATCAGCGCTTGAAGTTTACCTCTTTAGTGATAGTTAGCGCACTTTTCCAGCGTACAATCACATACATTTGCAGCCCTGCATCGCCGTCGGTGGCAGTAATAAAATCCTTCAGGGCTAAGTGAGTAACATCAGTGAACTTCTGGAGCCGAGCTTGATGTCGCAAGTATTTTTTTCCCTACTAACGGAGGCATAACGACCTATGTACCCGTACCTCGCACGCCCTGAAGCGAACAGGTGGAGCAGAATGAAAGCAAATAAGGAAGAAGTCATGAGGGAAAAAGCGGCAGGTATAAATAAAACAATAAGATGCTCATATCGCCCGCAGGCCAACTCCATCTATCCGGCCATCCATCCAGTCATCCCTCGCGTGAAACGATGGGTGGGGAAAAGCAAGAAAAAGAAATGAATGACTCCTATCTCATTGTCCGTCCGACAGATTGGGCGGCGGCGGGGCCACTAACTGCTATGGCTTCTGTGGCTGCTGGACGTAGTAACCCTGCTACTGCGGAGGGTAGTACTGCGGCTGCGACTGGGCACCGTACTGCGGCGGGCAGTTGACTGGCGTGGCGACCTCGGAGTCCGCGTACTTGGCCTGGTGGCTCTGCTGCTGTGGCATCATCTGGGGCTGGGCGGCGGACGCGTAGACCTGGTTGTTCCAAATCTGGCCAGGATAGCCGCCGTGGTGGATAGGCTGCATCGCGGGCTGCTGGATCATGGGCGGTGCAGTTGGCGCGCCTGGCTGGTACGCAGTCTGTCCCTGCGCGACAGCGACGGCGGCGTTATTCTTGCGGCGCGACAGGACCAGGAACAGGCCGAGGCCGCCGAACACGACTACGGCAAGGCCGCCGACAGCGCCGCCGGCTATCGCACCGACGTTCGACTTCGTGTCGCCGCCGGTCACCGATTCGCTGTTGGACGGCACCAACGGCGGTTCTCTCACCACCGTGATGGCCGAGTTAACCATGATAGAATCGGTCCGGCCCGAGTAACTCGTGCAGCCCCACCCGCTCAGGCCTGCTTCGTTGTCGGTATACAGGACGCAGAACGGCGCGGACGACATGGTGCTAACAACGCTTTCTCAGCACCACCACGGCCACCACCACGACCAGGGATAAAACCGAACTCACCACTTGACCATGAGCGTGTCCGACAAACACGGGGCGCCACACGCCGATTGCCCAACCGCGCCCTAGAACCGCTTTCGGTCAGCCGACACGCCCCTTAGAATCGCCGGACCGCATCGACAAACTCACGATGCACGTCGTCTCGAATCCGCACCCGGTCCCAGTGGATTCGGGATAGCAGCAGCCGAGCCAGCCGCTGCTGGAGGTGCAAGTGGCGAGGGAGTATGCGCAGGTCCACGCCAACTCTGCGGAGTAATCGCCGTCAGCAAACACGGCCAGCCAAGGCACGGAGATACTCGAACTCACCCGGATTGCCATTGACGTACCCGCACAATTGGTCTGTGAAGGCTCTGGCGAAGATGCGCTTTCCCGGCATCGGCACCATCCTGCCGCCGTATGATGAGTGTGGCGGCTGGGTGGGAATCGGCGTCCAACCCAAGCTTGCGACGGCCACCACCGAGTCGGTCGGGCTGGCGCCGTCCCACGGCAGGGCAGTCACCACGGAGGCCGCGACGACGACGAACGTCCAGAAATTCGTCATTCGACGGATCGCAGCGGATGGCGGGATGATTATCGGTATATATTCTTCGACGTCGCAGTGTTTGGGCGACGGGTCGAGGGGAAAGCGAGAAATTGTCGAGTCGGGTGTGGGGTTGGGTACGAATCGTATTTCAGGCGACGTAGGCGAACACGAGAGGTTGGTATCAACCGTAGTTGGGCTAGAGTAGCTGCCCCCCCCGCTGCATCAACGGCCCAATCCGTGCGGTAGCGTCTCGATGGAGCCCTGCGATTGGATGAGTTTCGCAGTCGTTTTTGGGACACTGTCTGGTCTGCGGCACGTCGCCCTCACATGCCGCACACCTGATGTAGTGCTGGACACTTGTGCGAAGTAGCGCGACTGGGATGTGCGCGCCGATAACAAACCACGATTTTTTTTTGATTACTCATCACTCGCGTGCGACCTATGTAGATCATGGCGAGGAGTATTTACAGTCCGTTTCCTGTCCGCAGTCCGCGCAAGGCGGCTCGTCGCAAGCTCCCCTTTTGCCCTCCGCCCAGGCCTGTCCCGCGAGAAAAGATGATTGCGTACCAAAGAAATCACAAAGGAATGACAAAAAGGAAAGACCTAGCGGAAGCGTGCCCACCCCTACTCCTCTCCAGCTGGTGCCATGAACGGGGGGGTGGGAACGCACAGTGGGGGTTTGCCCATCGCCTGCCTCGTCCCCGGCACCCAGCGCCGCTGCCTCCACCCATGACGTTTCCCGGTCGAGGAGCAGGCAGGCAACCGCCTCATGCCCACTGTCCGAGGCAAAATGTAGCGGCGTCCACCCTTTTTCGCCTGCGGCGGAGACGTCGGCTGCTTCGTCGAGGAGCTGCCGCACAATCGCCTCGTGCCCGCTTGCGGAGGCGAGAGGTAGCGGTGTCCTACCGCCTTCATCGCCGGCCGTGATGCTGGCTCCCTGGTCGTGGAGCAGCCGTGCATTTACCCCTTGCCCACTCTCGGAGGTGGAGTGTAGTGGCGTCCCCCGTCTTCGCCGTAAGCCGAGACATCGGCTCCCCGGTCGAGCAGCAGTCGGGCGATCGCCTCGTGCCGGCTCCGGGAAACCAAGCGCAGCGGTGACCACCCGTCTCCGTCAGTGGCTGCCTCATCGGCTCCCTTGTCAAGGAGGACCCGGACGACTCATCTGTCCTGGGAGCGTATGATAATATCGAGGTTTTGTAGGTCCGCGCGTGCTTGGGTCGTCACGACAACAACCACTAGAATGCCACTCAACTCCAGGCTAGTCCGAAATCGTCATGCATAAGCACGCCCGGCGGAAGCTCAGAGCATAACTAATAAGCAACGGACGAAAGCCAGGCGTGTGAATCATGCCAAGATGTAAACAAACTAGCTGATTGGTAAATTCAACCACAACCCCCTGTCGAAGATGAAAAAGTGGGGTTGCCATGGCAGCTCGAACTCGACATCATCGCCACCGCCATGACAGAAAGTTTGACTGAGATAGACGAAGCTCATTCGTTTCTATTTCTCTTTTCTGATGCTCTGTTTCTAGTATGGACTCCGTCGCGGGCACAGAGGTGGCCGTGATAGAGCAATATTATCCTATATACGCTTGCTGAGGTGTCGCGAACTCTGCTCAGGTTACGCGACAGTGGAAAGTGGGAGGATGGGAGAGAGCTGTGTTCTGTGTTCATGGTGTACTGTTGCGGGGAAGCTGTGTATACTAGGTACTCTGTAATTTCTAAGAACGCCAGCTCAGCGGCAAAACCTGGCTTCAGCCTGTGAGCGTTCTTACCCAAGAAAAAGCAAAACTTAAGCCTGGAAATACGCACGCCCGGACCTATGAATACAAAACCTCGATAATGCTGGCTCCCCGGTCGAGCAGCAGCTGTGTAACATCCTGGTCTCCAAATAGGCACGATAGGAAGAGTAAATGCTTCTGTTGGGACTTTCTAGAAGATCACCGCCATGTATCTGCGAAAATTGGGATCTTCGCCAAAAATCGTCGTCGCTATTCTTGCGGATAATAACACCTTTGCGATGATAGTGCAGCCACTTTCGGTAATTAGGACCCGATGCGAATGTATCCCAGATGCGTGTCACGATTGGACAGGTGTTTGCATCTTCAAAACGAGCTAAGTGCCATGGCCAAAATACCACTGGATACAGCAAGAGGTGCCGGTCACTGAAGGCCTTCTTCTGTCCGAAGGGATTCATCATAATTGCCCCGCGAGCTAGGAGTGCGCAGCAGCGAGAGGCAAACCTTTACGATTGTGGCGTGAGAATCGACTGTGGGCAGTCCAGTACCCAAGTATTCATCCACTGTGAGATGCGCAAACCGGAAAACATTCAGACCTTCGTCCAAAATGAGGAGGTTCTCAATAAATCATTCACACGTATGCTGTCCTTGCGAGAAAATTCTCCCGACTGTTCGATTTCAACAGTGATTGCATCAAGCAAGGTTTCGGTTCGTATTGGTTCGTATGAGCATTGGATCCACCGGAAAGCGTTGAGTGCTAGTCGAGCAGTACTCCCTCGTTGGCCAACGATATGCGTGTATATTTCGCCGTAGACGTCTTTTTAGAGTGTCCGGTAGGACCGTCAGATGTCGTCTTACATCATCTGCAGTATTCATCTCACAGAGAAGAGTGATCTGAAGTGTGGCTAGTAGGTACCTAAAGCGTCCGTTCAGTTGTTAATCACATTCACTACTTTATACGGTGCTTATAGTGGGCTTACATTCCATTGGCTCTGGATTGAAGCACATTGCTGTTGTAGTTTCCTTGGTGCGCATCACATCTTCTTGGGACAGGCCTGGGCGGAGGGCAAAGGGGAGCTAGCAACGAGCCGCCACTACGGAGACAGCGGACAGGAAACGGACTGTATATAATCTCGCCATGATCTCATAGGTCGCATGCGAGTAATGAATAAACCAAAAAAAAGAAAAAAGCTTCGTAGATATCGACAACCGGTTTCAGAAGCTCGTTCTCTTCAGAATTTTGCGCAAGCTGCTGGACAAGCGCGCTCAGTATTTCTGTTAAAGTTTGCCCGATCACCGTTCCTCTGCGAGTCTTCACAGAGAGAGAGAGAGAGAGAGAAAAGAAAAAGAGTATGAGCGAGATGGTTTTATCGTTGACGGGTGATGGATCAACTCAAGATAGATGCGTCAAGTATTTCTTTTCTATGGTATCGAGAAGTATGTAAGAGTAAGGAAGAAAGTAAGAGGAAGACGCTGCTATGGAAGAATGCCAAGCCGTCGCACAATGTCTGTCGTGACCAGGGTCCCCTGCCATTGCCCCCCATAGATAGCGTTGCTGCCGTCGCCGTTGCTATGGTGTCGCTTCCGTCGGCGCGCCACGCCGGAGCGGCGAGAAGCATTTCCAACAATTTCCTCCGGATCTCAGGCGTTTTTCCTCAGCTCGGTTGCAGTAGAAGTATGCAAATCCGCCTGGTGCAGGATCTGAAAGGAAAAAATCGATAACCTGGATGCGATGTAGGTTTTGCCGGCTCCCGCTAGATAAACTGGTCTTAAAACGATAACTCATCCAGTAATGAAGGAATGCAGTGACTTACGGGTTCCCCGTAACAGCAACATCATCGACTCACTCGACGATATCCAATTCTGGTATTCCTTCTTGTCCAAGATCCACTCCGCAGTGCCTTCGAGACGATTGTCCCTGATTCTCATATGGTGGCTCTTGTACGGAATTGTGGATATCCATTCCAGGATCTCGGGTCTTTCGGACACTTGGTACGATGTGAGTGGGTATTCGGCAGGTTGTCGTAACATGTTCCAGTCGAAAGGGTGCCTTGATCCGACCATATCAATATCCGCAAGTGATCCGCCACCTCGCCAAGACTATCGGATCTAACCTAAACCCCCGTGCGCTTCTGCGCCACAAACAGAGTGGGCTTAGCCACACGCACGACGCACGTCCGCGCGGCTCGCTTTTGCGTTCGCTCCGACCTGCACCCTTACTCTATCGTATCGAACTCGCAGAAGATGTCGTATTGTGGTTCACAGTAGATGTCGCATCGGCCTCGCCGGAGATATTGCGATGCAGCCCATATTGTAGTTTATATAGCCTTCTAGGCCATCACTTTGCGACTTTTGGCCGAGGATGTCATCGTCCGCGCGAGGACAGTGCTGCGTCGAGGTCTCCGGACGAGGATGGCGTCTCGTCGCGCTTCCGAGCGCAGATGGTGGAGGTGGTGTCGTCCGGACGCACTGTTTTATTGCTGTTGTCGGCTCGCATGACGGATTTCTTGTCCGCTGCGATGGATGCGATGCGAAGAACTTGACGAAGGATACCGATGCTCATGGTGTCCGGCGTGTCGGTGGCGTCTGTCGGTGGAGGTTATTCACGGTGGCAAACGGTCAACGCAATGCGGAAGGACTCGGTGGAAGAGAGCATATTGTCTGTTTATGGGGGTGGATAGATGCAGCGGGCGTGTCTTGAAGGGCTGCGCGTGGATGTACTACGGCTGCTAGTTCCGGGAAGGAGAGCACCACAACATTGGTGGCGTCGGCGAACATGGATTCTATCTGTTAGCAGCCCTTCCCACCTTGCATCTTGCATCGTTGGGCATAGGCGAAAGATCGCGGATATATAAGTAGGTATTGTAGTACGTTGCTATTCCTCCACCGAGCCCAGTTCCAGCACACTACCACACGTACATCAATGATCAGAAACACGAAACGAAGAGCCTCAAAGCCCAGACTCCACCCTCAAGAGCGGCGCGGCGGCTGATTGTTATCGCGCACGACGCTGACGAAGGGCTCTCTTCGATACCCAATCGTGTTCACATCCAGCAGCACCACCGGCAACTTGGGGTTGTCTTCCATGCCAGGTGCTCCCATTGGCGCAGAAATCCCCACCACTCTTAAGACCTTCTTACGGCAGACCGGAACAGGGCACTTCTTGATGACGCCTTTCTGAGCGCATACGTTGCACATAGCATGGTTGCAGGGGCGGAGTCTGCGCGTGGCACATCTATTAGCGAATAGAAACCTTGCGTCATGGATATAAGTACTCACATGCTATCCACTAGGTTCTTTCTACACCTACATCTCTGTAGACAAGCATCCGGATCGTCCATGTCGTAAGGAGCATCCGAAGCGGATAAACCACCCTGGATACTGTCCAACTGGGCGACCGTTTTAACCTGCTCAAATGCGCCGTGCAATCCACTCGATGGCGCTTCATTGTAGACGTCGAAGAAAGGTTGACCGCTCTCGGCGTATGTCGCGATGCTGATCGGAGTGGCAGGCGCCGCCATACGAGTGAGTTCTTCGAAGTGAACCGAGTTGAGGACCTGTACGTTGAAGATCTTGGCTCTATCGCAGTTCCAGATTCTGGGATTGTTTGTGTCTTTGTCGATGTTCTGTTTAATACTTCCACCAGCAGCGAAGCTCATCTGCCGTTCGGAGACTCCACTATATCCCCCACATAATCGCGGATAGACCCTTTCGCCAGCTTTCAATCCCACAACCACATCTAGCGTCGACCCTGGTTGGATGTTGTAATCCGAGAGCATTTCTCCATTCTTGAGCTGCTCCCCCATATAAAAAATTTGTTGTTGGTTTGCGGGGAAGCCCTCCTTTTCTTCGACGAACGATTTGACTTTCTCTACCGTGCATGAGCTGTCGAAGGGTAAGGAAATTGTCTTCCCCCTACGTATCGCTAACTGGAGGGGGCGAGGCTCGAGGAAAGTGCCGGGGCGTAGGCCTTGTTCCATCGGGGTCTTGAATGCGTCCGCTACAAAGGGTGTCTTATTTTGAAAGGATGGTATCACTTCGAATTGGATCCCACCGACGGTCTCGCGTCCTGTGATCTGATGCTCGACCGAATATCCGGATTTGTACGGTACCGCGACAAACTGCTTGACAATGCCGGGGCTCGTTGCGATACCGTCAAGCCATGGCTGTGAGGGCAGCACCACATAGTCCTGCTTCTTCTCGATTCCGTTCTGTCGGCGCAGAAGTGTGGACATGTCGGGAACCATAGGCTCACCAGTGATCGCGTTGACACCACCGACGTAGATCCGCAGCGCGAACTTGCTGTAACTGTTGAACTTTATCCACATCGCCTCCCGCTCTGCTCCAGATCTATCAACACTGGGCGTGGCACTGGGAGCTAGGAGGCAGAAGGGAGCACTTACGATACATCGGGAAGAACACGCCCCCCTTCTCCACCATATCTTGTGGAAGCACCCCCGCAAATTCAGCTATGTTGTACAGCGGAAAGCTGCCGACTCCAGGCGGGAGATAGTTCACATCTCCGTTGTCTGGTACCCTGATTGTACGGTGGAAGGTGATTGTCAGATCCTCGATCATGAGGCTCGCGTCGCTGATCTCCGCCTGTAACGGGTCCGTCTTCAGCGTCCGATTGTAGAATGCCACGACAGTCTCGTTTTGGTTGATCTGCCATCCGTGTGGCCCGTCTTTGTCGTAGCATGATTCGCCGCTAGTGACTGTCACCTTCATGTCTCTGTTCTTTTCGCCGCGGGTGTCGATTGTATGTGTATAAGCGTTTCAGAATAGCCGCCGCAAAAGAATGCGAGGCAATATGGTTCTGTGGGTTTGACGTCGACTTTAGGTTTGGGGGACGGTATGTGCAGGGTAAACAACTTCGTACTTGGGGTGGGGAAACGAACTCCATTCAGTGCTTAATAGCGTGAGGAGAAATGAGGAGAAAAGGTTACCCTGCCCGCATTTCAGGACGTAATCGCACCTCGGTAAACCTAGTCTTTCGCTTGAAGTCACTCGGGTGGAATTTGCGGTGAATGACGCGTCGCGGTCGAAGTCTCGCCGGTACCCAGCTCCAGGTATGTGAAAACTGAGCTATACCTGACTCTAAGTATAAAAATGAGTCACCGCCACGAGCCATTGGATAACCGTACAGCCCATTACTAAACTCGTCACCCACTCGGAGGGCGCCAACGCGTTGCCTTAATTGTTGTCGATTTGTGCGGCCGGCACTTGTCGCTACACGACTCTGTTTCTGGGAGTCCGGGAATATTCAAAATCGACAGACTTTAAACTTGTCCAGGGGGGATTTGTGCTGAGAGGTTATGGCTGACCTTGGGCTTTTGTGGTAGGAATTCCGGAGTGATCTACTTGCTGCAAACAATTTGCTAGCACAGTGTAGATGAGACCAAGGACAGAGATCGCTGAAACAGAGATAGGAGTGATCGTAGAAGGGATGATCACGACGAGAACAGTCACAGGCGGAGCCAGGTGTAGCAGAAATAAAAGGGGCGACGATTCTTCGATATTATTGAGTGTCTGCAGCCAAGAAGGGAGAAGCCCGAAACAACACAAAGAATCGTCGCCGCTCCGCTGCTCCACGGCGCTTATGCCAATCGAGCTCCTCGCTGTTATCTTAGCTTATTCAGCTCTACCGGCTGGGCACCCACACCACGACTTAATCTAGCGCTGTACCACTGCAACCACAATCTATCACAACAACACCGAGCGGTAACGCCAAGTGTGCAGCTGCGAGAAGCATTTCTAATAATTTCCCCACGAAGATGCTGACCACGAGCTGACCGTTTTCTCGGAACCGAAAGTAAGGTAAACCGGACGGCAGATGATAATCGGTGTTTTTGCCCCCTCCTCAAGTGATAGCAGGCCTCAGTGCATACGCTACCAATAATGCTTTTTTTTTGTTTATTCACTACTCGCACGCGACCTATATAGATCATGGCGAGATTATCTACAGTCCGTTTTCCTGTCCGCTATTAGCGCGGCGGCGGCACGTTGCAAGCTCCCCTTTGCCCTCCGCCCAGGCCTGTCCCAAGAAGATGTGGAGCACACTACAGCAAGGAAATTACAAAGGAAACCGCGAAGGAAGAAGACAAAAGAAACCGCCTACCCATCTCCTGCATTCGCCATGAAGGCGGGCGTGGGAAGGACCAGTGGTGATTCCCCCCGCCACCCGGCTCCTCAGCCCCCGCTCCCTGCTCCTCCAGCCACTCCCGCATTCCGCCTCTGACACCTCGCTCGCTGAGTCCTCCTCGGCCAGCACCCACCTTCCCACATCCGTGGTGGAGAGGAAGTCCAGAACCGCCCGCCCACACCTCTCATCCGCTACACTGTCACAGCGTCGCGGAAACACCAAGCACACCCCGGATGAAACTCAACGCCAGAAAACGCCAAGACTTCCGACCGACACACCAAATCTCGCGACCGATAAGACTTCACGGACTCCACGATGTCCGGCGGAGCGACGCAACCGAGCGAGGCAGCCCCGATGGTGACTGCCAGCG
>Ga0307512_10004713_pt1 | contig 14738 bp, 15 predicted proteins | sample 14_EM_MG_FD_200267 | JGI IMG/M metagenome (GOLD analysis project Ga0307512, IMG submission 200267) | Populus trichocarpa ectomycorrhiza microbial communities from riparian zone in the Pacific Northwest, United States - 14_EM | ecosystem: Host-associated > Plants > Roots > Unclassified | place... | reverse complement strand
CGGACCTGCCGGTAGGCGGCCGCGTCGCCCACCACGACTGCGACGCCCCCGTCACGACAAAGTTCAGGCAAGTCAAGGAGGAAGCGTGAGCGTTCCAGACTTCATTACTTCGTTCCTCCACGAGAAGTGCCCGGACAGCGGCCCGATCGGCGCCGATGAGGACCTGGTCCTGACGGGAGTCCTGAACTCCATGCACTTCGTCGAGCTGCTGTACCTGATCGAAGCCGAGCTGGACACCGAGATCTCGCTGGACGACGTCTCCACCGACGACTTCCGCACCATCTCGAACATCCGGGCCCGCTTCTTCCCGGAGGCGCCGAAAGCCGCCTAGCGGGTGTAGTTCAGCAACACGGCACGGTTGTCGAACGAACGGGTGGCGGCGAGCTTCAGGTTCAGCCGCTCCGCGACAGGGAAGAGCTGCTTGCCACCACCGAGCACGACCGGATGGATGACAACCTGGTACTCGTCGATGAGGTCGAGCTCGGCGAGCACGGCCGCGGCCGAAGCGCCACCGGTGAGCATCAGGTCCTTGCCCTCCTGTGCCCGAAGCTCACGCACGGTCCCTTCGATGTCGGCGGTCACGCGGGTGTTCCAGCCTGCCTCCTTCAAGGTCCGGGAGAACACCACCTTCGGCGTCTCCCGCCAGATCGGCGCGAACTTGACGTTGTGCGGGTGGTCGGACACCTGCTCGGCGGTCGGCCAGAAGCTCGACATCAGGTCCCACACCACGCGGCCGTAGAGGAACGTGCCGACGCGGTCGGCCATCTCGTCCGAGTAGTCGGACAGCTCCGGCGTCAGCTCCGGCCAGTCGAACTCGCCGTTGGGCCCGGCGATGAAGCCGTCGACCGACGCGTGCACCCAGTAGATGACCTTGCTCATTGTCCTGCTCCCTCAGCTCCGGTTGGTGTTACGGAACCAAGTCGGCGCCGGGTCGACGCCTTCGACATCCTCCGCGAAGTTTTTTCAGGGACGCTGGAGCGAGTCCGGCAGCACGAAACCGTCGGGCCCCGGCGGGAAGTCGTGCACGGCGACCACCGCGGCGGGCGGGATCGGACCATAGATGTGCGGGAACCAGGCGCCGTCCGGGATCGGTGGCACGCCGGGCTCCCAGCGCAGCGGCACGTCGAGCCGGTCGGGGTCGATCTCCAGCAGCACCAGGTCCGTGCGGCCGGCGAACAGCCGGTTGGCCGGCAGGTGCACGGTGCCGAAGTCGGAACAGTGGACGAAGCCCTCGGTCTCGAGTGAGGCAGGCCGGTGCGGCTCGTCTGGCTGGTAGTCCGCGCGTGTGCTGATGTGGAGGATCACGCGCTCACCGTACAAAGAGAGAGGTGGGAGTGGGTTCGGGCGGGTGTCTGGGGGAGTCGCACCCGAACCCACTCCATCCGGTCAGCCGCCCTGAGACGGCGGTTTGGCGCCGCTGGGGGGCACGGCGGTTACGGCGCCACGGGCTGAGCTGCCCGGAGTCTGTGTCGAGCCTGACGGCCCGTGCGGGTCGACCGTCTGCGAGGTGACGGTCGTGTCCTTCTTGTCCTCGTCCTTGCCGTGGCGAGGCTTGTCGTTCTCCTTGTCATTGTCCGATCTCGGCGCTTTGCCACCGCCGCCAGGCACGGCCGTCGACGGCGGCGTCTCCGGTCCAGGTGGCTCCTGCGTCGAGGTCGACGACGTTGACGGCGGTCCGGCTGGCTGGGTCACGGCCGGCACGGACGCCGGTTCTTGGGTCGCCGGGGACTCGGCGGGCGGAGGGGTCGGGGTGCTCGGCCACGGCAGTCCGCCGCCGGTGGCGGCGACCACCACGCCGGTGGACACCGCGGCGGCCGCGATGACCACCGCCTTCACCGTGAGGATCCTGGCGAGGAGCGACCGGCGGGGCGCGGGCTGGGCGTCACGGAAGGCGGCCACCGCCGCCTGCTCCCCGGCCAGCTCCTCCGGGTGCGCCGGTGCGGTCGCCGCACGCAGCACGCCCGAAAGCGGCCCGTGTGAGTCGACACCCCGTCCGTGAATACTCATGTCGCTTTCCTTGGCGTCCCGACACCCGCTTGTGTCACACCGACCCCTTCGCGGTCGTGTTCGAGCCGCTCAGCGAGGGTGCGCAGCCCGCGCCACGCCGCGGTCCGCACCGCGCCCGGCCGTTTGCCCATGACACGCGCCGCGGCCTTCGCGTCGAGCCCGACCACCACCCGCAGGAGCACCGCCTCGGCCTGGTCCCTCGGCAGGGTGGCGATGAACGCGATGGTCGCGTTGGTGGCCGCGATCCGGATGACCTGGTCGGCCGTGTCCTGCGTGTCCGGCAGGTCAGCCAGCACGTCGTCGGACATCCCGGCCACCGGGCGGCGCTGGTTGCGGCGCAGGTGGTCCAGTGCCCGGTGCCGCGCGATGGTCGCGGCCCAGCCGCGGAACCCGGCGCCCTCGTCGCGAAAGGAGCGGATGTCCCTGGCGATCTGCAGCCAGGTCTCCGACGCGAGGTCCTCGGCGTCGTCCCCGACGAGCCCGCGCAGGTACCGCACCAGGCCGGGCTGCACCTCCCGGTACAGCATCCGGAACGCCTCCTGGTCTCCGCCGCGGGCCGCGCGCACCACGGAGGACAGATCAGCCGTCGCCTGGCCTGCTGTCACGAAGTACCTCGATTTTTGGTGGACGCCACCCCCACCTGCTTGGCGTACGAGCGGCGAAAAATGTCACACCCGCAGAAGAGCCCGGATCTGGGTACCCGCTGGGCCGGTGTGCACACGCACGAGGTCCGCCAGGTCGTTGACCAGCAGAAGTCCTCGGCCGCCCAGCTCGTCCGGGTCGGCGGGCCTGCGTCCGGCCAGGGGGTCGGCGAACGTGCCGGGGTCGGCGACCTCGCAGACCACGTGCCCGTCCTCGAGCCAGACGGCGATTCGCCCTGGTCCCGGCGTGTGGACGATGCTGTTGGTGACCAGCTCGGTGGCGATGAGCTCGAGGTCCTGCACGCGTTCCCCGGCCAGGCCGAGACGGCGCGCCAGCTCGGCGGCGAACCGGCGTGCCTCGGTGACATCGGCCGGTGTGGCCACCACGCGGCTGTCGCAGGTGGGCGCGGGCAGCGGCTGGTTGTAGCGGGCGATGGCGGCGTCGGGGGCGTACCGGTCGTTGGGGAGCTCGTCGTCCGCCCAGATCACCGGGTGTGTGGCGTAGACGTCGGCGACCACGGTCGCGTCGAGCCCCTCGGCGTCGTACGGGCAGAGAATGGTGACGTCCCGGCCCGCGAACGCGGTGTTGATGAGCGCCTCGTGCTGGACGCATGCTGGGTACTCGACGCTCGTTCTGCCTGGCCAGACGGGTTCGCCGACAATACGAACGTGCTGGTCAGGATGGGCGTCGGCGAACCGGCGCAGCACGCCGGCGATGATCCGGCCCGGGTTGCGGCCCTCGTGCGTCATGTCGACCATCGTCACGTGGCTCGACTTGGCGCCGAGCGCGTCGCGCACCAGCCGCAGCCGAGGAGCCGGCACCGCCACCGCGACCGGCTGGCCCAGATCCAAACCGTCTGTAACGAACGGGACGATCTTGGCCTGGTAATCGTCGTCGGAGCGGTAGAACAGGGCAGGGTGCACGAACCGTGCGTCAGCCGTGCTCCCAGACATGCCCCGAACCTACACGCGCCGGCCGGGTAAAGGCCCCGGTCGAAAGGAATCGCATCGTGCCCCGCATCGGCATCACCGGACACACGAACCTGACTCCCGCCTCGCTGGAGATCGTCGGTGAGGCCGTCCGCGCCGCGTTGGCCGGGGTCACGCCGGACGAGATGGTCGGCGTGACGTGCCTGGCCCGCGGCGCGGACCAGGTCTTCGCCCAGGCGATTCTCGACCTGGGCGGGACCCTGCACGTGGTGCTGCCGGCGGCCGACTACGTGGCGGAGTTCGACACGCTGCTCGACCGCGCGGCCACGGTCCACACGATGCCGTTCCCCCGGTCCGGGCCGGCCGCGTACATGGCCGCGAGCGAACACATGCTCGCCAGGATCGACTCGCTGATCGCGGTCTGGGACGGGCTCCCGGCGGCCGGCTACGGCGGCACGGCCGACGTGGTGGGTGCGGCCCGTGACCGTGGCCTGCCGGTCACGGTGGTCTGGCCACCGGGCGCCGCCCGCGGGTGATCCTCGGTCAGCCCAGGATCTCCGGGGGTTGCCACTCCTTGCCGTGCAGGTGGTGGGCCAGGAACGCGAGCACCGTGGCGTACCAGACCTTGACGTGGTTGGGCTTCAGGATCCAGTGGCCCTCGTCGGGGAAGTACAGGAACTTGTGCCGCGACCCGGCGCCGCGCGACGTGAGGTCCCACCACAACGCAAGCGCCTGCCCAATGGGCACCCGGTAGTCCTTGTCCCCGTGGATGACCAGCATCGGCGTGGTCATCTTGTCGACGAACTGGTGCGGCGACTGCCGTGCCGCGCTCTCCGACGTCATGTCGCGAACCCACTCGAACGCCCAGTCCGTCGTCGAGCCCATCTGTTCCAGGTGCCACAGCGACGCGTGCGTGACGATCGCCGCGAACCGGTCCGTGTGGCCGGCCACCCAGTTGGCCATGTAGCCGCCGTACGAACCGCCCATCAGCGCGGTGCGGGTCTCGTCGATGTCGGGGCGGGCGACGGCCACGTCCGTGATGGCCATGAGGTCGGTGTACGGCGCCCCGCCCCACTCCCCCCAGCCGCGTTGGATGAAGTCGAGGCCGTAGCCCGTGGAGATGGCCGGGTCCGGCAGGAGGACGGCGTAACCCTGCGCTACCGCGAGCCAGGGGTTCCATCGCCAGTGCCACGCGTTCCACGAGCCGAGTGGGCCGCCGTGTACCCAGAGCAACAGCGGCGCGGGGCCTGACGCGGCGGGTAACGCCAGCCATGCCCGCAGCGGGGCGCCGTCGGACGCGGTGGTGGTGACCTCGACGACCCGGCCAGGCACCTCGACGGCCGGCACGGGCCCGCGCAGCGCCCGCGCGCCGCTGCCGTCCAGCGCGACCCCGTACGGCGCAGGCGGCTGGTCGATGGCGGAGCGCAGCGCGTACACCGTCGAGCCGTCCGGAGCGACGGCCGGGTTGCTGAACGCGCCGTCACTGGTCAGCCGGGTCACCTCGCCGCTCGCCACGGTCACCCGCCACAGCGGCGCGTGGCCCTGGTCGTCGGCGACGACGACCAGCGAAGCGCCGTCCGGGGTCCACCTGACGTCGCGTGGCCAGCGGTCCCACTCCCGCGTCAGCGCGCGTGGCGACCCGCCGGCGACCGGTATGACGGCCAGCCAGCTGTCACCCACCCGCGACGGGGTCGGGCGCTCCCGGACGACCACCGCGACCTGGGTGCCGTCCGGCGAGATGCGGGGTTCGTCGTACTCGTGATCGGCGTCGTCGGCGAGGACTCGGCGCTCGCCGGTCGTCGTGTCGATGGCCACGAGCGTGTTGCGTTGTGCGGCGCCGGGTTCCGTCACCGCCCACGCGGCGACGATCGTGCGGCCGTCCGGGGTGACGTCCCAGGTGGCGTCGTCGTGCAGCGCGCGGCCGACGTGGCCGGTCACGTCCCGCAGGCTCGACCCCGGCGCGCCGGTGAGCAGCCTGGTGCGGGCCGGGCCCAGGTCGTGGTCCCAGAAGCGGACGGGGAACTCGTCGTGCAGGATCGCGGCGACCTCGTGATCGGCACGCATGGCGTGCAGCTCGCTGTCCCGTTCGGTGCTGGTGGCGGACGGCAGCATCGACGCGCCGAGCACGACCGTGCCCGTCTCGCACGCGACCACCACGCCACGCACACCGCCGGGCGGCGACGCGAGCAACTCCGCGTCACCGCCGCCGGCCGGCAGCCGCCACAGTGACTTTCGCTTGTCGTCGGTGTCCGGGCCCGGCCGTGTCGACACGAACAGCAGGTCGCCGTCGGGCGTGAAGGCCATGTCGGTCGCGCCGTGGTCGCCGCGGGTCAGGCGGCGTGCCGGCCGCTCCCCACCAGGGTCGACCTCCCACAGCGCGGGCACGAACGTCGTCTTCTTGCTGTCGGGTGTTGACACGCCGACGACGAGCCGGCGTCCGTCTGGCGAGAGCCACAGGCCGGCGACGCGCGGGAGCGCCACCCAGCTGTCGAGGTCGGCGAAGGGGTCGTCGATGGTCACCCCGTCCTTCCTACCAGCAGGGTCACCCTTCCGGGTATCTCGTTACTCCAGCGTGGGGCCGGTGACGGTAATGTCTGAAAACTGGAGCGGGGGGAGTAACCCCATCGAACAGGAGCGAACCGGTGTCACAGCAAACCAACTGGGTCCCGACCTCGGTCAACCTCGACAAGCCCAGCGCGGCACGGATGTACGACTACCTGCTCGGCGGTAGCCACAACTTCGCGGTGGACCGGGAGTTCCTCGAGAAGATCCTTGCCATCCAGCCGGAAGCCAAACGATTCGCCATCATGAACCGCGCGTTCATGAGACGTGCGGTGTTGTTCATGCTGGCAAACGGCATTCGGCAGTTCCTCGATCTCGGTTCCGGCATTCCCACGGTCGGCAACGTGCACGAGATCGCCCACGACGTCGATCCCGATTCCCGTGTCGTGTACGTGGACAACGAGCACGTCGCCGTCGCCCACGGCCAACTTCTGTTGGAGAGCAACGACAACGTCACGATCGTGCAGGCCGACATCACCAAACCGGGCCTGGTTCTCACTGACGCGGGAACGCGCCGGCTCCTCGACTTCGACAAGCCGATCGGCCTGCTGGCGATCACCATCGGCCACTACGTGCTCGACGAGCAGGACCCGCACCGCATCTTCGGCGCCTACCGCGACGCCCTCCCGCAGGGCAGCTACATGGCGATGACCCATTGGACCAACGACTTCGCCTCGGCCAAGGCCGAGGAGCTGACCGAGGCCATGAAGGCGTCACAGAACAACGTGCGCGCCCGCAGCAAGGCCGAGGTGCTGAGCCTTTTCGGCGACTTCGAGCTCGTCGAGCCCGGTTTGGTGACGACTTCCCAGTGGCGCCCCGATCTCGAGGAACTGGTGGCGGAACCGGAGAAGGACGGCCTCTACGCAGGAGTTGCCGTCAAGCGCTGAGGCCGGCCACGACATCGCTCCCCTTCGTCCGGGCAGTGACGGCAGGTGGTACCTCAACACGTTCAACGGCGCGAGCTGGAGCGGGTTCGCTGGTCTTGGCGGCCGGCTGGGCTGAGTGCCCGCGAGAACCTCATCGTGCCGTCGTCGACCGGGCGGTGGCGGAGTGACACCACGTCGTGCGCGTAGCTCATGCCGAGTTGCCACGGGGCACGCGAGCCTGCCCTCGGGAACTCGTCGATGGACCGCAGCACGTAGCCGGCCTGGAAGTCCAGCAACGGTTTCTCCGTCACCGTCGGGTCGTCGTTCGTCGGGACGAACTGGTCGTAGCCGTGTGCGTCCATGTGGCGCAGCAGCCGCACGGTGTAGTCGCTGACCAGGTCGGCCTTGAGGGTCCACGACGCGTTGGTGTAGCCGACGGTGAACACGAAGTTCGGCACGTCGCTGAGCATCATTCCCTTGTACGCCATGGTCTTCGGCAGCTCGATGGCCCGCCCGTCCACGGACAGGTCGATGCCGCCGAAGGCCAGCATCCGCAGACCCGTTGCCGTGACGACGATGTCGGCGTCGAGCTTCTCGCCCGACTCGAGGCGCAGCCCGGTCTCGGTGAACTCGGCGATCTGGTCGGTGACGACCGACGCCTTGCCGTGCCGGATCGTGGTGAACAGGTCGCCGTCCGGCACGAGGCAAAGCCTCTGGTCCCACGGGTTGTAGCTCGGCCGGAAGTGGGTGTCGACGTCGTAGCCCGGTGGCAGCTGCTTGATCATCGCCTTGCGGATCAACGACTTCACGACGTTCGGCCGCCGGCGGCTGAGCTGGTAGAAGAACGTGCCCATCAACACGTTCTTCCACCGGACGACGAAGTACGCGCGGCGCGGTCCGATCAGCCTGCGCAACCTGGTCGCGATCGCGTCCTCGGCGGGCAACGCCATGACGTAGGTTGGCGAGCGCTGCAGCATGGTCACGTGCTCGGCCTTGTCGGCCATGGCCGGCACGAGCGTCACCGCGGTGGCGCCACTGCCGATCACGACGACCTTCTTGCCGGTGTAGTCGAGATCCTCCGGCCACTGCTGCGGATGCACGACCGTGCCGCCGAAGGATTTGATGCCAGGGAACTCCGGCACGTGCCCGGCGTCGTAGTGGTAGTACCCGCTGCACACGTACAGCACCGACGCGGTCAGCGTGACCGTCTGTCCATTGTGTACCGCGTCGACCGTCCAGCGAGCGTCCTCGGTGGACCACGAGGCACGCACGACCCGGTGCCCGAAGCGGATGTGCCGGTCGATGCCGGCCTCGGCGGCCGTGTCGCGGACGTACCGCAGGATCGACGAGCCGTCCGCGATGGCCTTCGTCTGCGTCCACGGCCGGAACCGGTAGCCGAGGGTGTGCATGTCGGAGTCCGACCGCACACCCGGGTACCGGAACAGGTCCCACGTGCCGCCGATCGCGTCACGGGCCTCGAGGATCGTGTACGTCCTGCGGGGGAACGCCTTCTGGAGCTGGTGCGCCGCGCCGACACCGGACAGGCCGGCGCCGACGATCAGCACGTCGACGTGACTCACACCGTCTCCTTCTGCCGGGCACGCAGGCGGTTCTGCACGCGGTCGAGCACGTCGTAGTAGTGCGTCGGCGCGATCCTGGCCAGCGCGTCGAACAGGTACGCGTCCGGGCCGACGAGTATCCGCGCCTTCCCGCGTTCGAGTCCTTTGTGGATGATCGCGGCTGCCTTGTCGGGCGAGGTCATCGTCATCGCCTCGAACTGCGCGGCCATCTGCTCCTTGGTCCGGCCGAGCCCGGCCGGGTCCGTGCGCATCCGCGCGTTGCGGGCGATGTTCGTGGTGATGCCGCCCGGATGCACGTTCGTGGCACGCACCCCGGTGCCGCGCAGCTCCTGCCGCAGCGCGTCGGTGAACCCGCGGACGGCGAACTTCGCGGCACAGTAAGCACTCTGGTACGGCATGCCCACCAGGCCGAACACACTGGACGTGTTCACGATGACGCCGTCGTCCTGCGCGACGAGGATCGGCAGGAACGCGCGGGTCCCGTTCACCACGCCGTGGAAGTTGATCTCCCACAGCCAGTCGTCGTCCTCCGGCACCGCGTCGAGGACGGTGGAGCTGACCGCGACGCCAGCGTTGTTGAACACGGCCGCGAGCGGCGCCGGCAGCCAGTCCCGCACCTCGCCGGCGAACCGGGTCACGTCGTCCGCGTCCCGCACGTCGAGCACGCGGGTCAGCACCCGCCCTGTGTCATGGCCTCGCTCCGCTCGGCGTTCGCGGGCCTGTTCCCGGTGTCTTCCCTCCGGCGCGCTCGTCAGTCCAGACACCGGCGGCCCGCTCAGCGACGCCTCGGTCTCCTTCAACCCGATCACGTCGACGTCGGCGATGGCCACCGGCGAGCCGAGCCGGGACAGCCGCTGAGCGAGGGCACGGCCGATCCCCGATGCCGCGCCGGTGATCATCACGGGACGTCCGCTAATGCGTGCTGGCATCGCTACTCCTCTGGCGCGCGTGATCGTCGATGAGGTCGAGCAGACGCGGCCACGCGTCCTTCGGTAGATCGTGGCCCATGCCGATGATCGTCTCCAGTCGCGCGCCCCTGATCGCGCGTGCGGTGGCCAGGCCGCCGGTCGGGTGCACCATGCGGTCGCGGTCGCCGTGGATCACCAGCGTGGGCGCGGTGATCGCACGCAGCCGCGAGGTTCGGTCACCGGAACGGAAGATCGCGGCCAGCTGCCGCCCCACCCCGGCCGGCGACGGGTCGCGGTCCCAGCTCGTCCCGGCAAGCTCCCGGATGAAGGAGTCGTCGAAGGGAAAGCCGTGCGAGCCGATGTGCCGGAACATCCGCACGGCCCGGTCCTGCGCCTCCGCGCGGGTGCGTGCTGGCTTGCCGCCCATCAGCAACCAGGTGGACAGTGCCGGCCTGCCGGTCCTGCGCGCACCGGTGTTCGACATGATCGACGTGAGCGTGCGCACCCGGTCCGGGAACAGCGACGCGACGGTCTGCGCGATCATGCCGCCCATGGACACGCCGACGAAGTGGGCGTCGGCGAGGCTCAGCGCGTCGAGGAGCCCGGCGGTGTCGGTGGCCATGTCGGCGAGGTCGTACTGCTCGGCCGGCCAGCGCCGCAACAGGAGCGAGGCCGGTTTCGACGGCCGGTACCGCATGTGGGTGGACTTGCCCGCGTCGCGGTTGTCGAAGCGGATCACCCGGTACCCGCGGTCGGCCAGCTCCGCGCAGAACGCGTCCGGCCAGCTGTGCAGCTGCTGCCCGAGCCCGGCGACGAGCACGAGCGGCTCGCCGTCGCCGATCTCCTCGTAGGCAAGCGAAATCCCGCGCCCAACCTCGACGATCTTCTCCGTCACGAACGTGCTCCCATCGACGTGGCCTCTGCGCTCGGCTCGGCGTGCTTCGTCCGGCGATGGACCACCGCGAGGCCGCCGTCCGCTGGCGCGTTGGCCACGCCGCGGGAGTGCCAGCGTTCCGACGGTTGGTCCGTCGGCGCCAGTGTGACGTCCCGCAGCATGGTGCGCAGCACGACGTTCATCTCCATGTTGGCGAAGGCCGCGCCGAGGCAGCGCCTGGTGCCGCCGCCGTACGGGATCCACTGGTACAGGTCCGGTTTGCTGCCGGTGAACCGGTGCGGGTCGAACGCGCGGGGGTTCGGGAACACCGCCGGGTCGTCGTGGATCAGCGAGATGCCGACCAGCACGTTGTACCCCTTGGGCACTCGCCACCTGCCCAGCTCGAAGTCGTCGACCTTGATCTGGCGGCCGACGAAGTCGATGACCGGGCGCACGCGCTGCACCTCGAGGATCGTCGCCTCCCGCAGCTCCTTGCCGCCGGCGTCCACCTCGGCGACCAGCTCACGCAGGACCTCGGGGTGGCGGCGCAGGCGCTCGACCACCCAGGCGAGGGTCGTCGCCGTCGTCTCGTGGCCGGCGGCCAGGAGCGTGAGCAGCTGGTCCGCGATCTCGCCTCGCGTCATGGGCGAGCCGTCCTCGTAGCGGCTCTGGAGCATCATCGCGAGCACGTCGTTGCGCTCGTCGAGGTTCTCGTCCGCGGCCGTCTTGTCCATGAGCCGGTTGACGATCGCGTCGTACTCGCGGCGCATGCGCCGGAACCTGGCCCACGGCGTCCACCTGGCCATGTCGGCCTTGGGAATCGGCAGGATGGCCATGCGCGCGCCGAGGGCGACCAACCTCGGCAACAGCTCGCGCAGCTCGTCGAACTCCGTGCCCTCCGCCCCGAACACCGCGCGCAGGATGGCGTTGAGCGTGATGCGCATGGTCGACGGCATCACCGGGAACGGCCGGCCTTGCGGCCAGGACGCCATCTCCCGCACGGTCTCCTCCTCGACGATCCGCTCGTACGCGGCGAGGCGGCGGCCGTGGAACGGCGGGACGAGCAGCTTGCGCTGGGCGCGGTGCTCCTCGCCCTGCAGGGCGAACATCGAGCCGGGTCCGAGGATGCGCCCGAGGTTGGGCTCGATGTTCTCGGCCTGGTCGGTGCTGGTCTGGAACAGCTGTTTGATCTCGGCGCGATCGCTGATGACCAGCGCGTGGCCGAAGACCGGCGCGTTGATCGTGAACGAGTCGCCGTACTTCGCACGCATGCGCCGCATGCCGCGATGCGGCACGGTCAACGCGAAGATGGCCTGCACGAGGCGCGGCGTCGTCGGGCCTGGCGGAAGCGTCGTCATCGATCAGCACCCCTTCGAACTTGGTACGCTGCCGTACCATCGCACGGTACGCCGATGTACCATCATCTGACAAGATGGGTGGGTGATGACCGTGCCCGTGGACGCTTTCCGGAGGCGGCTGCTCGACGGCCTCGCCGAGTCCGTCGTGGAGATCGGCTACCGGAACACGACGGTGGCCGATATCGTCCGCCGCGCCCGCACGTCACGGCGCACGTTCTACGAGCACTTCGCCGGCAAGGAGGAGTGCTTCATCGCGCTGCTGACCGACGCCAACGCCGAGATGATCCGGGACATCACCGCGGCCGTCGACCCGCACGCGCCCTGGGAGAAGCAGGCCAGGCAGGCGATCGAGGCGTGGATCGCGTGCGCGGAGTCGGCGCCGGCGATCGTGGTGAGCTGGATCCGGGACGTGCCGGCCCTGGGCGTCGCGGGCCGTGCGCTCCAGCGGGACATGATGGCCGCGTTCACGCGGATGGTGCAGACCCTGTCCGACACGGACGAGTGGCGTGGCGCCAATCCTGGCCCCGTGTCGCGACAGCTGGCGATCATCCTGCTCGGCGGGCTGCGCGAGCTGATCGCGACCACGGTCGAGGAGGGCGGCCGCGCGTCGGACATCACCGAGGTCGCGGTCCAGGCGACGATCGCACTGCTGGCTCCGCCGTTATCGTGGCCACGTGAACAGGGATGAGCCCGTCACGCTGGTCGCGCTGGCGCGAGCGGCGGGCGTGTCGAAGACGACGGCGTCGGACGCGTTGCGCAACTCCGGACGGGTCTCGGAGCGGACCCGCCAGCACGTGGTGTCGGTGGCCAACCGGCTCGGGTACTCCCCCAACCCGTCGGCGCGATCCCTGCGGCGGGCTCTCACCGGGGCCATCGGCCTGCACGTGCCGGAGATCCTCACCAGGTCCGAGTACTACATGTCGTTCGTGTTCGGCGTGGTCGAGGAGGCGTCCCGGCAGGACCACGACGTCACCCTGATCACGTCTCGTCGCGGGGCGTTCCCCCGGGTGGACGGGATCGTGGTCGGCGACCCGCTGGAAGCCGATGCCGTGGTGCGCGGCCTGATGACGTCGTCCGTGCCGGTGGTGACGTGCGAGCGCTTCACCGGCGACACCTCGGCGGCCGGTGTGGTTCTCTCGGACCACGCCGCGATGCTGGAGTCGCTGCTCGACCACCTGCGAGCCGCCGGAGCGCAGCGGATCGCCCTGCTCGCGTCGAGTTCCGTCACGGACTGGGGCGCGACCCTGCAGCGCGCCTACCGTTCGTGGTGTGCTGCCGCCGAAGCCCCAGTTCTGTTGCGGGACATGCCTTTCGGGTCTTCGGCCACCGCGGTGCAGGAGTCCGTCCTCGCGTTGTTGGACGCCGGCATCGACGCGCTGGTGTGCGCGCCGGACGGTTCCGCGATGGCGGCGTTGCCGGTGCTCCGTGCGGCAGGCCGGCACATCGGCGAGGACCTGCTGCTGGCGTCCTGTGTGGACAGTACGCCGCTCGCGCACGCCGACCCGCCGGTCACGGCCATCGACCTGAGGCCGCGCGAGGCTGGCGCGGCATGCGCGAAGCTGCTGTTCGCCCTCATCAACGGCGAGGTCGAGGAGGGTGCCGTTGTCCGGCAACCGATCGGCCTCGTCGAGCGTGCCTCCAGCAGCTAGGGGCCGGTGATCACACCGTCCACGCGTCGTGGGAGGTGCCAGGGGTTCGACTCCCGCAGCGCTGGCGGCAGCGCGGCGTCCGGCACGTTCTGGTAGGCCACCGGGCGGGTGAAGCGCACCAGCGCGTCCGCGCCGACCGACGTCGTCGAGGGGACGGTCGTCGCCGGCCAGGGGCCGCCGTGTTGTTGAGCTCGGGTGACCGCCACGCCTGTCGGCCAGTCGTTGACCGTCACTCGGCCGGCCAGCTTCGTGAGGCGGTCCACCAGCCACGGCACGTCCTGGTCGTCCGCTGAGCCGGTCATCACCGCCGCCGCAAGGGTTCCCTGCAGCTCGCCCAGCGCGGTTTCCAGTTCGGCGCGGTCGGCGTACTCGGTGACGATCGCGACCGGGCCGAAGCATTCCTCCAGCAACCGTGAGCCGCTCGTCAGTTTCTCGATCGGCACGGACAGGACGGTCGCGGGCGCGGTCCAGCCGGCGGCCGGCCCGGCGACCTGGCCTGCCACCGTGCCGCCAGCGGACACCAGCTCGCCGACGCCCTCGGCCGCGGCGTCCGCGATCTGCGCGGTCAGCAGCCAGGCGCTCGGCGCCAGCCGGCGCAGTGCGGCCGCCACCCGTGCGGCCATGTCGCTGCCCGCCGGGGCGAACAGCAGGCCCGGCTTGGTGCAGTACTGGCCGGTCCCGCGTGTGAAGGACTCCACGAAACCCGTTGCCACCTCGTCCACAGCCGCGGTCGAGGTGACCACCACCGGGTTGACCGTGCCCATCTCGGCGAACACCGGGATGACCACGTCCCGCTCGTTCGCCATTCGCCACAGCGCCAGGCCTGCGCGTTGCGAGCCGGTGAACGCGACTGCGGCCGTGTGTGGCGAACGCACCAGCCTCGCCCCCGCGTCGAAGCCGCTGACCAGCGAAAACACCCCCGCAGGCGCGTCCGACGCGGCCAGTGCGTCGAGCGCGAGGCGGCCCAACCGAGCGCTGAGTGCCGGGTGCGCGGGATGCGCCTTCACGACCACCGGGCAGCCGGAGGCCAGCGCGGAACCCATGTCGGTGCCGAGAACGCTGAACAGGAACGGGAAGTTGCTCGCGCCGAACACCGCCACCGGGCCGAGTGGCACGCGCACGCGGGCCAGACCCTTGTCGATCGTGGCGTCCACATAGGACCCTTCGACGGCGACGTCCGCGTAGTAGCGCAGCTGGACCGGCGTGCGACCGATCTCCATGCGCAGCCGCTCCCCGCCCAGGCCGGTCTCCCGGTCGGCCAGCGCTACTAGTTCTTCTACCGTTGACTGAACCTCCATCGCGTCGGCGATCGCGTACAGCCACCGGGCGCGCTCGGCCGGCGGGGTCGCGGCCACCTCCAGGG
>Ga0307512_10004712_pt1 | contig 14752 bp, 6 predicted proteins | sample 14_EM_MG_FD_200267 | JGI IMG/M metagenome (GOLD analysis project Ga0307512, IMG submission 200267) | Populus trichocarpa ectomycorrhiza microbial communities from riparian zone in the Pacific Northwest, United States - 14_EM | ecosystem: Host-associated > Plants > Roots > Unclassified | place... | reverse complement strand
CCGCACCTTGATCATCAGCACCCTCGCCCGCGCCACCGACGACAACAGCGATGCACTAATGATCATCCCCGCCGCCGAGGCGCACGCCCTGTTCGGACAAGACATCCCAGCACGACCTTCACCTCACCTACGCGTCGTCGACACCCTCGCCACCGCGCTCAACGCGCTCGAGGCCGAAATGCTCAAGCGCATGCGCCGTGCCAACGGCTCCACGTCCGTAACTCCTACGGGTCATACCCCGGTCGTGCTGATCGCCACATCCACCGTCGACGCCGAACGTCGTACTCAAGCCATCCTCGACAACGGCAGTGCATTCAACCTGACCGGGATCCTCCTCGGCCCGTGGCGCCCAGGTGGCACGATCCGAGTCCGCGAGGACGGCACCGTCAGCGCCACCAGCCCCAACCTGGGCAACCAACTAACCGGCACGCGGCTCTTCACTCTGCCGATCGCTGACGCTGCAGACCTACTCAACCTGTTCCAAGCTGCCGAGCCCGCTACCCCGAGCATCGACTACGAATTCCCGCTCCCCAACACCAACAAGCCCCAGAAAATCGAGCCAACACCACCAGATACCCCTCCACTATCCACACCGGAAGAACAAGCACCGGCAACCACCCTTGATACGACACCACTGGACTTCCAAGTACTCGGTCGGCTGCACCTCACCCACGCCGGCACCGACCTCATCAACCTCATCGCACCCCGGCAGCGCGAGATCCTGGTCTACCTCGCCCTACACCGCGACGGCTGCCGCCGCGAATCCCTCACCACCGCCCTGTGGCCAGACGCCCCAGGAGACCGGCCCTACAACAGCTTCCACGCCACCCTTTCCCAACTACGCCGAGCCCTCCGCAAAGCCACCAACGACACCATCTCAACCCTCATAGTCAACGACGACGGCCACTACCAACTCGACAAGACGCTGGTGACGGTCGACCTGTGGCAACTCCAAGAAGCACTCGTCGCGCGCCGCCAAACACCCACCCCGTCGAAACGGACGGCAGCACTCCAGCGTGTCGCCGACCTGTACCGCGGCGACCTCGCCGACGGAATCACAGCCGACTGGATCGACCCGATCCGGGAGTCACTCCGCAGAGAAGCCCTCGACGCGATCAGCAGCATGATCCGTGCGGTTGACAACAACCCTGAGCAAATGCACTCGCTTCTCGAGCAAGCTCGCGGGTTCGACCCGTACAACGAAGCCATCTACCGCGACATCATGCGGGTACAAGCCCGGCTCGGCCGGTACGACAGCATCCCGCGGACCCTAAGCTCGCTTCGCATCGCGCTCGCAGAACTCGACGAACAACCTACTTCAGATACTATTGTCCTTGCTAATTTTCTCTGTAAGCTGCCCGCAGAGAAACAGTGTGGTGGGCAAGCCGGTTGAGAAACGTGTCGGGCTCAAAAATATGGGTCAACCGAGTTGAGTGCTGATGTCGTTGCTTCTCGCGATATCCGTAAGACATCATTCGTGAGATTACGACATCGGCGGCGAGGCCTCACAAGCGCCTGTCGCCCTTCCCATGTACCTTCCTTTTCGGCTACCTCTCGGACTACCCGCTAGACGGGCAGGGTTGAGCAGTCGCCTTGTCGCAGGTCACGCATCCAATCGCCCTTACCTGTGGCACCCTCGACTTGCATGGCTACAGGAATGTGAGCAGACGGCGCGGTCGGGAGCTGCGTCCTAGGACTTGACAGGGAATGGGTCGTCCTCCCTGGGTAGACACAACGAACTTGTTGACCTAATTCCTCGTTTTCCTGGTTCTCATTGGTGCTCATTCATATTTGAAACAAAGCGGACATCGCTGCTAGCTCGAATGATGACTCGATTCTCTTCTTTGTTCCGGGTCGCCACCTTTTTGCTCGCACTGTGGAATTGTGGATACCCACGAAAGGGTGATGCAATTAGCTTGCTTCGAGTGGGTACTCGACTATGATGGTAGATATCGGTAGATCCGGGACGGCAACCCCGGAACCCTGATTCTCATCCAACACATGAATTCCAAACAGAGGAGTAGTCGGTGATGACCATTCTCACCGCGTCCGTGTCGCGCTATTCGCTCACTGTGGACGCTGCCGAGACGATCGCTGCCATGCTCGAGAGCGCGGATAATCCATGGGGTCGGCGTCTCAACGACGCGCTGAATCTTGCCATGTTCGCCGAGAGCGCCTACCCAGTCGCCCCGTACGCGCCGGTGTCGCGCGAGGACTTCCGGCCACATGGGCCCAAGCGTTCAGACATGCCTGATGTAGAGGCTCCATCGGTGTCCGGCGTGCTGGACAAGCTGCAGGACGCTGGCTACGTCACCGTGCACAACGCATGGCGCGAGACTTCCTCGGAGGCATACCTGTCCGACGGCCGCACCGTGACCGCCGTGCACGTTGTACGGCCGTTCGTGCTGGTCACGGTCAAGTACTCGTGGTCACCCGAGGCCAACCATCGCGCGATAGTCACCGGGTACGGCTCAGCCGACCGCTGGGAGATCGCCGACCGGTCGCACACCGTGCCCGCCGGTTGGTACCTGGTCGGCGAGATCGGCGACTACAACATGTTCGACCTGGTCGGCGTGGCAGGCATCGACGGCGAGCATGCCGACTGGGCCTGCTGGCTGGACGGCCTCGAGGGATTCGGCGCGTCCCACTGCACCGCCGGATGCCAGGCCTGCGGCGCCCGGTGGCTGGCGTACGGCGACTCATGGCACTTCACGGCCGACGAGTGCGACGCCGACCCATGGGAGTTCGAGGAAGCACACGAGATCGACGAAACCACGGGCACGATCGCCTGCCCAGGATGCGGTACGGGTCGAGTCGCTTTCGACATCTTCTGACCTGCTGCGCGGGCAGCTCAACCAGACGAACCCACACGCGGGGCTGTCCGTCCGGCGAGCCAGCGGTGAAGCCTTGGTCGAGCTCGACGTCACCAAACGTTTCGGCTCCCTCGCGGTGACCGGGACCGTCACCGTGACGTCGTGGGACGGCGGACGCACCCGCGAGGTCGACGTCCACTTTGGAGAGTCGGACGAACACACCAGGAGTGCCTGGAGCACCCCAACCCCTATCTTGTCTTCGGGTCGGGTGCGATCGTGGCGTGGACGAACACCAGTCCTCGGATCGTCGGCCTCACCTGAACTCGCTCAGCGCAAGATGGGCGTGTCGCCGGCCACACGGTTTGCGTATGGGCCGACATCGATTCTGCCCAAGCGGCGAAGACGCTTACCCACGAGTTCGCGCATATCCTTTGTGACCACAAGACCTGCACCGTCGCCCACCCACCGCGTGAAGTCGAAAGCCGAGTCCATGGCGTACGTTGTGGCTGCTGTCTGCGGCTTGGACGCCGCATATGTCCATGCGCATGCGATGACGGCTGCCTGATGTCATCGCGGTCTAATTCCCACAACGTGTGGCCAAGAGCGATGATTGACTCCACCGCGGACGATGTAGCGCCCGACGAGTGAACTCTTCCGGAGAAGAGCGGCAACTCACCCGCCGGGCATCCAACACCGCTCACCAAACAGAGTGCGCGGACCACGGAGTCTAATCACCAGGCCCTCGTGAGCGGGCTCTCAGCCCACGTCTCAACCCCGTTCACCAGGGGAAACGAGGTGATGGCCGCCCCACAGGATCGGGGACAGGCCAGACCTGCAGCGCTAACATGGTCAGGTCGGTCATCGACCCTCCGAATCCATCGCCATGTATGGGTGGCGGTTACGACACGTCTCATCAAGTCCAACGAGCTCAACTGAACGGGCGACCCCGGACACCCGAGAACGCATCAATCAACTGTGACATGATCGCAATTGTTGACAATGGCCACAGAGTTGTCATGTGCACGTCAGTAGAGAGATCAGCCGGTCGCGTTCCGGCTCCTCGAAGTGGGTTGCGATGGCGGCCAGCAGAGGTTCGCGTGTGACTTCGGCGATGTCGCGCATGGTCCGGTCCCGTCGCGGCATGTCTTCCTCGACGAGCAGGTACACCAACGAGTCCACCCATTCCCTGTTCGCTGACGCGAGAGCCCCGGCGTGTGCCCATACCCATTCGGGATCGCGGTCGTGCAACGAGAACGGGGTGTCGGCGGGGCCGATCCCGGCGAGCGCGAGTTCTTCGGCGGCGTCGAGCGCCCGGTCGTCGAGTCGTGCCTCGTCGTCGGCCAGGAGGTGGTTGTGCAGCACCGTTGTTGCCCGGTCGAGCAGTGCGGCCTTCGGCCACAGTGGGTCCTGGGTCGCGGCAAGCCACTCCCGGCGCGTGACCACCGAGCCGGCGATGCGATCGGCTCCGGCGGCATTCTTTTCTCTGCCGAAGAAGTCGTACGCCGCGCGTACCAGGAGGGGATCCGCCGCGTCCAGCAGGCCCGCGGCGGCATCGCCCAGCAGCGGACGCTCGGTGTCGAGGAGTTGGTACAGCCGCAGGAGCCACGCCGGGTTCACGTCGACACCGGGCGGCTCGAACGGCGGGCTGGTCACCGCGTCGGCCACCAGTGCGGCCCAGTCCGTCCGGCCGTCCAACTGGACGCCGTCCAGTGACGTGGGGAGCGCGAAGTCGGGGTGCCCGTCACACACCCACTCCGTGCACGCCGGGAAGTGCGCGATCGGGTACAGGTCCATCGACTCGGCGCCGATGCGGTACACCCCGGTCTCGTCGTGGTGCTGACAGCCGCATTCGTAGTGCCGGTGCCCTCCCCGCACGTCGGCGTGCACCGGTTCGCCGCAGCGTGTGCACCGCAGAGTGTTGCAGCCGACGCCGTAGGTCCAGCAGAACTCGAAGGGCTCCGGTGGCAGCCAGTGGGCAGGGCCGACGAGCTCGGGGAATGGGTGGCAGAACCTCGTCATGGTGTGATGGTCCCGGGTTGCTGGTCGGATACCTCGTCGGGGAACTTGCCATCCTTGCCGCACGCCCGCAACTCCGCCTCGGACAGCGGCTGAATGTCGCGGTAGATCTTCTTCGGCTCCGCGCTGTTGTACGTGGTGGAGAACGGTGCGGCCGCGACGAGGATCTCGATCAGCGAGTGGTGCCGCGCACCGATCAGGAACGCGATGCACGCGAGCCTGGTGCCGTACTTCTCCCCACCGAGCGCCACGGACGCCGTCATCATCGTGTTGGTGGTCCCGGACGGCCCCGCGGCGAGCGGGAGATCGAGGTTCTGCTGGACCTTCACCCATTTGCTCCGGTCGTCCATCATCCAGTGCTTCGAACCCGCGATCCAGTGCAGCACACTCTGTTCCTTGTCCCAGTCCGGGTCGAGCTGTCGCTGCGCAGCCACTTGGCGCTCGCTGAGCTCGAGCCCGGTCTCGGCGGCCGGCACGCCGATCTCCTCGTTGGTGCCGCCCGGCACGGGCAGGCGCGACTTGCGCTGGTGCAGTATGTCCGAACCGAACGGACGAGGGACAAGATCACGGAGCGTGAAGGTCTGCGGAGTTTTTCCGCTCCTGCGCATCACCTTGCGCCGCCTCCGTAGGAACGTCACGTTCAGCTGGGCCTGCACGATGAACTCGTCGATCTGAGCTGCCTTGGCCTCATCGGCCAGGTCCTTGCCCAGCACCTCGGTGAAGAAGCGCACGATGTGCACGAACCGTTCGCTGAGCGTGCCTTCGTCGAAGACGGCCATCACGTCGTCGACCACCGTCCCGACGAAGCCCGACTTCTGGGCGACGTTGAGCTTCGGGTCGGTTCCCTGCCCGACGACCTCGAGGATCGCCGCGAGCGCGAGGTCGGCCCGGTGCCACCCGCCCACCTTATGCACGATGTATGCCTTGGCCTTTCCCGCCATGGTGGCCATCGCGGAGTTCGAGTCCGGGTGACCGGACGCCTTCTTCGCGAGTTCGCGCTCGAACGCCTTCGCAGCCTCTGTGAAGGCGGCGGTGTCCGTCTGGGCGCCCTCGGTGTTCGCGTCCGAGTCGCGGGTGCCCTCCGGATTGATCCGCCCGTACACCGCCCAGACCTCGCCCTTGGCGACGGGCTGGAGGACGCTCAGGCCGTAGCGGAGCCGGATCGCCGCGAGAAGCGGTCGCAGGACCTTCCCGGCGACCGGGCGGCCCTGGTACTTGTTGACCGCCCGGACGCTGGCGGCCAGCGCGGAGTCGAGCCGATTGCGCTGACCCTCCGGGCTGTCGTCGCCACCTCGGACCTTCGCCTTGGCCCTGGCCAGCAGCGACGGTCCTCGCTTCTTTCCCCCGAACAACCCCTTGAGCTTGGCCCAGAGTTTCTTGACCAGGCCGATGATCTTGTCGACTACCCAGTCGATGGCCTTGTTCACCGGTTGGGCGATCTTGTGGAAGATCTCCTTGATCTTGGACGCGATGCCGCCGACGCCCAGGATGGCGGCCAGCGCGCCGATCAGGACCGGGATCGACCGGGCCAGGGCGCGTTCCACCAACGCGGGCACCCCACCGGTCCCGCCTTTCGCGATGGCGATGACGGCGTCCAGGACCGTGTTGACGAACTCGATGATCTGCCGGCCCTGGGTGACGATGAACCGGATGATGTCGATGATCATCTTGCAGGCGCGGATGAACGCGGACGCCGGGTTGAACAGGGAGATGATCCACGTGACGCCCGCGATGATGATCGTGGGCAGCAGGAAGGAGACCAGGTTCGAGATCAGGTTCTTCTTCAGGTCGCCGACGCGGGCCTTGAGCTCGGACCACATGCCGGCCACACCGCGTTTTCGGGTTTCCATCACCAAAGGGATCGCGGTCTCGGCCGCGGCCACCACCGGTTCCGGGACCTTGCGGACCAGCCGGGCACGCACGTTCACCCACGTCAACCCGAGCAGGCTGGCGATCATCAGCAGGATGCCCAGGATGTCGAAGCTCGTCGGCAGTTGGATGCCGGCCGTGGCGGCTGTGCCGAGCAGCCAGGACAGGACACCCTGCTCCAGGTGCTTGCCGGCGTTGCGCATGAACAGCTTCAGACCGCCGCCAACCGCGGAGATCAGGTTCCCCAGGAAGCCGATCGGGTCCTTCAGAATCGCGCCGATCGCCGCCGCGGCCTTGCGGAGCACACCGAGCAGCAGGTTCTTCAGCTCGAGGATCGCGTCGATGACGCCTTTGACCGCGTTGACCGCCTTGTCCACCAGCCCCTTGTTCTTCTCCTTCTCTTCCGCGATCTCGGCGTCGACCGACTTCACCGCGTCGGTGTACTTCGTGGCCAGGGTGTCGACCAGCTCGCCTGCCTTGTCGTCCACCGACTGGGTCAGTTCGTCGAACTTGGCGGAGAACTCGCCGGCGGCCTGCTGGCCGATGGCCTGGAGGCCCTTCGGGAGTTTCCTGACCTCGTTCTGCAGCTCGGTGCGACCATCTGCGATGCGCTTCTTCGCACTGTTCAACTCACGGCCGATGGTGTCCGCGACATTGGAGATGACCTCGCGCATCCGCTGGACGTAGTGGTCACGCGCGACGACGAAGATCTGGTTCGCCTCGTCGGGCAGGCCCGCGAACAGGTCATGCAGCCACCTCGCCTTGCCGGACCAGCCCGAGTACCGCCGATCCTTGTACTCGTCCATCTTCTGCTTGTGCTCGGTGGTGAACTTGTCGCGGGCGTCCTTCTCCCCGCGGGTGAACTGGTCGTCTACCAGCTTGTCCAAGCCCGTGAGAATGCCCTCGACATCGGCCTTCATCGTGTCGAAGACCTTCTGGAGGACGGCCGTCACCTGGGTGCGTTTGTCCTCGTCACGACCCTTCGTGCCCGTTTTGCCCGTGGCCAGCTGCTGGCCGGTGCGGACACGGGTGGCGGCGATCGCGGTCATCGCCGACGTGCCCCGCTGTTTGGCGTGGGCGGTGGTGTCCCGCAGGCGAGCCGTTTCGTGCTTGCGGAGCTGGTCCGGGGTTGTGTCGGAGTGCTTCTCGGCCGCCTTCTTGTCGGTCAGGGCCTTCGTGAAGGTCGGCTCGCCTGCCTTCTTCAGCTGTGGCTCGGTGACCTGGGCGTCAGCCATCTGCTGGTCGACCTCGGCGGGACCGGCCGACATGTCCGTTGCCGACGGCGGAAGCCTGTCCGGCGTCGCGTCCGCCGGGTTCGGAACTGCGGGAGTGCCCGGGGGACGGTCCGGGGACATCGGGACGACGTCCTTCGACACCGCCGCCGACGTGTCCGGGGACGCCGCCGTGGTGGTGGCGATCTGGTCCGCCGAGTCCTGCTTGCCATCACCGACCCGCTTCTGGACGTCGGTCCTGATCTCCGCCGGCTTGTTCGAGTCGGCGAACTTGTCCGCCTCGTCCAGGTTCTTTGGCGCCTTCTCCGCGATCGCCTTCTCGACCGCCTTGATGAACGCGTCTTTGTCGAAGTCCTTCGGCTTGGCGTCGTTCATCTTCTCGGCGTTGGCCGTCTTGCCCTGCGCGACCGCGTCGTCCTTCGGCGGCAGGGCTGCGGCCTGCGCGGCGGTCGCCTCCGTGCGCGGCGGAGGATGCGACGACGCCACCGTGCGCTTCTTGGTCGCGACATCCTTCTTCAGCATCGCGAACTTCGGGTCGCTGCCAGGACCCCGCTTCAGACCGGCCGCTACCGCGCCATTGCCGACCTTGTCCTGCAACACCTTCGGCGCCGACGGGTCCGCCACCGCCTTCCTGTCACCGGCACGCAACGACGCCAGCATCACCGCGTTCGACGGCGACAACGGCGATGCTGGCTTCTGCTTCGCCGGCAGCACGGTCGGCACCGGGGCGAGTGCCTTCACCGTCACAGCCGGCCGCTGTGCGAGGGCTCTGGATGGCGGTGGCATCGGACCGTGCTCCTCCGGGGACTCCGGTGACGGGATCCGCCTGCCAGCCTCTCAGTACACCCGTCACCGAGATATCACTGGAACGTCCTCACCCGCCCGTGCCCGGCGAACGCGCCGAGGCACTTGACTGCCCCGTTCGCGATGAACGTGATCCGCCACAGACCGGGTAACCCCACGAACAGGCGTCCGCTCGGGCCTTCCCGCAGCGGCACAGACTCCTTACCGGCTGGAACCGTCGGCGTCCCAACAACAAGATCGATTTACGAGACATCCCTCCCTGGCGTTCATGTCCAACCGTCGTCGGATATTCCTCTTGACCCCGGGGACAGGCTTCACGGCCGGCTACTCAGTCGAGGGAGGGCTGCGTACAGGGCCCGTCGAGTGCGTCGAGCCGTTGCCGCACGCGTTCGGCGTCCTCGGTGCGTCCCTGCTGCTGATACAGCTCCAGAGCTTGCCGCCACGTGGCTCGAGCCTGCTCGCGCTGGCCGAGGGCGACATAAGGGTGCCCGAGGCGGTCGAGGGTGTTCGCGCGTTGATAGATGTGGCCGGAGGCGCGGTAGAGGCTGAGGGCTTGCTGGTAGTAGTCGATGGCCTGGTGGTCGTGGTCGGTGTGGTGCTCGATGTTGCCCAGGCTGTCCAGAGCGGCCGCCTGGCCGGTGGGGTTGTGGTGATGTTGGTGCAGAGCCAAGGCGGTCTGGCAGTGGTCGCGGGCGATGTCGAAATCGCCCAGGCGGGCGGCATACCAGCCCACTGCGTTGAGCGCGTAGGCCTCCCACACCGGTTGGTCGAGGGTGCGGAACAGGTCCAGGGCGCGGGTGGCGTGATGCAGGGCCTGTCGGTCGTCTCCCCGCTGTTCCCACGCATAGGCGAGCTCTCTGTGGGTGTGGGCTTGATCAGTCGGGTCGGGCATGGAGTCGGCCAGGGCGAGGGCTTGGTGCTGGTGGCTGATCGCTTCCTCGTGGTGCCCGAGGACGGTGTAGGCGCGGCCGAGATACTGGTGGGTGCGGGCACGGGTGGTGGGGTCGTCGGGTAGGTGGGCGGCGGCCTCCAGCGCGGCCTGCCACGCCGCAAGCTCCTCGTGTAGGCGTCCCCGCCGGTGGTGGAAGGTGCTCACCGCCCACGCCAACTGCCATACGGTGAGGTGCCAGGCGTGGGCGGCAGCGACTTGTTGGGCGGCGATCAGGTTGGGGCGTTCGGCCTCGAACCAAGCTACCGCTGCCGGGGCGTCGAGTAGCCGATGGGCGAGGGCCCCGGACGCGAGCGGGCCGAGCTCGATGGGTCGGCGGTGGGGAACGAGGAGGCGGGCGGCGGTGTGGGCGGCGTGGACGTAGAAGTCCAGCACCCGCCGCAGTGCCGCATCCCGCACCTCCTCAGCCAACTCCTTGTGAGCGGTGTCGGTGGCGTTGAGGCGGATCAGGTCGTGCATCCGATACCGGCCCGGCGCGTGCTGCTGGGCGAGGGAGGCGTGTTCCAACTCCCGCAACACCACCCGCACCTGTCCCTCCGGTAGGGCTGCGAGGGAGGCAGCGGCGGGCAGGCTGATGTCCGGACCGGGCGCGATGCCCAACAATCCGAACAGGCTGGCCGCCCGCGGCCCGAGCGTACGGACCGACCACGCCAACACCGCCCGCAGGTTGACCCACAGATCCCCGGCGTCCAACCCGTCCAGCCGCGCCGATACGTCACGCAGTTCGTCGGCCAAGACCGCGAGAGGGAAGGTGGGATGGTGCTGGGCGCGGGCGGCCACGATCCTGATCGCCAACGGCAGCCCCGCGCACACCACGAGCAGCTCAGCGACCGCCTCGGGCTCGGCCACCAGCCGCTCAGGCCCCAGATGGCGGGCCAGCAGGTCGCGGGCATCGGCTTCGGGCAGGACGTCCAGGTCGAGCAGACAGGCGCCGTGCAAGGTGAGACCAGCCAGGTGGCGACGACTGGTGACCACGACGGTGCAGGTCGGGCTGCCCGGCAGCAGCGGGGTGACCTGGTCGAGGTCGCCGGCGTTGTCCAGCACGATCAGCATCCGTTTGCCGGCCACTAGGCTGCGGTACCGCGCGGTCTGGGCGTCCAAGTCGTCCGGCAGCGTCGAGAGGTCGACCCCGAGATCGATCAGGAAGCCGCGGACCACGTCACGGACGCAGGCCGGTTGTCCGGACGGGTCGAATCCGCGCAGGTTGACGTACAACTGGCCGTCGGGAAACCGATGCAGGTGCTGGTAGGCCCAATGCAGCGCCAACGCGGTCTTCCCGATCCCACCGGCCCCGCCGATCGCCGAGATCACCACCGTCGCCCCCGCGTCCGGTCCCGTCCTGGTCGCGGCGTCGGTCAGCGCGAGGAGTTCGGCGGCCCGTCCGGTGAACAGGCCGGGCGCGGCGGGCAGTTGGCGCGGCGCGTTGTCGCGGCTGTGCGCGGCTGAGGCCAGGCCTGGGTCGAGTCCGGTCAGGTCAGCGACGATACGGGCCAAGCCGGCGGTAGGCTCGCGGCGCCGCAGATGCCGGTACTGGCAGCGGCTCAACGCGGCGATGTCGGGAGGCAGCTCGGCTGCACGCGGGAGTTCGGCCTGGTCGGTCAGTATGGGGATCACCCGGACGCCGGCGGCGAAGGCTTCCGTGAGTTCGCGGCGGATCCAGTCGCCCGGGTCATCGAGCCGGCGTTCGCCGGTCGCGTCGGCGGCGGTCAACCAGCGGGGCCCGATCACCGCCAGCAGCACCCGGGCCGATCGCACCCGCCCCAGCAACTCCTCGACGAAGTCGGCCCCGGCAGGGATGGACTCGGCGTCCAGGAACACCTGGTCCTCGCCGAACCGCCGGGTCAGCTCGGTGTAGATCAGAGCACCGTAGCTGTGACTGTCCTCGCCCCGGTAATTGATGAACACAGCACGATCCACCACACACTCCCCTGAGTGAGCACAGTCCGCCATTCAGCGTAAGAGTGCTGGGCTGAATAGGTGCCCGCATGCCGGGATGTCCTTAATTTGACCAGTTGCTCTCAACGCGGCAATTTCGTTCCGGGGCCGACTTCAACAAGTGAGTGATCCGGGGAGCCGAGAGCGCAGCCAGTGACAGGATCGTCCTGGCCACGCCCCTGGCCCATCGTCAGCCCGGTGGAAGTGGCGTCACAACGGGGGCGTGCACTCGCAGTAGTCGATCGACCCGAGGTGGGCCAACTCGCGTCGATGTCCAGGTCGTCTGTCCAGCGGAAGGTCCGTTTCCGATGCGCGGGCCGTTCATCCGACTTGTGCAAGCACCGTGACGATCGAGGCAACCACGTCAAAGGTCACCGCGCCGTCGCCATGTAGCCACAGCAATGGTGGCAACTTGGCCGCTGGCACAAACTTTCCTGGCAGCCCCGGCGGCCACGGTTGGGAAGGGCGCAACGTCATGAGACGGAAGTCAACGAGGGAGATGTCATCACCTGGTGACCGGTGAATCGCGAAGTAGTGAATGTTGCGAACCGAGAGGCCGAGGCCTTCATCTGGTCCGAACTGCGCGAGCGAGATCTCCAGTGCGTCGACCGTCTCGTTGATCGACAGGTTCAGCTGCTCGAACCCGTGCCCCTGAAACAAGTCGAGTGCTTCGTGCACCGTTCTGAACGGATCTTCCTCGGAGTTCACACAGTGAGTATCGGCGAGACGATCTCATCGACGCGAGGCGCGCATACGAACGTCCGCTCATAGCTGAGTCGGGTGCCGGTGACCGGTTTTGGTGAACCGCGTGCGTAGCCGAGGTGCGGACGTCGACAGTTCTGGAACAGGTCATGCCTGGGTAGCGCATTCGACCGAACAGCAGCGGTCGTCTCACAGCGGTGACAGCGTATTCAACCGCCCGGACGGCCTGGTGTCGATTGGCGACGCGGCAAACGGCTCACAGCCGGGGTGCGGATGTCGGGTGCGTGGGGTGAGAGCACCGGTCCTGCCCTGCTGGTGTGCATGGCATGGTCGTTGATCATATGAACCAGTTGGGGAAAGGGGTATGTCATGAACACACACGGCTTGATCTTCATCTGGTTCTGATCGCAGGAGCGTGTTGACGGCTGCGGGTTGGCCGGCGTTTGCGATCACTCTGCCGGCTCCTTCTCCGCACTCTTGACGGCTGCGGGTCGGGTGGCAGCGGCGTAGTGGCCGATAGGGTCGATGCGGATGACGGCGCCGGTGTAGGGGGCGTTGATCATGTGGGTTGGGGTGATAGCGATGCCGACGTGGGTGATCTTGCCGGGGATTGTGCTGTAGAAGACTAGGTCGCCGGGCTGTATCGGAGTGCCGGAGGGTAGCTGGGGGCCGGCGTTGTATTGGGTTTGGGCGGTGCGGGGGATGGTGATTCCGGCGGCGGTGTAGGCGGCGTGGGTGAGGCCGGAGCAGTCGTATCCGCCTTCGTGCATGCCGTCGCCGCCCCATTGGTAGGGCAGGCCGAGTTGTTGTTGGGCGTAGCGGACGGCGACCAGTGCAGCCTGTGCTGGATTGCCGGTCGAGGCGGGTGGGGATCGGTATTGGGCGGCTTGGGTGAGGACTTGGTCGACGTACCAGTCGGCGTGGTTGTAGTTCCAGATCGCGGTGCGGAGGTTGCGGCCGTCGCGGGCGCCGTTGTCGCAGAGGAGGTAGGCGGCGGCGTGGATGGCGTCGTGGGGGTTGTAGCGGGACGGTGGGGTGGCGCCGCCGGGTGGGATCCGGTGGCGGGTGAGTACGCCGTTCCAGGTGGGTTTGAGGAATTGCATGGGTCCGCCAGCGCCGGCGTGGTTCTCCCCGGCTGTCACGCCGGGGAGTCGGGAGCGGCCGTGGTTGGTTTCGATCTTGCCGATCGCGGCGAGCACCGTCCAGTCGAGGCCGGGGCAGTTCGTGGCCGCTGTCTGGTAAAGGACCAGGTAGTTGGTGGGGATGTCGGCCGCGGCCGCTGTGCTGGGGCTGCTGCTGGTGCCGAAGACGGCTTGGAACACCGCGGTGGCGCTGCCAGCAACGAGAAGGATCACGACAGCGACGACGGCTGCTCCGACGGCGGCGATCTTGCTCATGGTCGACGTCACCTCCGGTGGTACGGGAGTTCGGGTGGCGGCATCGGGTGCGGTGGTGCCAGTTCACGTCGTTGATCGGTGGGCAGGCGAGGGTGGTTGATGTCGGGTGTTGGAGGTGTTGGTGGGGTGAGGTCGGGCCAGAGCGTGGGTAGGTCGGCGAGTCGGATGCGTTCGGTTGGGCTGGTGTTGTCCACCGGTAGCCATCGCGGTTCGGTCATGTCGAGCGGGTTGATGCTGGCGTGTGCGTTGGTCGTTGCGACGGGTACCCGGTTGGGTTGGTCGAGTCCGTGTAGCGCCTCGGCGAGCGTGCACCGTGCGGTTGTTTCTCGTTGTGGGGTCGGGAACCACAGCAGGATGGGGGTCGTGATCCCGGTGGTGGTCGCGAGTTGTTCGTAGCGGGTGAGTTTGGCGGCGAGGCGGGCGAGTTGTTCGGTGCCGAAGTCGAATTCGAGGAACCATTCGATCTCGCGTCCGGCTTGGTGCCAGCGGCCGTAGCCGTCGGGGGTGATGATGTCGCCCCAGTGGCGGCCGCAGCGGGCGGCGGACCACCATGCGACGAGTTCTCCGGTGGCGTTGGGTTGGCGGGCGTGGCGGATGAGTGTGGTGAACAGGCTGTTGCAGCCGGTGGTGTGGGCGAGTTGGAGTGAGTAGGCGCGACCGATCTCGCGGTCACGTTTGTAGCCGAGGCTGCTGGGCTCCACACCGTTTTCGTGGGCCAGTAGGGTCGCTCCTGCGGTGTCGAGGACGTAGTGCATGGGGTGTGAGCCGCGGTCTCGGTGTGGTTGGAACCGGTGGAGCACGCCCCACTTGTGGAGGTTGAGCAGGCGGAGGTTCGCGGCGCGGCGGGTGGGGAAGGCGAGGTCGACGATCTGGTGGGTGGTGAAGACCTTGTGTTCGAACAACATGCGCACCAGCCACCGGTCGCGTGGGGTGAGGTGTCGGGCGAGCCAGGCGAGGTGCTCGACCGAATTGCGGAGGCGAGGACCTTCGCGTTCGGCACGGTGACTGCGTAGGGACCGTTGTGAGGTGGGGTTC
>Ga0307512_10004711_pt1 | contig 14756 bp, 23 predicted proteins | sample 14_EM_MG_FD_200267 | JGI IMG/M metagenome (GOLD analysis project Ga0307512, IMG submission 200267) | Populus trichocarpa ectomycorrhiza microbial communities from riparian zone in the Pacific Northwest, United States - 14_EM | ecosystem: Host-associated > Plants > Roots > Unclassified | place... | reverse complement strand
AAGGTGAGAACGACAATAAAGAGGTCATGGTCCTACCCCCAGAGAAGTTCATTATAGCTACTGCACCAACTCAACCCAAAATCGAAGTACCACCTCTCAACCTGGTCAAACGAGGGATTATGAGACTTGTCTATGATCACTCCTTGGCAGGACACCCAGGAAGAGATGAGACCCTCAGGAAAACCCAAGAACGATACCAGTGGCCCAACATGAAGGAATGGATTGCAAATTACATCAAAGGATGTGCCATATGCCAGCAAAATAAAATCCTTATGCACTGAGCTAAAGTTTCCCTATACTGCATCCCTACAGAACCCAATACATGCCCATTCCAACATGTAGCCATGGATCTGATCACAGGACTACCATCCATCCAAGGGAAGGATGCTATTCTCATGATAGTAGACCAGGGATGCTCACATGCCGCTATCTTCTTAGCATGTGACACTACAATCACAGGACTGGGCATTGCCCAGCTATATCTCGACCACATGTATAGATGGTTTGGCCTTCCCACCAAAGTCATCAGTGACTGGGACCCACACTTCACATCCCACTTTGGGAAAGGCCTAGCCAAGAAACTAGGGATCCAGCAAAATTTGTCAACTGCCTTCCACCCTCAAACAGACAGCCTCTTGGAATGGAAGAATCAATGGGTGGAGCAATACCTCTGGTTGGTCACATCAGCAGCGCCCAAAGACTAGACCCAATGGTTGGCGCTAGCCTCCACAGTCCATAACAACTGGAGAAACAGTACCACTGGTCTATTGCCCAATCAGGTTTTATTGGGGTACGACATCACTCTCAATCCGGATCTAGTTTCATCTGTCATCAACAAAACTGCAGAAGAACATGTCAAAACGATGGAACAACAATGGGTGCAGGCAACTGCGGCCCTGAATGAAGCTGCGGAACAGTCAGGAATGCCCCCAGCTCAGTATTTGCCCAGGAACCAAGTATGGTTAGAAGGGAAAAATCTCCATCTCCCCTTTCAGGCAACAAAGCTTGCCCCAAAACGGTACGGACCGTTCAAGATCATCAAAGAGATCTCTCCCATCGTGTTTCAGCTAGGGTTACCCATATCGTGGAAAATCCACGATGTATTCCACGCATCACTCTTATTGCCCTATAGCGAAACAACTGCACACAGGCCTAACTTCTCCTGACCTCCTCCGGACCTGATTGGTGATGAAGTGGAGTATGAGGTGGAGCAGATCCGGAACCATCGTTACTCCGGACAAAACAGGGCCCTTCAATATTTAATCAAATGGAAGGGATACCCCGAAAGTGACAACACATGGGAATCCGCAGCAGACATTCATGCATCCGACCTGGTACGTAACTACCACAAAGGAACTCCGCTTGAGCATATAAAAGTGGGACAACTTTTTGCTGTTGACCCCATCGTTCCTCAAACTGGCTCCCCATCACATCTCCTCACTCCCCAAGTCAAGCCACAAAGATTTCCTGCACAGCCTCCTTCAACCACCTCCCTACACTACCCATCGATTCCACAAGTTCAAACCTGGGCAATGGGTCTACATCTCTCACGTTCACGCACTCGAACACACCTTCTACTGCAAAGAATACCTCTGCATGTACTATCAATAGGCCTTGCTCACATGTCTGCAGCATCGTTCTTGACATCCTCTATGCCCCCATGTCCAATGCCAACATGTCTAACGAATCCCCCTGTAGCTCTCCTCCTGACTCTCCAGCCTCCTACCAGATGCCTCGCATCCTCACCTCCAACAACCCCCATATGTCGCCCAATACTGTGGCTACTATACTTGCCAGCCAACCCTCCATCGATGCCATCACCCTCTGCAGTATCGCCAAAGGACTGGTCGCAACCATCAAAGAGTGAGAAGAATGTCATGGGCATCAACTGCTCTCAGCCCACGACTGTTACCAGCGACTGGAAGACAAGCTTGCTCAGTATGAAGAGGGCTACAATTCCGCCCCTGAAGGATACAAGCGCAATGTCAACTACCCAGACCTCAAGATCCCCATCAGCAAAGGCCTATATCGTCCTGCCAAGTGGATCAAGATGGCCGATCAAGGCATGGTGCTGGCTTACACTGAAGAGCAAGGTCCTGAATCCGGCCCCTATCTTGTCCCTATCCATGCTGCCCCCATCTTTTCGTCAGAGCCCATTGACCCCATTCCCCAGTGGCTCCATCAGCTCCTCATCGGCCAGTCAGCCATCTTCCACATGCTCGTTAATGCTGCCAAGAAGTTGGATGATTGGGGTGTTGCTGCTGACATCACTCGCTATTGGAGTACAACGACAAGATGGCTGACATCAACATGCATATCAAGCAGCTCCAGGCCGAAGCAGACTCAGTGCGACTTGCTAGGTTGCTCTGCAAAGGGTGGCTCAAAGCAGCTAGGATGCCCAAGCAGCTGGTGCACATGGAGTGCCTTGTGCCGGTCTTCATATGCTGCAAGAGGAGCAATGACAGGCCTCAGGTCACCGTCCAAGGGGGTTGGAAGCGTCAAGCACAAGGTTGTGCTTAGCTAGAGTGGGAGGTAATGTGACCGGCCTCTGGTTTAGCCAGTGTAAGTTGTGGGAACCGGCCCCAGTCAGGTGATCATATCAGTCATAGTGCTTCATCATGCTTTGTAATTATATTAGTAGTATCAGTCAGCATCTGTGATAGGCTTACTAACTGGTTAGTAAGTAGCTTACTGATAGCTTAGCAAGTGTCTTAGTACTTTAGTCATAGCTCATATCTGACTTACTAAGTAGCTTAGTCATGTCCTTGTACCTTTAGTATAAATGAGGCTTACTGTCATCCTTAGGATGGCAAGTTGAATCTCCTGTCAATCCAGGCTTATTTCCTCTTCACCTCTCTTATAAGTGGGCCTTAGGACATACTCTAAGGTGGGAACCACTTCCTCTATCACATCGACTACAACAAGTCACCAAGTTAACAGCTATACCGACTTGTCATTCAACTTCCTATCCCAACACTGAGTCTTAGTGTTGCCCTCACTTCATGGCGGTAACAGTACCTATCTGGTCATAATCCTGTATAGTACCACCAGTAACTACCTAGCTATGCAAGGCAATTACATATATTTTTTGCTCTTGCATAGACCTTGTGAGGATTGCAAGAATAGTACCTATCTGGTCATAATCCTGTATAGTACCACCTAGCAATACAAGGCAACCACATATTTTCCCCCCTCTTGCATAGTGATGGCATATTTGTTGGGTATTCCAAGGGGTTGGCAGTCCCCATGGATAGTCAATTCCAGCCTGGTGAGGCCTTCCAGGATCTGGTTGTATCAGGTGAGCACAGCCCAGAACTGGGTCTTGAACCTGGGTGGATTGCAAGAATATTACCTATCAGTTATGATCTTGTAAAGTACCACCTAGCAATACAGCATATTTGTCCCCCCCCTTGCATAGAGATAGCACATTCATTGGGCATTCCAAGGGGTTGGCAGTCCCCATGGATAGTTAGTTCCAGACCAGTGGGACCTTCCAAGACCTAGCTGTGTCAGGTGAGCACATCCCAGAACTCAATCTTGAATCTGGGTAGATTTCAAGAATACTACCTATATAGGTATGATCTTGTATAGTATTTCCAAGGGGTTGGCAGTCCCCATGACTCCCTAGTGTATCCACAACTTGGCTAACCATGAGTAGACTTACTACTAGCTACAGCTATGTAGGGTTGTTTGCAGGTACACAACAGGTACCAACCTTCAGAATACCTATAGCCACAGATACCATACCCATTAAGGGTACAGGTACAAAACTATCTAGGATATATATGGTGTCATGCCATAACCATAGTATAGTACAGTGTTGCATTTTACCACAGTACAGTCAGTACCCCCAGTGATACCTTATATCCTACTACAAAAAGTCTACCACTAGTATGGGTAGTTCTACTGTGGTAACTATGGTGTTGGGTGATAACAATATCTGATGATGGGTCCTTGGTGCCCAAAAGAATGTTCTCCAGTCTGTTCGCAAGCCATGCATTAGATCAAAAGATCTTGCCAAAGATGTGGAATAGGAATGATAAGGGGGAGGGGCAATATACCTGAGATCCTGGTGGACAAATGGTCATGCAGGTACTCCACACTGGACAAGGCAGAACTGGGGATAAAATGAAGCCCATCAGACTTTCATTGCTATCACCAGTTGAAGAACAACCAAATATACCAAACACTGCTATGGCATCTCACTCTGAGAAATGACCATGCTGACTGAGGGATTCAAAGAGCCCACTGCCAGCAGCAAGTTCAAAAGTGAGGGAGTACTTCATCTGAGACTTGAATCATTTGTAGAACTTGACCTACAGAAAGACAACCAAACATTTTAGAACAAGGACATGCATGCACAGGCACATCATAGAGGACAAGGGTATGCAGAAATGGGACATACAATATTGCCAGTGGGATGACCAAGACCTGGAGTACCTGCATCTTGCTCCACACGCTCTCCTCATCCCCCTCAACTTCCTTCTTTGGAATGGCCTTCTGTGCAACCTCGCGCATGACATCCCCAGGCGCCAGCTGGGTGGAGGGGCTCTGTGTGGCCACAAAGGAGAGTGGGGTAGCGGTGAGAGAGTTGGTGGTAGCGGAGATGGGAGGCATGGATGGGCCAGCTGCGCCGCGCTCAGCAAGGGTCCATTGTTCTGGTGGTACATATCATGTCGCCTGGCCTGCTGTGATCAAGTTGGCAACCTGCGCTGGTCCTGGGCTGCCACGTTGGTGCTGTGCTTGACAAAGGAACCATGTGATGTCGAGATGGCTGTCAGAGGACACCAAATGGAGCGGAGTTGACCTGCGCTGGTCCTGGGCTGCCATGTTGGTGCCATGCTGGACGAGGAACCATGCGATATCAAGATGGTCATTCCAGGACCCATTCTGGAGTAGAGCCAACCCACACTGGTCCTGGGGTGTCACATTGGCTCCATGCTTGACAAGGGATTGTGTGATATTGAGACAACCGTACAAGGATGCTTCATGGAGCGGGGTCAACCCACATAGGTCCTGGGCTGCCACATTGGCACCGTGCTCGACAAGGAACCATGCGATATCAAGATGACTGTTGGAGGATGTCTCACAGAGCGGAGTCGACCCGTGCCAGTCCTGGACTGCCACATTGGGCACTGTGCTCTATGAGGAACCGTGCTCGATTGAGAGAACATTACAAGCCCACGGTCTGTCCTAAGATCCCCATGTCCATAGGAGTGACAATAATCTGCGGAATACTACCAGACAGCAGCGCATACATCAGCAGGATCTCCAACAGTGGGGACAAAGATGGGGGCAAGGGCCACAACAAAGACAACGATGAAAGTGAGGGCAAGAATGACGACCTGCACAAGAGACTTATAGGTGGTGGCGGCTTTACGATATACATGTCTGGCTGTGCGTAGTGCATGAGCAGGTGTGGCATGGTTGGCAGCATGGTGGTCCACTGCGAGTGCAGGCTGAATGCTTGCATTGCAGATCATGTCTTCTTCTGTGTTGGGGTGAGGTTGCAATGGCAAAGAGGCAACTGGGTTTACAGAGGGATAAGGGAAACTTGGTATATAGCAGGAAACCTAGCTTGAATCTTGTTGCTGTTGAATGTGGGTAGGATGAGAAGGGTGATTTGGTAGGAGTTGGAATTGGGGTGTTCATTGCCTGGGGAGAAGAATGTATGATAAGAAAGGAAGGAGATCAGAAAAGAAAACACATACCGATTGCAATGCAAAGGTGAACATTGCGAATGAGGGCAAGTCAGATGCTGGGGCAGAAACGGTGGGTGTAGGCACCTGGGGTGTCGATGGTGGTGATCTTGAGACTTGGCTCGGACATGGAGGTAGGTCAGACAGAGGAGTCATACTCATCAAGTGTTAATGTACCCAGGTTGAAGGTTGTTGAACAATGCCACATGACGTATATTGCATGTTGCGTGAGTGACCTTGGGATGTCAAAAGTGTTGTCAACAACAAAAGAGGTCTGAACAAAAAATCTGGGTGGCCTACAAGTAAAACTGTGGATACCCATACACCATGGTCACAGTTTGACAGTCTGTTGTGGTAAAGCAGAGCCCAACACCATAACTGTAACTGTCACACCCATGGCAAAAACACCATGGTGTAATGTACACCATGAACAACCCTAAGTGTCACAGTACAACCATACTGCTGTACAGTGTTACATTTCTACCATGGTACTGCCAGTACCCATAGTGAAGATGCAAAGACTACTACAAATGTTCTACTACTTGGGTAATCCTAATAACTATCTCCTCTCCTTCTGAGTCCTTCGTGTAATGATGAAGTGAAGACAATGTTGTCAATGCCTTCGTCAATGCGACAGGCTTGCTTCACAGGTTCACCCTTATGCATATCAAGGTCATCCTAGCACAGCGTGATGGTGGTTGCAAGGCTGATAGGAGCAAAGGCAAGCAAGTATAGCGCAGAGAGCCAATACGATGAGGACCCAGACACAAGTGCAATGATGAAGACGCAGAAGATGTACCCCCTCACTCGTTCTCCTCCTCTTCCCCTGGCCCACCTCTGCTCCCATTGAATCACAAGCAGTGCATGGCAGCAACAGTGCCCTGCACCCCATCTATCCATTGCGCTTGCCAATGCAGCCTCACACCTGAATGAATTCCAGTCCGTGAATGAAACAAAACAGGGTAGGTCTACCTGGGCACCCGAGCATTGCAAGACCGATGCAGTTGGTGCCGCTGTTCGTGTTGAGACAGGTCAATGTCCTTCCAGAGGGTTGGCTTGATTGCTGCGCCCACAAAGAAGTCGGGAATCATGGCTGCATGCATGTGTGTTGCGCCACCAAACGTGGTGCTAGTTCAAAATGGAGGTGCGAGGGTGCATTAGCATCGAGTGGTCAGCAGGACAGACACAGGCCATATCAGTGAGCATGAGATGTATACAGCCCATCTGAGTGTGGACTAGGTGGACAAAGCACACAATCCAGCAGTGACGCACCATCTGTTTAGTGTCATCATGCTTTTGTGCTGGAGGAGTGGGATATGTTCAGTAACGTATTGGATAAGCCAGAAGAATTACAGAGCATACGGATGGATGGGCAAGATACATGTTCAAAAATCTTGTGGAGCTAAGCTGACTATGCATGATCTGATGTGAACGTTTTTCACTCTTCTTGGCAGCGCTCGCGCTATTGCTGTTGCTAATATTGCTGCCCCTACTCGCAAGTGCCTTGAACAAGGGATGGTATTTGTCAATATGGGATGCTTGAAATCAAGAGGGGTGGGCGCACCAATCCTGTGCCATGGCAGGATCATGGAATGACAACCTAGATAATGGTGGGCAGGAAGAGGGGCAGAAAGCATGTGCAAAGGGACGATTGACACTGTCACCACATTGGAAATTATGTCTTCTTCTACATTGGGGTGAAATTTCAACAGCAAAGAGGAAAGAGGGTTCATGGGGGGATGAGGGAAATTTGGGATACAGTGGTGTTGCCATTGAATGTGGGCAGGATGACAAGGGTGATTTGGTGGGAGTTGGGATTGGAGTGTTCATTGCCTGGGGAGAAACATGTATGATAGGAAAGGAAGGAAATCAGAAAATAAAACACGTACCAAGGGCAACACAAAGGTGAACATCACGAATGAGGGCAAGGTCAGAAGTCGATGCAGAAATGGTGGGCATAGGCACCTGGAGTGTTGATGCCACTAATCTTGAGACTTGGCTCGGACGGGGAGGTGGGTCAGATGGAAAAGCGGACAGCTTCCCTGGCCAGCAAGTCTTCATCCGGCTTGGGCTCAGGCCCGGACTCATGCTCATGCTCATCCTGCTTCCACTTGGTCGCCCCTTGATTGAGTTGGCAAATCAAACTTGCCATGCTGTTATCGACCAATAGGGAGCAAGAGATTAGGGTGGGATCAGTGAATCAGACAAGTAAATGATGGCACACACATAGGAGAGGCACGTTGCCTGTGAGAGTATGGGACGATTACACGCACATGTGCATACAACATGCAGTGACGACCATAGACTACGAACATGGGTTTTGATACATGGTGATAGGACAGGAGAGTGTAAAAGAAGGAAGTGGACACGCACAGGCACAAAGCTCAGATGTGCGCATCAGAGTCTCCTTTATTTCCTCCCAGTTCTTTACTCAAATGCCTCCTTTATCTCTGCCTTGTGTAATACACTCTCTGTGATGGACATTGTGATCATATTTTAAATTACAGCGGACTGTGTCATCCTCATAGTAGCAGAACAGCCAAGACATGCAGCAGGACCACCATCACCATCCTTGAAGGCCGCCAGTGATGTACCACGGAACTAGCACCACCACAGCCACTGGCTGGCTGAGACTTGGTGTGATCCTGAGCATGACCATCAACTGTCAAGCTTGAGGATTACGCAGGTGCAGCAGGGCCACGTTAGCAAGTACGTTTTTGACCAGAGGCAAGTTGATGTGCTCCAGCCCAGGTATCAGATGGAAGATGCCTTGTGCGCAGTAACGCAGTATGCCATCCAAGAAGTTGGTATTCGTTCCTGGGTCCAGGGTCACGTCTGGGTCTATGTAGACTGCGGTCCAGAGCAGCTCTGCACTGACTCAGCTGCCCGCTGATCAAGGGCCTCAACGCTGTTGCTTGGAGCTGCCTGAGTTCTGGCTCATATCGTCTGTGCGTGGTAAGGCTGAGGGTGGTGTGCGAGGTCGAGCACATCAAGGAGGCACTGACCGGGGCCAAGTCAGGAATTGACTCAGAATGGATGTCATGGTCGAGAAAGACATTTGTGAACCTGTGCGGATGGCAAGGGACACGTTCGCGGTTGCATAGTCCTGTGAAGGCCGCAGAGACCATTGGTGCAAAGTGAGCAGGTAATAGAGGTGAGTGCAGAGCGGGTATTGGATGTGAGTTGCAAGGCAGTCTGGAAGTGGGTTAGTGATGGGGGCCAGCGAAGCAGGCAAGATGACGATTTGGCATGCACAACCAAGTGTCCAAGTATGATCTGATTGATGCTTGCACAATGACTGGATAGGCCAGCTGCAAAACCCGCGACCCCCTTTCGAATGCCATCTTGGCTGAGTGGGGTCATATCGCACTGGCACTTGTGAGTGCTCTCCAAATAGTCCGTAGCCCCACCTGGACACCCCAGGCCATGAGAGCCTGCCTAGCGTGGAACCCGGAGCTGCCATGCATGGGTGGGAAGGGGAGTGGGGGTACAAGGAACAAGACAATGTTGCGGTACCAAGGTTAGCTCCAGGCAGGTGCGCCCAGGCCCTGTGCCCACTGAGTTCCTGCGGCTGAGGTAAGGGAAGGTTTGAGTCAGGACCAGCAAGGCTCTGGATTATGACAAAATTTGTTTGCCACTTGACCCTCACATTCAGGGGGCGATGAGGGAAGGGACGATAGAACGGAGGTGAGTTGGGGAGAGGAGACGGTGATGGAAAGCTGGAACAGTTTGATAGGAATGGACCCGAAAAGGCGTAGCATATGTATTGTGTTGGAGTTGATTTTCAAGATTTTGTAGCTGGGCTTGTTGATGGCAAATGCTGTTTTTCAAGGGCATCAGCACAAACAGTGTATCAAGGGTAGAACAGGCATACCTGAGTCATCGAGTAAAAAAGAGGGACTCCATGAGCATATAGAACCATCAGAACAAAATTGGGGCTGAGGGGTTAGAGGGATATGGTGTACGAAAGTCTGTTGAACAAGGCTGAGCTGTTTCCCAACAAGGTTGATGTCACGGGGAAGGAAATAAGATGGTTCGAAAAGGTGCTCACCTAAAAGTAGGAGAGAGAAAAACACAAGTGGGGTAAGGAGACCAAGGACAGCAAGAGATGTTACGACAGTGTGTTACGTTCTTGGCTTTGCATGCTTATCTTTTACCTTTTTCCCTTTTCTTGTCACCTGACCCCATTATCCCACGATCACCGGACTGCCATATCACCTGACTCATATCTTGGGCACCAATGTGCCAGTACTCCATTGTTCCCCTTTTCTTGTATAACTGACTTGTTCTGACTCCCATTACTTATGCTGACTTGTTCTGACTCCCATTACTTACTCTGATTCACTCTAACTCCTCTTATTTCCTTTGACTTGTTCTGACTCCTACTATGACTCCTACGATCCATTGTTCTCTTGATTAGGCCGATTAGTCATGGTAGCTGCCCCCAAGGTATATAAGCTGGCTTGTATCTAGAGTTGGGCCTTAAGCCTGACTTGGTTTAATCCCATTGTCTTGTCGCTTCCACCACAATTGAGTCTGAGCATCTTAAAACCCTTATTCTTCTCTTTGTCCTTTTTCTCATTATTCTTAAAACACTTCAAACTCTCTTTGAAGTGTTTTCCCTTATCCTCTTGCTCATCTCCCAGACCCTGGCTTAAGTGCCACTTCGCTTTATTACATGTCCATCTCACTTGAGGAAGTCCCTCATAGCAATTTGTCCTGCCATCACTATTTTGTGCAAGTCACACCTTTAAGCATCACCACTTATAACATGGCGACTGTAAAGGAAAATGAAGGCATGGACTATGTGACCTTGCTATTGTCCAGAACACATGAGTTTACACACCTCCTTGGGGCATACAGGCCTGACAGGGACTTGCTGGGCTATAAGGACAGGGGGAGTTGTGGCTTCATACCCATCGTTCATTTTCATCTAGCGCTGGAATGTCACTGGAAAACTTGAGGGACATGGATAAGATCATGTATCCTTTCTCCCCCTCTTAAACCTGCATCCTGATAAGAAAAGACTACATGGGTACAATGGGGGTGTGGTGAGCATGGGCTGCAAGGGTGCTGTAGACTGGGTGGGAAGGGCAGCTTGACCAACAAATTAGCCAAAGCTGCGACTCCACAAGTCGCTGTAACGGATTTCTGCCACTCAGATCAGCCCAGAGTGTATCATAATATATGCCCTTGCTCTGTGATAGTTGACACCGGTTCAGGGAACTGGAATTACTGTCAGGTTATCTCATAATACCATGAGAATGCGATACAAACAGGTTAAGTGTACTACAATTTATAAATCCTTATCATCACCCATGTCAGCATCAGTTTCCTCTTCACCTTTGCTGTCCTTGCCTTCACCATCCTCACCTTCACCATCCTTACCTTCGCCATCCTCGCCTTCACTTTTGGGGCTGTCCACATACCCGTAGTCAGCCTCTTCATCGGTGTCTACTTCTTCTTCAGGATCTCTATCTACATCTTCCTCTTCTGCTTGAGTATGATCTGGTATGTTGTGTGGGATGATGTCTTCGTTATGAGGATCAGGTACTTTGTCATGAGGATCAGGTGCTTCATTGTGAATGCCAGTGGGTGTTCTTTGCTGTAAATGGTCAGTTACTTTGTGTCCAATGCCACTGCCTGAGAACCGCATGAACATGTCACAATCAACAAACCTGAGTATCTGTCAGTGTCTGGAATCAAACGTCAACTCAAGTATCACATACATGGATATATAGTAGTGAGATTGTGGAATTGCATCGTCATCTGAGTCATCTGCTTCCTGATTTTCTTCATTTGGTGAGAACACAGGGATTAGGTGTACAGATCAGAGAACATCGCTGGGATTGAGGAATTCATAGGAAGTGGGGTCGTCACTGTCTGTGAGCCCAATACAGTGAAGGCGATAAGTCTCAAAGCCACCTTCATGATCTAGGTCATGTCCAAACCAGTGGACCCAGAGGAATTCCATGCGCTCAGTCACCATAGACCCTGAGCGTCTCACATTGACATGAAAGATTCCAAGGACTTTCGCATACTAGTATGGATGCCATTTCATACCTTCTTCTTCATCTTCATGTCCCAGGGTTATAAGATATGGGTTGGTCTGCATGTTGATTGAGTCTTGTGCATGGCGCAAGTCGTAGGTTGTGTAGTTAATGTGAATGATGTCATGCTTGTACACACAGTTGCTAACAAACGTAATGCTGTCTTGCTCTTCATTGGAGAATGCATGCTCATTTCCATTATATAGTGTGTTATTCTGGCATGCCAATAAATGGTCCTTGAGTCTTAGGATGAAGTCCTGGTCATTGTTAGCTATGCCTTGCAATTGTAAGATTATCTCACCTTCATGCGGGGGCTGTCCTTGTGTTCATGTACCCATGTCAGAATATCGCAGTGAGAATGCTACGACTCACCGATGTGGTGATGATCTTTAGCTGGCATGAAGGGGAGGGGCTCACTTTGCAGTTCCTGTGATTGATGTTTGGATTTGGATTTGGATTTGGACTTGGACTTGGACTTGTGCTCAGCTGGATCTTTGGAAGCAATGGAACAGACAACGGCCTCTTGCCTCTGGTGATTTGCGATCTGGGATGTGGCATTGTTCCTATTCGTCCTTGCATAGAACTTCTTGACTTGTCTGTGTTGCAGCTTGCCCTAGAACATAAGAGAATCAGTGGTCATGCACTAGAAATGCAAGACATAGCCTACTATCTGCATGTTGTAATTGTCTGTGGGCCCAAATCTTTGAATCGTCTCAGCATAATCAGCAAGCACATGATACTTATATGTTGCCAGATTCAGTTTCTTTGGCTTTGGGCCAGTAACTGCCTTCCCTTTGGCTGCACAACTGTCTCCCTTCACTGCAAGCGCTGCTTTGTGTCGTCCACAAGCTGCCACTTCCTTTTTGAGTTCCCGGGTATTAAAAGCTTTACATGTCTTACGAAGGAAGCATTGCATTGCACTGGTGAGGGTCTTCACTGCAGCCTCAAGCAGATCGAGGGTCTTGTTGGTGTGAATTCATAGTTTCACTAGTGCATGCCATGTTGCAAGTTCGAATAGAACATCCAATATGTTGTTGTTGTGCTCTTTGGGGAGAAGACCTTCTATGATGGGAATAATGCACTTTATTTATGGAAAACATTGAGTGATCTCATCTGATAAAGACCATAAGGATTGACATTACCTGCAGAATATCCTCAAAATCTTGCCCTGCTAGCTTCTTCATATCTGAGACATTGTTTACAAAATGTCTGATAGTGCCCCTGCCAAATATAGGGATGTCACGAAACCTAATATATATGTTGAGTCCATGCATAAGACTAACGCGAAATAATTTACCTCTTGTTAAAGGTCTGGATTCTATCTTTCCCTTTGGCATATAAAATCCTGATGAGGTGGGTTAATACGGCCTTCCAGATGCCAAGCTCGAACTCATGCAGGAGGTCGACCACAAGCATTGGATAGAAATTAAATCCATGCTCCGATAGGCATATAGAGAATGCATTCTAGACATAATAACAGTCAATCAGCAGCACAGTTAGGACATCGTGACACATACCTGGATTGGCAACTAAGAGCTTCTGTCAAGTGTCTCACGGATCCATTTTCTGAAGACCGCCCTGCCATTGACAAAGATCCACCCATGTGCTTGCACTATGGAATTCCGAAGCTGAACGCTATCATCTTGAGTATTCCCCTGATGCCTGTCATCTGCTCTGGTACCTGTGTCTGGGATTTGTGGCTTCTGGGTTAAGCAGCGGGGGCATGGACATTTGGATAGGTACTTTATGCACATGAGGAGTATTCTGCATAGATCCCTTCAACCCAATGTCTTTTAGAGTGTAGCTGGACTCACTTTTCTGGGTAATCCACTGCATAGGTAAAAATATGCAGAAATACTTGACACTTCACTCCATCACTGCAAGTGATGAGTATTCTGTGTGCATACGCATCCACAAATGCTTCGTCAAGTAATAGAAGCCATATTTTTTGCATGAGGTCAACCTTGAGAAATCGCAGAACTTCTGCTGTTGCTGCAGTTTTATATATCTTTTTATAGAAGTCCTGGATGGTGTTGGGGAGCTAATGAGGGGTGAACCGCCTTGCAAACATAGATCAAGATCAATGCTCACTGATGGGATGTACACAAGGTGGTGCACAGCATGGGCGTTCAGTTGTCCACAAGCATACTTCAAGAGGTTGCCAAGGTACATATACACAGGCCAGAGAGATGCAGTGCCAAAGGTGGTGAGGTATGTCGAGTCCAACAAAAGTAACAGAGCTAGGACTGAGACCTCAGTGTTGGCGTCGTCATCAGGATGTCATCCCTTAGCCCTAATCTTGGCATCCTCTTCCAGCATAGCATCAGAGTTGTAAATATCAGTGTAGGCTCGAAGATCCGCCAATGGTGACTGATGGACGAGCTCAAATGGAACCCAGTGATACTGCTTGGCTTGATCGCTCTGACAGGCTGCCTTGATGACCTCCAGTAGTGGACGATAGTGAATTCCAGAGATATTGAACTGTGGACTTGCAGACTCTGAGGCGTATTGTTGGTTTGCCTTTGGGACGTGAAGCATCACCGACCCTTTCTTCCAGCCATCCTTCGCAGTAAAGGGGACATCAGTAGACCCATGCTTATCAAGTTGCGCCAATTCCCAAGCCGTACTGAAGTTTTGGAGATCCTCGCAATTGAAGTCATCCAATAAAATCACTTCATAAGTGAGGCAATCAAGATCTGCTGCTGATAATGCCCCAGATGTTCCCAGATACCAGTTGATATACTGAAAGACCATGGCGTTTGGAAAGGGATGGAAAAAGTTGACTGAAGAAGAAGGTGGTGTCGCAGTCGCTGCAGCATCAGAGTGGTATTGCTCAGACATATCATCATCTGCCAAGCAAGGGGGTCCCAGACTGGGATTCTGGGATAGGGGGTTAGATAGTTAGTTTATCCCCCAACCATGGTATGCAAAAAATCGACCCTCACAAATAATGAAATTTGAGGTCAAAAGTACTAGTTCCAGTCAAATACTGCCATATCTGTTAAGG
>Ga0307512_10004708_pt1 | contig 14769 bp, 15 predicted proteins | sample 14_EM_MG_FD_200267 | JGI IMG/M metagenome (GOLD analysis project Ga0307512, IMG submission 200267) | Populus trichocarpa ectomycorrhiza microbial communities from riparian zone in the Pacific Northwest, United States - 14_EM | ecosystem: Host-associated > Plants > Roots > Unclassified | place... | reverse complement strand
GTGGATGGTTTCTAGAGTGGAAGGGTGATCGTTTCCAAGTGCCTTCTCACAGCCATCGAGGGCCCGCTGGTACCATTCCAGTGCCTTGTCATACCTGCCTTGGTTATCGAACACCAAGGCCATATTGTTGACGATACTGAGAGTGGAAGAGTGATCGTTTCCAAGTGCCTTCTTCTTGCCATTGAGGGCCCGCTGGTACCATTCCAGTGCCTTGTCGCACTTGCCTTGGATATCGAACACCAAGGCCATGTTGTGGATGGTGTCTAGAGTGGAAGGGTGATCGTTTCCAAGTGCCTTCTCCTTGCCATTGAGGGCCCGCTGGTACCATTCCAGTGCCTTGTCATACCTGCCTTGGTTTTTGAACACTATGGCCATATTGTTGACGATACTGAGAGTGGAAGGGTGATCGTTTCCAAGTGCCTTCTCACAGCCATCGAGGGCCCGCTGGTACCATTCCAGTGCCTTGTCGTACTTACCTTGGATATTGAACACAAAGGCCATGTTGTTGACGGTGTGGAGAGTGGAAGGGTGATCGTTTCCAAGTACCTTCTCACGGCCATCGAGGGCCCGCTGGTACCATTCCAGTGCCTTGTCGTACTTGCCTTGTCTAGTAAATACTATGGCTATGTGCTGGACGGTGTGGACGGTGGAGAGGTGATCAGTTCCGAGGGCCTTCTCCTTACCATCGAGGGCCCGCTGAAGCCAATCCAGTGCGTTTATATAATGCTCGTTTACGTCAAGAATAGCCCCTACCGAATCCTCCAAGTCCCACCGTGAATTGAATTCCATATGGTGACGGCCAGCATGATCAAGAACAGCCACTGCATGCGGTAATAGCTGGATACACTTCTGCCGCTCATCCTCTTTCTGGGGTGGGATACTATCCTGAACCAAATCAACCGCCATCTCTAGGCGCTCTTGTTTCTCTTGAATGTCTTTCTTCAAATCAATCTGTACTCGAGTCCAGAATCCCACAAGCCGATGTAGTCGATAATTTGAAAATTCGAGGCGATTGAGAAGTGCAAAACTGATAAGTGGCCTTAATGCATTTGTGAAGAATATTGGACTTTGGTTTTTGAAGAACGGAGCCTCTTTGATCAGCTCTTCTGGTATTCCTTCAGGGTCGAGGAAACTTATGAGTTCCAGCAGCTGTATGGATACAGGACTTTCTTGTTGGATTTTGTCGGTGGTGATTTCCCAGGTCGTCATCACCGCACGCGAAGTATGCCCCTCGTTTCGTATTGCAACCGGCAAAGCTTCGCTCAGGAGGTCCCGTTGGTTTCTTTCACACTTCTTAAATAGTTCTAAATATTTGGAAAGCTCCATAGAAGTTTCTCGGATGTACGCGGCCGCTTGAGCTATGGCCAGAGGGAGGTTTCCCAAAAGTGCCAAAAGTTGTCTGGAGGTTTCCAGGTAGATTTGACTGGCATCGCCCAGAAGTTGTAAAAGCGTTTCTGACGCTTCTTGGTCGCTCATTGCTGGAATTTCCACTCCTGCATTCGGCGACAGATATGCAGGGTGGCCGATGAGTCGTTTATCCCGTGTTGTAAACAGGACCGTACCGCGGCTTCTCGGAATGTATTCCATTGTAACCCCATCCGGCTTGATATCGTCAAAATTGTCGATAACCATTATCCAATCACCGCTGGCTGAACTCTCCAACCATCTGATAACTTCATTCAACCATTCTTCCTCATTGTCTCCTTTAAGTCCAACTCCCTGGCCAAGTTCTTGATAACTGGCTTTGAAAGTCTCGTCTGAGTTGCCGTGCACCCATATTATGTGAGCTTGTGGCTGTGCTTTCCTTCTTCGGTAGCAAAACTCGACTGCAATTGTCGTTTTCCTGAAAAGCATCAGTGCTGTTTCGGGTTCATCAAGATAGTTATCTATGAAGTCTCTTACCCAATTCCACCGAGCCCCCATAAAGCAGCTCTCTGCTGGGAGCTACTCGTAATAGGGCTCAATAGTCCTTCAAGTCGTTCGAGTTCATTCTCTCTCCCGATGAAGTCTTTATTTTTAAAGAACGGCACCATGAACAGAGGTTCCGAGGTAGCTGCTACAAGGGTGAACTTAGCATCGTTACATAACCATCCTCAAAAACTACATTTAAATACACTTAGGGCGACTAACGGCTTCTCCCCACGTACTCTTGCCACTTCTCATCCACTTTGTGCGAAGCATCCTTGACCATCATCTTCAAAGTTCCACTCACTTTTCGGAAGCCGTCGGAATCCGCGTTAGCAAACTTCACCATTTCGATGTGATCCGCAGAGATCACGATTCTGGCTGCATTCATCGTCCCAGGTAGACAGGCGGAACTTTCTGGTACAACCTGGAGCACTGGTAAGTATCTCGGAGCCGCAGCATGAAAGATCATGAAAGAAACATACAATGATGGACTTCCCCCCCGGAAGTCGAGTAGGATAAGATTCGTAGAAATACACAGTCTTGAAGTTATCGCTGATTGGAGAATAGAGCATTTGCTGTTGCATCAGCCACTCCGAATCCCTTTCTAGATGTTGCAAGTATTCCTTTTTCGTGTGCTGGGCAATCGACGCAATGTTCACCGCCAATTTTCCGAGCAAGACTCCCCCACCGCCTTGATGTGGTGTCGCCATGAAAAGAATGCCGTATGTAGAAAGACAGATTGCTTTTTGCTCGGGAAGGTGTTTCTCGTTGCAGCCGTTTGAAATAACAAGTGCCTGGTAGGTCATGTCAATCCTAACACCCGAAGGTATCAAGTGTTCTAGCTTACAGATTTCACCACTAACCCTCCAAGAGAGTGTGCGATGAAGGTAATAGGTCGTTTAGTAGTCTGTTATGAGTTAGTACGGTCGGCAACCCCAACTCGCACGCGTGGCTTAGCGAACCTCCGTCAACTGCCGCTCCAAGGTCAAAGCCTGGATCAGTTGACCCGCATGTCCATGCAAATGATCTTGAGTTAATGGAGAAGAACCGTGGGTTCGAGCATCGTAGCCGTAGGATAGAACTCGGATTCTAGGGACCGCAGCTGGAAGTAGGGTAGTAAGCCAGCAAACACCGTTGTCGGCGGTGAATGTTTTTTCCCGGTGTCCGTTCAATCCGTGAACTGCAACAATACTTCACAGAAACCATTAGTCAAATATTGCGCCTTCGTTCCAATATACAGAAGCCATTTCTTACTCGATTTCAGCTTCACCATCCTTGGGGTCTGGTTGATGTAACGTTTTGATCCCAAAGGCTCCCCTTTCAGGTTCAGGTTCTACAGCCTTGTGAAGTCGTTAGACTAGAGAACCGCAATGAACGAGGAATTAGCCGCTGACCTGTTCGTCGTTACCTTTCCTTCTGCCGGGCCAGGTGAACATAATGATCGTTTATCTGAATACCAACAAGTAAACTGTGACACTCGAGGACCGAGCGTACAATGGTGGAAGCGTACAGAGGTATGTTGAATAGTTGGTGAGCTGACCATGTGGGGCTGAGCTGACCATTTGAGGGGTGTGCGTAGTCCCAAAGAATGGCATTTGCTTTTTTATATCCTATCAGATACATTAAAACGTGTTTCATGGTTCCTAAGTGTGGTTGCACAGCAGCACATTCTAGATGGCTTGAAGGAAAAGTATTGAGCCAACATCTGAAGCACAAGCCGTACAAACCTGAGTGAGTGCATAGGTATTCTCTAAGAATGAGATTAATTTCCTTCGTTTTGTTTCTCACTTATAACTAATGGGGCTTTGGGTAAATGTATTGAAACCAAAAACACAACCATTATGCTACAAATGCGCTCGTAAACCAGCCGCCACCCAACTTCGCAAGCTCAGTCACATTGAGGAGCAAGCTTGGGAGCGACGAAATTTTTGGGAACGAGAGCATGCTACCAAGTGATGCCAACTCTGCAGCCTGCATAACTGTTCCATATTACCATCTAAAAATGCCGTTTTCTCTCACCACTTTCACCGTATCCAAGGGCGCCTTTTTCTAAGATCTTCTGGTATTCTATTTCAAATCTCCTATTTAACTTTACTAGGATACGGACGACAAGGTGGTGGAGATAAGGTGTGGTCTGTGCGCTCGGATAGACTAGCAGCTCTTCCCCCTTTAATCACCGCCTGCAGAAACCGTACTTAATGTGACGAACCCTGTGCCCTAAACAGGTACTAAACGTCGCAACCTCCTACCCGGCCAAGAACAAGACAAGAGTTAAGATATTTTGCCGTGAGAGTTACCTTCTCGCCGGCGGACCTTGAGAGTTTCGTAGGCAATTGGGGAGAGGAGGAGTTAGAAAAGGAGGATTTGAGTGAGATCGCAGAAACGATGCCGCCAGCGCTACGATCAAGTAGGCGGGACCCCCACCGTAGTAGCGCTCTGGTCGTTGGTATGTGGACGTGATGGATTTTGCCTAATAAACACCGTCATCACCTTCGCTCGTATAAGCTTCGGGACTATTCTGGGTCCCAAACCACCCGCTCCAAACCTAGCACCCACCCAAGAACGAAAGAACTGCAAAATTACTTGGCATAGTTGACTGGAATACCATCAGAATTAGGAACTGGTTCTTCCTTTGGTAGGTGGGCCTGAGGTGATTCATTGGGCCTGGCCTTTCAAACTATCTTGAGATTTCTGGACCACGGTTTGTCCCTCACAATGAAGGGATATGTGCTCTAGTGGCAAAAATTCCTCTCCGCAAAAGCGCCTTATGGGGGTGGTGGCACCTGTTCACCCCGGAATATTGATTTCTGCTTGGGTAATTAAGTACTGTACCAAAAAAGCCCCGTTTATTGATGCCGAGTTAATGCTGTATTAATGTTGAATTCTTTATAAATGTATACATTGGCTGAACTTGTGGGGTATTTCGGAATTTGCAACAATATCAATTGTTTTGAATGTGGGATCAATTTCACAATAATGTAGCACAGAAGACCACATTAGATGGTATATTGATGCCACATTGATGCTGGATTGCTGTCATGTTCAAAATGATGTGCATTGAGCTAAATAGTAGAGTTACACTACATTACTTCCACATGTGTATATTTTGCAAATGCCTGCACACGCCCGCACACGCCCGCACTTGCCTCCGGACCCAATGCTGCCAGCTGACTGACGTATAGTACAAACAAAAACCTCTGGCATGATTCAAACCTGTTTCAGTGGGTATTGTACACACCCACTAACCACTACACTATGTATATAGTTTGCTGAACATAACATCATGTTAGGGCTATTTGTAGGTATACTGGTTTATTACTATCACATCATTGTGACAAGAATGTGGAATGCCTGCCACATCTATGCAAATGCTCAATGCTGCTCAATTGACCAATATTACCCCATTCAACTAAATACTCAATCATTTACAATGTCATATTTGCTGCTATCTTGTATTACTGTAGTATTTTGAGCTATTCCCCAGTAATTGGAATCTTGAATTTAGTAATATGCTACAATCACTGGACTCTGGGAGTCATGCTGCACTCGGGTAAATGTTGCACTGCAGTCACATCAATAAACGGGGGTTTTTTGGCATAGTAGGTAGTTATACTGGTCATGATTTGCAAGGGAGTTGGTGATTTGGCACGGAATTCATATATTGTAGCCAAACTAGCGGTGTACATTCCTCCTAGCTTGTGGAAGAAAGAGCGCACTTCCTGTTATTACTTATTGGCAGATAGAATGTCCTGAATTCCTGTTTCAGACCTCACCAACTGTAGGAAAAGTTTCTCGATTTACTAAATTTCCAGTGCTGATTTTCACATCTTCCTTGACCGTCAAAAGTCGGTTGCTCAGATCCTATGTACGCCCAACAAGGCGATTGCAGATATTGTGGAGGACACAGGGGTAATCAGGAACGATAACGATCTAGGGCTTAGGGTTGCAGAACATCAATACCCGGTCAACATATATCACTTGTGGTAAACTTAAACAAGCCGGAACGGAGGTGCTTTTGGTAAAGACATCACTACGTTTGGCCTAAATGTTCCGTATTTGATTTACCTAAACCTTCTGCAAGGTCGGGTTTGGGACTTGGTTTCTGCAGCGGGCGCATTTGTGGAAGGGACTGACGATATATCGCTGAAGATTGCAAACATCCAACTGCATCTACAGGCCAATTAAGCTTGAATGAACAACGGACTCACCACTCACCTACCACAAGCTCATCGAAGAGGGCTCTGGCGGAAGATGTTGGCGGTGGTGGAAGAGATTTACCACGCCGAGTGCTACTATGTGCAAACCTTGGCACTGTAAACAAACGTCATATTGATCAGCGTTCAAATAAGTAAGTTGAAGCAACACATGAAAATGATGAACTTATGGCCTCACAAGTCAGTTAGATGTCTTGTATATAACTGTACCCATTCACAAACACTTCAATTCCAACCAAAATTATACCCACAACCACAACACCTCAGTTACCTTTATCAGGATTTAAACTATAGCCACAATGACAACCTCAAGCAAAGAAGTCCTCATAATCCTTTCTTCCTGCTCCACCATCACGGTGGAGAAAAGCGACGGCACCAAGATCGAGAAGGAAACCGGCTTCTTCCTGAAAGAGCTCGCACAGCCGCTTCTTCACCTGCTAGATCATGGATATTCCCCAGTATTTGCGTCTCCAAGTGGAAAGAAACCAAACATGGATCCACTATCTGGTACGACACTCCTGCTTCTCGCTCTTTATGCACCGTCTCATAATGCACCCAGATAACGCAATATGGTTCTTCTCCTTTGCCGAAAATGAGAAGGAGAAGCAACTTCTGGACAAGATGAGCGTAGAGAAAAGCTCCTCTTGTCCTAAGAAGCTTGCAGATATCTCCTATGCAGAGCTGAACCAGTATTGGGGCGTGTTTGTGCCTGGAGGCCACGCACCGATGGGTGATATTGGGAGTGACCCAGACCTTGGAAGGATCTTGAGGCATTTCCATAATGAGGGGAAGCCAGTATGTACCCACATCTAACCCGAGAACGGAACCTGGAGCTGGCGCGGAACATAGACGGCTGTGATCTGTCACGGCGCCATTGCGCTGCTGTCAACGTACAAACAGGGCGAGAATTTCCCATATGATGGGTATAAGGTAACGTGTTATGTGAACAAGGAGGAGGTATTGAATGAACTTCTCTGGGGAGGGAAGATAAGAAGGTGTGAAGATGCACTAAGAGAAGCCGGGTGCGCAGTTGAGACTGCAACTTTACCGTTGTTGTCGAAGGTGGTTATCGATCGAGAGCTTGTCTCTGGCGAAAATCCAGCTTCTGCAGACCAGCTTGGAGCAAAGTTTGTGGAGATACTGGAAGGGAAAGTGTAGGGAAAGATATTTTGAAGGTGGCTGGATTGTACAAATTCGAGTTTTCTTGGAGCCGTGTTTTTAAATAATCAAATCATGTAGTTAACCTGTAGTAGTCAACTTTGATTGGCAAGCTTAAGAACTTCTAGAATTCTATCAAAAGCCCCTAAAATTTTAGATCTTCATCTCTATTCCTTCTTGCTTGGTATATTCTAGCATCCTCCCAATTTTCAGCGACTCCCCATTCTCGATGGCCTATACCTTTGCTCCAGTTTTCGCCTCTGGATTTACTTGTGTTCGGCACTCGTAGGTTTGTGTCCCTGAGATGGCTGCATGTAGGATAGACACCGGCATTCGAGGCCACCACCAGCGCGGGTCAAGAGTTGGTCAAGAGTGAATTTGAGTTTGGAGCACTAGCTTAGGGGCGATAGTTTCAATCACGGATGCTAGTGATTGTCCCGGATAATGATAATGATAAAAGGCTCTACGGAAAGCTAGGTGGTACGGATTATTGTAGGGCTGTCATGGCAATTCGGCTCTTCCGAGTTTGCAATTTCTCCGTTGTTCTGTGCCGACCGGAACACAGAGCTATTAGAAACCCGCCGCATGAGTGATATCCGATGATATTTTCACCAAAATCTTCGTTGCATCAAAGAGAATCAGCGTCGATGGCGTTAGCGCTAATTTGGTGGTGCATATGGCAGATGGAATATCCATACCCGAAGCGATATTGATTTCGCTGTAAAATCTTGCTGCTGGCGTTGAAGGGGCATGAGTGCCAAGACCGGCGTCGAGTCGCTGTTCGGCTCCACCTCCCATCCCTTCTGCAGCACTCGACCTCACTTCCCACTTCGACCTTCTCCTATTTGCGCCTCATTCAACAATCCCCACATCCCCCATAATACCTCGAAAATGCCGTCGATAGATTGCTCCTGGGTCGACGTCGCCTTCCCCCTTCCTGCCCAAAGCAAGCTAAACACCTCTGTACGCGATGCTATTGGTATCACCTCAAATAGCCTTGTCGCAATCACTTCACGTAGCTAACAAAAACTGTGGCAATAGCTCAGGATCCTAAATACCACACTCTCTTTAGCGACATTGGTAGCTATATAACCTCAATCCGGGATGGCGTCGCAAACGAGCCAGCCGCAAAGAAACGAAAGCTCGACACTCCCAGCGAAGGCGCCTCGCCCGCGCCGCCGCCCCCGCCTGCAAAGCCCGCCCCCACCGATGGCGCAGTCTTGACGATCGAAGGAATAAGCTTCAGCGTGCCACAGCGGAAGAAATTCTCGTTAGTCTTTACAGGGAAGAGCGTCAGCGCCGCTACTGTGGCGGGAGCTGTAGAGTTTGGCGTTGACTACGATAACATTGGTTCGCTGCCTCGCGCTTCCTTCGAGTTCGTACTAGGAAGCTGATTATACCAGATTATGTGTGCTGCCTCCCTGTCCCCGACAAGGCGGCTCGACAGTGGAACTTCTGTATCTTCCCAGTCGGCGCGGATGGCCTCCCCGGTAGCTCCGGAGACGCCCTCGTCTTTACGATCCTCGATGGTGCACCCAAGACAGCATCTGGCGACGCGCTGGGAGGCGGATATGACACAACTACCTACCGAACGCTACTAGTCGATCTTTTCAATAACTATCTCAAGCCGAGCAAGGCGAGGATCTCGGCGGTCGAGGAGCCCAAGGAGTCGATTTTCTATTCTATAATCCCGCAGAGTCATCGCAAGGGTGAGAGGGCGTTCCACATCAAGGCGCATCGGGGCAGCAAAGAAGGTTATTAGCGACATCAACCCGCTTTCACTTCGTTCACTGGCTAATAGATGACATCCAGGTTACCTTTTCTTCCTTCAGCGTGGAATCCTTTGGGCTTTCAAGAAGCCACTTGTCTACTTCTCATTCGGAAATATCGATTCTGTTAGTTATACATCAATCACAAAACGAACCTTCAACCTATCCATCAAAGTGCAGGAGGATCGCGGCGGCAACGATATCGAATTTTCAATGATTGACCAGGAGGACTACACGGGTATCGATGCGTACATCAAAGCTCGAAAGCTAAATGATGCATCCATGGCCGAGAGCAGAAGAGCAAAGAACTTCAATGTCAATGGCAAGACTGACGGTGGTGACACGGAAATGGGCGGGCTTGGCGAACTGGAAAAGGCACTGTTTGATGCCGAAGACGAGGAAGAAGAGGATTATGTTCCAGGTGGCGAGGATGGCGAGGATGGGAGTGGAGAAGATAGCAACGAGAGTGGAAGTGACGACGACGACAGCGATTCAGATGATAATCATGAGATGGAAAGTGATGGCGAGCACAGTGTGGATCTGCAGGATGAACTCGGATCCGAGATGGAGGATGTGGAGCCTGACGCTCCCAAGCCTAAGAGGGTCAGGAAGGGTAGAGTGTGAGAATATTGGGTAGGAGGATGTGCGATAATGAACGCTGGGCAACAAAAATAGCAATTTTTATGTTTTGGGGGTAGAAGGCTGGCTTTTTTTGTCTTGGTCAGTTTGTATGTCCCGTATATATATCATGACACTTTCCAGTCTGCCTGCGTCATCAGAATTACCTTTTAGATTATTATAAGGGATAACTGTATTGTGTAGAATAACGATGTTTATGCTGGATGATGCTATGACACAGTGTAAAGTAGGTACAACTAGCAAAAGTAGCTCAAAGCAGCTTTTCCAACCCTCCTCTCGCCTTCGCTGACTTGCAATTCGATGTCTCCACTCAACCCACTCCCAACACACGGATCCGTGACCAAGGCCGTTCCCACAGCGAAGAAAGGGCCTGTGGAAACGAAGACAATTAAGGAGAAAGCTAGAATCACAGCGTGTTACCACGTCGGTCATGAAGCTTGAAGCTACAATTATTAGCCAGCTGAACTATAAATGGCAAGCTTTACCAGCAACTGCTGGGGAATTAGGGTTGTATAATTTACATCGGGGATAAAGCACTTCACCAGGAAAGGTGACCTTGCGCGACGCACAGCCTATAGACAAGCGGTTCTCGAACGGTATTCCATAGGTAATTTGACGTGTAGATACTATGGACCCACGCGCTGACTAAAAAACTATGATACACTGACAAATATCTGCACTCGATACTATACATAACGCTGCATACAGCACACGCTCTCAAGCACACTCCAAAGTACGCTCCCAAGTACGCTCGATTGTATGCCCCCAAGCTCACTTGACCCTCCCAAGGCTTCCTGCGGAAAAAGCTTTTCACCTTGAAGCACTCTCTCTAGTGGGCTCTCTAGCGGGCTCCCAAGCGGGCTCTCAAGCACTCTCCCAAGCGGGCTCTCTAGCGAGGTCTCAAGCAGGTTTTCAAGTGCTTTTTTTAAGCATGTCGGCTTGCATAGGTCCGTAGATTTGCAGGCTGTAAATGCTTCCATATACCCACGCGCAGATGTCTATGGACTGACTATGGACAACTATAGACTGCGCGTCGCGCAGGGGTCCACGGGAAGCTTGTTATGAGCACGTAGCGCAGTCTATAGTCGGTTGCACCTTTGCCAGTGTTGGACTGGAACCTTGATCCCTCAAGTAACTGCGTGATCATAAACCTGAACAGCTTCCAACAATATTAAAACTTTGAACAATTCATACTCCGCAGAAACTCACCTTTCCAGTACCTGTCCCACTGTCCCCTCATCCTCCCCGTCCCCCAGCCTGTTATCAACAAACATTGGCATCTGGATCAGTGCAATAGTTATGCTTATGGGGGCGGCGTACTGGCTGAGTAGCAGAGTGGTGGAGAGGTAAGTGATGCAACGGAGCATGTAATAAGGTGGTGGGCCGCAAAGGATGGTGGTGGGAGTCTGAGTAACGTGTTCATGCTAGTTCAGCCTGTTGGATTCTCCGCTTAGTTGACTGAATGGCAAAGAGCAGGCCTTCAGCTCACAGTTGACTTTAGTTCATTGCTCAGCTGGCTGAAACGGGAAGTTGACTTATTCGCGAAGCAGTCGGCTTATTCGCAAAGTGGATTACTTCTTCGTCTATAATGAACACAACATCGTAGTTCCTGAGCTTATTATGATCAAGGATTAAATGTTGGGTCTTGAAGGCACACTGAGCGAGGAGTTCCTTGTAGTTATCTCCAGAAATACTCGATGGCCAAGAGCGTAGCAAGACCGCTTTCCGACCGTGTTCAATGAGACGCTCAGCTAGCAGCATTACTAGTGCGCTCTTCCCCGAGGTGGGCGTACCTCTGACGTACGCGATACGGGCATCGTCTAGGATTTCAATCAATTGCTTGATTGTGTCTTTGCACTGGCACATAAACTGATTCATGAGGCAGGGTGGTAGTAATTGCCAATAGCTGTAAGAGAGAACGGTAGTCAGGTAGCAATTCTCGGGCGGACAGGAAAAAGGGTACAACAGAAAAGAGCGTTGTTGATAGGTGGTGATATTGCACTGTTAATCGCAGGGGTGGTGCACTGGTGACAGAAGGTGGCATGTGAGAGTTTTCAGCGAAACCGAAGAGGTCACCGGGGGAAGATCTGTGTCTTTTTGGCTGCTCGGGCATCTTTGGAGACTGTTGAAAGTTTATGTTGACTCGCTACTTAGTACTTACTAGATAAGTAGGTATATATCCTATAGGGAGATCGATAAAACTTAAAACTCTATATGGCTTATGGAAGCCTTAGTGAATGATTCTGTATGGTGTTTTGGATGCTTCTTTAAGGATGAAAGCTAGATTGTAGCCTTATAAGGTTCAGCACTTTTATCATACCCCTTTATAGATATTCGAGCAAGTGACGTTGACACAGGGCGGTCACGGGAAGATATGTAGGTTAGGGTTATATACCAGGGAATCTTGCATTTACAGTCGGCTTATGGACTCACCCACTGCATTGCATATTTGGAGTCTTCCCTTACAGCGATCCAATCCCTGCAAGAGCATAGCTGGGATGGTGAGATGTTACACGGATAGACTTCCGATTCAAGATCTAGTCCCCTGCCAGAGGAGACGGATTCTCCATTTCTATTCTCCAGTCCGCCGACGCATCATACCTTTAAATCTCGAGATATCTCGGTTTCCCCAAGCGCAGCTACCACGGGTATTGAATCCATGGCCTGGCATTTGTAGCGCGGTGGGATTTCGAACCCTGGTGTTTAAAGCACCTGATGTTTATAGCACCTGGTGTTTGCAACACTAAGCTCAGCGGCTAATCTAAGTGATTAGTTGTGTATGCATTGATTTCAGTCATGATCATGTAAAGTATCTCGCAAAGTTCGTATATTCGTTTCGACGGAATCTCGCCGAGATATGAGTTACGACCGAATAGAAGGACAGCAAAAGAATGATTTCTGTAGGCTTCGAGCCTACGATACCGCACTGCAGGTTTCAAGCCAGCACCCGGCGTTTACAACACCGGTACCTGATGCTTCTAGGCTCTAACACCAATTAAGCTAAGCGTTCAGTTGATGTATATGAGTTGACTTAACCCATGATTACACAGATCACACTTCCGCAGAAAACCATAGCATTATATATCGGTGGAATCCCGCTGTTGGGTGAGTTGCGGCTGGGCAAAAGAGCAAAAGAGCAGGTTTGGAGCCCGTATCTCAATATTTACAGCACTGCAGGTTTCGAGCCTGTGAATCTTAGTGTTTAAAGCACTGCAAATTTCCCTACAAGTATTTACAATACTGCAGGTTTCGAACCCGCACATGGCCTGATGTTTCTAGCACCATGCCAGCCAGTCAAGCTAAACGCTCAGTCGTTGTATATTCGTTGATTTCAGCCGTAATCATGTAAGTATCTAGTACAGTACATAGCATCTACAGCGTTATTAATTTAGGTAGATTAATTAAGTTGTAGTTGGATAAAGGAGTATAAAAGAACGATACCAGCAGGTTTGGAGCTTGCGATTTTAGTATTTAGAGCACTATAGGTTTCGGACCTGTGAGCTTAGCGTTTGTAGCACCGTAGGTTTCGAATCTAAACCCGGCGTTTCTAGTACAGTGACCACCAGCTAAGCTAAGTGGTTTGTTGTATGGGTTGATTTTAGGCATGGTCATGTAAAATTTCTAGTACATAGCTGGCTGTATCTGTTGGCATGAGATTTGGCCTGGTGGCTTGTAGCCCCCATGGGCCTCGCCTGCCCCCATACCGAGGAGCAGGCCTAGCTCCGGCACTGGTACTCGGCTTTGGGCTCCGGTTGTGATACTCGGCTTCGCCGAGTATGGTCTTTTCTCTGTATATAAGCCTGCCGTTTTCTCTCTCTTTAGATGTATAGACAATTGAGCTTCTTCGTTCTTTCTCTTTTGCTCTCAACAATATCCGAGCAAAGGTCCATAGTATTATTCATGTTAGCGGAATTGAGTGAGTTACGGCCATGCAAAAGAGCAAAAGAGTGATCTCTGTAGGTTTTAAGCCTGTCACTTAGAGTTTACAGCACTGCAAATTTAGCGTCTGCGATGAATGTTTATAGGTTTATAGCACTGCAGGTTTCGAACCACCCACATATGGCCAGCGTTTACAACACCTGGTTATCTAGCACCTAAGCCAAGCGCTCAGTTATTGTATGTGTTGATTTAATCCATGAGCTGTACACAACAGTTTACACCTCCGTGAAATCCTATTGCATTGTGCATTCTGAAATACTAAGTAATCAATCAAAGTTCCGGGTGGATTTATGTGACAAAGGGCCGTACTACATCAAGGCCGTCCTTCGGTACTTAGTAGGTATATAAGTATTTCTCCTTCTGAACTCGGATTCAATCCTACTGTCAGCACCATCACACCGGCAGCAGAAAACGGCTATATAATTAATTACAATTTTCCGCAGACTAGGAGTTCCCAAGGACGGAAATGTATTCCCGGAGGCCAACTTCTCAAGTGTCACCCGAGGACCGTAAGATGCCAATTGACGTCTCTGCATGGGATCTACCGGAGTACAATGCTTATATGCATACTGCACGTTTGGCGCACCTCGGTTTTGTCAGACATCTGCCCTCGCACGCGACCCTTGCTTGGTTCAGCAATATTATTCATATAAGGAGACGACATGTGTCTTTTTCGATTCTTATTGGTCAGACTTCTGTGGCTGAGTGGCTGATAGTGGCAAGTATAAACCACAAGAACTCAAATCAAAAATGACCCACTAATTTAAGTCTGCAAGTTGCACTCTGACAACAAAGTGCAATATACACAAAATGTGTATAACTATACCTGCTTTCATATGCCAGATTCAGATTCATGATATCTTTAATATTGGGTGAGTGGTTGTGGATTAATACCTTTATTGTAATGTTTTTGTACAGTCATCAGCAACGACCCTAATTTCCGTCTGAAACACCCGGGTGTTCCGGACGGCTCTGACGGCTCTGACGGAACCTCGTACGCTCTGACGGAGAATTACACGCTGTGCGTCGCCCAGGCGACGGGTCGCGTTGCATACGTACCTCCTTTACTTTGTGGTGACGTATACGCATCATCAGAACGACACGTGTGTTACACTCTTCGCAGGGGCTGCAGTTATGCTGAA
>Ga0307512_10004707_pt1 | contig 14770 bp, 11 predicted proteins | sample 14_EM_MG_FD_200267 | JGI IMG/M metagenome (GOLD analysis project Ga0307512, IMG submission 200267) | Populus trichocarpa ectomycorrhiza microbial communities from riparian zone in the Pacific Northwest, United States - 14_EM | ecosystem: Host-associated > Plants > Roots > Unclassified | place... | reverse complement strand
TACCAACCACTCTTGCCTCATGGAAAGCATCCACGATGTTCTGCGAGACACCTTGCGCAGCCAAAGAAGTTATCCGGTTATGCAAATTATTTCCGGCTGCACCCTGCTCTTTAGCTATCTGCTCCACGACTGCCCGATAGCCGACACCGGCCAACCGATAAGCGCCTGCCGCCTCAGCAAGGGCCGCTTCGCTAAATACCTCGCGCACCGATGACGGCGCATCCGTAGAAATCTGGCGCGGTTGCAGCTCCGCCCCGGGATATGCCCGTGTAAGTTTGACAGTCTCATAACGCGCGGCCGAATCTTTTTCTGTCGGATTAATTACAGTCCAAAGAAATAAGCAGTTTGCCGAGCAGTAGTCACAGGTCAGCTTTACAGTGAATAACGTGAGGTTCTGCTTTTTACCATCCTTTAATTTCCGAGTCAGGCATTGCAGCTCATTGCGAGTCACTATCTGCATTGACGTATTCATTGCGCAGTGAGGGCAGCACAAGTAGACCTGACGCTTGAAGCTGAACCCGATTGACCTTTCGGTCACGGGTTCGATCTCTGAGAGCTGATCCGATAATTCACGCACAGTCGGACAGTAGCTCATCGCCAATCCCCCGTCATGTGATTTCAGCGCGTCCCCGCCGGGTGCATGCACGGCCAAGCTCCTCGCAATCAAGCCCAAGTCGTGCGGGTGCGCAAGAGCGGCTCAGACAGGAGGAAGCACCAGTAACCGCAGCCGCGTGGTCCTGTTCTTTGTCCAGTACGCAGACGGACGCCACCGTTCACCGCCGTACGCGCCACCGTCTGACCTGCCGCGTGAACCCCAACGAACGCCCCCGTACGGCCATGAGAAAGGTGGAAACCTGTTGGGGCGAGAAGGTCACGAGTTCGTATGCTGCGCCAGTGCCTCACCGGGCACGATACCGAAGGGCCCCACCGCGAGGTAGGGCCCTTCGATGCGCGATTATCGTGACGCCCGAACAGCCTCGGGGCGGTTGCCGTCATTCCAAATGTAGACACCGGTGGTGCTCGCGCCGTACCAACTCTCCGGCCCAACCTCCGCCGTGAGAGACGGGTACTCGTTGATGGACTCCCGAACCTCGGCCGGGTCCACTTGCCCGTACGGCTGGTTGAAGACCAGAGCGGGCCTGCCGGTGGTTCGGGAGAGCCACGTGGTGGTGTGGTCGTAGAACCCCGGCTTGCCGTGGCAGTCCCTCTTGGCGCAGCGGCCCTTATCGAGCCAGTGGAGCCCAGACGAGCACCCCGTGTCGCCGCTCTTGAGGTCGTACTGGTCCGCCCAGTCCAACAGATCCGCGCGCATCCGGACATAGATGTTCGGGCCGTAGGGCCAGTGCACGCCGTCAGCATCACGGCCGAGCACGCCCCGGGCGCGGTCATCCAGAGAGCTGATCAGTTCCTTTTGGTCAGCGCTCTGGCAGCCCCAGCACCACCACTGCGCTTCGCCGATCCCGGAGCCGAAGAACAGTCCCCGCCGGGACCGTCCGCACCCCTCGCAGTCATACATGATCTAGCTCCCTAACTTCTCGTCAGGCCCAGTTCGTACTTCCAGGACCAGTTCCAAATAACCCGGAATCACCGCGTATGGAACTGGTCTTTTGTCTGAGCTGCACCCAGTCATGCGCTTATCATCGCGCGGGGCGCGCTTCAGCGGCCCCAAAACCACAGAGTTGATCGAATCGCCGGAGCCAAACTGGCTCTCCCCGCGCTGGTCTTTGTCCAGCGCACCGACGGACGCCCCCATCCGCCGCCGTACACGCACCCTCGCTGACCTGCCACGCGAACCCCCACGGACGCCGTACGGCTCGCGGACAGTTGGCGCTCGCACAGCGGCAGACTCGCAACATGACCACTGGATATTGGGTCGCGGCTGCTGACGCAGGGGCAGCGGAACGCTCACTGACCGGCAGCACTGCCGCTGAAGACCCTCCGCGCAGCCGTTCTACTGTCCGATGGCGGAGCCTGCCTCGTGACGGACTACGCCGAGTCGACATGGCCCGAATTCTCCGCGATGCTTCGGGCCGGCGGCCCGCAAAAACTAATTGACACCGTCCGAAAGACGGAAGCCACGGACCCCAGAGGTCAACGATGGCCGCGCTATAAATCCGACGACGCCGCGCCAGTAGCCTTCTGCCAGTGGTGATGGTCTCTACTTACTGAGCGCCCAGTTGCCCTAGTCCACGGAGAGGGGCCTGAACATGACGTCCGGACCCCTCTCCGCATTAGCATCTACGCGCGTCTTTCCCGGGTAAATGAAACGGCCTCACAAAGAGGCCATCGTTGAGATCCAGCACGGAATTTATCGCTTACTGCACCATGCGGGGATTTCCTTGAGTTGATCGGAGTCTCCGCGAGCGAAAGTCGACAACGTTCTGTTGCCCCACACCCTCAAGCGAGGATGACTGAGACGGTGACTCCATGCGGGCCTTCTCGGGCGTTGGTGCAATTGAACGTAGAACCGTAGGTGGAATTGCCAGCTTCTCGGCAGCAGCAACGTACGGCTTAGCTCCAAATTGACGGGTTAGGAGCGTCCATAGGAGAAGCGGCTCTTCCTGGCCAACGTGAACGGGCTCTTGCTTACGCCAGCCACGCTGAGAAAGCTGCACGTAAAGCGAACGCTTTCTCGTTTCGTCGATTACGCCAACGGCTGCACCTCGCATAATCAAGGACTGAATAGAGACGCCCCAATTCGCCTTGAGGCGGGCATACTCAGTCAGCGTCATACGATCCGAGATTGCCTCTATTGCTCGCTCGCGCGGCACTAGCAGCGCTGAGGCAAATTTGTTGGCCTCGCTCTCCGGGTCTCCCGCCCGAGGGCGGAATGTATGCAGCACCAGGTGCCCAACCTCGTGAGCCAGGGTGAAGCGATCACGATCTCCGTGGTTTCCTAGGAAGTATCCGATGAGCGCCACATCCCCCAGACCGCCCCAATACGAGACGCCAAAGTGGTTCCCAGTGACCTGCTCTTCCCCCCCGGCCGGATCGCTCAGCACAATTGGAGCAATCGCGATACCGCCTCGCTCCAGTGCCCGAGTCAGGTGTGGGATCGGCAGGTCTGGCGCCAATCGGAGTGCTTGCCGCGTCGCGCTAGCTAGCTCTTCGATCTCCTCGTCAGTTACCTCATCTGCCGTGGCATATGGCAGAGGTGGGGTTGGATACCGCTCCGAGGTCAACATGTCCTCGGAGACCCGATAGCTCTCGCTGTAAAAAGCATGCACGCGCTTGGTTACCGTCCGCTTGGCAGAAGCCAGCTTCCGGAATCGAAGTGAGTCGAGGGGGACAGACTTCGGCTGAACATAAAAGAATCCGAAGGGCGTCTCAGTCGCGTCGGCGATCATCTGTAGCTTCGCGTCGTCGTGGTCCTTGTAGCCGTTCTCGACCTCAGAAATCCACGACGCGCCAACTCCAGACATCTTCGACAATTGGGCCTGTGTCAAGCCCAACAGTTCACGAAGCGTGCGCAAGCGTTCACCCGGAGATGCCGCCAGCACCGTAGGCATTACCCTCCTCCTTGCTCGCAGGGATGTTCAGGTGGATACCTGCATCCGTAGGCCGGAACGCCAGATCACTCATGGCAGAGGCAGTCTGGAGCAACGGGAAGTCAATGTCGATCTTCTCCTTCCGACCGTACTTCCACTCGCCGATCGGGCGCACTACGCGGAACGCCGGCGCGCCCGTCTTGGCGTCGAGATGCCACAGGACGAGCAGGCGATCGTTGGCGGGGCCCCAGAGGGGTTCCATGCCCTCAAAGATGGACAACGGTTCGTTGGCGTAGAAGGCACGCCGCTCGGCGTTGCGCCCCGGTGGAGGCACATCCTTCTCGGAGGGGGCGTGCAAGACGCGTGCCCTATAGCTGCCGTCCGACACCCACAGCTCACCGTTGCGACGGTGCTTGCCGGTGAGCTTGAAGACCCCGAGTTCGGCCTTACTCAGGTACAGGTGGGCGCGGCCACGGACGTTGTGCGTGGTGAGCCAGCCGTAGTCCCGACCGGTCAGATCACCGTTGCGCTTCTTGTTCTCTTCCCCCGCACGCGCGAACGCGTCGTGCAGGGGCTCACACAGATCCACCATGGCACCGCAAATCCGCTCCACCTCAGCATTAACCATAGCCGCGAAAATATCACATGGAAAATTAAGGGTCCAGCGTCTGTGGAACGCACCACCCGAAGGGGCGCCATCCCTAGTGGAGCAGACCGCACTGACAGTGCCGCTCAAACCGGAGGGGCGACGCCTCAGCCCTCAACGAGGGCACGAAGGCGGGCAGGTGGACCCTGTCAGCGCCTACCTACTACGGCAGCGCTCGTTGTCCTGGTCCTTGTCCAGTGCGCTGACGGCCGCCACCGTTCACCTCCGACGCACACCCGCCTGGCCTGCCCCCGAACTCCACGGACGCCGCCGCCCGTAGCTGCGCTGTACACACCTGTTCCATATGTCAGACATGTTGCTCGTTCAGATCGCACGTTGTACTCTCTTAGACATTGCTCCCCGCCCTCCCTTTGGGATTGGCGGGGCTTTTTTTTGGGAGGTTTGCAATGACGGAGACCCCTAAGGTGGCATCTCAAGCCCCGCTGCCTGCCCCGCCGCTTGAGCGGGTTGCAGTCTTCATCGACTACCAAAATGTTCATCTGTCAGCGCGTGAGGCGTTCTTGCCCTGGGGTTCTCCAACGAGCGACGGTCACATCGACCCTTGCGCGTATGCACAGGCTCTCGTTGGCATGCGCAAGAGGCCGTCGCGGCTTCTCAGCGTCCGGGTCTACCGCGGCCGACCCGATCCACGGCATGAACCGGGAGCCGCCGGCGCGAACGACCGGCAGGCAGCAGTGTGGCAACGCAATGGCGCTGTCGTGTGCCGACGCCCGCTCCGCTACCCGCGCGACTGGCCGGATCTCCCGGCCCGCGAAAAAGGCGTCGACGTGCAGTTGGCCTGTGATGTGATCACTGAAGCCATGACCCACCAGGTTGACGTCGTGATCATTGCCAGTCGTGACACGGACCTGATCCCGGCTCTTGAGATCGTTCGCTCTCGCCGACTGGCGCATGTAGAAACAGCAAGCTGGGACGGCTCCTCTCGGATCTGCTTCTCTGGTGAGCGCCAACCGTGGTGCCACCGGATGGACGAAGCTGCCTATGAGGCTATTCGCGACCGCAGGGACTACACGAAGGGCTGAGGCAAGTACGGCGACGCCTTGTCTCGCAGCTCTCTCCCTATGCGCACCGCTCCCGTTGTCCTGGTCTTTGTCCAGTGCGCTGACAGCCGCCACCGTTCACCGTCGTACGCGCACCCCGCCTGACCTGCCGCGCGAACCCCTGCGAACGTCCCTGGACGGTCATGCGGACAGTTGGAAAGCGTGTTGGGGGCAACCCCTCACGAGTTCGAATCTCGTATCCTCCGCCAGTGCCTCACCGGGCACTAACGTCGAAGGGCCCCACCGCGAGGTGGGGCCCTTCGACGTTTTGTCCTTCGTCGTTTTCCGTCTCAGGAGCGATCGGATGAGCGAACAGCGGACTGTGGACTTCTGGTTCGACCCTGTCTGCCCGTACACGTGGATCACCTCGCGGTGGATGGTGGAGGTCGCCAAGGTGCGGCCGGTGGTCGTTTGCTGGCGGGTGATGAGTCTGTCGGTGCTCAACGAGCACCGGGACGACAACCCGGAGGGTGAATGGGGGGACTACATGTGGGCGCCGGTGCGCGTGTGTGCCGCCGGGGAGGAGCGGTTCGGTCAGCGGGCGCTCGGTGACCTCTTCACCGCGATGGGCACCCGATTTCATCTCCGGGGTGAGTGGGGAGACCTCCCGGCGGCTTTGGCGGATGCCGGGCTGCCGGAGGGGATCGCCGAGGTCGCCGAGTCCACCGCGTACGACGAGGCGATCCGGTCCTCGCACGCGGAGGCCGTCGCCCTGGCCGGTGACGACATCGGCACGCCGGTGCTTTCGGTCGCCGGGCCCGGTGGCGAACGGGTCGGCTTCTTCGGTCCCGTCGTCTCCCCCGCGCCCACCGGGGAGACGGCCGGACGGCTGTGGGACGGCTTTCTGCTGCTGGCCGCCGTTCCGGGTTTCTACGAGGTCAAGCGCAGCCGTACCGAAGAGCCGCGGTACGACATGGCGACTGTCACGGGAGGCTGACACAGGCGCGCGGCACGGGCGGCTGACACGGCACGTCCGGCGGAGGCTCGTGTCCATCGGCCGGCGTCGCCCACAAGCCGCCGGGGCGTAGTCGTTGTCCCTCTGGAGAGCTACGCGTGAGTGAGCCCTGCGGGGTGACGAATTGGGGTCGCCGGATCCGTAGCGTCTGAGTTGTCGCCGCCGCACTCCGGCCGACCGGCCCGTTGCCGGCCCTCTGTCTTCTCCTCGTCTTCCCCTTGTCTTCTTGGAGGTCCTCGTGAACCGCATGCTCAAGACAACCGCCGTGGCCACGACGTTCTGTGCCGTGGCCGGTGCGGGCATCGTCGGTTTCGGGGAGGCCACCGCCCAGGCGGCTCAGGCGCAGGTGCCGGTGCAGTCGGCGGCCACCACGACCGCGCGGCACGGGCACGGCCACGGCCACGGCCACGGCCACGGGGACTCGTTCTCGGGTACGAAGAAGATCCGTGTCGGCGGCTACTCGATCAACGTCTCGTGCTCCGGCCACTCGGCGGCCCGTAAGCCGGTGGTCGTCCTGATGGCCGGAGGGGGCGACGGGCTGGACACGATGGCCGGCCTGCAGAAGACCTTGAGCAAGACGGCCAGGGTCTGCTCGTACGACCGGCTGGGCGAGGGCGAGAGCGACCAGCCGAACGGCACCCAGACCATCAACGACAGCTCCAGAATCCTTACGGGTGTGCTCGACCGGGTCACCGGTGACCGCCCGGTCGTGCTGGCCGGCCACTCGCTGGGCGGACTGATCGCCGCCCGGTACGCCCCCGACCACCGGGACAGGGTCAAGGGGCTGGTCCTGATGGACGCCACGATCCCGGCCCTGACGGCGGGTGTCACGAAGGCGATCCCCGAGTCGGCCACCGGCATGGCGGCCGAACTGCGTGACCAGACCATCGCGGTGAACGAGGGCCAGAACCCTGAGCAGTTCATCATCGCCGACGCGAAGGTCCGGTCCGCGGGGAACATACCGGTGCAGATCATCAGGCACGAATCCCAGTACGCCGAGGTCCCCGACTACGGGCCCGCTCTGGAAGCGATGTGGGCCGAGGGCCAGGAGCAGTGGCGTGCGCTCTCCGGCCGTAGCCGGATCGGCGTCGCCCCCGGAAGCGGTCACTACATACACGTCGACCGCCCCGACATCGCCGTCAAGGCCATCCAGCGCGTCACCGCACAGGCCACGGCCCACTCGTAGTCACCGAGGAACTCCGGCCCGGACACTGCCAGTTCTATCGGCACGTTCTGTCGGCACGTTGTCGAAGGCCCCACCGCGAACGGTGGGGCCCTTCGACGGCGGTTACTTCGGGTCGCGGTTGAACGACGCCTTCGACCAGAAGTAGCCGAGAACGGTCAGCGCCAGGGCCCAGGCGAGGGCGAGCCAGCCGTTGTGGCCGATCTCCGTGCCGAGCAGCAGCCCGCGCAGGGTCTCGATGGCCGGCGTGAACGGCTGGTACTCGGCGATCGGCTGGAACCAGCCCGGCATGGAGTCGATCGGGACGAAGGCGCTGGAGATGAACGGCAGGAAGATCAGCGGCATCGCGTTGTTGCTGGCCGCTTCGGGGTTCGGGCTGACCAGGCCCATGCCGACCGCGATCCAGGTGAGCGCCAGGGCGAACAGCACGAGCAGCCCGAACGCCGCCACCCACTCCAGGACTGTCGCGTCTGTGGACCGGAAGCCGATCGCTACCGCGACGGCGCCGACGAGGGTCACGCTCATCACGCACTGCAGGACGCTGCCGACGACGTGACCGATGAGTACCGAAGGGCGGTGGATCGCCATCGTGCGGAAGCGGGCGATGATGCCCTCGGTCATATCCATGGAGACGGACACCGCGGTGCCGATCGTGGTGCCGCCGATGGTCATCAGCAGCAGGCCCGGCACGAGATAGGCGATGTAGTCGGAGCGGTCCGCGCCGCCGCCACCGATGCCCGCGCTCATCACGTCGCCGAAGATGTAGACGAAGAGCAACAGCAGCACGACCGGTGTGAGCAGCAGGTTCAGGGTGAGGGAGGGGTAGCGCCGCACGTGCAGGAGGTTGCGGCGCAGCATCGTGGACGAGTCGCGCACGGCGAGGGCGAGGGTACTCATCGGGCGGTCTCCTTGGACTGATCGGACTGGGTGGGCTGAGTGGGCTGGTTGGGCACCTTGGTGCTGCCGGCCGGGGCGGTGAGGGCGAAGAACACGTCGTCGAGGTCGGGGGTGTGCACGGTGAGTTCGTCGGCTTCGATGCCGGCCGCGTCGAGCCAGTCGAGGATGGAGCGCAGTTCGCGCTGGCTGCCGTCGCTGGGGATCTGGAGGGAGAGTGCTTCGTCGTCGCGGGTCGCCTCGCGCAGTGCGACGGCGGCGGTCTGGTACGCGTCCGGGTCGGAGAAGCGCAGTCGTACGTGTCCGCCGGGGATCAGGCGCTTGAGTTCGTCGGCGGTGCCCTCGGCGGCGATCCTGCCGTTGTTGAGGACGGCGATGCGGTCGGCGAGTTCGTCGGCCTCTTCCAGGTACTGGGTGGTGAGGAAGACCGTCACCCCGCCCGTGACCAGCTCCCGGATGATGCCCCACATGGTGTGGCGGGAGCGTGGGTCGAGGCCGGTGGTGGGTTCGTCGAGGAAGATGATCCGTGGGTTGCCGACCAGGGTCATGGCGATGTCCAGGCGGCGTTTCATGCCGCCGGAGTAGGTGGAGGCGGGCTTCTTCGCGGCCTCCACCAGGTCGAAGCGCTCCAGGAGTTCGGCGGTGACCCGGCGTCCCTCCTGCTTGGAGAGGTGGTGCAGGTCCGCCATGAGGAGCATGTTCTCCTCGCCCGTGATCAGGCCGTCCACGGCGGAGAACTGGCCGGTGACACCGATCGCGGCCCGCACCCCGTCCGGTGACGTGGTGACGTCGTGGCCCGCGACCTGGGCCTGACCGCCGTCGGCGGAGATGAGCGTGGACAGGATTTTCACGGCGGTGGTCTTGCCGGCGCCGTTCGGGCCGAGCAGAGCGAACACGGAGCCGGCCGGGATGCGCAGATCGATGCCGTCGAGGACGGTCTTGTCGCCGAACGACTTGCGCAGACCGACGGTGGAGACGGCGGCAGGCGACACGTGGCCGTCGCGCTGCTTGGACGTGGGCATGACAGATGAAGGCATGGAGCCCTCCCGTTAGAAGGCTGAAGGGGTTGAGGGATCGGAAGAGGTGAGGCTGAGCGAGGCGAGGCGAGGTGAGGTGAGGCGGAGCGCGGTGAGGCGAGGGCGCTCAGGCCTTGGCGCGGAGGACGTCGATGTTTCCCCAGTTGGACCGTGCGCGGACCTTGACGGTCTCCTCGGTCTGCTCCGGGGCCTCGGACGCGGCGAGGGTGTTGCGTACGTGCCCGCGGTTGGAGCTGACGTCGAGCCAGGCGGCGGTGCCCTCACGGATACCGACCTCGATGGCGCCGTTGGAGGTCTCCAACTGGACGTTGCCACGAGCGACTTCGGCGACGCGAAGGGAGCCGTTGGTCGTGGTGCCGACGACCGACGCCTCGGCGCGCGTGATGTCGATGGCGCCGTTGGCACCGCTCATCCGCAGCTCGCCGGTCACGGCGCCGACGGTCGTGCTGCCGTGCGAGTTCTTCAGGACGGCGGGGCCGTCGACGGTGCCGACGCGCACGTTGCCGGTGCTGGTGGTGATCTCGGCCATGCCTTCGACCCGGTCGACGGTGCTGGAGCCGTGCGAGACCTTCAGCTGCAGCGGGCCGGTGGTGTCGAGGCGGACGTCACCCGCCGAGATCTTCACACGGACCTCGCCGAGCCGGCCCTCGCCGATCATCTGGGTCCCGGCGCCGGTCATGTCGATGTTCGAGCCCGTGGGCAGTTCCACCGACACGTCGACGGTGCCGCTGCGCCCGAGCAGGTTGGCCTTGGGCGTGGTGACGGTCAGGGTGCCGCTCGCGTAGGAGACCTCGGTCTGGTCGGCCGTCCGTACGTCCAGGTCCTTCTTCGGGTCGCGGGGCCGCACGTCGACGACGGTGTCGAGGCGGTCGCCCGTGGTGAACCGGATGGAACCGGCGTACACGAAGGCGGTGGCCGAGATCGGTTCGGGAGTTTCGAAAGAAGGCATGGCTGTCCCGTCCTCTTGAGTCCTTGGGCCGTCCCCGCTGGTGGGACGTGGTGTGAGTGAAGGGGCGTACGTGAAGTGGCGTACGTGAAGTGGCGTACGTGAAGGGGCGTACGTGAAGGGGCGTACGTGAAGTGATGTGGGTGAAGCGGTGCGGGTGAAGCGGTGCGGGTGAAGCGGTGCGGGTGAAGCGGCGGGGGTGAAGCGGCGGGGGCGCGGGCGTGGTTAGCGCACCCAGCCCGTGATGCTCTGGCCGATGGTCTGGGTCCTCTCCGTCGTACGCGGCCGGGTGCCGCCGTCGACCGCGGCCGACACGGCGCGCACCAGCCACGCGTTGACCGACAGGCCCTCGCGGGTCGCGGCCTCCTCGGCTCGGGCCTTGAGGTGGGCCGGCATACGGAGGTTGACGCGGGCGGTGCCGCTCTCGTCGCCGTCGGCCGGGACCGGGGCCCTGAGGGGTTCGACGGGCTCGGCCGGCTCCGCGGAGGCGCCGCCGTCGGTGGGCGGCGGTGTCACGACGAAGTCGGGGTCGAGCCCGCGCAGCCGTACGTCGACCGAGCCGGGGGCGAGTTCACGGGTGATCTCGTCCGTCGCGGCGGAGAGCACGTTGAGCATGATCAGCCGGGTCGCCGACTCCAGGGGAGCCGTCAGCCTCTCCGCCAGCTCGCGGGCTTCGTCGCCGCCGGCTTCGGCGGCCACCGCGAGTTCGCGGCGGAGGCTGTCGACATACGGGGTGAGGTCCATGACGCCATGATGGCACCACAATGGCGCCAAGCGCAAGCCACGAGATGACACCTCGGGGTCGAGCATCGACACAATCGACCTGACCTGCAGAAACGCGCTGGCACCTAGTTGGGCGATTGTGGCACCAGGCGCACTCGCGTGCCCTTGGGGGTGGGGAATGGCACCGCGCGGCACCGGATGGCGCCACCGGGTGCCGTCCGGCGCCAAGCCGTGCCACCCGACGCCACCCGACGCCATGTGGTGCCATGCGGTGCCATGCGGTGCCATGCCATCTCGCAGGAGCGGCCTAGCCCACCGGCGTACGCCGCACGACCTTCCCCCGCCCGTCCGCCTCCAGCGAGGCCGTGCCTTCGGCTCCCGTCACACCGACCCGGATGGTGAGGGACCCGGTGAGGCGCTCGGCCGTGATCTGCCAGGTCTGCGGGGAGCGGATGCCGAGGGTGGTCCTGGCCTCCTCGACCAGGGCGGGGAAGCGTTCGTAGGGCAGGGAGCGTGGGTCGAACTGCGGGGCCTGCGTGCCGGTGGGGGAGAACACGACCGACAGCAGGCGCTCCTGGACGACGACGGTGAGTGCCGGACGCTTTTCCCCGCCCCCACCCTCGCCCGCGCCCTTGCTGCCGCCCCCGCCCTCACCCGCACCCTTGCTGCCGCCCTCACCCTCGCCCTCGCCCTCGCCCTCGGTGAACGAGTCGACGGCCCTGCGCAGTTCGCCCTTGTCGAGCATGGACTGGCCCGGGCCGAGGGCGACCGTCCCGGACGCCGACGACACGACCGTGGTCGACGACGTCGAGGAGGAAGAAGAGGACGAAGAAGAGGACGAGACGGAGGGCTTCGAGGAGGAGGGCGGCCGTGCGCCGGCGTCCCCGTCGAACAGGTCCGCGCGAAACAGTCCGACCACGACGGCCGCGCCGAGCAACAGGCCGAGGAGCCCGACGAAGCCGAAGGCGCAGCCCTCGGGGGGCTCGCTCACCGTGGCCGGCCCGGGCACCGAGTCGAGGCGGGCCCCGGCCGCCCGCTCCTCCCACTCCGGGGTCGGCCGCTTCACGATCCGTACCCGCCACGGCCGGTCCGGCGGGTACTGGACGACCAGGATGCCGCGCGGCCGGTAGTCGGGGAGGTCCACGAGGTTGATGTCCTGCGTGATCTCGACGCGGTACGCCGGCTCGTCGTCCGGTGCGACGGTGAGATCGAAGCGCACCGGTACGTCGCTCGACTCACCCCCGATGGCCTTCAGGCTCTCGATCATCGCGAGAGCGGTGCGGGGCACGACGGCCGCTTCCCGCCGCCGCCGTGGCGCACCCGCAAGGAAGAGGAGCAGCCCGTAGACCGCGGGTACGACCAGTCCCGCGACGAACAGCGGCACCTTCTCGATGATGCCGCCGACGACCAGCGCGGCCAGGGACGTGCCGACCACACCACCCGTCAGGAACCCCCGGGCGAGGGCCACGGGAGTGCTGTGCGTGGGTGGCGCGCCCGCGGTGATCGTCATGCCGGCGATTGTGGCGGGCCGGGGTGACGGCCGGTAGGCCTCCGGGTGACCTTCCGCCGGCCCCCGTCCGCGCTGCTCGCAGGGCGGACGGCCCTTGCCGGGAACGAGTTCGGGAACGCGTTCGGGAACGAGTTCGGATCCCGTCACCTCCACAGCACCTGAGCTGCGGAAACACGGACCGCCGTCGCGTGGGCATCGAGGTCCGTGCCATGCTCTGGTCTCCATTCCAGTCCCCCGGAAGCCCAGTGCCGTGCCGACATCGACGCCCGACCGATGACTTCCTGGTTGCCCGGTGCGCCGACGGCTCGTAAGGACCGCTCGTGACCAAGGCTCTCCCCGGCCCGCCCCAGGACGCCCAGGACACCCGGGCCGCGCAGACGTCACCGGCACCCGCTTCCGCACCCACACCCACACCCACACCGGTGCCGGTGCCGATGCCGATGCCGACACCGGTGCCGGTGCCGATGCCGATGCCGATGCCGACACCGGTGCCGGTGCCGGTGCCGGTGCCGATGCGGGCCTCACCCCGGCCCGAGATACCCAGGTCCGCGATACCCGGGCCGGCCACGCTCCCCCCGCGTGACCGGCGCCCCCGCCGAATCGGCCCACCCGGCCGGTACGACCCGTATCTCCTCGCGGTCGTCCTCTTCGCCGCCTACACGGCTCTCTCCCTCGCCCGCTACCGGCATCTGGCCACCCGTTCCTGGGACTTGGGCATCTTCGAGCAGGCCGTCCGCGCGTACGCGCACCTCCAGGCGCCCGTCGTCGATCTGAAGGGGCCCGGTGCCAATGTCCTGGGCGACCACTTCAGCCCGGTCACCGCTCTCCTCGCCCCCGTCTACCGGGTCTTCCCCTCCCCGCTCACCCTGCTCGTCGCGCAGGCCGCGCTATTCGCACTGTCGGCCGTACCGGTGACCCGGGCGGCCGCCGGGCTGCTGGGGCGTACACGCGGGCTCGCGCTCGGTATCGCGTACGGCCTGTCCTGGGGCATCCAGCGTGCCGTCGACTTCGACTTCCACGAGATCTGCTTCGCCGTACCCCTGATCGCGTTCAGCCTGGAGGCGATCCTGGCCCGGCGGTGGCGCGCGGCGCTGCTGTGGGCGCTGCCGCTGGTACTGGTCAAGGAGGACCTCGGGGTGACGGTGGCGGCCATCGCACTCGTCGTCGCCCTGCGGTGCCGCCGCGACTCCCGGCGCACGATCCTGTACGCCCTCGCCGTGGCGGCGCTCGGCATCGCCACCACCCTGGTTGTACTCGTCGTCGTCATCCCGGCCTTCAACACGACCGGCGGCTACGACTACTGGACCAAGGTCGACGACGGCTCGACCCTCCTCGACGGTACGGGCGACAAACTCCGCACCCTCGCCTGGCTGTTGGTGCCGACCACCGGGCTGCTGGCACTGCGCTCCCCGCTGTCCGTCGTCGCGCTGCCCACGCTCGGATGGCGGTTCCTCTCCTCCGACGACCACTACTGGGGGACCGACTGGCACTACAGCGCGGTCCTGATGCCCGTCGTCGCACTCGCCCTCGTCGACGCGCTCGCCGGTGCCCGGTACAGCCCGCGGCCCTGGCTGCGTACGTACGCGCATCATCTGCCCGCGGCCGTCGCCGCTGCCGCGCTCTCGCTCACGACCACGCTCCCGATGGCCGTACTGACCGAGCCCGCCGCCTACCGCAAGCCCGCGCGCGTCACCGCGGTCGAGCGCCTCCTGGACCGGATCCCGGACGGCGCGACCGTCGAGGCCGACATCCGCCCCAGCAGCCGCCTCACCTCGCGCTGCCGTGTCCTGTGGGTGGGCGACACCCGCGGGATCACCCCCGACTACATCGCCCTCCAGAACCCCCGCGACCGGATCCGCGACATCGAGGCACGCGCGCGGCAACTGCACCCCCGCGCCGACTACTCGCTCGTCGGCACCGTCGAGGGATACGTCGTCCTCAAGCTCGACCTCTGATCGCGCCTTCCCCCGAGTACCCCGACTCCTCCGATTCCCCCGATTCCCCCGACTCCTCCGAAGAGCCCAGCACCGCGATCGTGCCCTGCGCCACGGCGCACAGGCTCTCGGCGCCCTCGTCATCCACGGTGGACAGGTCGCAGCGGCAGACGACGCGGGTGCGGCCGGCCCGGACGACCTGGGCGCGGGCCCGCAGCAGTACGCCCTCGGCCGGGCGCAGATAGTCGATGGTGAAGCCGGCGGTGATCAGCCGGGAGTGGGTCGCGGCGCCCGCGGCGAAGGTCAGCGCGTTGTCCGCCGCGTATCCCAGCACACCGCCGTGCAGGAAGCCGTACTGCTGGCGCAGGTCGTCGCGGATGTCCAGCTCAAGCG
>Ga0307512_10004706_pt1 | contig 14774 bp, 18 predicted proteins | sample 14_EM_MG_FD_200267 | JGI IMG/M metagenome (GOLD analysis project Ga0307512, IMG submission 200267) | Populus trichocarpa ectomycorrhiza microbial communities from riparian zone in the Pacific Northwest, United States - 14_EM | ecosystem: Host-associated > Plants > Roots > Unclassified | place... | reverse complement strand
CGACATTTCCTGTCTGCTCCATATTGGGAGCTACCGCTGGAGAAGAAAAAGGTGGACAGCAGGAATGCGACCATCGATCAAGGTACGTCGTAATCTTTTCGAAGCCTCTCTCGCCTAATCATCTGAATCAGATGAGTACATCGCCTTTCTGCGGTCTCTGGAAGCTCCTTCAACCAAGCCTCACGACGCCGACCAGCTCATGGAGATGCTAGGTCCGTCCCATCACGCGTATATCTCGGACATCATTTCGCTCACACGATTCTAGTTGCCCCTACAGGACATCCCACCATGCCAGATTCCACGCCCTTATTGGACGTCCTCAAAGCCGAGAAATCTACCCAGCAGGACAAAGAGGCGATCCAAAGGCACCATCCTCACTACAAGGATGCCGCTCAAGCATCCAAGAAGGACGATTCCAAAAAGAAGGCCGCAGCTGCCTCCGGTGCTACTTCCGAGGCGAAACAAAGCGGCGGTCTGACCGCACCGCTTAGGAAACGAGCCACAAAGAGGGCTGAAGCCGCCCAGAAGGCGTCCTCTCTATGACGCGGACGGAGACCAGAAACACATCCGCTGCTCCACCTGTGGCCAAGCCATCTCCCTCTCCCGAGCAAGGGCAAGTCCGGGCGAGGCGACAGGCATCAATCACCGTCCATGTCACCAGGTCATGCCACATCGACGGTGCCTTCATCTCCGAGTCCCTCCACAGGCTCTGGTACCTCGATTACGCCCGTACCTGCACCTCCCCTTGCGCCTGCGGACTCTGACGGTTCTGGAAGACGGTCGTGCCCGTGCTTGGACTCGTGTCGAGGCAGTTCGAGGCGGCCCGCACCGGTGCTGGCGCCACGAAAGGCGACAACAGGCGGTCACGCCCAGCCGAAAGGAGAAGGAGGAGAAAGAGAAGGAAAGGGTGCCCGCGAAGGATGGTGCCTCTAGCTCGGAGAGGGAGGCTGGGGGTAGGAGGACGGAACGACGCGGCGGGCCTGCTGCAGCTCCGCAGCCTAGCGTCTTATCTGCTCCTACAATCATCCAGCACGAAGCCAAGCAGGTCCCACCACGCGCGTCGCAGCAAGCTCCACCAACAGACGCTCTATCGGGTGTCCTGGCGTCGACGCTAGCCCGTCCACCTCGACGAGTCGCGGACATGGTAGACGAGGCAGAGGAAAGGACAGAGGCGGAAACATAGGAGCACCGCTACCTACGGATTTGTGAGGCAGGTGCACCCCTCGACCAAAGTACGATTAATAATACCCCATTCTCCGGGTGAGGATGCCGTCAATTTATCTCGCAAAAGGATGTCACCCATACCCGTTCGTCTTGGACGATGTATTCTTTGTCCTAGTCATTCTACATCCGGCCTCCCCTTCAAGATTCCCGCTTAAATGGCGGTTCTGTCCGGCGCCGGGCATGTGTCGCTGCCGCTGTGACACCCTGGCAGTCCTCCCAGTGGGGACAAGGCTCAGATCTTTGCGGGCTAGTCCTATTGGGGAGGAGGGTTACAAACGAGAAGTTACATATAAGGCTATAAAATACGACAGAATGGGATGGGTTTGTTTAGGTACTTCATGGATGAATTGTACTGATAACAAGCTCTTACTCCCCGCCTACGGCAGGGGAGCAAAAGGGGGGGCTTGCGCAGCAGAAAGGAAGAGACAGTGAGCAGCAGAGAGAGGGACAGAGATGTCACCCGTGAGGTCAGGCAAGACAGGAGATGGGAGGAAAAGAAGTTTTTTCGTGGGTGAGATTGGGTAATAAGGCAAAGAGGGTGGGGAGCAAAACAGGGGGCTTGCACAGAGATGGGGAGGACAGGGATTGTGCAGTACAACATTCACTGGATGCAATTGCGAAACATAAAAAATCACATTCAACAAAAACAAAACAAAAATTAAATACATGACTTCAACAACTGCACTACCAACTAATGACATACAGAAAAACCCAACCATGCAGAAACCACAGGGGGTGTCGGCAAGAGAGAAAGAAAGATATAGCAACAATGCCCTGAAAATGAGTTAACATGCTCACCACAGGGTGCATGCAGAGACCACATGTCTGCGAGGCAGGCCAATGGGAGGAAACAAAGACGCTCAGTGGTGAACGACAGATGGGCCCCTTTGCTAATGCTTTGGTGATAAGCCAAACCGGGGGGGTGCACACCAAACCCGGGGTCAAACACCAAACCTGGGGTCAAACACCAAACTGCCAGTGGGCAGCGAGCACCGGTGCAAGTAAGGAGTGAAGTGTCAATGCAGACCGGTGAGGACGTGGCGGGGGTAACATGCAGGAGCACATAGGTGACGCGCAGTGGGGATTCGAGCAAGAGAACATCAGCAAGGGAAATGGCAAGAGACAGGAGCACTCACTGAAATGCAGCGACAAAATAGAGGCAGTCACAGGAGGGCCAGTGACATGCTGAGGAGACAGGGAGGGCAGACGACATGTCAGCGAACCAAGTGCTGAAGAAGATGTCGGAGAGGTGAGAAAAGTGGGCCCCCTAGTGACACGGGTGCAGCTGGGATGGGCAAGATTCAACATGTGAGGGAGTGAACGTGGAGGGAAGGACGGCTGTGCAGACAGTCAGATGTGACGACAATGCAACAGTGAGAAATAGGGGTGCCCAGTGCAGGCGCGGCTGGGATTCAGGGTGCAGGCACGATTCGAGGAAGAGCCGGGAATATCAGGGAGTGGAAGGGAAGGAGCGGCCACACAGTTGGACATGAAAAGCCACACCAGGAACAATAGCGCGGCGGTGAGCAAGCCACCACAGCAGCTGAAAGGGGGAACTGTGGGAGAGAGTGGGCACACAGAGACGGAAAGCGAGAATTCGGGGGTCACTCACTGGGCACACAGCGCGATCAGGAGCTGAAAGGAAAAAAAAAAATAGATGCCCCAGGAGGGAGGTCAGCACACAGAGACATGCTGCTCAGAGCAGCAAGAGTGGACTGGAGAGCCTGAGGACAGTGACGTCAGATGTGAGGTCAGGCAGGCAAGACGGGAGACGGGAGAAAAAGAAGTTTTTTCGTGGGTGCTTAGTCCGACGATTGCCATGGGTAAGATTGAGTAATAAGGCAAAGAGGGTGGCTCCGGTTTCCGCCTTCAATTACAATAGTTGATGTCACATCTTTTACCCATCCCGCGAATGCTCCGACAACAACCGGGCGATCTCCTCGTGACCATTCGCCAACGCAACTTGGCAGGGAGTATGACCGTCGTTGTTCTGGAGATGAACATTTGCGCCATGCTCGAGCAGTAGGCATGTGGCTTTGACGTTGCCGTATTGTGATGCCAGATGGAGCGGAGTCGAGCGGGCGTTATCCAATGCGTCAACGGAGATCTTTCTTGGTCTTCTTCTTGTAAGCTTGGGTGGCATTGTCGAAGATGGATTGATAGTTCGAGGATGAGGTGGTTGCAGTGGGGATCTGGGACATGTTGCTCGGAATTGAGGGTTGATGAGATGGGTTTACCCTACCCTTGCCAATCCCTACCCTACTAGTAATGAGTCAGAGCCCCTCTTATTAATCATTACAATAATTAACGACGATATCTCACATGTTATCGACTCATTATGCAAAGCAACAGTCTCACGTCATTATTCTAAGCAATCGCATGTGCAAGGTGCTCAAGAAGGATAAGGGCAACTTCCCGACGTGATGCCATGACCAACGGAGTCCGCCCATCGTTGGCCTTGGTTGTGGCATCTGCCCCGCGCTCGAGAAGTAGGCGCACGAATTCTACCTGGCCCTCGCATGCGGCGCGGTGCAGTGGCGTCCTTCCGTTAGTATCCTTGGCTGTCGCATCTGCCCCGTACTCAAAGAGTAGGCGCGCAGCTTCCACCTGGCCTTCATATGCTGCGTTATGCAGTGGTGTCTTTCCGTCAGTATCCTTGGCTGTCACATCTGCGCCGTGCTCGAAGAGTAGGCGCGCAATTTCCACCTGGCCCCTGTATGCTGCGTGATGCAGGGGTGTCGATCCGTCAGTATCCTTGGCTGTCGGATCTGCCCCATGCTCGAAGAGTAGGCGCGCAAATTCCACCTGGCCTTCGTATGCTGCATGATGCAGGGGTGTCGATCCGTCATTATTCTTGCCTGTCGGATCTGCGCCGTGCTCGAAGAGTAGGCGCGCAACATCCACCTGGCCTTTGTATGCTGCGTGATGCAGCGGTGTCTTTCCGTTAGTATCCTTGGCTGTTGGATCTGCCCCATGCTCGAGGAGTAGGCGCGCAACTTCTACCTGGCCTTTGTATGCTGCACGATGCAGTGGCGTACTTCCATCATTACCCTTGGCTGTCGGATCTGCCCCGTGCTCGAAGAGTAGGTGCGCAGATTCCAACTCGCCATTGTATGCTGAGTGATGCAGTGGTGTCCAGCCGTCAGTATCCTTGGCTGTCACATCTGCCCCATGCTCGAAGAGGAGGCTCGCAACATCCACCTCGCCGCTGTATGCTGAGTGATGCAGTGGTGTCCACCCATCAGTATCCTTGGCTGTCACATCTGCCCCGTGCTCGAAGAGTAGGCGCATGACTTCCACCCGTCCACTTCTTGCTGTGTAATGCAGTGGAGTCAGCCCTTCATTGTCCTTGGCAAGAGCATCCACACCGTGCTCGAGAAGGAGGCCCACAACATCCATATGTCTTCCCCGACACGCCATATGCAGTGAAGTGCGCCCCCAATTGTCCTGGGCCGAGGTATCCGTACCGTGTTCGAGGAGCACGTGTACTACTTCTACCTGTCCTGCGTTCGACGCGATATGTAATAGAGTACACCCGTCGCGGTCCTTCGCTGTCACGTCCAGGCCGTACTCGAGAAGGAGTCGGATGGCTTCTGCACTTCTCCCTAATAACGCGGCATTGCAAGCGACGAACCAACCATCGGTCCGGCCTTTTGAATCTGCGTCGCGCTCGAGAAGGATCCGACTAAGTTCAATATTTCCCTCAAACAACGCCCGATGCAGGGGGGTCCAGGACATGCTACCGTTGGCCACATCCACACCGAACTCCAGAAGGACCGTTGTGACCTCCATATGCCCCGCTCGAATCGCCAGCTGAGATGGAGTACAGCCATACTCGTCTTTGACTGTAGGATCCACGCCGCGCCCTAGAAGAAGACGAACAATTCTAACATGCCCCATATTCGATGCCACATGCAATGGAGTTGACGACCGCCTGTCCTGGGCTTCGGCGTCCGCACCATTGTCGAGAAGGAAACAAATAACTTCTACATGTCCCCCTCTACATGCCAGATGCAAGGCAGTCGACTTGTGGCCAAAGACTCGACTATCGACGTCTTGCGAGTGTTCGATCACCAGGAATTTCACTATGGCATCCAAGCCACACCGTGCCGCGTAATGCAATGGCGTTCCACGGGGCTGTGATGGCCTTTCGCCTCGCTTTTCTCGGCGCCAGTATTGATCTTCCAAATCATGTATCCACACCCAGATTCCGAAGTGGAAACATTTTGGGTCAAATAGCCGTTTCATCCCATCTTCTACCTCTTGAGCCACATCTTCGAATCGTGCATGATCTACCCAGTGTTCCGCAGCATATTCGGCAAGTGGAAATTTCTCCAGGTCGCCCCTGGTGATGTTTTTGTCAAGGCGTAAGAGAATGCCTAGGCACGCTGCGGCGGCAAGGGTATGAGAGTGTGCCAAAGTGATGTGATAACGACGCAGTATCGTGTCCCTTGATTCAGCAAGGCGAGCGGATGTCAAGAATTCCTTGACCGAAAAATGGGAAAACTGAATTACCGGCGAACCATTGACGTCGACAATCGCCAGCAAACTCGGCACTGTGGAGAGCACAGCATAAACTGGATCTTCGAGGAGCCACGTCTGGTGAAACTTCGGAATCCGTCCTGCTGCGAAGTCAAATCCAAGGAACTGCGCGAGTTCCTCGACATGGAGCGGACGGTAAGTCACCGCGACAAATTGTAGAAGACGGTGGGCAACCTCCCAATTCGCTTTATCGATATCTTTCAACGCCCGCTCATAGGTCTCATCGAGTGTCTCCGGTAGTTCGTCCAGAGCGCGCCGTATACGTCCCGGGAGGCAGCGATGAAGGTAGCCCAGCTGGCAATTGACCCATCTGAACCTACAGTAGATGTGAACATTTGTGACGAATGTCTGAATCGGTGCTAGTGGCTTACATCCCATGAGCCTTGTTCGTGAGGACTTCGACGACAAGTTGCTTGTCGGCCGCATTCCATCTCCGCATCATTCGATCCGTATTAACAACGGACTTGATATAGTTCTCAATATCCTCCATTTGTCCGCGCTCGTCGTGTAGGGATATCGAGCGGAAAGTCAAAGGATCAAGGGCGGACTTGATGTCGGTCTCGGGTCGACTAGTGACGCAAATGCGCAGGTTCGGAATTTGTGAACCAATAAGCTCCTCCACGAACATTAAAACTTCATCGCGAAGGGTGGGTAGAGATGATGTGATTGGACATTCATCCAGGGCGTCCATGATAAAGTAGACGGGTGCCTGTCCAGGGAGTTTCAGCATTTCCTTCAAACACTCGACAAGTCCTTCGTCGCTGGGTTGCCTCGAACCATTGATGTGTTCCAAGTATAATTTGGATAGAACATCACAGTAGGAGTCGGATTGGTGACCAAGTTGAACAAGTAGAGATGAGAGGAGCCCACGGAGATCCTTCTTTTGATCCTCCCGGAAGTCACAATAGAAAAACGCCAGTGATGCGAGTCCCAATTTCCGCAAGCCATCGATGTCCTTGATGACCGAAGAACTGGCCAACACCATAAGTCGTTAAGGCAGAAATATGGCAAGGTTACCGTACCAAAGGATGGTCTTCCCTGCGCCAGCTTCGAGTGAATGAACCATCAGTCTCGGTGAAGGCGAGGTTTACAGATACGTACGTTTGGCATGAACCCACAGAAGACTCGGAGAGCTCGGTCCGGATAATTTCCATTGTGAGAAGGCGTCACTTTGGATAAACCAGGTCGCCGTCCCTGTGTGCCACGAGCGGCATGCAATATTGTGATTTTTCCATGGATCAGGCGGAGAGAGCCATCTCTGAAAATCTTCCTGTGACTTGTCACCTGCCAGGTAACCTTAGCGCTACTTCCACTGGCAAACTTAAAGAATAACTCACGTTTCGCCTTGTTCAAGTCGTTCGCAACTTTCTGTAAGGTTTCTAACCCTCAGTCAGACGCAGAACCAGTTTACGTAGCAAAAAAAGATGTACCGAGGACATCTCGGACACAGTCGATGGACGCTTTGCCGTCTAAAGAGAAAGACGATCAACAGTCAGTAGCGGACAAGCGTAGTGCATTTGCTCACCGCCCATCACCACCCGAATATTCTGGACAAGTCCGTGGACCACCTCGAGGGTCTGTGCTGCCATCGTCCGAGCCTCATCGTCTGTGAGTCGATCTAATCTCTGTAACACTGCCTCGACCTCATTCTCTCCTAGCAGCTTCTTGACAAGTTTCACTGCACTGTACTCAGACTAGCGGCATGTTGGTGGGGACTGACTCACTCGGTCGCTTCTGTTTGATCTGCTTTGTCACCAGGGTAAGCGTGGAAACGAGTTCGACCAAGATTTTCACGATCATCTCAGTCATAGCTCCGGTTGACGGAACTCTGGTATAAATATCGAGGCGGTTTGTGAAGTGTTCTATCGATTCGAGCAAGTCGGCGAGAGTATCATAACTGGCGCTGACTTCTTTTGTCGCCTGATACGCTTGCATGTCACTAGGGTGTACACGTGGAAAGTAACAAGGCATCATACGGCGAGAAGGATGGCGAAGCCAGTAAATATGGCCTTTGCAGGCGGGAATGGCTATGGCATAAACCATCAAAGATCTAGAACGCCTATCGATATCTTCGAACGTACCAGTCCAATAGCCTCGCCAAGGACAGTGCTAACACAGAGCGTATACACAACCGACACGACAGTCTTGAGGGATTTCATGACTCTGGTATCGCCACCTCTAAATTCGCCGAAAGCTCTTGCTTGCTCTTGAAGCACGGTGGTAACGGACTCGATCGAGTCACAATGTTGGATTTTCTCAGCGAGTGGGTGGCTGGCCAATGTCGTGCCTGTCTGCCTTTCGTATTCTTGCAAGGCAGATTCGAAGAGGAGTCGAAAACGGGATGATTGTGACTGATCACCCATATTATTGAGAGGAAAGGACAGGATGACACAGGGGGTTGTAGAGGGTTGGCGCAATTGTCCCACGTGTCCTTATCGATATCCAATGACAGATCCAAGCGAATTGCCTCAAAAAGCTGGGCGCAGTGGGTTGCGGATTGTGGTCGTCAGTACTTGGTTGGGTTTGTTAGTGGCACGGGCGCTTTTGTCAGGCGACTGCCGGTGTCACGTTTCGTACTTTGGGAGGAAAATGTGGAGAAAATTTGGAGAAAATGAGGGAGTGCGAAGGTGAAGGGTGGCCGTGCCGCGTCGGGATTCGATCATATTTTAGCTGCAGGGCTGCTCATGTCGCCTTCAATTGGGGGGCTGCAAAGCAAAGAAATAATAGATGAGCCTGATGGTCGCCAATGCGCGGCTATTTCACATACGTTATCGTAATGTCGTGGATATCACTTATATCAGTGGTAAAGCATCTGCTACTGTTGCTAGCCAACTTGAACTTGAAGATTGCAGCTCACTCTGCATTATATACATACCTGCATTATCTCGGGCCGTTCTGAGAGCGGAAATGGCCCTGCCACCAAACCAACACGTGATTTACATGTTCTCCTTATGTCGACTCTGTCACCCCAGACACAAGGTGATATGCTTGCGTCTCCGATTTAGATATGGTCGTCTTTATTCTGCAACGATAATATTAATGGTGGTAAATTTGGTCCGTGGCCACAAGGTGGGTTTTCCAACCGGAATACGTTTCCGAGTTGCTACATTCAGTCTTCGATTTCCATTCCCGTTTTGGCAATGGCAGGTCACGCTCTCGCATCCGTGTGCTTCTTCCACTGCTCGACAAGAGATGAGCGCTGAGCGCTGAGCCTCTGAGGTAGGGAGAATATTTACAAGAATACACACCACGTTACAGCATGTCAGCAACGTTATTCCCCTCGTCTCTCGAAAGGTGATGCCGCTGCCGCAGCAGTCGTCACCGTCGGGGAATTAGAAAAAGTAATACGAGACCTATGAGGTCCCCTGGAAAGGTTTCTTTGAAAATATCATGGTGCATGGCAGACGTCCCTGGGATTTGTTTACACCTAACCAGAATTCCACGTCTTACTACAATCGCAAATCCGAATCAGGAACATCGTCGAGTGTCATGCCGCCTGACTTCTATGCTCCTCTCAATCCTCCGATCCAAGTCCTCCTGAGGCCTCCTCGGCCACCATATTCTCCTCAAGGACCGTGGCCGCGTCACGGCTCAATCCCACCGCTCAGGTAGCTGTAATGGCGGATGCCATGCGCGACGTTTGGTTTGATTTGACAATGACACGAGGACCATGACTGCATAAGTAGGGCCGGAACTATCAGAGGCACGCAAGAGCGTGATCCATCACTTTTACATCTTGACGCCGGCGGTCAGCGCCGTTGTTCTGTCACCAAGAACTGATATTGCCTCGATGCCCCGTGACATTATTCGAAACATTTGTTCAACCATCTCTGAAATTCATGTGACTCATGTTTGGGCAACGATCGCGAGTTGATTCTTGTTGATCGATTGATTGGTTCTTTTCCCTTGAGGATTCCGGATTGGACGCGGAATTGAGCGCTAAAATCGTGAAGTTGTGTGACCGTACTGAATGACTCGGAACCATTGCCTTGCGCTCGTGGTCACGATTCTGCTTTGGTTGTCGTGTGGAAGCTCCGATAAGAATATATGAGTGCCACATGGTGCTGGTTGATCGACCTTTTGTCCCCGCTCGCACTCTGCTCGCGGCATTAGCGTGCTTCTCGGGTCACCGTCGGGTGAATCATCATCTATTTAAACCCTCCTCATTTTCAAAAGAGAGAAAACAAAGTTCCCACACGATGTTGAGGCCACCGCAACCACCAACTTTTCCCACGCCAACTGTGCCTGGCAGCTCCCCCTATGCTCCACCACCAGAGTACGTCTATCCTCCGCAAACGCAAAGTAAGTCTACACTATATTCCCCCAGTGTCTGTGCGATCTGCGATATTGAGCAACGAGTGTTTCTAGTGTTTAATCATGGCATCTATCCTTCCCGGCAGTCAGGGACATACCCTACCCCACAACCATCCCAACTCCCTCCTGGGCACCGGTCCTGGGATCCTTGCCAGCAGTCAGCGACATACCCTACACCACAACCACCCCAACTCCCTCCTGGGCACCGGTCCTGGGATCCTTACTGTGATCCATATGCAAACACACATGCACACGCATCCACATACTCCTCCCGACCCCCGCATCCCTCCGAACGCTTACCTTCCTTAGGGGTTTCCCAACCCCCCTCGTCCATCCCTATCACTTCAGTACCAGGAGGTTATGGCGCTTCCACGAACTTCCTCGGCGTGCCACCCCCACCTATAGTACAGGGTGTTGTGATCATGCCTACACCAGGTCAAGGACATAACCCCCATTTGGTGCCTTATTACAACGTACCGGCGCCAGTCATCACCCACCAGCCATCACACTTGGGGATGTCTGGAGGGACACAGTCCGTCGCTGGGGACTGGAGTCACCGTGCGTGTATTGTCTACAACGTTTATCAGAATGCCGATGCTTAATGATTAATGATCGACTGTCGACGTGGATGGAACAGACAACCAACTTGAAAGTTACTCTCTCAGCAAGGCCCTCAAACAACGCCTAGAAGCCGCGGGCAATAGCAGTGACTACGTATGGGACAGGGGACCACCAACTGGACCCAGCACTGGGAGGCCCGCCACTCAGAGACCTGCGCCCGACCCTTGGCCCAACCTTCCATGCAGGTTTTGTGGACATATGACCCCACACATGGAATACAACAGATTGGGGGGATTCTGTCAGGAGAGGCACAAGTGGGAGTGGTCAGTGGTTATTTTAACTCTACCCCCACAGTGGCAAGTAAATATTAATGCCCATCTGCCAATTAGGGATCAGCACAGGTCACCCTAGGGTCGTTTCAGAGTGACCCCAACCCGACCCTGACCCAACAAACCCTGACCCAGTCCCCAGGGTTCAGGTTTTTTTGGGTTCGGGTATGGGATATTTGGGGTTTGTTGGGCACCCAAGTGTCACACTTAATGCTAAAACATCACTGGTTAGTGTGTTGGCAGCTCAAGTAGTGAGAGCCAGCTGGAGCCATGCTGCTTGAGCCAGCCCAGTCAATAGTTGGAGCTGGGCCAAGCCTCTGGGATGGTTTCCCTGAGCCAAGCTGAGCTAAGCCAGTCAACGTGCCGGCATTCTCTAGCTAGCCCCAGCTTAGCTCCCAGCTCAGCTCAAAGCCATGTGGAAACTGTGCAAGTGAGTTCACCAAGGTGGAGAACACATGTATCCTCCCTTTTTTCTTCAAAATTCATGATTTGCACTTTGTAATCCATATCTGCATATATCTGCTACACCAAACTACAACAACATTGTGTGCTACAACCCCAAAAAACAACTGGTGGAGATATGAACTGCTAATCCCTATTTTCAGGGCCTTCTTGTGGGAGTGTGCCTGTGGAATAAATAACAAGGCTATTGAGCACGCTTCTCCCCAACCGATCCCTACGATCCCTGAACCCGGACCTGCTCGACATTCATGGTCGGCCACCGAGTCCACCAAGCCTACTGGACCACCACGATGGGGAGTGAGTGCGCTGAACCCAGTGAGTCAACGCCCAAAATAGTGCAAGGCACAAAGCAAGAGTCTCACTTGCAGCGAGCCCGGAACCGGACGCGAAACCGGACCAAGAAGCAGAGACCACGAGGGGCCCACGCCGGAGTAGGAGGAAACGTGATCAATCGGTAGGAATGACACCTGCGCCAGCACCAGCTACAACCAAGCAGTGCGTCGGCACAAAATCCAAAAAGACCGCCAACGATACCGCGACCCAAGACGTGCCCTCTAGGGAATATCCCGTCCTCAAGCGCCATTGTCCGCTCCGAGCCTCCAGAGGCGCCCTCTGCGGCTGGCTGTTTGCGGCGTGAGAAGACCAAGTTTGTCATAGAGACTGAGGACGAGGTCACGGGTGCGCGTCGCTCGGGGCAGTACTCGTACCAGCATTGGCATAATACGGGTGCTTACAAAGGACGTGCGATTGCAGTTGAAGTCGTGAATTCGTCGTTCAACATCAGGCTGTTCCCCTATCATCATACAACTGTCAGTCTCCCTAGTTTCGCCATTGGCATTTACTTGCGATTGGAACTGAGAAGCACCTACAATAGATTCTATTATGTTTGGCTGACGAGTTCCGATCATTTGATCTGAGATCTGCTATTGAGATACTCTCTTCGCCGCATCGGACTCTCAGATGCGCCGAAATAATAAATACTTTTGAAAAACTACTCGACAAATATAGTACATCGTTCTGAAGGTTATGTTGAGCGTCTGTCCTCCCACATCGGAATACGCACAGACCAGGTCACCTGCAACGTGTTTCTCTGATGTATCAGTACCATCAGTACAGCCTTCCCGAAGACGCCCCGGCAGGTTCTGGGCAGGGTCTGGTCTGGTGACTCTGGTCCAGGTCAGGGTTGAGATATTCTACTGTGATGCAGGCAGTTGGTCTATGTGTGTCATATATGAATATATGAATTATTGATAACCTTTGTTAACAAGTTGTCTAGCCTTTGTTCACATCACACAAACGCCCAAATGCCTCTGAAAATTCATCACTTTCCTTGCCTCTGTTATGGTCTTGGTGGATGCGATAGTCGTGTCCTAGGGTTACGCTGTATCAAAACTGGACTCCGCTCGGAGGAACCACAAAGGAGATATAATATTCACCGGCTCTGCTTCACTCAGCTCCCGCTTGCCTCACTTTTGAGCCCTATTGTGCGTCTGCATTGAGCTTCAAGTGTTTGGCTAGGAGAGCGTCTGGCATCGGTATACCATCTGCAAACTTCTTTGCGTCCGAGGGTTCTGCCCACCCGTCACACATGGGTCGCATGCTCGGCGTCTTTCCAGTGATTCGGGAACTTGGCCTGGCTGTGTGATCAGCAACTATCGTCTTTCCTCTAGGGCGATTAGCACTCAGAGCGGAAGCGTGAGCCTCCGCCGTGCTTTCTATTTCAACTCTATCGCTGTGCGTAGCTTCCTATGGAAGATATTCCGCTAGGATCGCGTTTCCTGTCGTCGCCGACGCTGTGGCTCAGGCCATGTGAGACCTCCACGGATCCTTTCACGCAACCGATCGCCGAAACCATTACGGTGGTTCATTGAAATCGTGATCGGGGTGCCACTATACGTGAGAAGACTATCTTGATGATCGACATTAAAACGCACGTCTTGGGGAAAGTGTGCTGGGATTGTTTTTCGGCCCTGGCCTGTTTGTGATTTCTGGGGCCACGCGAGAGAGGGCCTCCGTCCCCAGGGATTTGCTGTGCATGAGTAAAAGGTCGGTGGGATGGTACGCGAGAACATACTCCGGAGTTGAAGTTATATCATAACCATCGAGGCAGAACACATTTGTTCCGAGGGCCAACGACGTCAAACCTGAGCATCCTAAGGTTAAGGTTGGACAGGGAAAAGTGGAGACCACGTGACAATAATGTTGTCGTATGTTTACCGCTTTCCAACAAATCTGGCTAGCCAACAAATCCACAATTCCCGGCGATTGGCAGTCAGTATCGGATACTGTACTGTACATACGACGTACTCACCCAGTGGCTTACCATGTAACCAACTTTGCAACTGCCTCGAGGTGCCCAGTGCAACCGCCGAACCTGCCAAGAATCCCAATCCCGGTTCAAAGCCAATGGAAAGCGCCAGGGGCAGTCCGAAGCCGCCAGGTCAGAACGCCTCAAGACTGTCGTGCGAAGGTTACCCCAGAACCTCCACGAACAGATCTTTTGCGGTCTGACTTGGGTTACCGATGGAACCGTCATTTGGAAGGAGTTTTATCCTGGCAAAGTAGAGAAGGAGTGAGTGCCTCAGACTAAATCATTGCGATTTGATGGGCACTTACAGATATCATTGACGGTGCGACTCGGATCTCAAGGTTGAACGAGGAGAACGGTTGCTCCCGTGCGTACATCGCTTTCAGGACCGAGGAACTGGTCGCGAGGTTCAGCCGTGAGTACGATGTGCACATAGTCAAAGAAAAAGCAGGTCTGGCTTCTCGCCATCTTTTCTCGATGCATAATGGGAATTAATCGCAAGCCGTGGTAGAGTTTTCTCCATATGAAAAGTTGCCACTGGAGAAGAAAAAAGTAGACGGTAGAAACGCGAGCATCGGTCAACGTACGTCGTGATTTCCTCGATGATGCTCTCACTAGCACCTAATCATCTGAATCAGATAAAGGATACATTCGTTTCTGCAGTCTCTGGAAGCTCCCTCAACGAAGCACCATGATGCTGATCAGCTCTTGGAGATGCTAGGTCCGTCCCATCACGCGTATGTTTTCGGTCATCATTTCGCTCACACGATTTTAGTTGCCCCTACTGAACGTCCCGCCATGCCGACTTCCACGCCCTTATTGGAAGCCCTCAAGGCCGAGGAGTCTGCCCAACGGGACAAAGAAGAGATCCAAAGAAATCATTTTCACTACAAGGACGCCCCTCACGCATCCAAGAAGGACGAGTCCAGAAAGGAGGCCGGCGCCGCCTCCGGTGCTGCTTCCGAGGCGAAACAATGCGATGATTCGACCGCACCGCTTTAAAAACGAGCCGCGAAGAGCGCTGCGGCCGCCGC
>Ga0307512_10004705_pt1 | contig 14774 bp, 13 predicted proteins | sample 14_EM_MG_FD_200267 | JGI IMG/M metagenome (GOLD analysis project Ga0307512, IMG submission 200267) | Populus trichocarpa ectomycorrhiza microbial communities from riparian zone in the Pacific Northwest, United States - 14_EM | ecosystem: Host-associated > Plants > Roots > Unclassified | place... | reverse complement strand
TCTCGTTTAATTTCTCACATGGCTTCTGACTCTGTTTTGTTTGATACATCATTTTTTGCTTATCAGTTGAGTGCCCCTCGGGACCAATAGTTGTCACGGAACGGGCAAGCAATTATGGTAAATTAAAGGCCCCCTCCCCCCTCCAGGGCAGACTACCAAGCGAACCAAACCGCTTGTTACCCGTTGGCTTTATGAACTTGTTCGAAGGAGGTTAGAGACCAAAGACCGAGGACGAAGGACGAAAGTTCAAAGTTTAGATTACTTAACAGAGCCAGAAAGTATTCCCCAATTTGGGTTCCGAACTGTGGCCCAAATTGGCACCGTTTGTTGCCGCGCTTCGATTCACCTGTGGACAGTGAACGCGATGACACAGACGAATGGGATGGCGGCCTCCCAAGGCCAGGACCCACCCGTAGTCAACAAGAACAAGAGATTCAGAAAGGACAAACGTGTGACTCTGACTTCCCTGTTCTCCACCTCTCGGAATCGACGCTGATTATTTGCTGGTAGCTTGGGACACGGATGACATCGAACAGTAAGTTTTCTATCGCCGTGTCTTTCTCCCGCCACCACTCGCACTTACGCGCATATACGATTAGCGTAGGTGAAAAACAAGGGATTTCCCCTCATGCAGTCAATGTTGATTCGTTTTTGTTTCTGTTCGCAAGTGGAAGATCGACAAGTTCACCGAAACAGACAACAAGGGCGGCACGTTTCTCGAAGAGTCCTCCTTCGCGACCCTTTTCCCCAAGTACCGCGAAAAGTATCTCCGGGAGGTGTGGGGTGCGGTCACGAAAGCTCTGGATGCTCACGTTCGTTGTCCTTTTCTGTCCCCACCTCGGTTCTATGGTTTTGTTTATTTGCTTACTTTCGCGCTCGTAGCATGTAGCGTGCACGCTCGACCTCATTCATGGCTCCATGTCCGTGCGTACGACGAGGAAGACATACGACCCCTATATCATTCTGAAAGCGCGTGACATGATCAAGTTACTTGCGCGGGGTGTCGCGGTTGGACAAGCGGTCAAGGTCTTGGACGACGACGTGGCGTGCGACATTATCAAGATAGGGAATATTGTCCGTAACCAGGAGCGCTTCGTCAAGCGGAGGCAGCGTATCATTGGCCCTGATGGCAGTACCCTCAAAGTGGGTTACCCACGATGCTCGCATTCATACAGCGCTGATGCATGGACACAATAGGCCATAGAACTACTAACACAGTGTTACGTGTTGGTGCAAGGGAACACTGTCAGCGTCATGGGACCCTACAAATCACTCAAAGAAGTGCGACGGATCGTATTGGATTGCATGAAGAACATCCACCCAATCTACCGGATTAAGGTGCGCCACCACATAGACCAACTCATTGAATTATCCGCGAACGTGGAATGCAAACAGGAATTGATGATCAAGCGCGAACTAGCCAAGGACCCGAAACTCTCAACTGAATCTTGGGACCGCTTCTTGCCCAAGTTCCGTCGCAAACACCTCAGGACGTCGGAGAAGACGGTACGAAAGAACGAACGACTGGAGGCCAAAAACGCGGAGCGGGCGGCCGCCGGATTGGAGCCCATCAAAACGATTAAACCGGAGAAGAAATCGTACACGCCGTTTCCTCCAGCTCAACTTCCACGAAAGGTGCGTCTGATTTTGGGGTGTTGGGGTGTTGAGGGGGCGAAACAGGGGGTTTGTTCACGCGACGCCACCATGATGTGCAGATCGACCTACAGCTGGAGTCGGGTGAGTATTTCCTCAAGCCGACGGAGAAGAAGCGGCGTGAGGAGCAGGAGCGGAAACAAAAGGCATGTCTTTTTGTGATGTGTCCTCATTGAACCTCCTATGACGTGTTGTACCACAGCAAACAGAAGCCACCGCGAAGCGCCGGGTGGAGCGCGCGGAGGCGTTTGTTGCACCTATCGAGGCGGCGGTGCCGACGGTCGAGGAGAAGCGAAAACGGAAGCGACGTGAGCTGGAGAAGGATAAGGATATGGATGAACCGACAAGCGAAGGGAGGGAGAGGAAGAAGAAGAAAAAGAGGCGGACGAAGGAAGAGGATGCTATGTCGTGATATCCTTTTTGTAGTTACCGCCTTTTGCCACACCCCCTGTGTGCCTACTAGCTGTAGTACATATATAGGTTAGGAGCGAGGACTACAACATGTCGTGTCCCGGTGAAACAAGGTGTAAAGTGGCACAACAACAATGATCTCGCAAATGACCGTGGTGCCAGTCCCAGTCGAATCTCCTTGTTATTCTCTCTCCCTCTCCCTTCTTCCTAACCACATCCCTCCCCCTCCAAATGGCGACCGCTTCCACCTCTTGGATGCCCGCCGCGGGAAGGCACAACGTCAGCATAGGCTCGTCCCTCTCCAAGGCCCTTAAGGCCCGCAAGGGACAGCCACCAACGCAGAGGAGCAAGAACCTACCAGAGCGAGACTTTTATGCCCTTCGCTGTGCGCGCACCGCCTTCCCCCGCTCTCCAACGGCCCCATATTGAACTCGTTGTCCGGTAGATAATCACAAGCCCGCATCCATAGACCCCACGAAACCAGGCACGCTCGAGGTGAACCCGGGCAAGGAGGTGACCACCGTCAGGGTCGAGCGACCAACAGTCAACGTTCGTTTTCCAACCCCCCCATCCCTCCACCCTTGTTCCTTATGCTGATTGTTGGCTCATTGTTTCTAGAACAACGAGGTGATAGTATTCAAGGGCGAGGAGAAGCCCGCGAAGGAATGGGAATGTGTGCTCATATACGACGAGGCGACACAAACGTTCACGCTCGAGAAACTCGACTCGCTCGTCAACCTCAACTTTGACGTCAAAGCGCAGCCACGAACACGCCCGCCGGTTGCTTCTCGTATGTCCCTCCCCTTCTGCACGCCCCTCTCTGCCTCCCCGTTTCCTACTACTCGCGCGCGTGCGCGCCATGCTAACAACACTGCATTCCATCTATCACATACATACAGCTCACAGTGCGTCGTCCTCCTCTGCCGCGCAGACGCCACGACGATCTCCGGTGCGCACGGCTGCTGACGAGCTCGAGGCACAACTCGAAGAAGACGCTGGCGCCGGCATGAGTATGCATCCGGATGCCGATGCGGACGCGGACGCGGATGGCGAGCCGGACCCGAGCTTCTCGCTGGCACAAGAAGAGGAGGAGAGGGGGGAGCGAGAGAAAGTACCGCAGGCAAGCGTCGTCGCTGCGCCGCGTCGGTCCGCGCATCATCAGAAGACGGCCGCGCCACCGCCTCCAGTACCCCATCAATCGAAAGCACGCCCCACGCCATCCAAGAAGTCTGCGCTCGCAACCACAGCACACTCTGCCAAAGTGCACCGCGTGTCAGCACCGACACCGACACCGGGACAGTCGTCGTCGTCTAAACCGCGGCCGAGGCCTATCCCCCCAGCGGCGGCGCCACCTACATCGACGCCTCCGACGCTGGCGGCGTCTGGGAAACGCGCCGTGGTCCTGGAGAATCGCGATGTTGATGTTGAAGACTTTGAGATCAGGGGTCCGATCGCACCTGTAACAACTCCTTCCGCGAGGAGGTCGTCAACGGCGACGACGCCGGCTGTCGCTCAGGGGTCATCGTTTAGCCTGGCCCTGCCCACGGCATCCGCCGGTCCGGATCCGCTTGCGCATCAAGGGCTGCTGCCGTACAACGGCGGCAGCGGCGGAGGTAGTGGCGCAGCGGCGGAATCGGACGACGAGTGGGACGAGATTTTGGCGCAGCCGGACCGCTCGCAACCGCATCATCAGCACCAGCACGGACAGCGACAGCAGGAGGAGCTTATGATCACGATTGACGATGAGCCGGATGACGGACTGGACTTTTTGGAGCGTGAGTTGCTTGGGGAGGACGAGCCGATGGGGGATGGGGATGGGGACGAGGATGAGGAGGAAGAGATGGAAGAGGATGTGGTGGGGCATCCTCATTCGTCGCGCGTGGCCACGGGTCCCATGTCGATGAATCAGTTTGCGGGTGGGGAGGCTGCGATGGAGGATGACGACGACGATTACTCGAGTAGCGACGAGAGCGACGAGGACTAACTCTTGCACGCCAACACCGAACAACATCGGAGCAGTAGAAGGGTATACTTTTTTTTTTTCTTGCATTGCACGGCGAAACGATATCCGACTCGCATCGCGCACACACTCAGACTCTATTCGACCATCGTTTTGTTCGTCTTTTGATACACGTCATTATTCCCTTCCGTTTTGGTTCACACCCATGATAGTGCAAGTAGTAGTCGCTGTATGTTATATGTGTTTATACATGCTTTTCGTAAAGGTGTCTTGAGGGTTCTATTGTCGGTGGGTAAACCTGCAACGCCAAGCGCCCCTCAAGAGTGCATCCGTACAAAAAGAAAGCTACAATTAACCAAAACGCTTGGTGCCCTGGAATATAAGGAGCAATAACGCACACAGAGCGGCATTGCCGGCAACAAAGAATGCAAATCAATGCAAGTAAAGAGAAAGCAAGACATTAACAGAAAATGCGAAGTATTCATCATCATCATACAGCTGCTGTACCGTGTTGACCATGCAACCCCCCTTCCTTCATTCAGGCGCCTTGGTTGGCATGGGCACCATCGAGAAGACGACACCGTTCACCTGGGACGCGGTCGCCGAGGCGGAGGCCTCAGCGGATGAGGTCTCGGAGGCCTCGGCAGACGAGGTCGCGGAGGCTTCAGCGGACGATGTAGCGGAGGCCTCGGCGGACGATGTGGTGGAGCTAGATTCGCCGGATGCAGTGGCGCTCGCCATTTCGCTGAGGGAGGCGAGGAGGCCGCTAGCCTCAGCGGGCGATACGGTGGTGGTCGTGGAGGGGCTCGCTTCATTGTTGCCACTGCCGCTCTTATCGTTCTTCCGGACGAGCGAGCCGAGCCCATCGGGTTTCGAGTCGATGAAGGTCATCAGGGGGCCCGCGACGATCGCGTTGCTTTGGCGGTCGACTGCGCCGGCGTTCAGCGGCTGATCGTCCGACGTGATCCAGATTGCGACTGGGCCGTTGATGCCTTCTGGCACGACACACTGACTGATCGGGAGGGAAAGGGAGAAGGGCATGCCGCCGATGAGCATCTGGCAGTGGTGGCCCTGTGAACGTGGCGCGCGCGCATGTGTGAGAAGAGGTATCGCCGCGATGAGGACGGGATTGTGCTTACCTCGGGGGTGCCGGAGAAGGCAGACGAGCTGAATTGAAGGGACGTTCCGACCGTGATGACCTCTGTGTTAGTGACAGATAAAGCAGCGTTGGCTGAAGGATGGTACAGAAAAGGCAATGAGCTTCGGGGTAGAGTTCCGGTATGCTCGAAAAAACAAACGTACCCTTGATACCGAGGTCACAGCCTTTGATGAAGCCGCCGGCAAGGGCAAGAACCTCATTGGGAAGGAGGGGGATGTCGAACGCCTGCGGGATGAGCGGGAAGCCCTGGAAGAGGTTGAGGAGGGTTTGGTGGCGCGCTTCGATGGTCACGATGGAACCGGCCGCAGTGAGGACGCGCGGGTCCTCGATGAGGTGTGCAGCACCAAGGTACGCCCCGACGCCGACGTTCTCCACAAGTTGGGCGACCGTCACCACGGTTTCGACATCCACGAGCACGCTCGAAAAGTCGAACTCGCAAGTTGACAACGGCTTCTCGCCAAAGCCGACGATGAGTTCCTGGAGAGCGGAAACATGGATGGACTCGTCGATTTGGATGACCGTGAACTGGGAGATGGCGATGTCGGCAGAGAAGAAACCGGCATTGAGGAAGTCGGACGGCTGGAATTTTTTCAGCGCCTGCGAGTAGAACTCCGTCTCGAGGTTCTCGAGGACATAAGCAAAGTCTGTTCGTCGTAAAAAAAGAATATTCGTCAGTCACGTCTCGAGTCGGACCGAAAAATCGCAGAAACTCACTCAAGACTTGCAAGGTGGAAGAGTCAATGGTGCGTGGAAGCGGCGTGGCCCACGCGGCGAGTGGGGCAAGGAGAGCAGCAGCCGAAAGATATAATGTGGAGACGCGCATTTTTCGTTTAATGTAGAGCGAGATGTTGCCGGAGTTGTTGGATCAGCCCTGCTGGGTGCGTTGTGCCTGAAGTGAAAAGAAAACTAAAGAATGGACCAGGGGCGCGACCAGGCTGCCCAGATAGATACCTGCAGGATGGCCATCAGAGGCTGTTAGGAAGGAGAGCGCCTGAAGGAGAGGGAGGAACACTGACCAAGAGAAAGAAAAAGGAAGGAAACCAGAGGAGTGGGAGGGGGGTGGGAGTTGAGATGGGTTGGGGGCTTGGCGATCGCAACTCTTTCTCTTTTATGAAGAGAGTGAATAGAGTCAGTTCTTCGGGCTCGCCGGCTTCCGACCTGGTTGCCATGACAATTTGACCCCTCGTCTATTTTTCCCTTCCGAAACACCCATTGCCTTGTTGCCGTGACACATCTCAGACGTTAATTCACGACCAGTTTCACACCCCTTTTGATCCTTCTATGATTCTGATCACCCCCACATTATTTATCAAAGACAATGGGAACCTTTTGCGGGAATAATAACGTCCCCCTCATGGCGGATTCTGTGACAGGTCATCATCAAATCCCCATGATAAATCTGATGCCGCTGTTCCACAAATTGCGGATTCATCCAATATCTCGCCAATCGCCGCCAATGGTGTGCCATCAGACTGTCTGCCCCACCCTGGGCTTTTCGTATCTCGCGGTCATTCAAAAAACCCTTGAGTTTCTTTAGAAACCGGGTTGAGCTCATGATGGAAACAAGCCCTACCTACGTATCTTGACCTGCACGACCCAATCAAAGTGCTACTTTGGCCCTTCGCCCGATGTCTCCTCGTCTCGACATTTGACGGATGGAGAGTCTGGACTGAGCACAAACATCTACGCTTGGTTGTCCACCCCCGCCCGAAAAATTCTGATCCAACTACGTGTGCGATGCGCGTCATTGATCATTGATTGGGGGGGCATCACTGAGGTATCCGTGGCGGCAACGTTAGACGCCAGCGGTTCCGACACGCTACTGGAGCCGTCATTGCCCCTGGCAAGCTGGTGCGAAAGCGGTGGGCACTTGATGTTGTATCATTGGCATCACCTGGCTTCAGTCTATCCACAGCTACTTTTCAGCGCCATTGTCGATGTTTGTTGACCATGCCAAGACATTACAGTAGCTATGATTTCTGAACAATCAAATCAACCGCAAATACAGTGCTGACTACAGAGTGGCCTTGTGGCAATGACCTCCTTATCGGTAAATATTAAAGTGCATGAGGGTCGCCAAGGACACGTCGCCTGCACATGTTTCCCTCGAGGAGTTGCCTGCGGGTAGCGGGTAGCTCCGTCTCTTGAAATGAGCACAATGAACGGGTCTTGGCACTGTCTTGGCGTTCAGATTTTTCACGGCGTCTTCGGTCATCCCGCACGCACAACGGTCGCCAAGGGGGAACAGATGCCGGAAAGGGGTGAAGTAATCGTGTGAGAATGATCTTGTGGCTGCAGAGTAAAAGGATATTTGACCCTGTCACGGTGAATCTTATACTCGTTCTCACCAAGTTTGTGCCGACGTTGGTATGGGCTGCACGAACTTGCCAGCATCTCTGCTGTGTGCGCACATCGCGAACTCTGCCACGAAGAGAGATGTATGAAGAGTCCACAACGCAGCGGACATTCCTACGGGAAAATCTGGCTCCCTTACGTCAACGGATCACTTTGCCATGACGGTTACGGCATGGCATGGTGCATGCAGGTAACAATAGTACGGTACGTGTATCCAGTACTGTATCCACACCTATCAGAGGATGGCGCACCCTCTGGCCTTCTATGATGCACGAGTTAGAACTACTCGAGAATACGATACTGCCAAGCTCGATACTGCCAAGCACTGGCCACACGGTTTACACGAGGAGGTACGCGTCGTCCCGACTCATCCGTACCACTAGACCTCGAGGGCTTATATAGCCATGGTGACGCAATCACAACTACCTGCAGAGGATATCATCGAGACCTTAGCGCGCCTTCACCGAGTCCTGATCGCTGCGTCTGGGCTTCTCGGGCTGTTCGTTCTCCCCAGGCGTCAGCGACCGAGCAAAGGATTCGACTGAAGGGGGAAAGGACAGGCTGACCGACGAGCCCGTGCGTTGTCCCTTTGTGCTTGTCCTCGATGCCTCGTTCGTGATATTTCGCCGGGACGATCGGGTAAGGCTGATGTTATGCGGCACCTCGCCAGGCCGGACACAACAATCCCACCGGGGGTCAGGTAGGGTACGTGAAAGGGGGGTTGGCAGTGAGAAAGAGGACAAGGGCTATCTGGCTCTTGGATAGACAGTAGATGGCTCACCGGCCTGTAACGCTCCATCACTCATGCTTTCACCCACGGGGCTGATCAACGGGCATTCGAAGTGCAAGAACGTTGGGCTTGTTACCTGCATTAGTGGAGGATATTATACCTTCTTCTGACCACAGACAACCGCATGGGTACGGTGATTGAGGCATATACTTTTTTTTTCTATGATCTCCATATATTCTCCTTCTTCGTCCGCCTTCGTCTTATATTCGCAAGACTTTTGCTCGGAACTCATCATGAAGGAATCGACCTAAATGCGGTTAGGGAAGTCCCGAAGTCCCTCCATCACCCATCCCGAAGACAGCCAATGTGGCCATCATCGAGAGTCACGATGTCGCACACAGGTAAAGATGATGAGAAACGCAGAGAGATCCCGTTCCGCAGGTTTATCATCTGCTCCTAGAAAGTCCCCAAGTTAAACCACAGGATGTGAAATGTATCGCAGGTCATAAAGGCAACATCCTTATTTCGTCCCCCTTTCTGTGACGTGTGGAGGAGTGGTTGGGCCATTCGAAATATAAGTCTCACTTGCGTCTGTGGTGTTGCGAGGTCCGTTGCAAGGTAGTCTTTGTCGCGGTGTCTGCTAAGGATCCGTCAGGGACAAAATGCTCAGTGTAATGGGCCGTCAGGGATACACTTAACTGGACAGGGCATCATGGGGAGAGCTAGGCCATTGCATTAGACGGATTTTGGAAGCTTGTTGTTGCAGGCCATGGCCTGCTCAAGCCATTGTTTACCCACCTAAAACCATGCCCTGAGACATACTGGATGATGGAGTACTTGGTGAGACTAGGTATTCAATCGTCCAGTATGTCCCAGGGTAAACAATGGCTTTGCCACAGACATGGCACGACACAGTCAAGCAAACTGATCTTAGGCTTCCAGGTCTCTCTGGACGACTCTGAATCAGGAGTGATCATACCGAGGAAGAAGGCCGAAACAGCCACTGTCCTGGGTAATATAGGTCACATCCCCCCTTTTTTGCGGATCTGTCGACAACACCAAGTTCGCCGACAGTATGAATATGATCTCTACATGTTTCGTCAACATGATGCCCTGGAAACCTGGATATGGATCAGTTGCGAGAATGACACAGCCCGAGGTGTGGGTAGATATCACCCATTAGACCCGGAAGGTCGTGGGGACATGGTGACCAACAGTGGTACTAGTCCTCATCGGGCCTACAACAGAAGGACAACTATCAAAGAAGAACCAGAATCATGTAACGCCATTTGACCGCGATGATTACCAGTGTGAGGCTACCTTGGGGTTCGTTGGACGCATTTGGAGAGGATGGTAGATCAGCGGTTGCACGCTGGTGGCTCTATATCTGAGGTCCAACTTCAAGTTCAGCGGTACTACAGCACCAACACTGGGTCAAGGGCAGTCTGTTCGGGAAACGGAGGCTGACACGTGCATCCGGACTGAAAGGACCGAGGACCGAAGACAGTCACATGTCACACATTCTTTCTAAAATTGCTTGTAATTCGAGCACCGTCATAGGCAAAACCTCAATCTTTTCCTCTCGAGACTGAGAGCTGCGCCTTTGCCGTGCCACAGATCCTCGAATACAGTCGACTGCTCCCGCAAGGCCTAAGGCGTTACCGTTGGCTGGTTGACTGTTCAATCATGATACTTGGGCCATCACGACCTACAGTATCCACCCAGGCTGAGCCGCAAACCAAGTCTCGGGCTTATCGTTCTCCTCCCACTAGAGAATACTTCCCCCAACTACTACCAAGTCCTCCGCCAACTTTCAATCCATCCTCGATTCCGCATTGGACAGCAGTGCCAAGCAAACCCGGATAGACGTCACAAAACATCTTTCCACCGACAAACTCCAGTGCATCGTTCGTGCGGGTGTGGATTTTCAGGACAGAGTTGGCTGGTCACCGTTGCACGTAGCGTCAAGTCTTGGACATTGCGACATTAGGCTCTTGTTACTCAAAACAGCGCTGATACAAACGTAAAAAAGAAGTACGGTTGGACTTGCATCTCGCGTCACACTGGGGTCACTTTGAAATCGTCAACGCGCGATTTCAGGGAGGAGCAAGCGTTAATATGCGGAATGACGATGGCCGCACACCATTCCAAGTTCCTTCACGGAGCGGGGAGCAGAAGATCCCACACTTAGTGTCAGAGTGTGGCGCACATAGACCGTAGGAGATTGTTGAAGAATGACATCACCGCACAGACTTGAATGCGTCCCTTCTTGACCACCCGATGTAAGTGATTGATACTGTTCTTGGATGCATTTTTGGAGGATAATGCCAGGTTCATGGTTCGGGTACACCACTCATCAGCCAGTGGTGCTCTATGATCTAGATGAACGCTAGTGAGGAGTCGTGGTGCTGTACGATTGGGCATGACTTGATGTTGTTTCACCTGAACTGTTATTCTACAGCGACATTTGGGCGTGATTCTAGACGTAGCTACTGGCCCAAAGACGTCTGCTCAGTTGCATATACTATACATAAGTATCAAGCCCGGAGGATGAGTGCTTCTGCTCGAGCAGACCGAGGTTTGTTGCTACATTTGAATTTCTCCGGGTGACTGAAATGTGAAGATCAATGGGAAGAGGGAAAGAAACAAGGGTGGCAGATCTACCTGATGAAGGTATCCGTGTACCTGACCTCCGGTGTCACCTCAACACCCCCTTCGACAACCTTTGACACGCGGAAGACAGCCAATGCTGTGGCCATGGCTAGCCACACTGTAGCGTCTGCGAACTGAAGCCCTAAGGAGCGGACGGCCAGCGAACAATTTCCCATCCCCCAATCACATGAACATACCCGGACAGAGACTTCGTGTGCATGATGGATAGAAGTTCGAGATAAATTGAAAATAGTGAAGGCTTACCGACGCCCGAATCCGAAAGCACATGCACGGAAGTCTCGTTCAGCGGGTTTATCTCCTGTTTCTAGGAAACGCCCTGGGGAGAAGAGCTCGGGATTAGGATACAACGCGGGGTCATCCGGTCATGAAGCATGTGCCTGTGCTCGTCAGCCTTGTTGGGCTACACGACTATCGGGTCCAAAGCTCACCATATATTTGGAATAATGAGTGAGCCTCTCGGGATGTGATATCCTCTGAGTATTTCAGCCTCTGTAGTCTTGTGAGGGACCCCTACATAGTACATAGTGATTATGCATATGTCATCCGAATTGCGTCTCATCTGGACAAACCAATTGGCCCGACAGGCCGCCAACGATAGATCTCGCTTTGCAGAGCGCTAAGGTAAGGTAAGCTGTCGCGATCGATCAGGACGGGAAGCCTGTCATTCCCGACTACACGGTCGATTTCCTCTTGGGCCTTGGTTTGGATGTCCAGGAAGAGTGTCATGATAAAATAGAAGGTGTATAACGCCGAAACCGTCTATGCACAACTTAGGCGGAGCGGTCCGTTTCTTTAAGTAAGGTCACCCACAGTATCTGAGCCTCCTATGTCCAATTGAAAGGTTGATAACGGTCATTGACTCATTCAGCAGGTACAATGGAATTACGCACCCGCGAATAAAGACGAAGCGAACAACTTCAAATTCTCCTGGTCAACCTCTGTCGTGATATCCTGGATATTATTGGTGACAAATGAAGGTGGTGCCATCCCAGTGGCCTCAAATCACAGAACTGCGAGTCAGTGTTCGTTTCCCAGTGTCATCGGTGATTCCATAATACCAATTGGTCCAAAGTGAATTGAAACGGAATGTCAACTAGGTCTTTCAAGACCCTCTTCGCTTCGGAAGCATCTTTTTGGAAACCCGCTCCAGGGAACCAATCCGGAACATACTTCACTGGGTACATAGGTGAAGATTCAAGTCGGTGTCAAGAGCGTTAGATTGACCTGCAGACTGGAATAAAATTGACTAGGTATGCTCCTTGTTTACTGACGTCAGAGAAACGTGCGAAGGTAGATTCTGCAAGTGTGATGATGGGATCCCCTTGCTTTTGTGCTTCATAACCGCAAGTAATACGGACAATTATTGCACCTGCAAAGCTGTGTGATGTTGAGTTCTTGATCTCAGAAATATGAACCTGGATATGTACAGACGGATGTGTTGCTGTACGTTGTCTGGATCACGTAGGGTTGCTTCCAAGTACTTTCGAACCTCGGCATCGAACAGGCTATCGAACTTCTTGAGAGACTCCCGGTTTCCGATTGCACGGTACATATACTTGCGTGATTCCTTTAGCCGTGGGCCGTACCTCAGAAATCCGGTCCACCCCTTGAATCCGGCGAGTTCACCAGCCATAGTATAGACTGGCCTGTCTGAACAGGTCGCACCCTTTTTATCGAGTATCTCATTTGCAACGTCGATATCGTTAAGAACAATCATCGGCTTCCCGGCAGCATCTGCGTATACAATCTTGCCTGGTGTTTATTTTAATTGGCTGTACAAATGCGACAATTATGAGGGATGGAACCACAAACCATATTTCTGAGCCCACTCGGTATAGGATTCAACGAAATTGGTCTGAGGTAGGTCGAGCAAGTTTCCGATTAGGGGCCATCCTTTTGGTCCGGGTGGTAATCGAAGGCGTGCTCGTTTCAGAGCCCGATAGAGCGGGATTAGTGTCAGGATGAGAACTGACAACAACAACGCCAGTTGTCGAGAGTTGCCAGAGGATAGACATGACATGCCAGTGGAGAGGAACGGCGACAGATGGAGTCCTAATAAATTAGCCGACTAGCCATGTTGGTCGGAATACATTACTCAGGCTGGCGTGGCGTCTTGCCGTGAAGTCACGGCACGGGTATTGGGAAGATGGTGCCGCGGCTTGGGGTGAACCATGATCCGCCAGCGCTCAACCGCCCAGCCTCAGCCTCGGCGGTCAATGTTCAACGGAGAGTCGGAGACAACACTGACACGACTGCCACCACACCTGCAGGCAACTGACCCATCATATTAATTTTTATATAGTAAGGATCATCTGATAATAATTACAGTCATTTGGATATATATTATGCACCCAACACCGGGAACAACGTTAACGTGGCACAACCCTGCGACGGCCACGCATTGATACCAGTACCCTGGACCTCGCGTCGGCTCCTTTTCTCGGCGGTGGGAATGACGGTGACCGGTGACGTGAGGAGTATTCCTTGTAAGTTTCTCCCCTATGGTATTTACCTTATTCTTAAACCGTTTGCACAACCAGGATGTCGTCCTCGCCCTCTCTCCCCAGCTGCCACACAAGCTCGTCTTCGACACCACACAGAAGCGCCTACGTGCGGGGGCCATGTCGTGCCGGCTACAGAGTGCCCTGCACATCCCACGCAATGGAGGCCGAACTGCCCTACACCCTCACTTTGGTGTTGAGCGTGGGGGGCGGCGTGCTGTGCGGGGCGTACGTCAGGAGCGGGACAGAGAACATCGCATATGGGAGAGTGAGGGAGGACTTGAGATAACTTTTAGTTGGTAAGGCGATGTGCTAGTTGTCCGTGAGGCGGACTGTGCGTACGTGTGTTGATGCTCCCCGGGGGTTTCTTTGTTTTCGCGGTGTTAGGGGGGAGGGCGCACGGTTGAATAAGAGATGCAACGTTCACACGGTCGAATGCTATGCCTACCCAATTATAAACAACCCGAAGCGTTGATACGATACTGACGCAGGTCTGGAAGAATTCGAGTTGAAGTTCGCATCTCGTGTACCACGTTATATGGTTAGGCAAGAGACACAAGCATACGCAGACCGATGGAGAAAGTGACTGAGAGAATCGGAAGAGCCTGAACTTCCTTTGGGTTTGCGCCTCGGCCTCGGGTAAACCAATGACTAACATGGCATGTACCAACACTCTATCACCGGATGGGTGCTGTACACCACGGTCCATGTTGTAGCTTTCAAAATGCGTTCATCCCTGCCTAACGGTGCTGTACGATTAGGCATTGCTTCACGTTGTTTCACCTGATATGATATTCTCCCAGATACATTTAGACATGGTGATCTATGTAGGTCCAACATCAATACAGCTGGTGTACCGAGAGATCAAGACAGCAGGATCAGTGCTTCTGCTTGTGCAGACCGAGGCTTGATGCAACATTTGAACTTCTCCGGGTGACTGTAATGCAAACGTCAACAGAAAGAGAGAATGAAAGAGGGCGGTGGATTTACCTGGTCGCGCCACCCGTGTACTTGACCTCCGGTGTCACCTCAACATCCCCTTCGACAACCTTCGAGATACGGAAAACAGCCAACGCTGTGGCCATAGCAAGCCATACAATCGTGTCTGTGAACTGGAGTCCTATGTGTAGGTTGGATGGTCGGTGAAACATTACTGTCCCCGGATCACGAAGACATACCTGGACAAATACTTCGCATAGAGCGTATGAGAGCCCGTGACACACAATCACAGATAGTGAAGGCTTACCGACGCCCAAAGCCGAAAACACTTGTACGAGGATCTCGTTCCGCAGGTTTATCACCTGTTTCCAGGAAGCGCTCTGGAGAAAAGAG
>Ga0307512_10004704_pt1 | contig 14776 bp, 17 predicted proteins | sample 14_EM_MG_FD_200267 | JGI IMG/M metagenome (GOLD analysis project Ga0307512, IMG submission 200267) | Populus trichocarpa ectomycorrhiza microbial communities from riparian zone in the Pacific Northwest, United States - 14_EM | ecosystem: Host-associated > Plants > Roots > Unclassified | place... | reverse complement strand
TCGCAGGTTGATCAAGTGATTAACGGAGATTTGTTATTCGCCACCGTCGGATTGTCGCTCTTGGCTGTGCTTCGGTTTCGGATGAAAGGTGGCTATGGATACGTGTCTGTGTGGGCCCATGTTTTTTTTTTTTAAAGTACAACCGACTTGGAGCACACACTGATTGTCGTATTCGTACAGAACTACGAAGCCGCAGCCGCAGCCGCAGCCCGCAGCAGCAAGCCGACCCGCGCGATCAGATCGGGAAAACAGCTTTGAGCTTTGGCTGGCCGAGTTGGTCTTCCCACCAGGTCCTGAGCCGAAGCACCGTTGTGAAGACGAACCCATGGTGCACGATGATAACTACCCAGTTGTGAGTGAAATGGGTTTGACCTTCTTTTTCTTTTTCACATTAAAATTCTCGACATCAGAACGTGAACGCGGAAAAAACAAGTGTTTTCGAGAGCGAACATCGGCCAGGAGTAAACTGTCCAGCACGCACGCATGGCTCCACGGAGGAAATTGCCCTGTCAGACACGACATACCAACAAGGGGGCAGGGGGGGTTCTCGAGGCTGAGGGGGGACGTTGGCAACGGCCACCGAAAAGTCGGAACTAATCGGGGATCCCAACTCTCTGGATCTCTTTTGTTTTGTCATCGCTCTCGGAGGAACTAACCACGACGCGAAAGAATATGGGTTGTGGGGGGCTAGGCTCACAAAATTTTCAGTGATGCCGTTTTTTTTGGGGGTCGCGGCGAGGGGGGGGGGACGTATAGGTACAGCAGCGACCCTGCAAAGGCCTGATGGATCGCGGAACATAAAGGGGGGCAAGACAAGTAGTAGCTCCTCGTGGGCACCGCCAGGGCAGGTTCTGGGAACCGGAAAGCACTTGCAAATGAAGATTTTGGATTTTCGTCAACTCCGGCCGACCTTCTGTCGAGCCTCAAGGCCTGTAAAAAAGCAAAAAATCGATTCGATGTTATTGGTGCGATAGCTTGCGAACCCAGTACCTCGGCCAGGCACGAGACGAGCACGACACCGCGGGTTAACTTTGGAACGGTGAGGGGTGGATGTGTTTCATGGGAAACATGAAAACAAATACATAGAATGCAAATCAAGGACGGATAACACGGAGACGCAAACACGTCAAAACGAACGGGGTGAGTAACAATAGGCACGGGAGAGGGTCCAGCGTAACAGTTTGTTATCAAACAAGACAAAGACAGCCAGGTCCCATTCGAGAAAAATACATCGGCTTCCAGAAAACGATCCCGATGCCTTCCGAGGAGGGCTTTTTCACGTGACCGGAAACGGGGTTAGCCTCTCGTCTTCCGACGATGAGATGACTTGTTGCTGGCGGTCGCGTCCCGAATGGCCAGTTTTGGCGCCCGTGGCAAATTTCAAAGATGAACGCTGCGCAGATTACTAGCGGTGTGAGATCGGCCAACTTGGTACATGGAAGGTAAATTATCCTTTTGTCAGGAAGGGACAAAGAAAAGATTGTCGATTGAGCCCGTGGCCACTTGGCATTGGTGTGGACAAGATGCCAGCAGAGCAGCTCAATGGGTAGTACGGCGATTGTGGAAGCGACGGGCGATACACCCCGCGGACATACCGTCCGAGTGTATAGCTAAAAAAACAGACGGGTAGAGATAGGACGCCCATGAGGTTCTGGATCCTCAGACCCTAGTGAATTGCGGTTGTCGCTCGTTAGGAACGGGAAGGTGGAGCACAGAGACGTGGTTCTAGTACAATAGGGACGACGAGGAACGTGTAGAAGAAGAAGTCGACGGAAGTCGACTGTCTCTGGGAAAAGGACGTTAAGAGGCCCTCCACCAACTGTTTTCGGACTAAAGGGGCCGAGGTGCAATGGAACAAGGTGAACGCAATCGTTGGATCAGGATATAACATCGATTTCAAGGCCCTGAACCCAAGTCCTAGTTGGGCCCAGTAGAAGGCTGGCCTCATGGAGGATACCAAAACATATGCTTATTGCCCCCGAGTCAAGGGGAGGGTCAAGATGGCCGCCGCAGTGTAACAATAAGGACCAACGCTCAAGTAGAGTTAAGGTGAAGGAGAACGGTGGGAAGCCTAGGGGAAGAAAAGGCCGCCGGTCACATCTTGTACCACGGCGATTTTGCACCGCCTACCTGGACAATCTGTAGGTTACAGGCTCTGAGGTTAAATGGGAAAACCTTAGTAGGAGGTCAATCCCTCCAACATGCCCCGTGACCTCACTTCCTCAGGTCAGGGTTGGCACTACACACATGACCTGACCAGCGTACCTAAATAGGAGCACTAGAAACTTTTCCGGGCTTGCACGGCACTCTTTAATGTGTCATGATCACTACGTATGAGCCTATACCCAAACATGGCCAAAAATCGCGACTCTGAGGGTCCAACGGGTGTCTCTCCTGTGTGGTCGTCGAACATCAATGCACCGGTCAATATGGAGCCGGTAGCCGGCATGTGCTGAAGCCCGGGCGCCAATGACGACAAAATTTGAGGAATGAATTGACTGTCACACGACTGCGCTTATCAGCTCCCCACTGCTCACCGGCACCGTCGTCGACTTGCCACCACCACCATGTCCACTCAAGTCGCAGTTCCAGACATCGTAAATGTTGACCGTCATCGCCCCGTGCTCATGTCTTCTGTATCCTCTAACGCTTCAATAACCTCCCAACCACCACTCCACTCTTTGGGGTGCCCTCCTCGCAATCCCTCATATGTTCGCATCGATGACTCTTCATCACATAGTGGCTTTCTCGAGGGCATACCTCACGTCCACGCTAGGCTAGATGCTAGGTAAGCCATTTTTCACCAAACGTTGGCACAACTTACTGTGCCTCGCACCACACCATCTGAGGATGGTGTTTGTAGCGGTCTGCCCCTATTAGTCACTACGCTCTCACCCTTACGATAACCTTTACTTTCTAGGCAGTACAAGTCGGCCGATTTTTCTCAACAGCTGTTAGACATCCTCAGGACCCTTCGAGTGCCGTCCTGGTCTCAAACAATGGCTCCTCATCCCGTCCCATGCATACGAAAAGTGTCCGGCTGCCTCACTAATGCTGTATTTTTTGTATCTTCGCCTTTAACCTCATCCCGCACTCTCCTTCTGCGGATTTTCGGTCCATCTTCTAGCACCCTCATATCGCGCCGACGAGAGCTACGCGTCCTACATGCACTGTCATCGAAATTCAACCTTGGGCCACGTATATATGGCACGTTCACCAATGGGCGCCTCGAAGAGTACTTCGATTCTGTCACACTCACTTCCTCCGATATCCGCGAGCTGCGAACCAGTGCATACATCGGAGCGCGGATGGCTGAACTTCATGGTGTTGACGTTGCCACCATTGAAGGGCAATCACATGGAAGTAATATAGAAATAGGCGTGCGAAAGAATGTGCATTCGTGGCTACCTCATGCACGAAGTGTCCTTGCGCTCCCTGCAATCACACCGGCCATTCGCAAAGAGCTCGACCTAGACAGGTTTCAGACAAAGTGGGAGAACTACGTGAAATGGCTCAAGACGGCGGGTGCGTTGGATGCCCGTCCTGTCTTTTGCCACAACGATGCCCACTATGGCAATCTGCTTCGCCTGAACAACGTGGAAGAGGGTACCCCCGAGCACCACCAGGTTCGTGTCGTCATCCCTTCCTCCCTTACGTTGTCTTTTTGCTTATCTCAAACCACTTTCGCGGGGCTCTGATCCTTCCGGTCTTTGTTTTTGTCCAAAACATTACGTCCCGCAATTACGCCATAAACATAGATCATCGTTGTCGACTTTGAGTACGCTTCCCCGAATCCAGCAGCCTTCGACATCGCGAACCATTTCCACGAGTGGACGGCCGACTATCACGGCCCAACCCCACACGTGCTCGACCCCTCGCGCTACCCGACCCACGCCCAGCGGCGCACCTTCCTCGCCGCTTACCTCGAGCACCGTGCGACAGCCGTCAAACCCCGCGCACACGCCCACGTTGACGAACATGCGCCCGTCTTCTCGGACTTATCCCCTGCGGCGCGCGAGCGCGAGCTCGTCGCGCTCGAGAAGGCCGTGTGCGCGTGGGGCCCTGCGTCCCATGCAATGTGGGCGCTTTGGGGCCTCGTCCAGGCGCGCGAGGCCGTTTTGGCAAACGTTGCCCAGCCCGAGTTCGACCACGTTGGCTATGCTCGCTGTCGCATGGCCGCGTTCTATCGCGATCTCGCTGTTCTCGGCGCGTAGAAACATGGGTTACTCTACAGCGTGCCCCCCCTTCCCATATTTTTCCCCTGGGTAGAGTGTCATTATCTTGGATAACTTCTCTTCACTTACATGGAGATATACTTGTCGAAGTACTTTTGTTGTTATTGATCTTCATACCCATCGCAATTAACTTCATGCGCTGTCAGTGCAGAAACTAGGCAAACAGGCGTGAAATTCATTCAGATAATATAACGACATGATGATGGAGAGCAACGCGGTGTGTGAATGCGGTGTAACAATGCCCAAGACAGGGTATGATACCTCTGACTGGGTCGACGAACAAGAGAAATAAATCAAGCTGCAGACTGAGCTGGCTACTAAAAGAGAGGACGATGAGATGGACGAGCGAGATTCGAGGCAGCAAGGTAAAAAAAAGTGTACAGCGAAGGAGTTCGTGAAAAAGGACTTGTAGATTGGAAGTGGTTGTGAAAGATCGACGTCGCAAGCAGACAGTGAGGAGAGGGTGTTATGGTCATCAAACAATCGTCAAGTATCATTGAAGCACAGAACAATGGAAGATTCAGAACCGTGAAAGCATAACGTGGCGCAGACACCGGGTGAAGGAATGGGGAAAAAGTAGTACAACGATGAAAGTGGACTCAAGCTCGGCTTTATATTATACATCCGCTTTTCGGTTTGATAGGAGAAAGGCCCTTTTTCAAGCCCAAGCGGAGGCCTTCTCGGCGTAGCGGGTACCCTGCTCGGGAGACAGCCATGGCGTAGCGAGCTTGCCATCATTGGCGGGGCTTGCACTTTGCGGCCCGTGTAACGGTGAGGGCGCTGCGAGATGGCGGGAGAGGCTAACCCAGTTACCAACGCTTCCAGAGCGCGAGTGCCCGTTCGCACGGGGCACAGCAGCCTCAGGTTGAGGTGCCACAAATGATGCGGCAGGGGGTGGGGTGAGGTTCAGGCTAATCTCAGTGCCATTGAAGGAATGGCGAACGTTTGCACCAGAGGTTCGCGTGGTATTCGGCTTTGGAGGCGTCTTCAAAGACAAAGGTGAGTATGTAAAATTGTCAGGAGCTAATACCCACTAACCTGGCCAAAGTTAATAAGCTGCCGGCTCCCAAGGTCTGGGCCAGCAGTTACGGGACCGGGGGACAACCCACCAGAAGAATCGTTGGTCTGAGAGAACAGAACACCTTTAGTGGTGAACGACGGATATGCAGACTTGTTCTGCTGCTGCTTTATGGCGGCTTGATCGAGAGACGACGTATCAACTCTGAGAGAGCCAGTTCGGGGACGCGACGGTGGCTGGTAAGTTGTTTCTGCAGTAGCGGTGGCCGTCGCAGTCGCGGCTTCCTGATTGCGCTTGGCAGAGATTCGCTGCAGGAGAGAAACAGGTGCGTCGTTTGGGTCGCTGTCGGACCGGCCACGCGTTTGGTTGACCTTTGGCGGAGGAACACCATCAGCTCCTGGAGCTGTACCGTTTGCTGGCAACTCGGTATGTATGAAACAGCAACGCTTCCCGTATGGACAAGAACCAGATACCCAGAAGGTCTAGAACCAAGCGGTCAGCACTTTAAATGAGGACTCGCGGTGGCATCACTTACTCGGCATATCTCTGTTTTATACTGTGTTGAATACACTGTCAGCATATTGGCGTTAAAGAAAGGAGGATGGACAACCTTTGGGTGCCTCGCCACCTTGCGGATTTCTTCTTCACCATGCGCAAATTGGCACTTTGGCCCGTAGCGACAGGTACCCTTTTCTTCCCAGCTGCGGCACAGCTCAGTCTTGTATAATCCCAGCTTACGATTATTTGCCGAGGGTCCATTGCCACCAGGATCAACGCTTGAGTCACTAGCCAGATTCCCGTCACGAAGTCCAGGGGACATGCTTTGTCCTGGGAGACCGACACTGTACTGTGGGTACTGGGATTGCAAACGGGCGGCAGCCATGACTTGGGCGGCCACACCTGCATTTGCATAAGCCTCATGAGGTGCATAGAACTGATTGGGATAAATGCTCATGGTGGGTGGGCCAAGGGTAGGTGGGTAAAGCCCTGGCTGGAACGGAGGTAAACCGCTGAGTAGAGCAGCAGCCTCCCTGAGATGGATTGGGTCCGAAGAGGAATGCTGGTGAGTGGCGCGGAAAACATTATGCTGCTGCTGAACACGAGTAACAGCGGGATTTTCGTGGGAAGGCATCATCATGTCGTATACTTGCTGGGTATTCCCGAGGGAGAGGTGAGCCGTATGGCCAAGGCCGGGATATGTGCCGTTTGTAACTAGTCCTGTATTGTATCCACGACCCGGCTGTGAACGATAAGCCGTCCCATTGACAGCGCCACTGGAGCGACCATTAAATGCTTGCGGACTGGGTATGGTCCCATCAAGGGGTTGGAACTGCCGTTGTTGCGTGGTATAATCTACCTGGAGGTCCTCCGTTACAGGGACTGATTGACGTGGATGGCTGGACAAAGACGGGTACAACGGCTGGTCGTACTGGCTTTGTCTATCAATAGCAGTGCCCCATTGAGGAGCTCGCTCGCCATCGGGTGGGCTAGGGCCGACGCCGCGTAAGCGCTGTAGATCAGCTGTCGATAAACCGCCGCTGTACGAATGAGGCCTATCCCTTTGCTCAGGGCCAACTTTCAAGCCGAGTGCAGAGGATGCGAGCGTGTGGCTTGAACCGGAAAGCTGGGTGGAGGTAGTCGTGTCGGCAGAAGAAACACGTGAATGATTAGCGAGGGCAAGATGTTCATCGGACGCAGGAGGGGAAGGCCGCGAATCTAAACTAGTATCGGGGGATTCGAGTGGGCTGGAGTCATGAAGTTGCACAACGGGTTCCGCGACCTTTTTGGTTTTTGGAGGTGTGCGAATCGGACCGCGGATATTTTCTCCCGAGTCGAACCCGCCATTGATGTTCAGACGGGCAATCCCATCTGGGAGATCCCAAGACGCGTTTCCTGTGACATCGTGAGTGGTTCTCTTCTCGAAAGATAGAATCCCGCATACCTGTTGAAAGGGACGAATCCGACGACATGGAATGGTCGGGTGACGCGTTTTTGTCGAGCGGGGAGGAGCGAGGGAGAAAGGGTGGATGTTGGAGAGAGGACAAGCCTTGAGGCATGGTTTGATTGCTGTACATGGTGTTGATTTGGTGATTACGGCGCTAAAGCGGAACCAATGATGGGGGGGACATGAGTTTTTGCCCAAAACCACAAAGTTGAAAAGCAGGAAAGGGAAGAAAGTAACCAAGCGAGACATCGATGAGGAGAACTCACGTCTACGGCAGCGTCTTCCATTGAAATAGGTTGTTCTTGTATAATCCAATTGTCAGCCAGACCCGTTGTTGAGATCTTTGCAAAGAGAGACGGTTGGTACGAGTACTCGGGGTACGAGCGCAAGGTATCGGTGATCGAAGGAGAGGATGTGACCTCAATGGGCATAGAAACTACATTAAGGGAAGGTCATACGTGAGCACGGGGAATGCCAAAGGATGGGAAGCACGAACGAGTTAAGGATAACAAATCCGATGCAATTTGAGTGATAAAAAGGTGCTTGGGTGGACGAGATAATAATCAATTTGCGGGAATAGAGATACCAAGGATGCTGGGAGTTTGTTTGCGAAGAGAGGAAAGCTGGAGTATATGTGAGGAATAGATTAGAGCACGTCACGGACAAGGGGACCGGGGAGTGCGGGTGGGAAAACGTGAAGAGGATGAGAGAAGGAAAGGGGAAAGGGAAGGGTAAGGGGAGAGAGAGGGAAGAGGATATTATAAAAAAAAAGAGAAGAACGGCAGGAGGCAAAGGCGTGTTCTATTGAGTGGCGGTCGGGGGTCAATCAAAGTAGAAGGTAAAGGTAAAGGGTGACCCGGTCAACCAATGTCAGCTCAGGTCACGGTGTGTCCGTCCTGTACGGCAACGGCACGGCTCACGGGCAACCAACCAACTCACGGAAGATGTCGTCCCAATCCCCTCCGATCCTATTTTATTCTCCTTTTTATTTCTCTATTATTTCTCTTTGGATTCGCCCTTGATTCAGATCACAACGTGCCCCACCAATCGCGCGCAAACTAGGTCGTATTATGTAAACACCCCCAACACGCCCCTTCATCGTGTCTTCACACTTACACCGACGCCTACAGCTATTAGATCATCTTGTCCTCTAATATTTCCATTAAATGCCTCTAGGGCTCTCAACTCGCTATCTCGCATCGTCTTCCGGTTAAAAAAATATTGTCTCCCTACCCTGACATCAGTCTTATTAACGTCAATCGCAACGTGGTTGAAATAATCCCCATCTGTACACGTGTAATTTCTATCAGCGACCCGATCAGTACCTCTTCATCATTCCGCCCTTTTCTTTATTTTTTTTCCTGCGGCGACCTATAGACCCACCTTGTACCATGTTGCCATAGGGCTCTAGGGCTACTCACTGCCAACCCTAGTGTGACCCCATCAGCCCGGGCGTTTTTTTTGTCTACCCTTTCCAAGTGAACTTGCCTCGTTGCTGTTTCATGACATCCTGGGCACGTTCCCTGGTCTAGGCGCCCCCTGATCCGGCTTTATTGCTCGGCGCGCCTTTAAGCGTCCTGAAATGTTCAACTGACCAACCCCGTTTTTCTCCGATATCAATGGAATTCAGCGAACGCCTCTGTTTATTCACATTCTCCTCCATCTCCCCTCTCCCCCACGTTGGAATGGCTATGCAACACAACCACCCCATTACAACGCTCTCGAATTCGCTGTGCAAGGCTTCGCCTTCGCGCCGCTTCGCATGGTAGGACTTCTCCACACCTAGACCCAATACAGTTCTATTGGAATTCTTGAGCCGCGTTCCTGTCATATTAGCCATGCCCCTATACCACATTTTTTCGGTATCACGTCGTGCGGCAACCTCATGTTTACCTGATTCAGCGCTAGAGGGTCCACTAGGCAGCCAGGTTTGCCGAGTCCAGCTTGGGCTGCGGTTCCATCCTAATGGATGAGGTGCACCCTTCTATAGCACCCATACCGGTCGGCGGAATCGTGAGGTGTAGTTACTCTTCTCCAGGCGCTTCCAAAATAACAAATCGATAGCGGACCATAGAAGTTCCTGGCTTTTTTCATGACTCCTCTCGGCGCTAGCTATCTACTCACCACAACACAAGTTCTCACAGGATCATCATGCCTGACTCCCGTGTCGCAAGACTGACGCAGTCTCCAAGTACCAGGTAGTAATTACCGGGTATTAATACCCTGAAGTGCAATTTCATTTTTTCATGTATTGTCCTCTGCATACCTTGTTCGGCTAGTTTGACCATATTTCAACCGCGTGTTCGTCGTCAGCTAATTGTATTATGATCCGCCGTATGTTTCGTAACACCTTTGGCCTTCTGAAAATCACCGCTTCTTCGTACGTAGTAAGAGTAGATTTCATTTTTCATGCACACACACTCCAGAGCTCTCCGGGGGTCATCCTAAGATTACCGCCCAAGTACAAAATCTTTTTTGCGTACTTCACAATTCAGTTATCCTTAAATTAAGAGGCGAAGTTGTGAAGTGTCCACAAACCCAACCGCCTTCAGTTAATTAGAGGGATAGAAAGTACGAACAGTCATTGGCTTAGCCGCTCCTCTCCTGGTAAGGGGATGATGACGACAATTAGCGATGAGCGAGAGCCTCAAGAAATGCCGACTACCCTCGTACAAGTAATTTGTACGTCGTTGCTACTGTAGCGGGGGCGCAGCATCCTCATGGTAGTGTACGTCAACGCACGCATATCCGTATAATATTAGATGTTCACGTTAAGCCAGAAGCACCCCGCTGCCACCTGAGTCAAGACTCCCGCCGTGCTGGACTCACGACGACGCCCAGGAGGTTGGCATATTACTGTAGTATAGGACATGCAATTTCATAGGCCTTCAGAGCGCGCCCACCAAATTCCTTCCGAGTCCGTCTGTCCGAGTTGATGTTTCTTTTCCCGCTATTCCTTATGAGTCACTAGCGGCCATCGATCAATGGATGGTACGGCAAATCTCCATAAAGGACAAGAAGCAAGTTGACAAGATGATCAGATCATTAATTCTATGTAATGCAACGTGTAGGTCATGCCTTGCCCGTGCGTGCCTATCGATCAGTATGACGACTCGGACGTTGGGTGGCTGAGGCGGTGATAGTCGCCCGTTTATCTTCTAGGAATGACGAGGACCCATGTCCGAGAATGAAGGAAGGAGTAGCTAAGTGGCATTGTGACAAGTCATGGGTTGTGGATGATGGGTACAAAATGAAAAACCCTTCGCAGGGGAATGAGATGTAGGTGCACATGGTCGCCCTAGCTGGTATCTGCCAATAGGGCCGATAAGCCTGGGTAGGATATATCACGGCATTGGCAGGGTCAAGCGTCTAATTGTAATGCAGCCTGAGGTCAATATCGAAACTACGCAGCCAGCGACCCACAAACAAAAAAGGAACGTACAATACGACGTGCCAACAAGCATCGTTGACAGGTTTTGCAGTTGATCTTCGTCAAACGCGAGCTGGTCACGATGCCACGTGTCCTGATGGAAGAAGTAGAGTCAGTGTCTAGCATCAAAAATTTATTCCAACACATACCTGGTGTGTCTGCAAAATTTGTTGCGTTCATCACAGAGCTCGGAGATGGACATGGAAAAAAAATCATATGCATACCTTCTTGAACTCGGAGGCAGTCTTACGGATAGTCGTGGATATAGGTGGAGGATCGGTGGCGTGTAGGGCGAGGACTGATTATAATGAAGGCAAGTTCAGTAGGAACTTAGAATCAACACGGGGATGTGACCAACTATCTGTCAATGGCGGCATCCATTTTTCGACAGAATACGGGAAGCTCTCGATCAGCGCACAGAGACCCAGAATCGCAGAATGCAGCGTTCGCAGGGACTCAGTATAGCCGTGGTCTCCCCGAGTAGGAAGCCTGATTTTGCGTGTAAGGCTTACAAAGTGATCCTGAGTTCTACATCAGTATGGGGCGGGTATATTCAACCCAACCTGGCATCACCTTCAAGGGTATGATCCTCTGACGCTGAGACACCCTCACGATCCCAGAAAGCGCACTGGATGCCATTTCCCGTACCTCCACGTTGTCGTCGGAAAGGCAGTTAAGCATGATATCCATGATCTTGGATACACTCGCATCTGATATTCCCATGAGATTGCGATAGAAGAATACAACGAGGGTCGGCAGCGAATTCAGGCGGATGCGCCATGACTGGTTCCGTATCGAGTAAGCAATTTATTCAACTCGGAATAAGGGGGCTCATACCGTGGAAGAACTAATGGCACTGACGAAGCTAGTGCCTATGGCCTCGATAGATTCCGGCGGAGGCGCGACGGCGGAGAGAATGTATAGAACTGCCTGGCTATGGGATTGCAGTTCCGGGTCATCACTAAGTTCGGACATGCGGAAAATCTCCGGCCTAATAAAAACAAATGGGTTATTAGATGGAAGCGGAACCATGTAAACAAACCGATACATACAGGAGAGGAAGCACGTATGGGAACATTAAGGGTGCTTGGGGGCTGTAAAACGAGACCCATAGCCACCGCAACACTAACAGAAGCTCAGATATTCTATTTGTGGCACAGGGTGCAAAGATAACTCACATGATAATCCAACCTTGTCATACTATGATTCCATGTTGAGTACGAGTTCCAGAGGAGGACGGAAGACTTACCGCGGATTGGTTGACCCGAGGCGGAGGAAGGCGTTGCTCCTTCCACTCTGAGAGTTTAGATGCGAGCGCTGAGACATCTGACAGATAGGGGACACGCCTATGTGAGAACGTTAACCCTAAGTTGCGGTCGTGCGGTCAAGGTGGGAAAGGGAAGACGTGCCGAATGAAAAGGGGGTCATCAGTTGTTGCAGCAGCGCGCAGGAAATCGTCGACCGATGGGTAGCACGGTCTCCAACGCCTCGTTGCGATCAGGTATAGATTTGCAGAAATGGAAACCCTGATCTAAAATAGTAAACGTCAATAAGGGGACGAGCAAACAGGTTTGTATGAGGGTACCTCTGCGAAGCTGACATCCATTCCCTCGAGGAGAAGGGAAAAATATCGGTCGAGTAGGGGAACATCCCGGTGTCCAACATTGTCCAAGAAGCATCCCAAGATTGAGAGGGTTTTTATCACTAGCGGAGCCGGTGAGGTGTGATAAGGCAATGATGTGATTCTTACATACTCGCAAAAGCAGAATCGCTGTGGAAATCGAGTGGTAATGAGAGGATCCAATCCGATAGAGTAGGGACACGTCGCAAGTCTCGGCCTTCCAACAGTGCCTTCATAGGGGAGTTTGGCGGCCGTCAACTCAACGACTTTGGACATACTCACGGTAATAGTGGCTTCCCAAAACCCAATAGTGTCTGGTTTGATGCTCGTGTATATGCGGTCTAAACGCGAAATTACCCAAGACCATAGCTGGTCAAAGCATTGCTTGGGCCAGTTCTTCGCACCTATATTGTCAACGGCTTAGCCTCATTCCAGGTTATTTTAATCAAGTGCTGGCATACCACGCGTGATTCCTGCGAGCACTTCAGCTGCGGCCCGTTGTTTAAATCGATCCGCATCCCACAACAGCTGTTCTGCAGAATTCAGAATGTTCTCGAAGCCTTCACCTTGAGACATCTTGGCTGTACCACAACGTGAGCGTCCAGAAGTGTTCCCGAAGGCGGAATGTATTACCAATAGTTTTGATGAATGCAACGTTGTCCGTTCGAAGCTCTGGGGAAGTCACATTTCGACTAGATTCCTGACCCCACAACACCATTAATTTCTCGAAATACTCTGTTTGAGCGACAACTTCTCCGATGGCCTCGAGGGCCACTTTAGAAGCAGGATCCCATGTGATGGGTGGGCCTCCAGCAGGAACGGGTGTATATGCCTTGGTTCCTGGCGCCCATGTAACGAAACCAGAATATTGTTTATCGATATAGAGTGCCCTGCAAACATTCGGATATCAGAGACATTGTCCGGAATTCAACACCGAGATCACGCCTCGTGGTAGCTTACTCATCCTGGATCGAAGGCACCTTATTTACGTAGGTGTGGAAATCATGGTCGCTTTTGATCGGCACATATTTCGCAATGGGACTTTCCCACTCGTCCAACCAAAGGTCGGTTGATGTTCGCGAATACGTACGCATCTTGACCATAATCAATAATTTTATAACACCTCTACAAGGGTTGCTTAGTCTGGATTTAATTCAACGAGAGAAAAAAACCGACTTCTGAGCAATTGTTCGTAGCGGCGGATGTGGACTCAAGGTGTGATTGATGAAAAGTCTGGCCACGTCGGGCGGAGGAACAACATCTCTGCGGAGAAGTCCATTGAGGAATTGAAGGGCTAGAAGAGTGTATCGCCACTAGTACAGTGTCAGTAACGTTGTCACAATTAGCACCAGTACTTACGTGTGTGGTTGGTCTGAGTGCAATTTCTGCAATAGCCGATACCTGTATATGCGATTACTATATGAAAATCCCGTACGCACAATGTGAGACTTACAGTCTGAGCATACTTTCTTTCCCGGGCTTCAGCTCGCGCGATAGACTTGTGGAGAGCCTCATTGAGGAGATCTTGGTCGATCAGTTCAGGAGATAAGTCTGCCCTCAGTGAATCAACAGCCAGTTTGACTTGGGGAGCGCTCTCAGTGAAGGCGTCTGTCCTTGATGTTTCTTCCGCTAGATTGGTGATTGCATCATTTGCGACAGAGCTGACCAGCTTCTGGATGGAGGGCTGGTGGGGACATAGGTTATAGGTCGTTCATAGTCGTAATATGTGCCACTTAGCACAGTACCTTCTCCTGATGCTGGCACTCAAGTAATGCTAGAAGGTACCGACCATACATATCGGGGTCCTTAGGGTCTTTGGATCAAGGATGAGGACTGGCCCCACAGAAGTGACACGGATTGCCTACCAGCGATGGCATATACGGCTGCATTCCTGTTAGAAATGGTACGGGGAAGAATAGATTTGTGAACCCAACCTATTCCTCTGCTCCATAAAATATACAAGGCACCCTTCATGCGGTCCGGATCGGATCCCTTTGTAAGCGCATCGAAGACCGATGGAAGGACCAACTTAGTTGATCTAACGTAGTACTGTAAAACTTTGAGTAGAAGCAACTACGGTATGACGTGAGGCTCACTCCGCAGACATTGCCCAGAACAGCTTGTGCATGCCTACTTTAACTCAGTAAAAGTCTCTGAATAATGACCGGGAAGGATCCCGCACCTTCGAACCCTTGTATATGGCGAAAGAGACAGGTCCAGGAGATCTTTGATGAGGTGATTGTCGAGCTCAGATCGTCGCCGATATAACGCATGCATGTACACTCGTCCACTGTGGTAGACGAGAGCACGTTTAAGGTGGACAAGACGCGAGTTCTCTTTCTGCCTACTCCATGCTCGATTGAGTCTGCAGGGAGCACGTCAGGCTTATCCCGGAAATGAGAAAAAAAAAAAGTATGAAGTCACTGACTCCCGAGCAGTAGCATAACTTTTTTGCAAGTTATCAAAGTCCCCTCTGCCAAGAGCATAGTCCAGCAAATAAGTGTCGATACCTTTAACCACAGACATA
>Ga0307512_10004703_pt1 | contig 14777 bp, 19 predicted proteins | sample 14_EM_MG_FD_200267 | JGI IMG/M metagenome (GOLD analysis project Ga0307512, IMG submission 200267) | Populus trichocarpa ectomycorrhiza microbial communities from riparian zone in the Pacific Northwest, United States - 14_EM | ecosystem: Host-associated > Plants > Roots > Unclassified | place... | reverse complement strand
TTTGGAAAGTGCTCTGAGACTCTGCAAGAGCATTCTCACGTGCTCCTGAAAGCACCTGCAGTGATGAAGGTGCATTCAGAATGCTATGACATTTGACTATTAGGATAGTCACATTTTGGAGCTGCTGACACTTCCGCGCAGGTCAGCAGGAGACTTCGAGAGCAGCTGCACAAGCTCTGCCAGAGACTTGGTGCCGTATTCTCACACCAGTCGTTCTGAGGGTTCCATAACCACAAGGCATTTCATCGATCATATTGGTCTTTGTTACAGTCACAAGATTCGCTACATCATAATATGGCATGTATTATTTAAGTCTCTCTATATATATACATACGGAGATACAGGGATAACAGAGATGGACTCAGCAACAAGTAGTATATATTTTGGAGACCCCTGGGTAGATAGACATCATCTCATTATACGAAATACACACTCTATCTTTCCCAGCTCTTAGTCTCGTGCACTCTTGCCAAGCTTTCGAAGATCCCACAATTTGTAGATCCTCATAAACTCTTCCCAAAAGTAAATAGATCCGCACAATGTGTGTGGTTCATCATGGCCAGTAATCCCTTCATGTCGTCTCACCCTCTCCCTACTCTCCTCGATCTAGAACCGCTCTGTTTCACAAATTCCGATCAGATACCTATTGAGGTGAGACGGAGTGTTGATGATGGGCTATCTACTTTCTAGCTCCACCATTCCATCACACCGTGATCCGGTGAACTGAGAGATGCACTCCAAGTCCATGTTCAAGCGAGTTGGAGATGCACAGGGAAGCCGTGATTGTGTGAACTTGGAGGCCATAATCGTGCTACTATAGAGATACATTTGAAGACTGTGATCAAGCGAGTTTGGAGATGCATTTGGAGGCCGTGATCAAGTGAGTTAAGAGATGCAATTGGAGGCCATGATCAAATGAGTTTGGAGGTGCACTTGGAGGCCATAATCGAGTGAGTTTGGAGATACACTTGCAGGCCGTGATGTTGCTACCTTGGAGGCGGTGATCGTGCGAGTTTAGAGATACACTTGGAGACTGTCTTTGTGCGAGTTTGGAGATGCACTTGGTGGCCATGATCGAGCGAGATTGGAGGAGAACTAGGAGGTGGTCAATCTGGAGGCGGTAGTTCGGGAGGGAGGTGCAACTGCAGCTGAGACTCTATTCATTGGTTAACTTGTAATTGTGCGAATATAGAGAAGGAGTACAACCTGGTCTGCGGAGAGATGAGAGACTGCCTGGGAGCGGGAGACAGCCATTCTTCGGATGATGCAGTACTCGGTGTGTGCAGTACTCAGTGTATGATGCAGTAAGCGGTGTATGCAGTACTCAGTGTATGCTGTACGCAGTGTATGCTGTACTCGGTGTTACCTCTTGATCATGGCATAGAGACATAGAGAGGGATGACTTAACTTGGTGTTCAGGTGATGGTAGAGTTGAGGACGAGAAAGAGAGATGAGAGGTGATGGGGGAAATCATCATGACAAACTGGGACTTAAGAGAATTTCGAGTTCAAGTCAATTGACTGTCCCCGATACGGCAGGTACGAATGCTGATCTGGCGTGTAATAACACCGATACGAGGTCTTCCCCACCCAATCTGGCAAGTTGTACCACTAATTTCTCATACATCAGCATCAACTCTTGTTTCCGTCAGAAACACCCGGGTGTTCCAGACGGCTCTGACAGCTGTGACAGAACCTTGTACACTCTGACGGAGAAATACGCGCTTCCCGTCACCCTGCATACATACCTCTCCTAGAGCTTACTGGACTGATGTAGTGGCCTTCAGGTGCACCTGGGAGCACCTGGGAGCACATTGAATCACTGTAGAGCAGTCTGGGAAAAACATCTTCTTTGGGAATGCTGCTGGTGCGCTTGTAAATTATAGCTACTGCTTATCATTCAACAATTTTCAAAACATATGCCTTCTGTTTGTATTCTCACCTATGTATCTATGAATCTATATAGCTACCAATCTACACACGTTATATCTGGACTGGCAGCACCCGGTGATTGGGATCAATTCGTGGTGCACCTGAAGAACACGATCGACTGAACTCCGAGATACACTCCGAAGCTGCAATTGAACGAGTGTGGAGATGGACTTGGAGGCCGTGATCGAGCTGGTTTGGAGATGCACTTGGAGGCCGCGAGCGAATGGACTCAAAGATGCATTTGGAGGACATCATCGAGCAAGTTTGGAGATGCACTTGGAGGCCGAGATGGAGTGAACTCAGCGATGCACTGGGAGGCAATGTACGAGCGAGTGTGGAGATGCCCTTTGAGGATGTGATTGAACCAGTTTGGAGATGCAATTGGAGACCGAGATGGTGTGAACTCAGAGATGCACTGGGAGGCCGTGATCGAGTGAGTTTGGACATGCACTTGGAGCCTGACATCGAGTAACCTCAGAGATGCACTCTGAGCTGTGAGCAAGCCAGGTTAGAGAAGAACTTGCAGCAGGCTATGATCGAGGGAGATTAGAGGAGTACTTGGAGGTGGTCAATCCAGAGGCAGTCAATGGGAGGCGCGCTGGGTGCTGAGACTCTATTCATTGGTTAGTTAACTTGAAACCGTGGCAATGTGGCGAGGTGATCTTACCTTTGAAGCTTGTATGAAATCTTGAGAATGAAGGGACGACAGACAATCTTAGGTGTATGCTGTACTCGGTGTATGCTGCACTCGGTGTATGCTGCACTCGGTGTATGCTGCACTTGGTGTATGCTGCACTTGGTGTTAACTCCTGATGATGGCATGGAGAGATAGCGAGGGATAACTTAACTTTGTGTTCTTGAAATGATGGTAGAGTTGTGGATGGGAAAGTGAGAGATAGGGGATGAAGATGAGAACGAGATGGAGGATACGAGCGGACCTGAGAAATCAGGGGTTCAACTTGCTACCTTGGGCTTAGAAGACCTCGGATTGGTGTTAATACCCGGTGGATCGGGACCTGTCCCTGTCATATCGGGCATGGTAAATTGACTCACAGTTGAAATTCTCTTAAGTCCCAGTTTCTCATGATGATTTCCCCCATCTCCCCTGATTTCTCTCTTTCTTGTGCTCAACTCTACCATCACCTAAGAACACAAAGTTAAGTCATGCCTCCCTGGCTCTCCATGCCATGATCATGACTTAACACCAAGCACAGCATACATCAAGTACAGCATCATCCGAAGATCGACAGTCTCTCGCTCCCAGCCAGTTTCCCATCTCTCGGTTGATGTTGTTGTACTTAACTCTCTACATTACCACAAGTACAAGTTAGCTAATGAATAGAGTCTCAGCTGCCGTTGCGCCTCCCTCCAAATCGACCTCTTTGCAGTACTCCTCCAATCTTGCTCGATCATAGCCTGCAAGTCCATCTCCACCGTCGATCAATCCCGGCCTCCCTGTGCATCTCTGAGTTCACTCAATCTCGGTGTACAATTGCATCTCTAACCTCGCTCGATGATGGCCTCCAAATGAATCCCTAAGTTCACTCGATCTCGGCTTCCAAGTGCATCTCCGAACTCGCTCAATCACGGCCAACAAATGCATCTCCAACCTCGCTCGATCACAGCCTCGGAGAGTATGTCTGAGGTCACTCGATCCTGGACTCCAATTGCATCTCTGAGTTCACTGGATCTTGGCCTGCAAGTGCATCTCTCAACTAGCTCGATCATGGCCTCCTAGTACATCAGTAATGAGCGACCGGGGGTGTACAGAGCTACAGGGGTAGCGGAGGTGGACTGAGAGATGGGGAGTACTTATTCGGGAGACCCCGGGGAAGATAGACATCATCTCATTTTCATCTCATTTGATCATACAAAGAAAATACACACTGTATTTTGCCCAAATTCTGGTCTCACTCGCTCTTTCCGAGATGTCGTGGGTCCACGCTTTTGGGTGGATTCGCATGGCCAGGTAGTATAATATCTTCCGAATTTCTTCCTAGGCTCCTCGAGCTAGAACCGTGCTTTCTCACAAATTCCATTTGGATGTCACGAGACGTGTGGCGCAATGTCGACGGTGGGCTCACTGCCATCTAGCTCGATCGTATCACCACAACTGCCCCCAAGTGGTGCATCTCTCGGTGCTCTGAATGGGCATCTCCAGGTGCTCCTCTGATTATGCTCGACTAGCATCTGTTGCCAGATTGACAGTATGTATATATATATGGAAATACTTAAATAATGCATGCCATATTATGAGGTAGCAAATCTTGTGACTGTAAGAAAGACGATCGTGATAAACGAAATGCCTTGTTCCTATGGAACCCCGCCTGTGGAATCCAGATAGATTTACATTTTGCTGATGTACCCCCTGAACCCTTTCCGACGTATAGTCACAATTGGCCACAACGCCAAAGATTTTGTTTACAATAGGATACCGACAGAGTGGGAAGGAATGGCAAAACTGCGATTGACGGGCGATGAATTACACAACGGGTTGTATTGGCGCCAGGCGCGGAGTGGTCGGCCACCGGGGTGTCTCTGACAGCTCTGATGGAGCGCATCCAGTCTGACTCAGTCATTCCTCCCGGATGGGGATGTTTTTTGCTGATGTATCCACTCGTATCCTCCGCATCGTACTCATTTTCCTCCCCATCTCTCTGTTTCTCGTCCACAACTCTATCATCATCGCAGAACACAAAGTTAAGTCATCCCTCCCAATCTCTCCATGCCATGATCATGAGTTGACACCGAGTACAGCATACACCGAGTACAGCATACACTCACAATTGTGTGTCTTCCCTTCATTCTCATGATTATGAGTGCACCCTGAATGTAGCTTCAGCTGCCGGCCTGCCACCCAACACAATTGACCGCCATCAGCCAGCTCTCCCTGAGAGCGCAAAAGCAAAGTCACCTTGTCACATTCCTACAGTTGCAAGTTAACCAACTGATGAAAAGGGTCTCAGCACCCGGCACGCCATCCATTGACTCCCTCCCAAATCCTCGATTAAACTCGCTCAATAACAGCCACCAAGTGCATCTGCACAATCGCTCGATTACGGTCTCCAAACTCGCTCAATCACGACCTCTTAGTGAATCTCCAAATACCCTGCATTACGGCCTCCAAGTTTGCACGAACATGGCCCCGAAGTTCATCTATGCCCTCGCCTCATGATTGCCTCCAATTGCATCTGGATACTCGCTCGATCTCGGCCTCCAAGAGCATCACCATATTCACTCGATCACAGCCCTCAAGTGTCTCTCTAAAGTCGCCCGATTACTGCCTCCAAGTTTGCACACTCACAGCATCCAAGTGCAGCTTCAAACTTGTTCCATCAAGGCCTTGAAGTGTATCTCCGAGTTCACTCCATTGTCAGTTTCAGGCGCACATCGAACAACTCCCAACCACCGCCTGCCGCCAGCCCAGATATACTGTGTGTAGATTAGTAGTGTTATACATACATTAATACATTGATCAGAATAATACTGAATACATGAGTTTTAAAATTGTTGAACGATAAGTAGGAGCTATGATTCCCAGGCGCAGCAGCAGTGTTCCCAAAGAAGATCTTTTTCCCAGACTGATCTACTGTGATTCAAGGTGCTCTCAGACTTGTCGGCGGCGCTCCCAGGTTTGTTGCTGGCGCTCTCAGGTGCTCCCAGGCTTGTCGTCGGCGCTCCCAGTTACTCTGAAGGCCGGCATGAATGCCCTTCTAAGGTCTGATACTCTCCTGAAATTGACGCATCTAAGTTTACACTCCACATCCTCTCAGACACTCATGGAGGCTTACAGTGAATGAAATACATTTTGCTGATGTTATGATGACGCAATTATGTTGCCATTACTGGGAAGTGAAACCCCTTCAGCGGTGCGCATAATTATTGGCCACACCTACTATATCTTATCAAGCAGGACAACACACAGTTAAGTTGTGTTTATGCAGAATTAAACGTGCAGCAGACGTTATTGCAATTGCAAGTAAGATGGATCTGCAACCCCATGCACTCAGTGGTGGGAATAATTGTGGCACTCCCTGGTCTACGAAAGGTCGAGACTTAAGCATGCAGTATCTGAGGGATGAATGGCATTGGGTGAAGATAAGAGACCTGAAGCGACCCTGCTCATTGGTTTGAGTTAGTGTGCATCGCAACGTCACACAAATTTAATATTATGAGGTATGCGTGTCATAATGAACACTGGCAGAGTATCGGTTGGTCGCCGATTCAATCTCTGACCCAACGCTGAATAACCAGATTAAGGTGAGGCATTTGATAGTGAAGAGCTTTTGATATATATTGCAATGAGAACTGATAAGAGTACGAGTCGTCAGATGTTCCAGCTACTGAACGAATGGGAAGCCAGATGTCTAAGTTGCAGTTATGAGTTGTCATATTGTTGCGTTTGTATCTTGACATGAGGATGGCCCACGTGGCGGTGTAATACCTTGAAACCACTCATGCATGAACATGATAACTATGACGGAATTTGTGGCACAATCAATGAGTCAGTGAAGTTGATCTTGGAGATCAGCTATCAAACAAAACTATGTGTCACGGCGGTAATCCAAAGGAAAGATTGACGTGAGGATCCGATTATATAAGAACTTACATTGTCCCTGACAATGGGAAGAACCAAACTCTAGCCGCAATCCACAGTTAGACATTACAAGCAAAGAACACCTTAAAGTATTATTAAGATTTCTATTTATCCAAGACTTCAAGATTACTTCTTTAAATCACTTGCGTGAATATTCCCATTATGTGTCCATTCAAACTGACACCATCTCAATGCACACATCAACAGGTAGTCGAAACTATCGGAGATCAAATACAATTCGTCAACTAGCGGCATATATCCCACATCTCCTCCACAGTTTCGTACTACTCAATTGGACTCGGTATTGGATACGACGTTCACAGGTACATCATTACTGGGTTGTTGCCCTTCACGGAATTCAGTGAAGAGCGACCTTGGACCGACGAGGCAGAGTGGTGAGCTCTTGCTAGAGGGACTGGATAAGAGGTTGAGTCTTGGGAAATATGAGGAATCGGTGGAGGAAGATTGTTTAGATAGGCGGCTTTATTTAACTCAATAATGTTGTATCGATTATTGGGCCCAAATATCCCCGTAACAGTTTAATATTTTACGACTACACCCATATGAACGATTGTTAGGATTGCCAACAAAGATATTACTGCATCTTGAACGCAGTCAGATTTTGCACTAACCATTCCACCAGGAACAACTGCTATTGCATCTGTTGCACAATACGGAGAAACATCAGTAATACTGAAGAAGGTCAGTGCAGGTTTCGCGATAACGAAGGCTGCTGTTATATCTCGGTATCCATAGGGATATTCCAAGGACAAATCCTTATCAGGTTGCAAGAATTTGTCAGGATCATTGCCCTACGGCAGATTGTGACTGTTTGATTTGCCACAAACACCACAAACCAGAACGATTTGAGACTGACGTTTTCACATTACCAATCACCCATCCATATATAATAGTGAGGAATGGCAACCCCAAGGCGGAGGCTTACCTCCTTGAGCGGGACAGTAGCTCCGAAGACATCCAGGGTAGCAAAGATGTGCTACACTAAGTCTCCATCGGCCCAAGCAGTACCGGCATGTTGCGTGGGGTACCAGAGGAGGCCGGAAGCAGCGAGGTAGCAACTCAGGCTTATCAAAGAAGCAGGGGAACCATAAGAGGCCGAGCGAGGAATTGTAGAGGTCTCAATGCAGGATGCAGATGCAGTGCAAGGCAACCTGGATCAAATAACTCATCAAATGATGCATGTGGTTCAAGCATGCAATGAAGAGAAACAAATTATAGAGGACAAATTTCTGTCGGTACACCAAGAGCTCTAAATCCTAGAGGGGAGGATTCATACCAAGAAGGCAAAAATCTAAGGAGAAGTCTCAGGAGTTGGAGGATAAATGGTCATTCAACAAGTAATCATTGAGGAGTTGAGAACAGGAATATAGATTCTGCAGACTCAAGATAATGTGATTGTTCAGGAAGCCAGTTCCATCTTTCAAGGAATTCATCAACAAGTTGCAGATATGGTTTCAAAACAAGTTACAAATGGGTCAACATTGTTAAACCATACAAAACCAATAATGAAGTTACAAGAGGAAAGCAAGAACTATGCAAAAAGACAAGATGATATGGAGGAAGTAATTCAAGGAATTCAAAACATCTTAGAAACATTACCAACAAAGTCGGACCTGTTAAAGTATACTAAGGCTATGGACAAACAGTTGGCAATATTCCAGGAAGTCAACACGGGCTTAACGACGCATCTGGAGGAGTACAAGATTTCTGAAAGTGCTCCTCATAAACCTGAATCAGTACAAGCCGGACCTAGCAATAAGCATCCCGATAGACAAACTTGGTTCAGGGATGATGATTCAGAATCTTGGGTTACTCAGGACACGAGAGAAGAAGCAGCGGAGAGATATGGATTTTTGAGTGGAGGAAATGGTAATGATGATGGGAGTGATAATCCGGAAGTACCGAAAGAACCATCAGGACCTCCAGGCGGACCACCAGGACCACCAGGACCTACTCCTCCCGATAGACGAAGACGAAAAACGAAGCCGGAAGTTACCCCGCTTAAACTTAAGGATCCGTTTCCTTTGAATGAACAACAGGAGAAGATCTTGATGCGTGGTGGGTATGAGTTCTGACTTGTATACAAGATCAACCAGAAAAGTTCGATGATACCGGAAGAATGATTAATTGGGTAGGAGGACTATTGAAACAATATGAGGCTGCACAGCATGTCCAGTGGGAAAGACAAGCATTGGCAGGAAAGTTCCCCAGGTCTTGGCCTACTTATCAAAACCATTTGATGTTGCGGTTCGAAGATAAGGAAGCTTGGGGCAAGGCTTATGCGGAACTCGAGAAAATCCGCTATGACGGTGACATTAGGGATATGTTCACCAAGAGCCTGATGACTAACGATAAGGCTCAGTTAACTGGAGCGGGTCTTAAAAAGTTGATTTTGGACTGGTTGCCGGTTAAAGTACTGGAGCAAATGCATACTGTGGATCTTACCAGAAAATCAGATCATCTCAATGGCAGAAAGAACTGCTGAAAAATGGGAAGAATCCAAGAAGCATCTCAGCACCAGGACACCACGAGGCTCAGAAAAGTTTTCGGAACAACCCAAGGATAGATTTCGTGTTCAAATACCTTATCAGAGCGAACGGAAGCCCTTTAAGGATCAGATGTTTGTGAACAGAAACGATAAATTACCAGTAACAACATTCACATCGCTAATTGTGGGGGTACCTGAAGATGAATTAACTCGAAGAAGGAATGCGAAAGAATGTATGAGAAGTGCTTGGCCGGCACTCAGGAAAGGATATCATAAAACTATGGACTGTTTTGGAGCAGTAAAAACAGATTCGGGAACTGCTTCTTTCCCTAAGGCGAAGGAATACCAGAAAACCAAATTTATGGCTTGCGATTTGGAAGAGGACCAGCAGGATTTATATATGGAAGAGTCTAGTCCCGAGGACCAATGGGATACCGCACACGATCAAATCAAGGGAAGTTTGAGTTCCAGCGCAACTTCCGAAGGTGGTGAAAATTGGTGGGAATCGGATTAATGAATTTCGTTATACACTCCTTTGCCAGAACTTTCTCCTCTGACGATAATCGGAAAATCGAAACTGCTGGCCAGTAAGGAGATACGAATACTATACACATATATACACTTATACCAAGATATCTCCATAACTCACGTTTTGACGTGTTGTGGTCCCGTTATTGTCGAAAGGATAACGATGGCAAAACGCAAAGGAACTGAGGAGCTATCTCCAAATACTATCAAGAAACAACATTTATCGAAAGATTACGTTTTTTACAACAGCTGAAAATAGACAGGAAAAGTCTATAAAATTTAACCTACAGAAATAGGAAAACAACCAATCAATAAGTTCTTTATAGATGTCAACGGAAAGTATTGTCCTATTAGATGCATGCTAGATTTGGGAAGCATGTTGTTTGTGCTATCTCCAGAAGCGGCAAAAGCAATCTGAATTGCAGTAGTCAAGAGGACTATTCCTGGGGAAGCATCGGGCTTTGGAGGTCGAAGTATTCCAACTGACGGACTGTTTACAGTACCCTTGGGTTTATCCTTTCGAAATCATTGAACCTTAGATAATAAAGACCATGCATTTGAAGTCATGAAGACCTCACCTGACTATGATCGTTCAATTTCAGCTTGGTATCTTAATAAACATCATGCTCAAGGTATTACCATGGGACATATGGATATCCCCAATTGTGGAACTAAGTGTTTCGGTCATGGGCTGCTTCACCCGGAAAACAAAATAACTTACAATACCAAGGTAGCTCTGAAGCCTAACGCTATCAATATTGGAGCAATAGTATTTGATAATCCTTCAATACTCGAGATGTTACCAAAACATTATGATCAATGGTTACTGGTTTTCAACCCGAAGGAAGCAGAGAAGTAACCAAGTAATAAGGGTTGTGATCATCAGATCGAGTCAATAGTTCCTGAAGAAAATTTAAGAATGGGACCAATCTATCCGTGATCTCAAGAAGAGGAGAAATTGTTGATATAATATATCAATATGATGATAAAAGAAGGAAACATCAGACCATTCTCCAGTTTTGTTGGAAGCCCGATACTGTTCGTTCCAAAACCAAATGGAAGAGGATTACGATCGCGCGTCGACTATAGAAACCTTAATCAACATACCAAAAAGGATAAAACACCGTTACCAATAATGTCTGAGTTGCAAGGCAGAATTAGTCGAGTCGATTTTATCCCAAGGGTTGATTTGAAATCCGGTTTTCATTTCTTAAGAATGGCCTTGGGACATGAAAAGTTTACAGCTGTCCGCACTGAGTTTGGGTTGTAAGACTATATGGACATGCCATTCAGATTAACCAATGAGCCAGCAACATTCCAGAGAGAAATCAACAGAATTTTCAGAACAGTACTCGGTATGGAATGAGTTATAAACACTAAGATCGATATCAACGAAGATAACCGAATGGTTGTGGTCACATATATCGACAACATATTGATTGCCATGAAAGGATCGTTAATTATACACCATAAACAAGTCGGAAAAGTGTTTCATCTTTGCTGGAGAATGAAATGTGCATCGAGATTGATAAATGCATATTCGATCAGAAATCAGCTTCGTTCCTGGGATGCATGGTCGATGGACAGACCATACAAATCGACCTGGAAAAGGCCAAAGCTGTAGTGAACCGGCCCAGACCAACGAATCAAAAGAAAACGCAACAGATACTTGGGTTATGGAATTTTCACAGAACGTTCAACCAAGGATATACTCAGAGAGATGCGCCAATATCTGATTTGTTAAAAGGAAACGGAAAAGATTTTAGATTCGGAGGAGCACAAGAAGCAGCATTCCTCAAGATAGTGACAATGTGTACTAGCGGAAGACGACCATTTCTTGGACAATTCGATATAAACAGACCATCCTTAATTGAGACAGATGCTACTGATTTCGCTATGTGAGCAATGCGACCTCAGAATTTTGAAGATGGAAAGATTCATCCTTGCAGTTTCCTTTCGATGAAATTATCATCTGCAGAATTCAATTATGACGTTTTCGATAAAGAAATGCTTGCGATCGTTTATGCTATTCAGAGGTGGAGGCAATTTTTGCAAGGATCTGAGTTTACGACGATAATCTTCACAGACCATCAAAACCTTGCTTATTTCAAATATAAGGTTGATCTCCAGAGAAGACACGCACGATGGGCAGAAATTCTTCAAGAATACACGTTCACCATTCTTTATAGAAATGGTTCCCAGAATCTTAAGGCCAATATACTTTGAAGCTGTCTGGCATACACCTCGGGAGTGGGAGGTACAACTGCGTTGGTAGAAAAACCAATGATAGAACCAAAAGAATGGTTAGAAATAGGACCAATGGATGTAGATGATGATGAGTATGAAACTATTAATATCAGAGCGATGGACATAGCCAAGATGGATCCAGCGCAAAAGGAACTGTTTGAATGAAATGCTATGCTGGACAAAGAATGCCGCATCAGCAGAATGTAATTCGGTCTGGAAGCCACACGCAATCTTCTCAGACACTCCGGGTGACCTCACCATTGCTTCTAAGTCCTTCCAGACGCTCCCCACCTGGAGCTAAGCAAAGTGCTCTCAGACTCTGCAAGAGCATTCTCAGGTGCTCCTGGAAGCACCTGCAGTTATGGAGGTGCATTCAGGATGCTCCATCTAGGATAGTCAAATTTTGGAGCTCCTGGGACCTCTGCACAGATGTGCAGGAAACATCCAGAGAAGCTGAGACTGCTACGCAGCTCTGTGGGATACTTCGAGCGCGGCTGGCACCGCTTTGCAGCTCTGCAGGGGACCTGATGCCGTATTCTCACAGGATTGGTTCCTACATAACCACAAGGCATTTCGTCTTATCATATTCATCTTTGTTACAGTCACAAGATTGGCTACATCATGATATGGCATGCATTATTTAAGTCTTTCTCTATATATGCATACGGTCAGTCTGGCCGCAGATAGTACTCGAGCATAATTGGAGGAGCACCAGGCCATGCCCATTCAGAGAACATTTAGAGATGCACCATTTGAAGGCCGTTGCATTGAAACGATGGAGCAAGAAGGCGGACAGCCCACCTTCAACATTCCGCCACACCTCTTGCGACATCCAAAGGGAATTCATGAGGAAGACCGGTTCAGGTTCGAGGAGTGTAGGAATCGGGACTGATCATATGATACTACCCGGCGTTGAGGATCCCACGTAATTGCATGGATCCAGGATATTACGGTCAGAGCGACTGAGACCAAAAAGTTGGGAAAGATAGTGTATTTTCATTGTGTGATAAGATAGGACAGAAATGACATGTCTATCTACTCCGGGGTCTGCCGAATATATACTCCCCGTCACTCTTTCCACCTCCATTACTCCTGTATCTCCGTACACCTGCCGTCGCTCCTTAAAGATATACCTGGAGGCTGTGATCGAGCGAGTTTGGAGATGCACTTGGAGGCCGTAAGCGTGCGAGTTTGGAGATACACTTGGAGGCTGTGATCGATCAAACTTGGAGTCCGTGATCGAAGCAGTTTAGAGATACACTTGGAGACTATGATCGAGCGAGTTCAGAGATGCACTTGGAGGCCGTAATCCAGCGAGATTGGAAGAGTACATGGAGGCGGTCAATCTGGAGGCGGTAGTTCGGGAGGGAGGCGCAATGGGAGCTGAGACTCTATTCATCGGTTAATTCGTGATTGTGGGAATGTAGAGAATTGAGTACAACATGGTCTGCCAAGAGATGAGTGCGGGAGACAGTCGATCTTGGGATGATGCAGTATGGGGTGTATGCAGTACTAGGTGGATACCGTACTTCGGTGTATGATGTACTCGGTGTATGATGTACTCGGTGTATGATGTGCTCCGTGTTAACTCTTGATCATGGCATGGAGAGCTAGAGAGCAATGACTTTACTTTGTGTTCTTAGCGGATGGTAGACTTGAGGACGAGAATGAGAGAGATGAGAGGAGTTGGGGGAAATCATCATGAGAAACTGGGACTTAAGAGAATTTCGTGTGCCAGTCAATTTCCCATCCCTGATACAGAAGGAACGAGTCCCGATCCGGCGTGTACAATCACCAATATGAGGTCTTCCCAACCTAATCAGGCAAGTCGTAACCCTGATGTCTCATATCTGCTCGCATCCACCACATCGTTCTCATCTTCATCCCCAATATCTCTCTTACTCGTCCCCAACTCTAACATCATTACAGAACACCAAGTTAAGTTATCCCTCTCTATCTCTCCATGTCATGATCATGAGTTGACACCGAGTACAGCATACACCGAGTACAGCATACACCGAGTACCCAAGATTGATTGTTTTCCCTTCATTCTCATGATTACGAGTTGACCCCGGAATGTAGCTTCAGCTTCCGGCGTGCCTTCCTATACGATTGACCGCCATCAGCCAGCTCTGCATGAGAGCCCAAAGATAAAGTCACCTTGTCACATTGCCACAGTTGCAGGTTAACTAACGGACGAATGGAGTCTCAGTACCCGGTCACCGTCCAACGACCGCCTCGGAGTCCTCATCCAAACTCGCTCGAATACGGCCTCCATGTTCGCCTGATCACGGCCTCCAAGTGTCTGTCCAAAGTCGCTCAATTACGGACTCCAATCTCGCTCAATCGCAGCCTCTAAGTGCATCTCCAAACTCGCTCGATTACAGCCTCCAAATGCATCACCAAACTCGCTGGATTACGGCCTGCAAGTTCACACAATCATGGCCACGAAGTGCATATCTCGAAACTCGCTCAATTAAGGCCTCCGAGTGTATCTAGTGTTAGCAACGGTTCCGGACCGTCACTTCGGGTCCAGGTCCGGGTCCAAACCGAACCGTTGCCAAATTGGCGGTCCGGGTCGTCAATAAACCCGAACTGCCCACTCGGGTACGGTTCCATGGTAAACTCCCAACCTGTCAGAATTGGGCGGGTTTTCAGCGGGTCGCCCAGCGGGTCCATCTATAGATTCATATAAGGCTCTTAAATTTGCAAGTTGTCATTGATATCTTATCACAATCGCGTTTACAGCAACCAAAAATGTGCTTTTGCTTATTGAGCAGCTTGCAATATTGATTAATTTGGTATTTGTGTTTCACCTTCGACATGTGGTATTTTTGACTAGCTAGGCGGTCAATAATACGGTTATGCATGTGAAGTTCCGCGCGATGCCTTGATTACGAAATATGCAAGTCCTAAAACTGTTGATGCTCCGTTGACGCTCATTTTCAGGATGCCGCAGGGAGCA